>Ga0209066_10002461_pt1 | contig 22455 bp, 24 predicted proteins | sample All_14_2_FD_187198 | JGI IMG/M metagenome (GOLD analysis project Ga0209066, IMG submission 187198) | Freshwater microbial communities in response to fracking from Pennsylvania, USA - Allegheny Zone_MetaG_DW_15 (SPAdes) (version 2) ... | reverse complement strand
TCTTCACCGGTGTTGGCAGCGGCGCTGTTGCGCATGTCCGTTGAGGACCCCCTCAGTCAGCCGCTGCGCGGCTGACAGCTCCCCCGAGGGGGGAGCAGGGATTCAGGCCGGGTCGAACCGCAGGAAGTGTACCCTTGCGGCGCCGTAGTCGCGGGCGTCGAGCACGGTGAAGCCGGGGGGCGCGAACGGCGTCTCGTCGCTGCCGCGTTCGACCATGATGACCGCGCCGGGCTTGAGCCAGTCGTGGGCGGCGAGTTCCGCCAGGCAGCGTTCGGCCAGGCCCTGATGGTAGGGGGGATCAAGGACGGCGATGTCGAAGGGGGCGCCGGCGCTGGAGGGGCGGACGCCAAGGTCGGTGGCGTCGCGGCGATGGATGCGGGTGGCGCCGAACAGCTCATAGGCCTCGATGTTGTCGCGGATCGCCGCGCGGGCGGCGTCATCGGTCTCGACGAACAGGCAGAAGGCCGCGCCGCGCGACATCGCCTCCAGCCCCAGCGCGCCGCTGCCGGCGAACAGGTCGATGACCCGGGCGCCGTTCAGGTCCGGGGCCCAGGCGGCGTGCTCGAGGATGTTGAACACCGCCTGCCGCGCCCGGTCCGAAGTCGGGCGGGTGGTCTGGCCGGGCGGGGTGACGATGGGGCGGCCACGATACTGGCCCGAGACGATGCGCATAGCGGTGTTCTAGAGCAGGGCGCGATTTGATGGAATTAAATCGCCTGCTCCGGATTCCCTGATTGTCGCGCGTTTGATCCGATAACCGGTTCCCACTTATCGGAACGCGCTCAGCTCCACCGCAGCGGCGGCGCCTCTTCTTTCAGGGCCAGGATCGAGGATCGCAGGCGGTCCATGAAGGCGGTGCGGCCGCCATCCCAGTGGAGGGGCTCGCCGACGAGGACGGCGCAGGTCATCGGCACCGGCACCACCTCGCCCTTGGGCAACACCCGTCCCGCCCCCTGGATCCAGACCGGGATGACGGGCGCCTGGGGGAAGGCCTCGGCCAGTCTGGCGACGCCGTTCTTGAGCTGGGCCATCTCGTCATCGGCATTGCCGCGGGTGCCTTCGGGAAAGACGACGACGATCTCGCCGCGCGCCAGGGCTTCTCTGGCCGGAGCCAGCACATCCTCGCCGGTTCCGGCGGCGTGGCGGGCGACCGGGACGATGCCGATGATGTTGCGGGAGAACCAGCCGATCACCGGGTCTTTGAGGAAATAGTCAGCCGCCGCCGCCGGCCGCACTTTCGAGACGGCCCGGGCCGGGAAAATCGACAGCAGCAGCAGGGTGTCGACATGGCTGTTGTGATTGGCGGCGACAATGGCCGGGCCGGTGACGGGAAGGTGCTCGCGACCGGTGACGTCGGCGCCGGTCATCAGCTTGGCCAGGGGCCGGGCGATGGCCATGATCAGCAGGGTGCGCAGCCAGGTCATCGGCTCAGAAATGCTCCACCGCGAAGAAGGCCAGTAGGTGGAAGAACAGCGGGGCGGTGAAGGTCAGGCTGTCGATGCGGTCCAGAAGGCCGCCGTGGCCGGGGATCAGGTGGCTGGTGTCCTTGACGCCAAGGTCGCGCTTGATGGCGCTCATGGTCACATCGCCGGCAAATCCGGCGATCGGCAGGGTGATGGCGACGACGGCCAGGCCGATGCCCTGCAGGGGCGAGAGCAGGGGGCCGATCAGCCAGATCAGCAGGGCGGTGCTGGCCCAGCCGCCGAGAAAGCCCTCCCAGGTCTTGTTGGGGCTGACGGTGGGGACGATCTTGTGCTTTCCGAGGGTCTTGCCCCAGACATACTGGGCGACGTCGTTGAACTCGGTGGCGACGAGCAGCAGCAGCACAAGGCCCGCCGCCCCGGCCGGCAGGGACTCCGACGACGGCACCCGCATCAGGAAGGCGACGTAGCCGATGTTGTAGACGCAGGTCATCAGCCCCCAGTGGAAGGTGGTGACCCGGGCCAGATAGCCCTTGGTCTGGCCAAAGGCGGCCATCAGGAAGGGGATCAGCAGGAAGGCGTAGACCGGCACGATGACCAGGAAGATCGGGTACAGATCCAGGGCGATGAAGGCGTAGGAGACCGGAATGGCCAGATAGGCGGCGAGGATGACCAGCCGGTCCTCGCGCCGCGTCGGGGCCAGGGACAGGAACTCGCGCAGGGCGATGAAGCTGATCAGGACAAACAGTCCAAGGGTCGCCTGCCAGCCGGCCAGCAGGGCGGCGGCCAGCAGGGCGATCATCACCCACCAGCTGGCGATCCGGTCGCGCAGCTCGCGATAGTCCTTTTCCGGTCGGACCAACGGCAGGATGGCGGAGATGACCGCCGCGACGCCAAGCAGCGCCAGCACGCCTCCGAGGCCCCAGAGCAGGGCCGGCGGCTGGGCGGCGAAGAACGCCCTGATGGTCTCGATGATATCCAACGACCGTTCCACCCCGCAGACGCTAACGCCGTCACCTTGCCGAGCGGGCCGCCGGGGTCAAGCGCGGGGTGACCGGTAACGGCGTTCGCATGCGTCGACAGCCGGGGGGAATGGTCATAGCTTCGGGCCTCTGTCCGACCGGGAGGGGCCGATGTCGCGCATGCTTCTTGTCTGGATGCTGATCGGAGCCGCCGTGGCGATCATCGGCTGCACGGGCCCGGCAAAGTCAGAAACGCCAACCTGCAGCATCGAAGCCTTCGAAGGGCTGTCCTTCACCGTCTGCGACTTGCGGAGCGGTTCGGATCCCCGACCGGAATTCCATCTGGCCTGGAACGGCAAGGACGGGCGACCGCTCGGCAGCCTGAAGGCCCTGCGGCGGGACCTGGGGCCGGACGCCCGCCGGGTGATGTTTGCAATGAACGCCGGGATGTATCACCCCGGACAGCGTCCGGTCGGCCTGCTGATGCGGAACGGCACGGTAATCACGCCGCTGGAGACCCGGACGGGGTCTGGCAACTTCTATGACCTGCCCAACGGCGTGTTCTCGGTCGATCGCGAGGGGCGCTACCGGATCGAAGAGACGGGGGCCTTTGCGGCGTCGGGCCGTCGGCCGGTGTGGGCGACGCAGTCCGGGCCCCTGCTGGTGCGTGACGGGGTGATCCATCCGGTCGCGGCGCGGGGCGCCCGGGCGATGGTTCGCAACGCGGTGCTCGATTGCGGGCCTAACCTCGCCCGGTTCGTGATCAGCAATGATCCGGTGACCATGGAGCAACTGGCCCGGTTCGGCCGCGATCATCTGGGATGCCCGATTGCCCTCTATCTCGACGGGGCGGTGTCGGCGCTGTGGTCGCCGGAAATGAAGCGCCTGGATGAGCAGAAGGGCCTTGGCCCGCTGCTCTATGTGATGAGCGGTCGGTAGCGGATGGCGACGCTGGAAGTCCTTCTGCGCGGCATGGCCATCGGCGCGATGCTGTGCACGGCGCTTGGCATGCTGCGGGACCAGCCATCGGTCGCGGCGCGATGGAGCGGGGCGCTGTTCAGCCTGTCCGCCGCCGCCTTCGCCCTCAATTCCGGCGGGCCGACGACCGAGGCCGTCCGGGCGATCGTTCCGGCGATCTGGTTCCTGTCGCTGGGCGGAGCGGGATACTTCTGGATGTTCGCCGTGACCCTGTTCGAGGACCGGCCCTTCACCCCGGCCCGCTGGGGCGCGCCGGTGGTGATGACCCTGGTCGGGATCGCCGGCATTCTCGTGCGCCGGCCGATGGCCGACGGCATCTGGATCACCCACAACCTCATCGAGGCGGTGCTGATGGTGCATGTCATCAGCCTGGTCTGGCGTCATCGGCGCGGCGACCTGATCGAGGCCCGCCGGGCCCTGCGCGCGCCGGTCATCCTGCTGATCGCCGTCTACGCCATCATCCTCTCTGGCTTCGAGATCGGCTGGTCGTTCGGTCTCAAGTCCCGCCTGCTCGATCTGGTCCAGGCCGTCAGTCTGGCGACGATCAGCCTGCTGGCCGCCAGCGCCTTTCTGCAGGCCCGGCCCGAACTGTTCGCCGCCCCTCGCCGCGCCGCGCCCGACCCCGACCCCGGCGCCCTTGATCCGCAGGACCGGCCGGCGCTGGAGCGGCTTCAGGCGCTGATGACGAACGGCGAGCTGTGGCGTCGCGAGAGTCTGACGATCGGCGCCCTGGCGGCCGAGGTCGGGGTTCCGGAGCATCGGTTGCGCCGGCTGATCAACGGCGCCCTGGGCTATCGCAACTTCGCCGACTTCGTTGGCGCCCGACGTATCACGGCGGCGAAGCTGGCCCTGGCCGATCCGGTCAACGCCCGCACGCCGATCTCTTCCCTGGCCTTCGATCTCGGATACGCCTCGCTTGGCCCCTTCAACCGGGCCTTCAAGGACGCCACCGGCAAGACCCCCAGCGAATGGCGGCGACAGGCTCTGGCCGAGCCGTCCTAGCTCAGGCGGTTTGAGGACCTGAAATCGCCTGCTCGAGCTTTCCCGGGCGCCGCGCCATTTCTCGCTGATTCTGCAAAACCCTCGTCGATTTCAAATCCGGCGGCTGTCTTCCAACCACAGGGCAGCGCCGCATGGCCGCCGGGTTCAAGGTCTCGGCACACCTTCATGGAGCCTGATCATGCCAACCGACCTCGCCTCCACTGTACCCCCCGTCCTGCTTGATATCAGTCGCCATTGGGTCGGTGGATTCAGCATCGATCTGGCCCGCTACATCGTCGCCGCCCCCCTGACCTGGCTGGTGATCTGCGTGGCGCTGGCGCCGGCTCTCAAGACCTGGAAAATCCGTCCTGACCGGCCGCCCGTCCGACAGCATCTGGTGGAGCTGTTCTGCTCAGTGAGGTCGGTGGCCGTCTTCTCCACCGTGACCCTGATCACCGTCGGCCTGCAGGGCGCCGGCCTGATGTGGGGCGGGGCCCTGCGCGAGGCGCCGTCGCTGGCGTGGACCGCCGCCTCCCTGGTCCTGACCATCCTGGCGCACGACGCCTATTTCTACTGGGCGCACCGGATCATGCACCGGCCGCGGCTGTTCCGGATCTTCCATCGTCGCCACCACCGCTCCTTCAATCCCACCCCCTTCACCGCCTACAGTTTCGATCTCGGCGAGGCGGCGATGATGGCGGCCTTCTCGCCCCTGTGGCTGCTGCTGGTCCCGGTCAGCTGGCCGGCGTTCGGCCTGTTCATGCTGCATCAGATCGGCCGCAACGTGATCGGCCACAGCGGCTACGAGCTGTTCCCGGCCCGGCGCGACGGGCGTCCGCTGTTCGACTGGATGACGACGGTGACCCACCACGACCTGCACCACGCCCAGGCGGGCTGGAACTATGGGCTCTACTTCACCTGGTGGGACCGGTGGATGGGCACCGAGAACCCGAGCTATGCGCAGGCCTTCGCCGAGGTCGCCGCGAGGCGTCGCCGGGGCAAGGAACGGGCGGTGGCGGCGGGGTAGCCCTGTCCCGGTTATCCTGGCCGCAGCCAACGCCCTTGCGCCGACCTCTGGGTCCCGGACAGGCCTGGGCGGGGCTTCCGGGATGACGGTCTATTTGGCGCCCTCGCCCGACCCGCGAAGGCGTAGACTGTCCCCGCCACGCCCGCAAAGGAGCCGCCATGCTGGACTATCACGTCGTCGTCACCCGTCAGGATCAGCACGGCAGTCTGGCGGTCTGCAAACAGGCCGAGGTCGTGCTCGACACGGACCTGAAAGGCCGCTCCGACGCCTTCAACCCGGCCGAGCTGTTTCTGGCGGCCATCGCCGCCTGCATGATCAAGGGCATCGAGCGGGTGACGCCGCTGCTGGGGTTTGACCTGCGGGGTGTCGAGGTCAGGCTGACCGGTCAGCGGCAGGACGCGCCGCCGCGCATGGTCAGGGTCGATTATGAGCTGATCGTCGACACCGACGAGAGTGACCAACGGCTGGCGCTGCTGCACACCAATGTCCGCAAATACGGCACCATCTCCAACACCGTCGCCCTGGCCCTGACGCTGGAGGGCGTTATTCGCCGCAGGGCGTGAGCGGGGCGTGGGCGGCAAATCGTGAGATAACGCGCCTGCGCCTGGCGCGAAGAGGCCCTTGCACATGAGCAGCCGTCTGATGAAGTCCAGCCTGGTGCATATGGCCTTCGGGTTCGTGCTGATGGGCGGATGGGCGCTGTTCGCCAACCGGGCTCATGGGCTGGCCGGGGCCTGGCTGCCGGGACTGGCGCAGGGGCTGATCTCCGCGGTGTTGACGATGGTCATCAAGCGGGGGCTGGAGGCGATGGATGGCCGGGTGGGCGGGGCCCTGGCCTGGGTCCTGCCGCCGCTGGCGACGGCGTTCAGTGTGCTGACCCTGCTGGTTCTGGTGCATTCGCTGGTGGGGACGCCGGAGATGATCGCCACCATCGCCTTTCCATGGACCCTCTCGACCACCTACGGGTTTATCTACAACGCCGCCCTGGTGAAGGCCCGGCGGGGAGCGACGCCGTGACCGATATCCAGACTGATCCGCCGGGCGAAGCCGGGCCGGAAAACCGCCGCCCCCTGAAGACGCGCTCGGCCGGATGGGCCGGGGCGCTGGCGCGGGCGCTGGGCGAGGCGCGGCTGCGGCCCAACTACATCTCCGGACTGAGTGTGGCCTTCGCGGCGCTGGGCGGGGCGATGCTGTTGATGTCGGGCACGGCGGAGGGCTGGGGCCGGGCGGTGCTGCTGATCGTGGCGGCGGTCTGTATCCAGCTGCGGCTGCTATGCAACATGCTGGACGGGATGGTGGCGGTCGAGCACGGCATGGGCTCGCCCACCGGGCCGATCTGGAACGAGCTGCCGGACCGCGTGGCCGATGTGCTGCTCATCGCCTGCGCCGGCTACAGCGCGGCGGTGTTGCTGCCGGCCGGGGAATGGCTGGGCTGGCTGGCGGCGGTGCTGGCGGTGATGACGGCCTATGTGCGCGAGCTGGGACGGGGTCTGGGTCTGCCCGCCGACTTTTCAGGGCCGATGGCCAAGCCGCACCGGATGTTTGTGCTGACCCTGACCTGCCTGATCGCGGCGTTCGAGCCGCTGTGGAGCGGGGGCGGTCAGGTGATGCTGGCCGGGCTGGCCATCATCGTGCTGGGCTGTCTGGTCACCCTGTGGCGGCGCACGCGCCATCTGGGACAGGGGCTGAGGGCGCAGGCGAAATAGCGCCCCTCTTGGCGAGGGGCGCGCTGATCGCGACTATTTTTTGCCTTTCGGGGCGCCCGTCGGCTTGCCGGCGCGAGGGGTGACAGAGCGCGGGATCGGCCGGGCGCCGGATCTGGCCGGGCCGGCGCCTGTCCGCGCCGGGGCCGTCTTGCCCTTGGGCGCGGGGCGCGTGGTCGCCGCCTCGCCGGGGGCGGTGAACCAGTGGCCCTTGCCGCGGGGGGCGGCGGCCTTGACCGGCGGCGCCTTGCCGCCGCGCGCGGGTGCAGGCTTGCCGCTTCGGACAGGGCCAGACCGCTCCGGACCGGCCTTCACGGTCTCGGAACGCTCGGGACCGGTCCTGTCGGATCGCGCCTTCGATGCGGCCGGCCGGGCCGGACCTGAACGCGCGGGACCTGAACGGGCAGGCCCCGACCGGGTTTTGGGACCGCGATCATCTTCCAGACCCTCAAGGGCGAGGCGGAAGGCGCGGGCCTTGGCGGCGATGGCGGCGTCTTCGCCGGCGATCGGGGCCGGCGCGGGGGCGTCACGATCCTTGAAGTGTTTGGGCCGCAGGTCCTTGGGCGGTGCGGTGCGGGCCGGCGGCGCCTTGCCGGTCTTCGACAGACGGTCGGCGTCAGTCTTGGGGGCGTTGGATTTGAAGGGTTTGGGCTTGAGGTTGCGGGCGCCGGGGCCGAAGTCGGCGACGACCCGGGTCTTGGCGGCCTTGGGCATCACATGCTTGACCGGCTTCTTCTTCGGCTTGGCCCAGCCTTCCTTGTAGACCGGCTTGTCCGGCTTTTCGACCGGGTTGAGGATGGCCTCGGTGCGGGCGGGGTCGCGCCGGGTCTGGGCGCTGGCCGGGGCCTTGTATTCGGTGGCGTTGCCGACCGGCATGTTCTCGGGCGTGATGTGATCGGCCAGCAGTTCGCGGATCACCCGGGGACCGACTTCCTCGACATGGCCGGGCGCGAGCGTGCCCAGGGAGAAGGGGCCGTAGGCCAGGCGCAGCAGGCGGTTGACCTGCAGGCCCAGGGACTCGAGCACCCGGCGCACTTCGCGGTTCTTGCCCTCGGCAAGCGTGACGGTGATCCAGATGTTGCGGCCCGAGGCCTTGTCCAGCCTGGCGTCGATGGAGCCGTAGCGGACGCCCTCGACGGTGATCCCGTCCTTCAGCCGGTTGAGCTTTTCCTGGGTGGTGTCGCCATAGGCGCGGGCCCGGTAGATGCGGTTCCAGCCGGTGGAGGGCAGTTCCAGGGCGCGGGTCAGGCCGCCGTCGTTGGTCAGCAGCAGCAGACCTTCGGAGTTGAGGTCAAGGCGACCGACGGAGATCACCCGGCCGATCTCTTCGGGCAGGGACTGGAAGACGGTCGGGCGGCCCTTGGGGTCTGAGTGGGTGGTCACCAGGCCAACGGGCTTGTGGTAGCGGAAGACGCGGGTGGCCCCGGCGGCGGAGATCAGCTCGCCGTCGACGGTGAGCATATCGTCCGGCTCGACCTTGACGGCCGGCGTGGTCAGGACCCGGCCATTGATGGCGACCCGTCCGGCCTCGATCAGCCGTTCGACCTCGCGGCGCGAGCCGACGCCGGCCCGGGCCAGCACCTTGGCGACCCGATCCTGGCCCTCGGAGAGGCCGTCCTCGGACGGCGCGTCGGTGGGATCATATTCCTGTGCAGCCATTTTCGCCGCTCCATAGTAGGACTGTGGCCGTCTCTCGACGGTCGATAAGCCCCTATAGCATGAACAACGCCCCGCTGCCTCCTGTCGCAAAACCCTCGGATGAGGCGTTGATGCAGCTTGCCCTGGAGCAGGCGCGACTCGCGGCCGAGGCGGGGGAAACCCCGGTCGGGGCGGTGGTCTATGATCCGGTCAGCGGCCATGTGGTCTCGGTCGGCGGCAATGGGCCGATCGGCGCCCATGACCCGACCGCCCACGCCGAGATCGTCGCCCTGCGCGCCGCCGCCGCCAAGCTGGGCAACTACCGCCTGACCGACCTGACCCTGGTGGTGACGCTGGAGCCCTGCGCCATGTGCGCGGGGGCCATCAGCCATGCCCGGATCGGACGGGTGGTCTTCGGGGCCGAGGATCAGAAGGGCGGGGCTGTGGTCAGCGGCCCCCGCTTCTTCGATCAGCCGACCTGCCACTGGCGGCCGGCGGTGACCGGCGGCGTCCTCGCGGCCGAGAGCAGCGAATTGCTGAAGGGCTTTTTCCGGGCGCGACGCAAGAAAGGGTGAGCCATGAGGCCGATGATCATTTTCGCGGCGCTGTTGATGCTGTGTCCACTGAATGCCCGGGCCGCCGGTCTCTCTGATCTGGGCTGGCTCCCTGGCGAGTGGGTGATGGCCCGGCCGGACGGGTCACTCGTCACCGAGATGTGGCTGAGCCCGGAGCAAGGGGTCATGCCGGGTCTCGGCCGGACCCTGAAAGGCCGGTCCGGCAAGGTCGAGTTCATGCGCATCGAAGAGCGGGACGGCCGGCTGACCTTCACCGCCCTACCGGACGGACAGGCGACGACCGTCTTTGTCGCGACGTCACAGACTTCCGATCAGGTGGTGTTCGAGAACCTCGATCATGACTTCCCGCAGCGGGTCATCTACGGGCGATGCGAAGAGGATCTCTGCGCGGCGATCGAGGGCCAGGTGAACGGCAAGCTCAAGCGCATCGAATGGCGCTATCAGCGGGTGGGCGACTAACCCGGCAGGCCGTCAGACGAAGGTCTCGCGCAGGCGGAAGTCGAGCCGGTCGCGCACCGCCGGCCAGTCGAAGTCGCAGATCGACAGGACGACCGTATCGCGGACATGGCCGGTCCAGGTGATCTTGTGATTGCGCATCGTGCCTTCACGGGTCGCGCCCAGCTTCTCGACGGCGGCCTGACTGCGGGCGTTGCGTTCGTCGATCATGAACTCGGCGCGGATGGCGCCGGCGTCAAACGCCTGACCCAGCAGCAGGCGCTTGGACTCGGGGTTTACCGGGCCCGAGCGGACATCGGGGTGCAGGAAGGTGGCCCCGACCTCCACGCCCTTGTGCAGGCGGCGGATGTTGAGAAAGCTGGAGGTGCCGACCACCCGCTTGTCGCTGAGCCGGCGGATGGCGTAGCCGATGCGCTCGCCCCGTTCAGTCTCCCCCATCAGGGCGCCCCACCAGTCGCCAAAGCCCTCGCCGCAGCCGTTGGTCGACATGATCTCCCAGGCCTCGGGATCGCAGTCGATCGCGCCGCGCAGTTCGTCGCGGTGCTCGGGGGTGATCGGTTCGAGCCGCACGTAGCGGCCTTTGAGCAGTTTGCCTTTGAGATTCATGGGCGGAGATTGGCGGCGACTCAGGCTGCTGTGAAGGGGCGGCGTGACGGCCAGGCGCCGCCGCCGATCGTGGGTCGGTCCGCGCCTGACCGATAATTAATGTCAACCAATATTGAATTTATGTCGTAATTAAATTAAATAGCACGCCATTGAAACGCATCAGGGACTTGAGACCCATGACGACGACAACAGACGCCCTGAGCCGTCAGGCCCGGATTTTCGACATCGCAGCCACCTTGGCGGTTGTGCTGGTGGTGCTGGCGGTCCTGCGTCAGGCGGAAGTCGTCGAGTTCGGATTTGGCCTCGGCGAGGCGGTGGCCTCGTCCAGTCGTTCCCGCTTCCTTGAGGCCTGTGACAGCTTCCTGCGCAACCTCATCCCCCTGCTTCCAACCTTCATCCTGATCGGGGGCATCTGGGCGGCTCGCGGGCTGTTCGGCAGGGTGGCGAAAGGCGAGGTCTTCAGCCCGGCCAACAGCCGCGCCATCTCGACGATTGGCTCATCACTGTGGGGCGGGGCGCTGGCGGCGATGATTGTTGTTCCGGTGTTGAACAGCATCGTCAACGGCGACCGCGGGCCGGGCGTCCACATCGCACCTGACACCCTGGTCCTCGTCGTCATCGGCGGCGCCATCACCGTGCTCGGCGGCATGATGGCCAAGGTTCAGGACGAGAACGCGGCGCTGCAGTCTGAACTCGGCGACTTCGTCTGACCCATGCCCGTCATTGTCACCCTCGATATCATGCTGGCCCGCCGCAAGATGAAGGCGCGGGATCTGGCTCAACAGATCGGCCTGTCGGAGACCCAGCTCTCGCTGCTGCGCACTGGCAAGGTGCGGGGCGTGCGGTTCGACACCATCGCGGCAATCTGTGCGGTCCTCGACTGCAGGCCGGGCGACCTGCTCGACTACAGCTTTGAGCCGGAAGACCGCGAACGCGTCGCCGTCCCCTAGCCCAAGGGGCCACGTGCCCGCTTGCCCTTCGCGTCACCCCGGTGCATGATGCGTTCAAACAAACGTTTGACACGTCAATCGTCAGGGAAGGGCACCCATGGATTTCGAGGTTTCCGCCAAGCAGCGCCAGGTCCCGGGGCGTGCCGTTGGCTTCATGCAGGGGCATATCGAGCCGGCAATCCCGCGCTGTAATCAGAAAATGAATGTCTTTGGCGACGCCCGCAGAAGGTCGTTAACGTCGTCGAAGAGCTGAAGACAAATGCCAGGGCGGCCTGCCAGCGGTACGTCGTTCCAGGCAACGCCGACCACCCGTAAGACCACGGCCTCACCGGCTGACACATACATCAAGGCCGTCAATTCGGCCGACAGGGAGAAACTCCAATGTCCGAAGTCCAAACCAAGGCCCAGTCGTCGTTCAACCTGAACCCTCAGGATGAACTGAATGATCTGCGCATGTCGTCCAAGGCCCTGCCGCTGCTGGAGCACGTCAAGCGCTTCATCGAGGAAACGGTCAACCCGATGAGCGAGGAGTTCGAGCGCCTCGGTGAGGGCAAGGTCGACATCTGGTCCTATGCGCCCGGCCAGCTGGAAGTGCTTGAAGCGGCCAAGGACAAGGCCAAGGCCGAGGGCCTGTGGAACTTCTTCCTGCCCAACGCCGAGACCGGCGAGGGCCTGTCCAATCTCGACTACGCCTACATCGCCGTCGAGCTGGGCAAGAACCGCATGGCGTCCGAAGTGATGAACTGCGCCGCCCCCGACACCGGCAACATGGAAGTGCTGGAACGGGTCGGCACGCCGGAACAGAAGGAAAAGTGGCTCAAGCCGCTGCTGGAAGGCAAGATCCGCTCGGCCTTCGCCATGACCGAGCTGCATTCGGCCTCGTCCGACGCCAAGAACGTCAACACCACCGCTACCCTGGTCGGCGACGAGTACGTCATCAACGGCGAGAAGCACTACATCTCGGGCGCCGGCGATCCGCGCTGCAAGATCATGATCACCATGGTCCAGACCAGCCCGGACGGCCCGGCCAACCACCGCCAGTCGCAGATCCTGGTGCCGACCGACGCCCCCGGGGTGAAGATCGTCGGGGCCCAGCACGTGTTCGGTGAGCCGGACGCGCCGCACGGCCACATGCACATCATCTTCGACAACGTCCGGGTGCCGGCCAGCAACATGCTGCTGGGCGAAGGCCGCGGCTTCGAGATCTCGCAGCTGCGCCTCGGCCCCGGCCGTATCCACCACTGCATGCGCGCCATCGGCTCGGCCGAGAAGGCCCTCGACTACCTGGTGACCCGCGGCATGAAGCGGGAAGCCTTCGGCAAGCCGCTGGTCCAGCTGGGCGGCAACATCGAAATCATCAGCAAGGCGCGTATCGACATCGAGGCCATGCGCCTGATGGTGCTGAAGGCGGCCAAGGCGATGGATGTGCTCGGCAACCAGGAAGCCCGCATCTGGATCCACATGGTCAAGGCCATGGTGCCGATCCGGGTCTGCGAGATCATCGACCAGGCGATCCAGATGCATGGCGCGCTCGGCGTCTCGCAGCACACCCCGCTGGCCCGGATGTACGCCCAGACCCGCACCCTGCGCATCGCCGACGGTCCGGACGAGGTTCACCACATGGTGGTCGGCCGCAACGAGCTGCGCCAGTACCGCGACATGCCGCATGACCCGTCGACGGCGGCCGTATTCCGGCACTAACCTCAACGGCGCCCTGGAGCAGGGGCGCCGGCCCAAGGTCGGAAACGACCGACAGACACAATGATCAACCCGTCGCCGGTCTCCGGCGGCGGGTTTTTCCGTTCGGGCGTCAGTGGACGATGTCGCGCTTCATCGGCGCGAGGCGGGCCAGCAGGCGGTTCTGCATGGCGAAGGGTACGCCCTCGCGGTCCATGGCGATGCGCAGGTTCTCGACCAGGGCGTTCATCGCCGGGGAAGAGACGCCCATGTCCTTGTGGACCGAGGCCATGTCGCGGCCGCTGTAGCTGCAGCCGCCGCCGAGGACGTAGCAGAGCTGCTCGCTCAGGGTCCGGTGCAGGCGCACCCTGTCGAAGGGCTTGAAGATCGGCGCGGTGCGGGGGTCGCTGAAGCTGAGGTCCAGCAGGGTGGTGACGATCCGGTCGATGCCCTCGCGGCCGTTGAAGGCCTCCAGCACCTTCGGATCGGTGATCGGGGCGGCGCCGGCGTTGGCGTCGGAGACTTCATAGGGATCGACAGCCTCCTCGCCGGGCATGGCCCAGGGCTGGGGCGCCTGGGCATGGGCGGCGGTCGCCGTGGTCAGGGCCAAGGCGATGGCGGCGGTCAGCGCCGTACGGTTTTGATGACGAGCCACGGTCCTTAGAACCCCGCTTGAAGAGAGAGATAGACGCCGCGCTGATCCTTGAAGGTGGCGATATCGCCAAGATCGACATAGGCGGCGGTGATCGAGAGATTCTTGTTGATGGCGTAGGCGACGAAGATGTCGCCCCAGTCGTCTTCCTTTGCGAAGGCGAGATTGCCGGGCTTGGTCCGGTATTCGGCGCCAAAGGCGAGCCGCTTGCTGGCCATCCAGGCGACGGAGCCTTCGAACTGCGGGGTGTAGCCATCCTCGCGCGGGCCGCCGAAGCCGAGCAGGCCGATCTGGTTGGCCTTGGTCATCCGCAGGGCGCCGCTGACCACCAGGCTCCGATCGAGCAGGACCTTGGTGGCGGTGACGTAGTAGTCGACGCCCTCGTCGTCCCGGCCGCCGACGGCGGAGATGACGGCGGCGCGGTCATTCTTGCGGTACTGAGCGCCCACCGCGATCTGCGGCATCCAGCGGTCCTGATCGTAGACCGCGTCGCCGGCGACCACGACTTTCACCCCGATGATGTCCTGGTGGAAGGTGAAGCCCTTGCCCAGACCCAGCTTTGCTCCGGCGTCGCCGGTGTCGAAGGCCTGGCGGGCGTAGGAGATCTCGACCCGGTCGGAGATCCCGGCGGCCACGCCCCAGGTGGTGAACTCGAAGTCGGGCAGGCTGACCGCCGTCCCATGGACGTTGCCGCCGATCTGACCCCGGTCGCCGTATCCGGTGGTTGTGGCCCAGGTGGCCAGGCCGCCGCCGCCTGACCCGTCGACGGTGCTGACCCCGCCGGTGAGCAGTAGCTTGCCGCTGGTGTCGGTGGATTGGGCCAGGGAGGGGCTGGAGATACAGAATGCTGCAGTCAGGGCGCCGCCGAGGAGGGCGAAGAGTTTACGCATAGGAACGGCGATCCGGGTTCAGCGAGAAGGGAGGCGCCGCTATCGTCCACGCGAATGGTTAAAGGGCGGTGATGCGCGGAAAAGCTGTGCGGAGGCGTGAAGTGATACTCAAAATGGCGCCTCTGTTACTTCGTGCGGAGCCAAGAGCGTCCTCATCGTTCCACCGGCCAGCCAAGTTCATCTGGTCTTTACGCCGACAGGTGTAGCTCCGACATGATGCGGCTTTTTCTCTGCCTCCTGACCCTGATGATGGCGCCGATGCCGGCTGTGGCCGGGGATCTGGTCATGACCGTGCGCGACGCGGGCGGACGGGCCGTGCCGGACGCCGTGGTGACGGTCTATCCCGCCTCAGGCACGCCGAAGGGGCCGATCCGGTTTTCCTGGCCGCTGACGGTCGCGCAACAGAACCTGCAGTTCCAGCCCTTCGTACTGATTGCGCCGGTGGGGTCCGCCGTGGCCTTTCCCAACCGGGACAAGGTGCAGCACCACGTCTATTCCTTCTCCGCCGGCAACAGGTTCGAGCTGAAGCTGTTTGGCCGGGACGAAAGCCGCAGCGTGACGTTCAAGGCCGTGGGCGTCGCCGCCATCGGCTGCAACATCCACGACGGGATGATCGGCTATGTGAAGGTTGTCGACACCCCCTACGCCATCAAGACCGGCGCGGACGGCGTCGCCCAGTTGTCCGGCCTTCCCTCAGGCAAGGCGACGGTGAAGATCTGGCACCCATACCTGCGTGCGCCCGCCAATGAGCTCAGCCGACCTGTGGTGCTTGTCGCCGCCGGCGCTGTCCGGCAGACGGTCGCTGTTGAACTGCGGCAGTCAGCCGGTCACGGGCACTGACGTCGTGGGGCGGTTCGTCCATCTCAGGACCCGGCTGACCGTTCTCTATGCGGGGCTGTTCGGATTCGCCGTTCTGCTGACGGCGATCGCCGTCTTTGTCTCGGTCAGCGCCAATGCCAGGCGGCAGGTTCAGGACGAACTGACAGCCGGCGGCGCGGTGTTTGACCAGATCTGGGCCCTGAAGTCCGATCAACTCGCTGACGGCGCCCGGGTTCTGGCCCGGGACTTCGGCTTCCGGGCGGCGCTGGCCTCCGGTGACGCTCCGACAGTGGACTCCGCCCTGCAGAATCTGCGGTCGCGCCTGGCCCTTGATCGCGCCTTCTTTGTCGGGGCGGACGCCCGTCTGACCGGCGCGCCTGAGCTGGACGCCGCGGCCGGCGAGGCGCTTTGGCGGGCGCTGGACGGCGGCGCCGATTCGGGGGTTCTGCAACTGGGCGGGCAGACCTACCAGGCCGTAGCCGAGCCGGTCATGGCGCCGGATCTGATCGGCTGGATCGTCTTCGCCAAATCCCTGAACCGCGCCGAGATGGAATCCCTCGAAGCCCTGGCCGCCATTCCGCTGTCGGCGACGGTGCTGACCCGGACCGGTGAGCATGGGTGGCGGTCACCGGACAATCCGCAGCTGGCGGGCGATGATCTCGCGCAACTTGCCGGGGCGGCCAAGAGCGGCAATGGAAAGCCAACCCAACTGCATGGCCGCCAGGGGGAGGACATCGCCCTGGCCAAGCCGCTGAGCGTGTTCGGAGAGGGTGAGCAGGCGGTGCTGGTGCTGCGCTACCCCCTCAAGCTGGCGATGGCGCCCTACAACGCGCTGATGGTCAGTCTGATGCTGGTTGGATTGCTCGGTCTTGCCGTGATGATCGCCGGGAGCTGGTTTCTGGCGCGTTCGATTACCCGCCCCGTGTCGGCTCTGGACGAGGCGGTCCGGCGGCTGCGCGACGGCGAGGACGCCAAGGTCGAGGTCTCCTCGCACGATGAAATCGGCCGTTTGGCCCTGAGTTTCAACGTCATGGCGGCCGGCATTCGCGAACGGGAAAGCCGGATCACGGCTTTGGCCCTGACCGATCAGGAAACCGACCTGCCCAATCGCCGGGCGCTGGAAGCGGTTCTGGAGAAGACTCCGGCCGACGGTCTCTATGTTGTCGCCGTCGGGGTTGATCGCTTTCCGCAGGTGCGGGCGGCGGTCGGCTACGGACTGGCGGCGGCGATGCTGCGCCAGTTGGGATTGCGGGTCGGCCAGACCTGGCCGGACAGTCTGTGCGCGCGCCTGTCCAGTGAGCGGCTGATCGTGATGCTCAAGGCCGACAGCCTTGAGTCTGCGGTGTCGATGACCGGGCAGCTTGTCGAGGATCTGTCCCACCCGGTTCAGATGGGCGAACAGACCATCGATGTCGGCATCTCGGCCGGGCTGGCGAGGGTCAGCGAAGACCATCCGGCCTCCCCGATTGACCGCGCGGGCATTGCTCTGGACCAGGCGCGAGGCGCTCACCTGCCCGTGGCCGCGTTCGATGCGCAAGCCTATGGCGACCCGGCCTCCAAGCTCTCCCTGATGAGCGAGATGCTCCGGGCGTTTGAGGACGGCTCCATCCAGATGGCCTATCAGCCCAAGCATGATCTGCGGGCGGGGGCGATATCCGGCGTCGAGGCCCTGCTGCGATGGAAACATCCGACGCGCGGGTTCGTCTCGCCCGACGAATTTGTCGAACTGGCCGAGGAAACCGGCCACATCGAAGCCTTGACCCGCTGGACGCTGATCAAGGCGCTGGAAGATCAGAAGACGTTCCGGGATGCCGGTCATGATCTGCTGATGTCGGTCAATCTGTCCGGCAGGATGCTGGGCAATCCTGTTTTCGCGCGGGAAATGATCGCGCTGATCGGCGCGGCGGGCGGGCGGATCTGTCTGGAAATCACCGAGACGGCGGTCATCAACAATCCGGAAGAGGCGCTGGGCATTATCGAATCCCTGCGCGACGCCGGGATCGCCATTTCAATTGATGACTACGGTTCGGGCCTGTCGTCCCTGACCTATCTGAAACAGATTCACGCCGACGAACTGAAGATCGACAAGGCCTTTATCCTCACCCTGGACCAGGGCAGCCGGGACGCCCTGCTGGTCAAGTCGACCATCGATCTGGCCCATAGCCTGGGCATGAAGGTGGTTGCCGAAGGGGTGGAAACCGCCGCGGGACTGGCGCTGCTGGGCGGTATGGGCTGCGATATCGCCCAGGGCTATTTCATTTGCAGGCCAAGGTCGCTCAAGGAGGTCATCGACTTCCTGTCCCCGGCTGAGACCGCCCCCGCGCAGGGCGACGCCAGGACCGCCTGATCCGGCCTGAGAAATCCTCTTCACCTGCCCGAGGGACAGCCTGCTAGGTTGGGTCGACAGCAGGGACTTAACGCCATGAATTTCGACCTCGACGAAGACCACCGCATGCTCAAGGACCTGGTCCGGCGGTTTGTGGACGACAACCTGATGCCGCTTGAGGCGACGGTGCTGGAGCGCGAGGCGACGGGCGGGCCGACGGCCCTGACGCCTGAGGAGACGGCAAAGGTCGATGCGGTGTCGCGGGAGCTGGGGCTCTGGGGCCTGGACGCGCCCGAGGACGTCGGCGGCTCCGACCTGCCGGCCGTGGCCATGGTCGGGGTCAATGAGGAGCTGGGGCGGACCGTCACCCCCTACACCATCCCGCCGGACAGCCCGAACCTGCGCATGCTGATGGCGACGGTGACCGAGCGGCAGAGAGGCGCCTATCTGGCGCCCTATGTGGCCGGCGAGACCATTTCGGCAATCGGCATTTCGGAGCCTGGCGCGGGGTCGGATCCCGCCGGGATGACCACCCGGGCGGACCGGGATGGCGACGACTGGGTGATCAACGGCCGCAAGATCTGGATCACCAAGGGCGCCGAGGCCGACTTCACCATCGTCATGGCGGTGACTGACCGGGAGAAGGGCGCGCGAGGCGGCATGAGCGCCTTCCTTGTCGACCGGGACACGCCCGGCTTCATCATCCAGCGCAAGATTCCGATGCTGGGCGGCCAGACCTCCTACGAGATCGTGCTGGAGGATTGCCGGGTTCCCGGCTGGAAGCTGCTCGGAACCGAGGGGCAGGGTTTCGCGCCGATGCAGGTGCGGCTGGGCACCCGTCGCTGCGAGATGGCGGCATGGTCGATCGGCATGGCCCAGCGGGCCCTGGACATGATGATCGAGTATGCGCCGCAGCGGAAAACCTTCGGCGCGGCGCTGTCGGACCGACAGACCATCCAGAACTGGATCGCCGACGCGGCGACCCGCATCCATGCCGCGAGGCTGATGACTTATGACTGCGCCTGGAAGATGGATCAGGGCCGCGATGTGCGGTCCGAGATTTCGATGATCAAGGCCTACGCCACCGAAATGGCCTGGGAGGTGGTCGACCGGGCCATGCAGACCTTCGGGGCCATGGGCATGACCCGCGAACTGCCTCTGCATCTGATGGCCTCGAAGATCCGCACCATGCGCATCTATGACGGCCCGACCGAGGTTCATAACTGGGTCGTGGCGAGAAACCTGCTGGGTGGACGGCGGTAGCCTTAACCGTGGGCGCGTTCCGGGGCAGACTGTCGGGATGAGGTTGTTCAGACATGCGGGCCTGTGGGCCGCGCTCGCCCTGCTGCTGGCCGGTCCGGTTTCCGCCCAGACGGCGCCGGAGCCGGTCGCCGCCGCGCCGTCGACCATCGCCAGCCGGGCCGGAGAGACAGACGACGCCGACATCGCCGGACGCATCCGGAGCATCTTTACCGAGGTCGCCGGGCTGTCGGCGGTGAAGGTGGAGGTCTCCGCCGGGGTGGTCACCCTGGAGGGCGCTGTCGCCAGCGGCGCAGACGCCGACAGGGCTGGGGCGATCGCCGCGCGGGTGGCCGGGGTGGTGACGGTCCAGAACAATCTGGAGCGCAGTCTGGGGGTCCAGTCCAATGTCGCCCCGGCGCTGGGCAAGTTCCAGAAGGACCTCAAGGGGCTGATCGACGCCCTGCCGCTGCTGGCGGTGGCCATGGCGATCGGATTGGCCATCGCCCTGCTGGGGCACTGGCTGGCCGGGCGTCGCTTCATCTGGGTCTGGATCACGCCGAACGGCTTTCTGGCCGAACTGGTGGCCAGTCTGGTGCGGGCCGTCTTCTTCATTGTCGGCGCCGTCGTTGCGCTGCAGATTCTCGGGGCGACGGCGCTGCTCGGCGCGGTGCTGGGCGGGGCCGGGGTGATTGGCATCGCCATCGGCTTTGCCGTGCGCGACACCGTCGACAACTATGTCTCCAGCCTGATGCTGAGCCTGCGCCAGCCGTTCCGGGCCAATGATCACATCGTGGTCGAGGGTCAGGAAGGGCGGGTGGTGCGGCTGACCTCAAGGGCGACGGTGCTGATGACCCTCGACGGCAATCACCTGCGCATTCCAAACGCCATCGTCTTCAAGTCGGTGATCCTCAACTACTCGCGAAACCCCGAGCGCCGGTTCGAGTTCGAGCTGGGCGTCGATGGCGAGGATGATCCGCTGGCGGCGATCAAGGTCGGGCTGGCGGCGATGTCCGGCCTGGACTTCGTGCTCGATAATCCCGGGCCGTCCGCCGTGATCCAGAACGTCGGCGATTCCAATATTGTCCTGCGGTTCTATGGCTGGGTCGACCAGGAGCACACCGACTTCCTCAAGGGCCGCAGCCAGGCTATTGCGGCGACCAAGACCGCGCTGGAGGCCGCCGACTTCTCCCTGCCCGAGCCGATCTATCGCCTTCGTTTCGACAGCCAGCCGCCGGGCGGCGAGGCGCCAGCGCCCAAGCCCGCGCCTCCCAGACCGGCGCCGGCCGAATCCCACGACACCGCCCCGACCCCTTACGTCGAGCGCCGGGTTCGCGAGGAGCGGACCGACGAGGATGACGGCGACCTGCTGGACGAGCGCACCCCTATCGAATGACCCGCGGGTCGACGATCAACAACAGTGAGGAAATGACCATGGCCACAAGTTTCTACGACGTCAGCGTCGGCAGCTATCTCCAGACCGTCGGGGCCGTCGCCGGCTTCATGGAGCAGGGACGCAAACATTTCGAGGCGGCGGGCTCCGGCCTTGAGGAGGTCGTCGAGGCGCGTCTGTTCGAGGACATGCTGCCCTTCCGGTTCCAGATCCTGTCGGTCGTTCACCACACCCTGGGCGCGATCGAGGGCATGAAGGGCGGGGTCTGCGGACCGCCCGGCGCCTCGGAGGCGAAGAGCTACGCCGATCTTCAGGCCCTGGTGGCCGAGACCCTGACCGCCCTGCAGGCGCTGGACCGGGCCGAGATTGACGCCCTGGCGGACGGCGATGTGGAGTTCCAGATGGGGCAGATGAAGCTGCCCTTCACCAATGAGGGCTATCTGCTGTCCTTCTCCCTGCCCAACATGCATTTCCACGCCACCACCGCCTACGACATCCTGCGGATGAAGGGCGTGCCGCTGGGCAAGCGTCACTACCTTGGCCAGATGCGGATGAAGGGCTGAAGCCAACCTGGCAGGCCCCTGTTGCACTGAATCTGCACGGGGGCGGTCAGGGTCTGCACGGCTCTGACCTCCGAGCCTCCACCTGATCCCTGCAGCTTGTCGGCCGGGGATCAGGGAGGATGTCGATGGCGACCAGAGCCAAGGGCCGGTGGAGCTTCTGGCTGAGGGCGGGCCTTGCGCCCGTGCTGGCCCTGCTGGCCGACCAGCTTCTGTGGGACCACACCGTCGGGCTGAACCTGGCCCTGCTGGCGGTGGCGCTGACAGCCGCTGTCGCCGTGACCCATCCCCACGCCTGGCGACGGGCCTGGCCGCTGCTGGGCGGGGCCCTGGTGCTGGGCCTGCTCCAGGCCGAGACGCCGAGCCTCATCGGCTGGGCCGGGTTTTCGATCTGTCTGGCGATTGCGGTGCTTTCGGCGCGCGCGGGTTTTGGCCAGGGCGTGTGGACCTGGATCCAGCGGCTGGCGTGGATGGGCCTTGGCGGGCTGCTCGCCCCGATCGCCGCCCTGCACCAGCTTGCCCTGAAGCGGGTGCGGGGGCGCAAGACGCGGGGACTGCTGTCGCTGGCGGGGCTGGTGGTGCTGCCACTGGCTGGAGGTCTGCTGTTTCTGGCCCTGTTCTCGGCCGCCAATCCGGTGATCTCCAACGCCCTTGGCAATATCCATTGGCCGGGGGTCGAGCCGTTCCGGTTTCTGATCTGGGGGGCGCTCGGGGCGATGGCCTTCGCCCTGCTGCGTCCGGCGTGGCTGAAGCGGACGCTGAAGCTGGACGAAGCGCGGGAGGCGATCCCGCTCCCCGGGATCAACCCGGCCTCGATCACCCTGTCGCTGATCGTTTTCAACGGTCTGTTCGCCCTGCAGAACGGCCTCGACGTCGCCTTCCTGTGGAGCGGCGCGGCGCTGCCGGACGGCATGACCCTGGCCGACTACGCCCATCGCGGGGCCTATCCGCTGATCTTCACCGCCCTGCTGGCCGGGCTGTTCGTGCTGGTGGCGCTGGCCCCCGGATCGGAGACCAGCCAGAGGCCGCTGGTGCGGCGGCTGGTCGTGCTGTGGGTGGCCCAGAACCTGTTTCTGGTGGCGTCCAGCATCCTTCGGACCCTGGACTATATCGAAGCCTACAGCCTGACCCCTCTGCGCCTGGCGGCCCTGGCCTGGATGGGGCTGGTCGGGCTTGGGCTGATCCTGATCTGCTGGCGGATGATCCGAAAGCGGACAGCAGCATGGCTGATCAATGCGAACGCCCTGGCGGCCGGGCTGGTGCTGCTGGTGTTCACCGTCGTCGACAGCGGCGCGGTGACGGCCGACTGGAATGTCCGCCATGCGCGGGAAGTCGGCGGCAAGGGGGCGGAGCTGGACGTCGAGTATCTGAAGCGCCTTGGACCGGCGGCGCTGGTCCCCGTCGCCCGGCTGGAAGGCCAGGGTCCCAAATGGCCGCTGAGCGAGCGGCTGCGCCTGGTTCGACAAGAGCTCATGGCGGACCTGGAGGCGCAGCAGGCCGATCCGCTGAGCTGGACCTGGCGCAATCATCGACGACTGTCAGAGGCCCGGGCCCTCATCGCCGCGGCCCCGCCGCCTCGGCCCGCGCCGCCCCCCGCCATCC
>Ga0209066_10002460_pt1 | contig 22459 bp, 22 predicted proteins | sample All_14_2_FD_187198 | JGI IMG/M metagenome (GOLD analysis project Ga0209066, IMG submission 187198) | Freshwater microbial communities in response to fracking from Pennsylvania, USA - Allegheny Zone_MetaG_DW_15 (SPAdes) (version 2) ... | reverse complement strand
GACACGCTCGGCGAGGCGTACAGCAGGGTGTTCCCGACGTCGAAGAAGACGGCACGTAGCCCGGTAGCGCTCACGTGAGGTACGTCACCACGTCGGTATGGCGGTCACGCCCGTGCGGCACTTCGGCCGCGTAGCCCAGAACGATGAGCGAGACGATCTCCCACCCGTCCTTGAGATCGAAGACGTCGCCCAACCGATCACGGACCCAGTGCGGCGACGAGATGCTGCAGCCCGCGAGTCCCGCGCCATGGATTGCGAGGAGCACGTTCTGAACTGCCGCCCCCACCGATATGGCGTTGTCCCGCGCCTCGTTGCAGTCCTCCGTGATCGTGGAAGCCACTCCGATGACGATCGGCGCCGCACCGAGATCCGCATAGAAGCGGGCCGCATGCTCGACACCCTCGGGCCCGAGCGCATCGATGTACTCCTCGAGGTACGCCGTTGTCATCGCCATGACCTCGGCGACACGCGCCCTCGCATCCCCCGATGCGACGTGGAAGTGCCACGGCTGACTGTTCATTCTTGAAGGCGCATACGTTGCCGCATCCAGAACCTGCGCGAGGACCCCCTGCTCGACCGGCCGTCCGTCGAAGATACGGATCGAACGACGGCCGTGGATCGCATCCATCAACTCCATGACGCTTCCTCCCTCGGATGATCCAGTCCGTCAAGGATACCTAATCTGGCCCCGCCTGACACGTCATCCGCTCGCAACGTCCGGACCCGCAAGGTGGCGGACCAGTGTCACCGCCGTCCCCCCTTCGGGAAGCGGCGCGAAGTCCACGCGGTCCATCAGTGCGCGCATGAACATCACGCCCCGTCCGGACGATGCATACGGGTCGCCGTCTGACGCTGTCTCTCCGTCGAAGCCCGTCCCACGATCGGCGATCACGAGTACGATCCGGTCCTCGTACGCCGACACTGACACCGAAACCGGGTCGTGCGCTCCACGCGGCGACCCGTGCCGGATCGCGTTGGCCAGCGCTTCTCCCACAGCCACACGGATGTCGAAGAAGACCGCTTCCGGTATCCCGAGCGGATCGAGCAGGTCGCAGACCTCCGCACGGGCCCGGGCGAGCGAGTCGGGGTGCGCGGGGAACTCCAACTCCCGCGTCCAGAGCGAGACCGCGGGTGGGCCGGTGAGCTCGAATCCCGATAGCGCGTCTTCCGGATCGTGTGCCGCCGAGATGCGCGGTGCGGCGCTGACGAGTCCGGAGATCTCCAGGATGCGTGAGACGTTCCGGTCGGCGCCCGCGAGCACCAGTCGGCCTTCGCGGGGACCGAGCTCCCGATCGGCCCAGACCAGCAGGCCGAGGGCCGAACTGTCCATGTAGATGACCCGGGCTAGATCGAGCACCACGTTCACGCAGCCGCGGTTCATAGCGGACTCGAGAGCTTCCCTGACCTCAGGGACGGTGACCATGTCGACCTCTCCGTGGAGATGCACGACGCATGCCCGTCCGTCACCGTGGTGTTCGGTCACGATCTTCATCGGCTCATCCTGGAGCCACCCTGTGCTCGCACGGACTCAGACCTCACTGACATCCGCCTCCACGACGTCATCATGCACCGCATACCGAACGGCGAGGATCGCCGCATCGTCACGTATATCCCCACCCGCGAACCGTTGGACCGCCGCTAGCAGCCGCTCGGCCATGGCGGTCGCCGATCCGCCCGGTCGTACGGCGCGACGCACACGGCCCTCTCCGAAGAACCGCGAGCCACTCCGCGCCTCGGTCACCCCGTCCGTGTAGAGCAGCAGGGCCGCCCCGGGGTCGAGCGTCACCGTCCGCTCCTCCCACGCCGCATCCTCGACCGCACCCAGGAGTGCGCCCGTGGTGCCCAGCCGCTCGATCCTGACCTGGCCGTCGGACACCGAGCGCAGCAACCCCGCGGGGTGACCACCGTCGGCGTAGCGGAGCTTGCCGGAGGGCATGTCGAGCTGCCCAACCCACAGGGTCACGATACTCGTGGCGTCGCCCGACTCGAGCAACATCCGGTTGAGTTCCTCGAGCATGCGCGAGGGGCCGGCGCCGGCGGCGGCCATGCCGCGGATCGCGTACTTGATCATCGACGTCTTGGTGGCCGCCACCACACCCTTCCCGCACACATCGCCGATGGCGATCGCCACCGACCCGCCCGGCGTGACGAAGAGGTCGTAGTAGTCACCGCCGATGTCCGCATCGGTGCCCGCCGGCAGGTACACGCTGCCCGCGTCCAGCCCCGGGATGTGGGGTAGACGGGACGGCAGGATGCTCGCCTGGAGCACCGATGACACGTGGTGCTCACGACTGAAGAGCTCGGCCGTGTCGATCGCGAGCGCCGCCTGTGCCGCGAACGTCCGGAGCAGATCCATCTCCTCACTGCTGAACGCGCCCTCCCCTCGTGCGAACACCACGAGGGCCCCGATGCTTCTTCCGCGCGCCAGGAGCGGCACAGCGAGCAACGATTCGAGCCCCTGTGCGGACGCGGCGTTCAGGAGTCGGGTATCGGTGCCCGAGATGCGGTCGTACCGCTCCGGTTCCAACGTCTCGTACACGCGCCCCGGGACGTCCTCGCCCGGGCGGAAGGTGATGTCCAGCATGTCCCGGTGCAGGATGCCGCGCGCCATCGGGACGGTGATGATCTTACGCTTGGGATCGAAGGTCATGAGCATCACGGCGTCAGCCGAGAGGATCTTCTGCACCACGTCGAGCACCCGGTTCAGCACAACGCGGGTCTGGAGGGACGAGCCGACCGCATGCGAGATGCGGAAGATGGTCTCAAGGTTGTCAGCGCGACTCTTCGCGGCCTGGAAAAGATACGCGTTCTCGAGCGCCAACGACGCCTCGGCTCCGATGGTGCGCGCGAGCCCGAGACGCTTTGCCCCCGACATCCTCGATGGATGCGACGCCATACTGACGAGCAGGCCCACACAGCGGCCCTGGCGGATGAGAGGCGTGAGCAGGGCGGAGAGCGCACCGTGCGCCATCAGCGCAGCGGCGCCCGCCGCGGAGGCGGAGTCGATCGTCACATGCACGGGCTCCAGACGCTCGCCGTCGCCGCCCGCCTCGCGCCATACGTCCGCCCACAAGGAGTCGGCGCCGGAATCAGCGATGTCCATCCCGTACGATCCCGGGTCATCGAGCAGCACCACCTCGGACGTGTCGTATCCCAGCAACTCCGCTTCCGAGGATGCGATGTACCGGAGCGTCTCGCTCGCGCCGACCGGCGAGGCCACCCGCTCCGCGATCTCCCGCAAGGACTCCGCTTCACGCCGTGAGCGACGCTCGTTGTCGAAGAGGCGCGCGCTCTGCAAGGCGACCGCGGCCTGCGCGACGTACGAGCGCAGGGTCTCGCGCTCCCCATCGTTGAACGAGGCTCCCGCAGTGCGCATCACCGCGACGATTCCCACGCAGTCACTCCCCGCCCAGAGTGGAGCCGCCATCCCCGAGACCACGGCATCACCGTGCAGCGCGAACAGCGCATCATCGGGGTCGTACACAGCGGAGACCGATGCACCGGCTCCGAGACATTCCGCGAGCCAACCGGTCCGCGGCGCCGGGATCCGCACGTCTTCATGACCTTCGAGCGCCCCGTGGGCGACCATCAGGTCGAGATCGCCCTCCTCGGACAGCACGAGCACGTCGACGTCGGCCCCGTCGAACATGTGCGCAACGGAGGTGACGATGCGCTCGAAGAGTTCCTCACGATCGTCGGTGCGCGCGAGCAGCTCGACCGAGTCGGTCAACCTGTTGAACCGGGTGACCACCGAGTTGAACGCGTCGAGCAGACGCGCGACCTCATCACTGCCGGTGATCCGCTCGGGCTCGACGCGGTCGCCCGCGCCGATGGCCCGCGCCCTTCGCTCGAGCTGCCGCAGCGGGCGGGTCGAGCGATCGACCACCGAGAGCGCGCCCACGAGCGCTACTCCAAGGGCAGCGATCCAACCGAGGAGACCCGGCCGAAGCGCCCGCCACGTCTCGCCCCACACGCCGGTCTCAGGCTCGAGGATCGCGACGCGCCATCCCAGGTCGTGCGCATCGGGGATGCCCGCGTACCGGCCCACCATGGTCTCGGTGCTCTCCAGCGAGACGTGCCCGACGGAACCCCCTTCGTCATCGGGGACGAACTCGGCGCGGATCGACTCGATTGATGAAAGCGGAGCGCTCGCGAAGACCACGCGCCCCGCAGGGTCGAAGACGATGGCCAGGGGACGGCCGGGCAGCTCACCGGTCATCGACAGCTCACCCTCGATCAGCGATGCACGCACCCTGACCGCGAGCACGCGGGGCGACGAGCCGGGCATGGCAACACCGTGGACCGCCCAGAGCCCTCCTCGCGAGTCGGACGTGGGGGTCACCCACACAACCGTGCCAAGGTCCTCCGTGCGCTCGAGCGCCTCAAGTGCACCACGCGATGCGTCATCAAGGGTCTCCGTGGGCCACGCGACCGGCGTGCTGGTGGGTTCGCGCAACAGGACAGCACCCTCGATGAAGCCGGTATCGTCGAGCGCGACGCGCGCAAGCGCGGCACGAAGCGCACCCTCGCTGTCGTCGGCCAGATCGGGGTCGAGCGAGGCGGTGCGCATCTCGGCGTGGATGGCCGCAAGCCGCCCGCCGATACGTGAGACCAGCACATCGCCATACGCTGCATGCCGCGTGGACTCCTGCCGTACCGCCATGTTGTACACGCCAGCGGCGGAAGTGCCGACCAGGAGCACCGTGGTGCTCACGACGATGAGCGCCGCGAGGACCAGCAGTCGATTGGTGAGAGTGAAGCGCTCGCGCGCCTTCATGCGGCCTCCAGGGTACCGGCGCTCCGAAGACCAATCCTAGAGCACGGCCACCCGCTCGGCAACGCGCGTATCAGCCACCCAGCTTCGGGATGAACATCGACAACCACCCAACGACCGGACCGATCCACCCGGTCAGGATGAGCAAGCCAAGCACCATCAGCACGCCACCGGCCACGCGGTTGATGATGAGCGCATGACGATTCAGCCAGTTGAGCACCGGCTTCACGCGGCCGAGCAGCAGCGCCACGAGCACGAACGGCACCCCGAGTCCAAGCGAGTACACGGCCAGCAGCAGGGCGCCACGCCCCACCTCGGCGCTGTTGGCGGCGACCATGAGGATCGATCCGAGCACCGGCCCGACGCACGGCGACCAACCGAATGCGAACGCCATGCCCATGAGCAGGGCCGCGAAACCACCGAACCGCTTGGCCTTCTGCATCTCAAAGCGCGCCTCGCCGTACAGCCAGGGTGCTTTGATGATGCCGAGCATGAAGAAGCCGAGCAGCATGATGATGACGCCGGCCACCTTCTCGAGCACATCGCTGTACTGCTTGAGGAACGAGCCCACGGCCGACGCCGACGCGCCCAGTGCGACGAACACGATGCTGAAGCCGAGAACGAACAGCAGCGACGGCACCAGGATGGTCGAGATCTTGCGATCCTCCGCGGTGAGCTCCGCCGAAGACATGCCGGTCATGAAGGCGATGTATCCGGGGATCAGCGGTAGGACGCACGGAGACAGGAACGTTATGAACCCGGCCCCGAGGGCAGCGAACAGCGACGCGGTATCACTCACGATGCCGACCCCCTCCGAGGAGACTGTTGGTTGACACCCCTACTTATACCCCGAGGGGGTATTCTGCGTCCAGTCCGCCGGCACCGCTCGCTACGCGTCAGTGGGCTCTGCGCCGTACCCCGCGCGGACGATGGCCGCCACGATCTCATCGGCTTTCAGCACCGCGTCGTCGAACACGACTTCGGTGATGCCGGTGCGATGATCGGATTCGGCCGAGGTCACGCCATCTAGCTCGCTCACGACCATCTGGATGAGCATCGAACACGACGGGCAGTGCATGCCCGTGGTCGCGAACCGCTGCGTCTTCGTCGTCATGCGGAAACCCCGTCTCCCTCGGGCACGCGATCAGACTGCACCATCGCGCCACAGTACGGACACATCCTCCATGCGCCGTGGACCTCTCGGCCGCACTCCCGGCACTCACGCCGCTCGAGCGACGAGCGCCCCTGGTCGGCCTCCCGGCGGACCTGGCTCATCAGTGCGCGACCGGCAATCAGCAGCACCAGCAGCGAAAGGCCGATCACGGCTCCACCGGCAGGCGACAGGATCGTGCACGCCGAGTGCTGTGCGCTGTGATTCACCACGGCAACGGTCGCCGTCGTGAGGACGGCGAGGACGACCACGGTGACACCCATCGTAATCCGGGCCCTGACGCGCTTCACTCTCGGCTCCGCGGGTCGGCGACATGACACGCTGCGAGGTGCAATCCTCGTGCCAATGCGTCACGCGCCCCGGGCGAGCCTACAGTCCGTACCGCTCCATGCGCGCTTCCAGTGTCTTGGTCGTGAGTCCGAGCAGCTTCGCGGCCTTGGGAGTGCTGCCGCCCGCGCGCTCCAGCGCCTGCTTGATCAGGTCGAGTTCGGTCTCCTCGAGATCGATACCCGCCTCAGGAAGCACGAAGCACCGCGACCCGGCGTCTACGATACCCACGCCTGCACGCACCTCCGCCGGGAGGTCGTCGGCCTCGATGATCTCGCCGTGGGAGAGGATCGTGATCCGCTCGATGGTGTTCTCGAGCTCACGCACGTTCCCGGGCCACTGGTAGGCCACGAGCGCCTCCATCGCCTGCGACGAGATCGTCCGGCTGCCCGCCCCGAACTTGTCGAGGAAGTGCGCGACGAGCGCTGGGATGTCCGCCGGGCGCTTGCGCAACGGAGGGATGGTGAGCGGCACGACGTTCAGCCTGTAGAAGAGGTCTTCGCGGAAGGTGCCATCGGCGATGAGTTGCTGGAGGTCGCGGTTCGTGGCCGCCACCACACGCACGTCGACCTCGATGCTCCGCGTACCGCCCAGCCGCTCGAACGTCCGCTCCTGCAGCACGCGCAACAGCTTGACCTGCACCGCCGCGGAGATGTCGCCGATCTCATCGAGGAAGAGCGTCCCGCCGTTGGCCATCTCAAAGCGACCCGGCTTGGGCGTCATGGCTCCGGTGAAGGCGCCCTTCTCGTATCCGAACAGCTCGCTCTCGAGCAGCGTCTCCGGCAGCGCGCCGGCGCTGATCGAGATGAACGGCTTCGATGCACGCGAAGATAGCCGATGCAGTGCGCGGGCCACGAGCTCCTTGCCGGTGCCGGACTCCCCGTAGACCATGACGGTGGCACCGGTGGGAGCCACCTTCTCGACCGTGGACAGCAACTCGAGCATCGCCGGGTCTACCGCGACGATCCCCTCCACGTCCCAGTCCCGCTCCAACTCCTCGCGCAGACGGTCGACCTCGGCGGCGAGCGCCTCGACCCTGAGCGCCTTCTCGATACTGAGCTTCAGTTCGTCGAGGTCGAACGGCTTCGTGAGGTACTCGTTGGCACCGGCCTTCATGGCCTCGACAGCCGTCTGCACGTTGCCATGCGCGGTCAACATGATCACCGGGAAGCGGTGCCCTTTGGAGCGCAGCCGGCGCAAGACCTCCATGCCGTCGGGAGCCGGCATCTTGTGGTCGAGGATGACCACCTCCGGCTCGTGTTCGGCTACCGCCGTGAGGGCGTCCTTGCCGTCGGCGGCCTCGAACACCTCATATCCCTCGGCCTCGAGCGCCTGGCTCAAGACCCAGCGCATGTTCTTCTCGTCGTCCGCGATGAGCACGCGACCCTTCATCTGCCGACCCCTCTTCCTTGTGCGGGGAGCACGACCGTGAAGGTCGTGCCGCGCCCCGGTACGCTGTGGACTTCGATCCTGCCTCCGTGCTGGTCGATGATGCGGTGGACGATCGTGAGTCCGAGTCCGGTCCCATCATCGCGTGTCGAGAAGAACGGGTCGAACACCCTCTCGACGACGTCCGGCGGCATGCCCGGACCCGTGTCCTCGACCGCTATCGACACGTACTCGCGGTCGCCCCACACGCGCACGTGTATCGTGCCGCCGGTCTCGCCCATCGCCTGCACCGCGTTGGAGACGAGGTTCACCAGCACCTGCTTGAGCTGGTCGGCATCGGCGAACACGGACAGCCCGCTTTGCGCGTACTCGGTGACGATCTCCACCTGGGCCTGCCCCGCGAAACGGCTGGTGAACAGCACCACATCATCGAGCACCGACTGCACGTCGGTGGGACGGAGCGTGGGCGAGGAGGGGCGGCCGAAGTCCAGGAGCGCCTTGATCACGCGGTCGAGACGGTCGATCTCCTGCCGGATCACCCGCATGACCTCACTCATGCGCGCCGGATCGTTACCGGATTCCTCCACCAACTGCACTGAAGCCTTGATGATGCCGAGCGGGTTGCGGACCTCATGTGCGACCCCGGCCGTGAGCGCGCCCATCGCCGCCAGGCGATCGGCGCGGATCAGCTGGTCGGTGAGCGCCTTGACCTCCGAGAGGTCTTCGATGCTCACTACGGCTCCGAGAACCCGCCCTCCGTCGTCGCGCATCCGCGCGATGGATACCCGGGCATGGATCGTCTTGCCTCCACGCGTCTCCAGCGTCATGTCGTTCACATGGCGCTGCGCCACTCCACGAAGCACCTGCTGCAAAGCCGTCTCGAGCCCCCCATCCGTGCGGAACAGCACGCCGAGCCGCTTCGGCACCATCTCGGCCTCACTCATGCCGAGGGCGCGCTCCGCGGCTGTGTTCACGGTGGCGACCGACCCGTCCGGGCCGACCGTGATCACGCCTGAGGTGATCGATTGGAGGATCGCCTGCGTGTAGTGCTGGATGGTGACCAGCTGGATCGCACGCTCCTCGAGCGTGTGGTACGCATGCTCGAGCTCGACGCTGACAGTCCTCAGGTCACGGGCCTTGCGCTCCTCCAGGTCGCGCAACCAGCCGAACAGGAAGCCGACGGCGATGAACATCACGATCTCGTACAGGTTGTCGACGTTGGGGCCGACAAGGCCACCCATCACCGACTGCGCGTGAGGACCGAACATCAGCGCAGTGGCGAGAGCTGTGATGACCCCACCGCGCCAGCCGAACACGAATCCCGCGTAGATGATCGGTATGTAGTAGAGCTTGCGGTACAGCAGGTGCATCGCCATCGTCTCGGGCGATGTGGTGGTGAACAGATGGAGCGCCGTGATCGCCGCCAGCAGGAAGACGATCAGCACGACATCGTTGCGAGACGCCTCCGAGCGCCCGGCGACGCCCGTCGGCCCCGGACCATCATGCGCGGTCATGTGCGTTTCCTTGCCCATGAGGGCTCGATGCCAAGCTCCTCGCGGTACTTGGCCACCGTCCGTCTCGCCACGCTCACGCCCTGTTCGCCGAGCGCCTCGGCCAGTCGCTGATCGGAGAGCGGCCGGGCCGGATCCTCGGCCTCCACGAGCTCGCGCAGCCTCTTGCGTACCGTCGTCGACGCCACATCCATGCCCGTGGAGGTGCGGTAACCACCAGAGAAGAAGTGTTTGAGTTCGAACAGGCCGTACGGTGTCGCCATGTACTTCCCGGTGACACCACGGCTGACGGTGGACAGGTGCACCCCGAGTTCGACGGCGACGTCCTCAAGCCGCAGCGGACGCAGGTCGCCCTTGCCGTCCTCGAAGAAGTCACGCTGGACCTCGAGGATGATCTCCGCGATCCGGCTCACGGTGTCCCGGCGACGGTCGACGTTGCGCATGAAGCTCTCGGCCTGACGGATCTTGTCCTTCAGGTAGCGGCGCGTCTCGTCGTCGGCGGTCGATCCGGAGCGCAGCATCGAACGGTAGCGGGCGTTCACCCGCAGGCCCGGCACCGCCTCGCTGTTGGGCATGACCAGCCACTCATCATCGAACCGCCGCAGAGTGACATCGGGGACCACGTACGCCGGCGCGGAGCCGGGCGAGAACGCCCCGGCCGGCCGGGGGTTGAGCATCCGCAACGACTCGACAGCCTCCCGCACGGACTGCTCGTCGGTGCCCAGAGCGCTGGCGATCCTCTTGAAGCGACTGGCGGCGACATCGTCGAGGTGAGCGTCGATCATGCCGAGGACGAGCGGCGTATCGACGCCCACGACCTCGGCCTGGATCCTCAGCGCCTCGGTCACCGTGCGCGCCCCCACACCGGGCGGGTCGAGCTGCTGCACAGCAGCGAGCGCCTGCGGCACCAGATCCACCGGCACGTCGGCGATGGCCGCGATCTCCGCTTCGTCGCCGACGAAGAAGCCGTCCTCATCGAGCGAGCCGATGATGGCCCGCGCGGCGAGCGCCACCTGCGGAGCGAGATCGAGCATGGCGAGCTGTTCGAGCAGGTGCTCGGTGAACGAGGTCACGCCGCCCACGAACTCCTCGGCGTTGATCTCCTCGACCCCCGGGTCGCGGGGCGCCGCGCTGTCCATGTGCTCGAGCTCCTCGTACTGATCGAGCCACTCGTCCCACGCGCGCTCGTCTTCGGGCGCGGACTCACGCTCCTCGGCGTCGGCCTGCTCGTAGTCGTCCTCCTCGACCTCGAGGACGGGATTCTCCAGCATCTCGGCCTCGATGAGCGCCTGGAGTTCCGCCACGGGCATCGCGAGCATGTTCAACCCCTGGTAGACCTGGGGCGAAAGGGTGACCTTCTGTTTCAGTTCGGGTCGTTGTACGAGGTCCATCGGGGCCTCCGAGAGTCGCCGCACTAGCAAACAACGTACCATTCACATTATGCGCTGGTAGCGTCTCCGCCTAACACATCGGGATCGACCAGCGGCATCTCCGCGGGAACGCGGGTGCTCGCCTGGGACAGCAGTACGGCAGCAACGACCAGCAGGCCTCCGAGAAGCTGCAGGGCGCTCAGGTGCTCACCGAAGATGAACCAGGCCACCACTCCCGCGATGACCGGCTCCACAGTGGAAGTAACCGACGCCTGGGTGGCCTCGATCATGTTCAGCGCCTTAAGGAACGCACCGAACGGGATGATCGTGCTGACCACGGCCAGGGCGAGCACCGCTACCGCGGCCCGCCAGTCAGAAAGCAGCGTGATGATCGGTCCGGGGCCCCCAAGCACGACCAGCCAGAACACCGAGGCGAACCCGAGTCCGTAGGTGAGCAGCGTCCAGGGCGCGAACTTGCCCGACGCGTACTTCCCCATCAACGAGTATCCCGCGAAGAACACGGCCGAGGCGAGACCCCAGATCAGGCCCTCGCGCGGCACCACCAGACCGTCAGGCCCGAGTGCGCCCACCATCAGCGCACACCCGGCGACGCTGAGCGTGACCGCGCTCGGCAACGCGAGGGTGAACCGTTCGCCAAGCAGCGTCACGGAGAACACGAGCACGATGACCGGCGCCAGATACTCGAGAAGGATCGCCGTGGCGACGCCGGTGAGCGAGATCGTCTTGAAGTACGCGAAGTGGACCATGGCCAGGCCGAGTATGCCGAAGACGGCGAGGAACGGCAGATCACGCCTCCGGACCTTCAGCAGCTCGCGCCGACGAAGCGCAAGGTACACGGTCGCGATGAGCGTGGACACCACGGCGCGGGCCGCCGACAACACGACCGGATCGACATCGATGGCAAGTGGCGGGAACGGCCAACCGGCCGTCTCCGGGCCCGGGGCGGAGAACAGCCACTTCGCGAGCAGCCCTCCACCGGCCCAGCAGAACGCGGCGAGCAGCACGAGCCCGTAGCCTTCCGCGCGGCGTGCCGCGTTGTCGCGTGGGGGCACGGTCACAGGAGTCCGTTCCTCTCCTGCTCGGCGGTCTTGTGCTGCTGATACTCGTCGAACGGCTCGAGATGCGCGATGGCATCCACGACCGCCGGGAACCCGTCCACGACCGCCTTCTCGACCCGCTCGGCGATCGCATGGCCCGCCGCGACCGGGATCATGGGATCCACCTGGACGTGCATATCCACGTAGACCTCGCTCTCGCTGCCCCGCGTCCGGACATCGTGGCAGCCGAGAACGCCCTCAAGCGAGCAGGCGAGCGCGCTCACCTCGGCCGGATCCAGGCGCGCGGTATCGGCGAGCGACCCACCGGCCGACGCCAGCACCCTGAACGCGGTGACCACGATGAAGCCGGCCACCAGGAGCGCGAGTATCGGGTCGGCGATCGGATAGCCGAGGCGAACGGCGGCAAGGCCGCCGATGACGCCGAGCGTCACGAGCACGTCGCTTGCGGTATGGCTCGCATCGGCGCGCAGGATCTCACTCCCGAGCCGATCGCCGGCACGTCGTTCGGCGGTGGTGACCACCAGGTTCACGGCGAGCGTGAGCAGCATGACCACGAAGCTCACCACATCGACGTCAGGACCTGCGCCGGGATCCTGGAGCCGCAGGATGGCTGACGAGCCCACCCTCCACGCAGCGAACAACAGCAGTGCGCCGATGGCGGCGGAGGCGAACGTCTCGTACTTGCCATGCCCGTACGGATGACTCTTGTCGGCGGGTCGCGCCGCGAGACCCAGGCCGATGAGACCGATGACGTTCGACGTCCCGTCGAACAGCGAGTGGAAGCCGTCCGCCGTGACCGAGACCGAGTCGATCAGCAGTCCGTAGCCGAGCTTGGCCGCGGCGACGCCGACGTTGAGCGCAAGCACCCACCACAGCACGCGCCGGACCGCGCGACTGCGGTCGGCACTCTGCGTATGTGGTTTGGAGTAACCCATCCCGCCCCCTTGCCGCATATACCCCTAGGGGGTATATTGACCCTGGACATTCACTCGATTCTACGCCTGCCCCGCGTTCGCGCAAGGAGCGTGATGATGAACACCCCGACACGTATCGCGAGTATCCCCACCGAGGAAGAGCGCCGCAAGATCGTCAATCGGCTCAAGCGGCTCGAGGGTCAGATCCGCGGACTGCAGACCATGATCGAGTCCGGCAAGGACTGTGATGCCGTGCTCACCCAGATCATGGCGGCGAAGTCCGCGCTGAACCAGGTGGGGCTGCACATCATCGGCCACTCGATGAAGACCTGCCTCGTCGACGAGGCCGTGACCGACCGTGACGAACTGATCGACGAGGCCATCAAGGTCTTCCTCAAGTACTCGAGCTGCGTGCAGTAGCTATCGCGTGCGTGATGCCGGAACGGTCGACGGCGCGGCGCTGATCAAAGCGCGCAGGCGGCGTCTATGAGGTGAGCCACCGAGCGGTCGAGATCGCCGATCTCCCCCTCGCTCACCCCGTCCTCCTCGCTCCAGATCGAGACGGGCCTCACAGCGCTCACCCACACCACATCGCCGTCCGCGTAGATGTGCATCTTGCAGACGTCGTAGAAGCCGCCGGGCATCGCCACATCCAGGATGACGAGCGGCTGGATGCGGAACCCCTTCGCCTCGAGTGCGGCCTGCAGGTCGTGGCGTCTGACGACGTCGAAGCCGTGCGAGCGCACAGCGCGCTCGACGGCCTCGACCATCTGGGGGAACGTCCTACGACCTTCCCTTCGGTATGTCAGATCCATGACCACCACCATGCCGGACAGGCCACACGGGCCCTGTGCCTAGCCTCAGCCGAAACCCCCGCGAGGCACACAACCGGCGCTCGTACTGACGGGTCGGGCGGCGAAACCGCCGCCGACACCGGCTTCCACCTTCTTGGAGCCACACTCGGGACACACCCGGTCCGACTCCCTGAGCAGGCGCATCAGGAACCGATCGAACTGATGGCCGCACTCTTTGCAGTGCAGTTCGTACGTCGGCATCTCCTAGACCAGCCCGAACTCCCGGCCGAGGGCATCGGCGCCACGTGCCCCGACCACCTGCGTCACAAGACTACCACCTTCGAACTTGGCGATGGTGGGGATGCTCATGATGCCGTAGCGCATGGCCACGTCGCGCGCCTCGTCGACGTTGACCTTCACGAACTCGACGGAATCGCCGACACGGCCTGCAAGCTTCTCGAGCTCCGGGGCGACCATGCGGCACGGACCGCACCACGGCGCCCAGAAGTCGACGATGACAGGCTTTCCGGCCTCGAGGACCTCGGCCTGGAACTGCGCCTCACTGATCTCACGGACTGCGTTGCTCAAGGGGATCTCCTCCTCTTGGGTGACATCTTACGGGTGCAAGTATACCCCATGGGGTATCTATGTCAATGGTCTGTGGCGGTCGTCTTCCACTTCCACTATCGTCTGTGGTGACACAAGGAGGATCGGTGGTCTACTGGCTCGCCCTTCTCGCAGGCAGTCTCATCTTCGGCGCCTGTATCGTTGGCGCGATGGTGCTCGCCCGGCCATACTCAACGCTCGTCGTACTTGTGGGTATCGGCGGTTTCCTCGGCGCGCTTTACACTCTGGGCACCATAGCCCAGGTCTACTCCACCCCGCTCGCGATCGCCGCGTCCATACTGTTCGTGGTCGTAGGGATCGTGGGCGGGTACACGATCGCCGCCGCGGGAGTACCCCACATCGCAGCCATGAGACGAAGCCGGCCGGCCCCACCGCCTCAGGCGCCAGTCGAGGCCGGCGTCGTGCTGCTGGGATGCGCCGAGCCAGGCCGGTACGATCCGCGGGCGGTGGCACACCGTCAGAACCTGCTTGCCGATACGGCCGATATCGAGCTGCCGCTCAGCGCCGTGCCGTTCGTGTTCCTGACCGAGAAGACCCGCTACCGCGCCGTTGGTGGAACGGCGCCGGGCGCCTCGGCGGCCGCTGCGCTCGCACAGAAGCTGGCCGCGCTCTGGGGACCCCTCCCGCGTCCGAGGATCACGCTCGCCACGTGCCAGTACCCCGACGACCTGCGGCGCGCCATCGTCGAGCAGGCGGGCGCCGGCGCGACCCGCATCGCCGTCGTGGTGCTTGGACCACCCGAGTCAGCCGCGACCGAACATGCCCTGACGCTCGCCTCTGAGACGGCCAGGCACGAGCTGGCGGCGCAGGTCCGCATCGCTCCGTCGATCTGGAACGACCGTCAGCTGGCATGCCGGCTGGCCGAGCGCATTCTCGCGCACACGGGAGACACGCCGCGAGGGGCCATCGGCGTCGCGATGGTGTGCCCGGGATCGCCCGAGGTGTGGGAACATCGCTACGCGGCCTCCGGGCAGACCGAGAACTACTTCATACAGCGGGTCCGCATGCTGCTCGTCGAGGCGGGCCTGTCTGACGAGCATGTGAAGGTCGCGCGGCTGGAGTGGCAGACACCGGACGTCACCGAGACGGTCCGGCATCTCGCGGTGCTGGGGTGCCGACGGATCATCACGGTGCCTGCGACGACGGTCCTGCCCACGCTCGAGACACTGCTCGACCTCGAACGCGCGGTGTCGTACGCGCGGGTGCCGGCATCGGTCACGACGGTCACGCTTGGACCGTGGGAGGACGACGATGCGCTCGCGGCCGCTGTGGGGGCCGTCGCGTCGGCCGCACTCGACGATGCGCAGGGTCGCTAAGGGTCACACCGGGGCGCCGTCAGGACGCCCGCCTGCGGCACATGGACGCGTCAGGCGCGCTCGGTGGCCATGCTGCGCCGCGAGATCTTGCAGCGCTCCTGGTTGAACGCCTGCCGACGCCTGATCTGCGGGATGCTGCGCATGTACCGGAACGCCAGCGCCAGACCGCCCCGATCCGCTTCGGCATGCGTCTCGAGTGCGTCGATGCTGCGACGAAGGTCCTCGGCCGTGCTGCCGCGGAACACGGTGTAGCCCTTGCCCACACCACGCAGCACATGCGCATCGGAGCCGCCGACAGCCGCCACACCAAGACCGCCGGTGAACATCTTGGCGGCCACGCGGTTGGCCCAGATGAGGTACGGCACGGAGTTGTAGACCTCGAGCGCGTGGAATGCGAGGTCACGCGCGGCGTCGGCAAGGCGGCTGCGGCCGAAGGGTCCGAACACGCCGCGTGCCGAGAACGGATGCGGGATGATCGCGATACCGCCCTGATCGGTGATGCGCCGCACGGTCTCCAGCGGGGTGAGACCTGCGGGGATCTCCTCGGTGAGGAAGAGGCCGAGCACGTGGCCCTCGGTGGTCGACATCTCCTCACCCACGACGACCTCGATACCGTAGACGTCCTCGAGCTCCTTCGCGAAGAGCGCGCCTTCGATGGTGTTGTGATCGGTGATCGCGATGACCTTGAGGTCGGTCTTGGTGGCCACGTACTCCATGATCTCGGGGATGGTGGCGAGTCCGTCGCTATGCGTGGAATGGATGTGAAGATCGGCCTTGCTCCAGACGTCTGCGCTCACACTGTCCCCGAATCTGTTGGTGGCCCGCCCGCGAGGTACAGCAAGCACCGTACCGCACAGCTCATTCATCGGCAGCACGTGATGGCTGCTACACCCGCAATCGGTGGACGGTACGACTCACCGCGCGCCCGCCCACTCGCCCAGCCGTGCGACACCCTCGTGCAGCCGCTCCATCGATGTCGCGTAACTGAACCTGAGGAACCCTTCGCCGCCGGGGCCGAAGTCCCTGCCGGGGGCCACCGCGACACCCGCTTCCTCGAGCAGGCGGGACGCAAGATGGACCGAGTCGCCGTCCCAGTGTACCGCCTCGGCGAACACGTAGAAGGCGCCGAGAGGCTCGGTGGCGACGGAGAGGCCGATAGAACGGAGGGCCGGGACGAGGTACCGGCGGCGCTCGTCGTAGACCGTGCGCATCCGTACCACGTCGTCTTGCGCGCGCAGGAGCGCAGCCGTACCGGCCACCTGCACGAAGTTGCTGGCGCACAGGAAGAAGTTCTGCTGGATCTTCTCGGCCGGGCGCACGAACTGCGGAGGCGCGATCATGTAGCCGAGGCGCCACCCGGTCATCGCGTACGCCTTGGAGAAGCCGTTCAGCACGAACGCGCGATCGGTGAACTCCAGAGCGCTGTGGGCGCGCCCCTCGAACTGCAGCCCGTGGTAGATCTCATCGCTGGCCAACCAGATGCCATGCTCCTCGGCGAGACGCGCGAGATGTTTGAGATCGTCCGGACCGAGCACGCCGCCGGTAGGATTGGACGGCGAGTTGCACATGATCGCCTTGGTGCGCGGCGTCATCGCACGCTCGACGTCATCGATGCGGTACCTGAAGCCGTCTTCGGCGCGCACGCGCACCGGAACCGGCACGCCTCCGAGGAAGTTCACGTAGTTTGGATATGCCGGGTAGCACGGGTCGGGCATGATGACCTCGTCGCCCGGGTCCAGCAGCGACCCGAAGAGCAGCAGCATCGCCGGCGAGGTCCCCTGGGTGACGATCACCGAGCCCGGGTCCACGTCCACGCCGTAGTCCTCACGCGCGCGCAGCGCGACAGCGTCGCGGAGATCCGGCAAGCCGAGGGACGGCGTGTAACCGGTCTCACCCGCGTCCATGGCGGCCTCGGCGGCCTTGACGATCACCTCGGGCGTTGCGAAGTCCGGATCGCCGATCTCCAGGTGCACGATGTCGCGACCTGAAGCTTCGAGCTCGCGTGCGCGGGCGACCACGTCCATCACGATGAACGGGTGGATCGACTCCGCTCGCTTCGAGACATCGGACATGTCAGTCTCCTTCGATCCGGGCGGCGTACAGGCGGGCGATGTGGACCGAGCGGGCCTCGAGCCTGCGCAGGTCGGCGAAGCCGATGTCGCGGGTGGCCACGATCTCGTGCGGCGGCTCGGGATCGAACCGCAGACCCAGCTCGGCGGCATGCAGGTACAGGTCTGTGCCGGGGAGCACGTGGAGCGTGGACGTCTGGATCTTGCCTGGATCGAGCGAGAGACAGAACGCCACACCCTTCAGGAAGTCCTCGGCGGTGTCTCCCGGGAGGCCCGCGATGAGGTCGGTCTCTACCCGGATGCCCTGACGCTTGAGCGCGGTCACGCCGGCCGCGAAGCGATCGGCATCGAACGCGCGTCGACACGCGGCGAGAGCGGCCGCCCCGATGCTCTGCGGTCCGGTCTCCACCGAGACCACGCCGGCGCGTCGCAGCAGCGAGGCCGCCTCGTCGTCCACGCGCTCGATGTCGACCTCAACGGTGTGGAGCACCAGCCCGCGGGCGGCGTGCGGTGCAAGCATGTCGGAGAGCCACCGCAGACGATCGGGCGTGAGGTTGAACACCGAGTCGATGAACGAGAACTGCCGCACGCCGCTCTCGCCCGCCAGGAACGCGATCTCCGCTTCGACGCGCTCACGGCTGAACGAGCGGATCCGCCCGTAGCCTTTGCCCTCGAAGCAGTAGGCGCAGTCGTGCGGACATCCACGGAACGTCTCGACGTAGGCGCTCCCCTCGCGGGGCTCGAGCACGCCGGCGAGGTAGGGCGACGGGATCGCGTCCAGGTCGGCGATGAGTGTGCGATCGGGCGCCGCAACGGGCGCGCCTGTGGCATCACGCGCGGTCACCCCGTCGGCGCGGGAGAAGGGCTTGCCGCGCCGCGCCAGGTCGACCACGTCGGCGAAGGCCGCCTCCCCCTCGCCGCGCACCACCGCGTCCACCACGGGATGCGCACGCAACACCTCGGCGGCGATCGGACCCACCTCCGGACCGCCAAGGACGATGCGCACGTCCGGCAGCGCCTGCTTCACGATGCGGCAGATGTCGTATACGGCACGCGCGCTCCAGCAGAACACGGATGCCGCGAGCACGTCGGGCTCCAGCGCGATGATGCGGTACGCCACCCACCACGGGTCGTCATCGGTGGTGAGGTCGAGCGTCTGGAAGCCGACCCGCCCCTTGAGCCGGTCATCGGCCTGCGCGTACGCCCGGAGGTAGCCGAGCGCGAGCGACTGGTACCCGGGCGAGTTGAGCGCGAGAAGCGCCACCTTGAGCGGGGCGGTCATCGGACACCACCCGCTCCGGACGCCGGCGTGATCGGACCGCCGTCGGGCTCGCCATGCAGCCGGTGGGTCTCCGGCAGGAGCAGAGCGCCATCTGTGGACACCCAGACGCGGTTCACCATCCCGGTGTCGCACGCCGCCGCAACCACCGTGGCCGCCCGGGACGGCAGTGACCTGGCCGCCTCGAGACGCACCGCATGGAAGCCGCGCTGCGCGCAGGCGGCGACGATCGCGGGCAGCTCGCCGAGGGTGTGCTCGCACACCGGCACCACCGCGGTGACGGCGACCGTGACGCCTGTTGTCGCTGCGGCCTCCAGGTAGGCCGCCACGCCGAGACGCGATGCGGCTCCGCGGCCCGGGCGTCCCCCGAGTGCGTCGTGCGTGGCATCGTCGGCACCCAGCACGCGCACCCACAGGTGGCGGACGCCGGCATGCAGCACGCCGACGGCGTTGCCGTGCGCGGCAAGCGCGGACCCGTCGGTCTCCAGGGCGATGCGCGCGAAGCCCGCGCGCCTGCACATGGCCACAAGGGCCGGCAACTCCGGGTGGGCGAACGGCTCAGGACCGACGAGCGCAACGCCTCCCGCGATCGATCTCCCGGGGTCGGACGGGGCGCCCGGAGCCGGGCGCACCGCCGTCAGACACGCCTCCACCTCGGCGACGGACGCGTACGCCGCCTCCGGAGCCGGACCGCACCGCACGCACCCACAGGCGGCGCCGTCCCCGATCGACACGGGATGGAAATCGATCATGACCCATCTCTCCCGAGGGTTCGTCGGCAGGCACGTCGTGGATCCGACCCAGGGTAGGCCCTCATGCACGCCGCTCCCTCATGTCGAACCCCCCGATCGGGTCCGGCCCCCGGAGGACCTCACGGGCCACCCGTAGAGACCCGCGTGCGTCGGCGACGATCCGCCACCTCACCAAGGCGATCGTTCCCTGCGTGAGCTCGATCGCCGTGAGCTTCGTCGGGTAGACACATGAACCGGCGTTGAAGTACGGCCGCTCACCATCGCGCGGGAACTTGAACCTGTGTGTGTGACGGCAGATGAGCGCCCTCTGGTGCCGCTCGATCCACTTCGTGTAATGGCGCTCGATCTTGTGGCGCTTGTATGCGTTCTTGGCGGGGCTGGCTGGATTCCTGCCGCCCACCGCGTGCACGTGTCGCCAGAAGTACCGCAGCCCCAGCATCGTCGGCCACCAGGCCTGGTCGTTGGCGAAGTCGCCCTGGTGCCCGTGGAGCACCACGATCTCCTGGCCCGTGATCTCGTGCCGGAGGACGATCGCCTCACACGGCTCGATGCCCGGCAGGAAGTCGTGCGTCGTGCCCGCGTACTCGTCGCGGTAGATGTGCAGATTCTCTCGCACGTACTCCGGGTCCCGCAGGAAGTTGTTGTGGTTGCCCCAGATGAGGATGAACCTGTCATCGAGGTTGAACCGCTTGAGCGCGTCGAACGAGTCGTAGTGCGCGTCCTTGATGTGCTTGAAGTGCGGGTGCTCCCACAGCTCGTCGCCGTCTCCAACCTCCACATAGGTGAAACCGTTGCTGTAGTAGTGGTCGAGTGCGTGCACGTACGAGTTCTCGTTGCGAGTGAACTCATCGGCCAGGCTGCCAACGCCTCTGTGGCAGTCACTGATGAACACGAAGCTGGATTCGTCCGTGAACGGGACGATCCTTGCGTTCTCGTATGCCTCGGTGAGTCGCTTCTGCGTGCGCATCCAGCCTCGACCAATCCCCTCGCGTGCCTAGAGGACAATCCTAGCGCACACAGGGCGGGCCGAGGGACACCGTTTGCGCGATGTGACGCGCAGCGCGCTCACCCTGAGCTTGCGCGCGGTTCGGTACGCGGCTACTCGGGAGTGACGATCCACTCGCCGTCTTCCGTCCACGCCCGGCTGCCGTCCTGAGCGAACACCTCGTAGAGCACGGGGCCGGCCATCGCGAGGGTCGGAGTCTGCTCGATAGCGCCCGTGAAGGTGAACGTGACGGGTGGCGACGCGCCGACCTCGAAGTCGCCACTCCCTGCCTTCTGGAACACGAACCGCACCGAATCGCCATCGCGGGTGAACGAGCCCGTGATCCTCGTCTTGTCATCGAAGGTCAGCGTGGCCGTTCCCCGGATCCGCACGGCGGGCGCGGACCGCCGCATCCCCACAACCGGGCATGCAACAGGGCCCCTTCCCGTTTCCGGAAAGGGGCCCTGGTCACATCTGGTGTCCGAGGCGAGAGTTGAACTCGCACGCCCTTGCGGGCACTAGGCCCTCAACCTAGCGCGTCTGCCATTCCGCCACTCGGACAGAGCTGCTGCCCTCGGGCAGCGAACGAGAGTATAACAAGACGTTCCGAGCCTGCCTAGACCGATTCTTCCTCCGGGGGACAGACGCTGCACAGCTCCTCGGGAATCGGGAACGATTTCGCGAAGTGGCACGCGGCACTATGGTCCGGGCCCACCTCGCGCAGCTCAGGCTCTTCGACGCGGCAGCGCTCCTGCGCGATCGGACAGCGCGTGTGGAACCTGCAGCCGCTCGGCGGATCGATCGGGCTGGGCACGTCGCCTTCGAGGATGATCCTGCTGCGCGAGCGCTGCTTCTCTGGATCGGGCACCGGGACTGCCGAGAGCAAGGACTGCGTGTACGGGTGATGGGGCTGGTCGTACAATCCCTGCCACCCGCCGGTCTCCACGATCTTGCCGAGATACATCACCGCGACACGATCCGAGATGTGGCGCACCACGGAGAGGTCGTGGGCGATGAACACGTACGTGAGCCCGAACTGGTCCTGCAGCTCGTCGAGCAGGTTGATGACCTGCGCCTGGATCGACACGTCGAGCGCGGAGACCGGCTCATCGCAGATGATCAGCCGGGGCTGCAGCGCAAGTGACCGGGCGATACCGATCCGCTGGCGCTGGCCGCCGGAGAACTCGTGCGGGTACCGATTGATGTGCTCGGGGTTCAGGCCGACGACATCAAGCAGTTCCTTGGCGCGGGTACGTCGCTCCTGCATCGTACCGATGTTGTGCACGGACAGCGGCTCGGTGACGATCTCGCCGATGGTCATACGCGGGTTGAGCGACGCATACGGGTCCTGGAAGATGAACTGTACGTCACGCCGGAACGCCTGCAGGCCCTTGCCCCGCAGCGCACGTACATCCTGGCCGTCGAACTCGATCGTGCCCGCGGTCGGCTCGATCAGTCGAATCAGGCAGCGGCCCGTGGTGGACTTGCCACAGCCCGACTCGCCGACGAGACCGAGCGTCTCACCGCTGCGGACCGTGAATGACACACCGTCGACGGCGTGGACCTTCTTACTGAGCCTCGAGGCGATGAGCCCCTGCTCGACCGGGAAGTGCTTGACGAGACCCTCCACACGCAGCAAGTCTCCCATCACTCCACCCCCCCGGTCACCGGCACGGCCTCGCCGCGAACGAAACCATCCTCACCGGCGAAGTGACATGCCGCCATATGGCCCGACGTGATATCGCGCAACTCAGGACTCTCCTTGACGCAGCGATCCTGCGCGTACGGGCAGCGCGGGTGGAATGCGCACCCCGATGGCACATCGATCAGGCTTGGCGGCTGACCCTCGATGGGAAGCAGCGTCCCCTTCTCGTCTATGTCGTGCCTCGGGAGACTGTCGAGCAGACCCCAGGTGTACGGATGGCGCGGCTGGTAGAACACGTCGTGCGCGGAACCGTACTCCACCTGCTTGCCGGCATACATCACCATCACGTCGTCGGCCATGTCGGCCACCACGCCAAGGTCGTGGGTGATCATGATGATCGCCGTGCCCTTGCGCTGTTGAAGCTCGATCATAAGCTCGAGGATCTGCGCCTGGATGG
>Ga0209066_10002459_pt1 | contig 22461 bp, 16 predicted proteins | sample All_14_2_FD_187198 | JGI IMG/M metagenome (GOLD analysis project Ga0209066, IMG submission 187198) | Freshwater microbial communities in response to fracking from Pennsylvania, USA - Allegheny Zone_MetaG_DW_15 (SPAdes) (version 2) ... | reverse complement strand
GAAGTGGCCCGCGCCCAGGGCGTGGAAGTTGGGCCGGCGGCCGGCGGAATCGATCGCAAGCACGGTCTGGGAGGTGCGCCGCCCCGGAAGCTGCGCGACAAGGCCTGTGTCGACGCCGGTCTCCTCCAGGGCCATGCGCACGAAGCGCCCTGGCCGGTCGTCGCCGATCGCTGTCACCAGGCGGGTCTCAACGCCGAGGGTCGCGGCCACCATGGCCGCGCCGCCCGCCGTGCCGGCGGGAACGACCTCGATCCCTTCGATCAGAAGGCCGCCCTCGGCCTGCGGCAGGCGGTCGATCGCGCGCGCGACGATATCGAGCGTCGTCAGGCCTACGCACACCAGTCCCGAACCCATCGGATCCTCCCCGTCGACGCCGGCCGATGCTCGCCGCGCCCTTCACTACACCTTGATCGCACATGTCGCGATATGCTAGTCAAAACTATCGTAATGGGCCGCGAGTGGCGAGAGGAAGCAGGGACATGGCAGGTGCGAACAGCTTGGACGCAGCGCTGCGGGAACGCGCTGAGCGGGTGATTCCAGGCGGCATGTACGGCCACCAGTCGGTTCGCCTGCTGCCCGACGGCTACCCCCAGTTCTTCGCGCGAGGCGAGGGGGCCTACCTGTGGGACGTCGACGGCGCGCGCTATCTGGACCTGATGTGCGGCTACGGCCCGAACCTCTTCGGCTACGGCCACGAAGCGATCGACAGGGCCTACGTCGAGCGCATGCGCCTGGGGGACGCCATGACGGGCCCCGCGGCGGTGATGGTCGAGCTCGCCGAGGCCTTCGTGGGCCTGGTGAGCCACGCGGACTGGGCGATGTTCTGCAAGAACGGGACTGACGCCACGACCATGGCGCTGATGACCGCGCGCCAGCACACGGGCCGCAAGACCATCGTGCTCGCCAAGGGCGCCTACCACGGCGCCGCGCCCTGGTGCACGCCGCTGAAAGCCGGCGTGACGCCCGAGGATCGCGCCCATCAGCTCTTCTGCGAGTACAACGACATCGGCAGCCTCGAAGCGGCGGTGGCCGCGGCCGGCGACGATCTGGCCGCGATCTTCGCCTCGCCCATCAAGCACGACACCTTCGTCGATCAGGCCCGCCCGACGGCCGAGTACGCCCGTCGGGCCCGCGAACTCTGTGACGAGCGCGGCGCCCTGCTGGTGGTCGATGACGTGCGCGCGGGCCTGCGCCTGGCGCGCGACTGCTCCTGGTCGCTGGTGGGCGTCGCGCCCGACCTGTCCACTTGGGGCAAGGCGATCGCAAACGGTCACCCCCTGTCGGCGCTGCTCGGCGCGGACAAGGCGCGCGAGGCGGCGGCCGGCATCTACGCCACCGGCTCCTACTGGTTCGCCGCCGCCCCGATGGCCGCCTCGCTGGCGACCCTGGAGCTGGTGACCGGCACCGACTATCTGGAGCGCACCCAGCGCCTGGGCCAGGCGCTCCGCGACGGGTTGGACGAGGCGGCGGGACGCCACGGCCTGGCGCTGCGTCAGACTGGACCGGCGGAATTGCCGCTGATCATGTTCGACGAGGATCCGGGCCTGTCGAAGGGCTACTTCTGGTGCGCCGAGATGCTGCACCGTGGCGTCTACACCCATCCCTGGCACAACATGTTCATATGCGCGGCCATGACCGACGAGGACGTGGCTCTAGCCGTCCAGGCGGCTGACGACAGCTTCAAGGCCCTGAAGGCGGCGGGACCGCTTGGTCCCGTCGAGAAGCTGGAGGCGCTCCGGACTGCGGTCGCACGCGCTGGCTGAGGCGACCCGACTCCTGAGCCGGCTCCGCTCGGTAGCAGCCTGCGCCGGCGTCGCTCATGGTCCTCGAGGATCCAGACCTCGCTTCCGACGCCATGCTGCGGGCGGCCATGCATCATGGCGGCGCTCTGCTACGAGCATCTCGACGCCCAGCATCCCCGCCTGTGACGTGGAGCGACGGGGCGGCCGCGCGGGGCGAATGGCCATGGCGCCAATTCAAGCGGTCGGGTAGAGCCAGACTGTCAGCCAGGGATCGATAGTTGCGAGGCGCGGGTGGGGGCGGCGGTCTTCTATCTCGACAGGGACGGTCCGCAGAGCCTGCAGGCGCAGCTGCGCCAGCGGGTGATTGACGCCATCGTCTCCGGCAGTCTCGAGCCTGGCGTGCGCATGCCCTCCACGCGCCGTCTGGCGGCGGATCTTGGGATCGCACGCAACACGGTTTCGCTGGTCTATCAGCAGCTTGTCGCCGACGGCTATCTCGTCGGCCGCGAACGCAGCGGCGTTTTCATCAGCGACGCCCTGTTCGAAGCGGTGCGCACGGGACGGCATCGCGAGGAGCGCCAGGCGCCGCCCAGTTCCCCCTGGCGTTCACGCCTGCAGACGGTCGTCCGCGCTGAAGGCGAGGGCCGCGCCCCACCGAACTGGGAGCTCAATCCCTATCCGTTCCTGGACGGGGCGTACGACGCCTCGCTGTCGCCGGGCGCAGAGTGGCGCGACGCCGTCCGCTCGACCCTGAGCGCCCATGAGTTCGCCGAGTGGAGCCAGGACGGCGGGGAGCTCGACGACCCGCGTCTGGTCCACGAGATCCGAACCAAGATTCTGCCGCGGCGCGGGGTCCAGGCCGGCGCGGACGAGGTGCTGATCCTGGGCGGGCGCCGGGCCGCCTTCAGCCTGTTGATCCGGGCCTTCGTGAATCGGGGAGTGGTCGTGGCGATCGAGGAGCCAGGCTTTCCTGATCTGGCCCAGCTCCTGCGGCTGCAGGGCGCCGACGTCGCGCCCGTCCCCGTGGACTCCGACGGCATGGTGGTGGACGCGGCGCCCGCCGGCGCGGGATTGGTGTTCGTCACCCCGGCCTGCCAGTTCCCGACCGGCGCGCGCCTGGCGCAGATGCGTCGCCGTCGCCTGCTGGAACAGGCCGAAGCCGGCGATCGCCTGATCATCGAATACGACCTGGCGGCCAGCGGGGGCTTCACTGACAAGGCGGCGCCGGCCTTGCGAGGCATGGACCAGTCCGGCCGCGTCATCTACGTGGCTGACCTTTGCGACGTGCTGGGCCCAGGGCTGGGGCTCGGCTTCATCGTCGCAGACGCCGACCTCGTGCGCGAACTGCGCCGACTGCGGTCTCTGGTCGCCGGTTCGGCCCCGCGGGCCGCCCAGCGGACGGCGGCCTTCTTCCTTTCGCTCGGCCACTATGACGCCATCCTAGGCCGCCAGCAGCGGGTCCTGCGCGAGCGGCTGAACGCCCTGCGCGATGCGCTGAACTATCACTTGCCGCAGCTGGTCGCGATCGATCCGCGCTCCAATGGCACAGCCATCTGGGTGGAGGGGCCGGCCGGACTGTCGGCGCGCCAGCTCGCCAATGAGGCGGCCAAGCGCGGGGTGCTGATCGAGCCTGCGGACCGCTTCTACGCCGCCCCGGGGGCCGCTTCGAACCAGTTCCGCATGGGTGTGACCGCCATTCCGGCCGGCAAGGTCCGCGAGGGGGTCGCGATCCTCGCCCAGGTGATCCGCAGCCTGACGCAACCCACTCTCGACCGGTTGGACCCTGAGGCCCACGCCTGGATGGACGGAGCGGCGCTGCAATCGATGATGTCGGGGGCGAAGCTCCTCTGCCGCACGGCCTATGGCGATCCCTACGAGGTCGACGTGCTCCCTGACGGACGCCTGATCGGCAAGGCTGGCTACGCCCACGAAGACTGCGATGTCGGGGCCTGGTGGATGGAGGGCGATTTCTGGTGCCGGCGGTGGACCGAGTGGTCGTACGGCGAGACGGCCCGGTTCCTGACGGTCATCGAAGGCGACCAGGTCCGCTGGTACCGGTCCGACCTGCTGCTGTTCAACCGCGGCGTGATCAAGTTGAACGCCGCTACCGACAGCGACGCCTCCAGTGCGATTCTGGCCCCATAGATTTCGCCATCTGGACCTACGCATAGGCGGATAGGACCGTCACCTTCCTTTCACATCACGTGGGTGGAGGGAATTTCGCATGTCGCATCTGGCCGTCGCCGGGCTGCAGCTCGACCTTGAGGCCGGCGACAATCTCGACCGGATCTCAGACGAGGTGGCTGCCGCAAAGCGGCGCCTGTCCTGGGTGGACGTGGTCGTCCTTGGCGAGCTGGCGGCGTTCGGCCCGGCTGTCGCCCACGCGCAGGAGGCGGGCGGTCCAGCCGAGGCGCGGCTCCGCGCCGTCGCGCGGGACAATCGCGTGTGGCTGGTTGCGGGATCGATCTTCGAGCGGGTCGGCGAGGCCGTCTTCAACACTTGCCCCGTGATCGACCCGAACGGCGACATCGTGCTGAAATATCGGAAGATCTACCCGTTCCGCCCCTACGAGGCGGGCGTCGCGGGCGGATCGGAGTGCATGACCTTCGACATCCCCCGGATCGGGCGGATCGGGGTCTCGATCTGCTATGACATGTGGTTTCCGGAGACGTCGCGCACGCTGGCCTGGATGGGGGCCGAAGCCATCATCCACCCGGGGCTGACCAACACGATCGACCGTGACGTCGAACTTGCGATCGCCCGGGCAAGCGCGGCGCAGAACCAGTGCTATTTCGTCGACGTCAACCTCGCCGGCCGGTTGGGGAACGGCCGCTCGGCCGTCTATGGACCGGGCGGCGAGGTGATCTACGAGGCCGGGTCCGGGCGCGACGTCATCGCGGTTGAGCTCGACTTCGACTATGTCCGCCGCGTCCGTGAACGCGGCTGGCACGGCCTGGGCCAGGTGCTGAAGAGCTACCGCGACGGCCCGCCCACCTATCCGCCCTACCGCCAGGGCGCCGTCTCGGCGGCCCTGACCGCGCTGGGGCCGCTCGAGAAGCCTGAGGCGATCGACTGGGGGCGTGATGCAGGCGCCCCCGCGCCGTCGCCGCGGCCAAGCCAACATGACAAGACGGAGGGGTAGATGTTCAGGTCCATTCTGATGGCGACGACTGCTGTGTCGTTGTCTCTCGCTGCTTCCCAGGCCATGGCCCAGACGGCGGCGAAGGCCGACGGGCCCTCTGTGGTCTCGGAAATCGTGGTCACCGCCACGCGTCGCGAAGAGCGGGTGCTCGACGTGCCCTACAACATCTCGGCGGTCTCGGGTCAGGCGATCGATCAGGCCAAGGTGCAGAGCTCGGCGGAACTGCTGCGCACGGTGCCGGGCGTCTCGGTGGTCGATCGCGGCTACCGCAACCAGGGCGTCTCCAGCAGCGTCCAGATTCGCGGGCTGAACGTCGACAGCGCCATTCTCGGCGACTACGCGGTCTCGGCGGTCGCGCCGGTGTCGAGCTACGTCAACGACACGCCGGTCTATGCGAACTTCGCGCTGAAGGACGTCGACAGGGTCGAGGTGCTGCGCGGCCCGCAAGGCACGCTCTACGGCTCGGGGTCGTTGGGCGGGACGATCCGCTATATCCTGCGCGCGCCGCAACTCGGCGAGTTCGGCGGAAAGGCCAGCGCGACCGCCTCGAAGGTCGAAGGCTCAGGCGGGGCCGGTTGGGCCGGGGACTTCACCGTGAACATGCCGCTGGGCGAGAAGGCCGCGCTGCGGTTCACCGGCAGCGTGCAGGACTATCCGGGCCTGACCGACTACGCCAACGTCTACAGGCTCGACGCCTCCGGCGTGCCGGTCGCGCCGTCGGGCGTGCTGTCGTCCGACGCGGTCTACGAGCGGCGCAAGGACGCCGACACGGTCGACATCTGGTACGGCCGCGCGGCCCTTCGCCTGCAGCCGACCGACTGGCTGGACCTGACGCTGTCCTACACCCAGCAGTCCGACGAGATCGGCGGTCGGCGGCAAGTGACGCGCGGGCGCGACGGCTTCGGCCGGCCCTACGGAGACTACGACAACGGCTCCATCCAGCTTGAGCCCTCGTCGCGCGACGTCGCCCTGACGGCGTTGGAGGCGACGGTCGACCTCGGCTTCGCGACCCTGACGTCGTCGACCTCGTCCTACAACCACCACGGCGAGAGCATCAGCGAGAACACCGGCTACTACGCCCAGAACGGCTGGCTGAGCTTCTACTACAACTTCCCGCGCCCGATGGCCTCGGCGGTGCGTTCCTATTCCGACAAGGCCTTCATCCAGGAACTGCGGCTGGTGTCGAACGCCGAGGGGCCGATCGACTACGTGGTCGGCGCGTTCTATGCGAAGCAGAAGCTGGGCGCGACGCAGGCGAGCTACCTGCGCGGGTTCAAGCGCTGGTGGGACGCTGCCTTCCCGGCCTTCGCCTCGGCCGTGCAGTCGGATCAGGATTTCATCTACAACCGCCACGAGGACTTCACGGACAAGGCGCTGTTCGGCGAACTGACCTACCACTTCACCGATCGCCTGCAGGCCACCGGCGGCGTGCGCTGGTTCGACAACGAGTCGAAGAGCGCCACCTTCATGGACGTGCCCGTCTACACTTCCCTTTCGGCGCCGACGAACGCCCGCTTCCAGTCCTCGGACAGCAAGGCGCTCTTCAAGGCCAACGTCTCCTGGAAGTTCGGCGAGCGAGGACTGGCCTACGCCACTATATCGGAGGGCTATCGCCGCGGCGGGGCCAACGCCGTGCCGACCATCGGCCGCTACGCCGAGGACCCGCGCTGGCAGCAGTACGGCCCGGACCGTGTCGTCAACTACGAGGCCGGGTTGAAGGGGATCAGCCAGGGGATCACCTACAACGCCGCCTTGTTCTACATCGACTGGAAGGACATCCAGATCAACACGGTCACGCCGAACTGGGGCTTCTTCGTCGCCCAGAACGGCGGCCAGGCCCGCTCGATGGGGCTGGAGGCGCAGATCGACGGCCGTCTGGCCGGCGTGCACTACAACCTCGGCTACACCTACACGGACGCAAAACTCACCGAGAACACCTACCCGCCGACTGGCGGCACGGTCCCGGTGGCCTTGAAGGACGCCCGACTGCCCGGTGCGCCCGAGCATGCCGTCACGGTCGCGCTCGACCGTTCCGCGGTTCTGTCGAACGGGGTGGTTCTGACCGGGCGGCTGAACGGCTACTACCAATCGTCCACGCGCAACGGCGTCACGACATCGACCCGCATCAATGTCGACCTGCCCCCGTTCCAGATTTGGAACGCCTCGGCGACGGCGACTTTCGACAAGTGGTCGGCGACTCTCTTCGTGAAGAACATCTTCAACGCCGACGGCGTGACGGGACGCTTCACCGAAAGCTACATGGGTTCCGATCCGGCGTCGGGCTACTACGGCAGCGGCGCGAAGGACCTGATCACGCTTCCCCGCACGATCGGGCTCACGCTCGACTACGCGTTCTGACGCCGATGACCCAGCCAGGGCTTTCACCGCCGATCCGCGATCGCGCCGCCTCCCCGGGCGGCGCGGGCCTGGATGACGTGCGCGCCCTGGTGCAGCGCGGGCGGAGGGACGAGGCCGACCAGGCCCTCCGCCGGCTGGAACCGCGCCTGGCGGGCGATGCCGAGGCCCTGCAGGGCGCGGGCGAGATCCACCTGGCCAACGGGCGCTATGGCGACGCCGTGCGGTGCTACCGGCAGGCCGCGGCCCTGGCTCCCGACGCGCCGAGCGCGCTCTACAACCTGGCCGCCGCACTCGTCGCCACCGGAGAACACGCTGAGGCCGAGGCCCTGTTCGATCGCGTGATCGCGCTCGATCCGTCCGACGCCGACGCCTTCTACAACCGTTCGGTCCTCAAGCGCTGGACGGCCGAAAGGAACCATGTCGCCGCCTTGACGCAGGCCTTGGAGCGCGTGCGCCATCCGGCGGCGGAGGTGGCGCTCTGCTACGCGCTCGCCAAGGAGCTCGAGGATCTGGGCGACCATCGGCCCGCCTGGAACTGGCTGGAGCGGGGGGCGAGCCGCAGGCGCAGCCTCCTGAGCTACCGGGTCGAGGCCGATCTGGAGACCATGGCGCAGATCGCCGGGGCCTTCGACGCCGCGCTGCTCAGGCCCGCGCCCGAGCCAGAGCGCGGGCCTGGGCCGATCTTCGTACTGGGCCTGCCGCGGTCGGGCACGACCCTGGTCGACCGCATTCTGAGCGCTCACAGCCAGGTGGAGAGCCTGGGCGAGATCAGCGACTTCGCTCTGGCGATGACCCAGGCGGCGGGGCCGGCCCCGGACAAGGCCGCGCTGATCGCGCGCTGCACGCGGCTGGATTTCGCGGCGCTCGGGCAGGCCTATCTGGAGCGGCAGCGGGGCTATGGCGCCAAAGCGCAGATCCTGATCGACAAGACGCCGGCCAACTACCTCTACATCGGTCTGATCGCGCTCAGCCTGCCGACCGCGCGGATCGTCCATGTGCGCCGCGATCCGATGGACGTCGGCTACGCACTACTGAAGACGCTGTTTCGCACCGGCTGTCCCTATTCCTACAGCCAGTCGGACATCGCCCGGTACATCGGGGCCTGTCACCGGCTGATGGACCACTGGCGGACGGTGCTGCCGGGGCGGATTATCGAGGTCGACTACGAAGCCCTGGTCGAGGACCAGACCGGCGAGAGTCGGCGCCTCGTCGCGGCGGTCGGTCTGGACTGGGAGCCCGCCTGCCTCGCGTTCCACGCCAATCCCGCGCCGGCGGCCACCGCGAGCGCCGCCCAGGTGCGGCGACCGATCTATCGGGACTCGCTCGGGCTATGGCGGCGCTACGCGGCGCAGCTCGCGCCCCTGGCCGAGGGCCTGCGGGCCGAGGGGATGCTGTGAGGCTGCGGCGTCTTCTCAGCCTGGCGTTGGCGGGCGCGGGCTGGGCCGCCGCCGCGTGGGCGGGTCCGCGCCCACGCCCTGCAGCCGAGTTCGCGCCGCCTCCGGGCGCCGAGGCGCCCGCCGTCGCGCTGGAGGGGCGACTGGAAGTCGTCTTCGGTCCCAAGCCGGACCGCCTGAACGTGCTGCGCGACGACTCGCCGCCGCTGGGCCGTGACCCGAGGCTGGCCTGGCCGACGCTCGTCGTCGACCTCGTGGAGGACGGCGGGCGGCTGATCCCCAGGGTCGTCCGCGCCGATGGTGCAGAGAAGGGCGCGTGGGACTGGTCGGCCGGACCTGGCCGGATCTGGGCGAAGGATGGTGGCACCGTGGCCGTCTTCCCGGTGGCGCTTCGCGAGCTTAACGCCAATTGCGTGCACAACGGACTCTTGCGGCTCGACCTGAGCGAGGGCGCCGGCGCGCGGAGCGCGGAGGTGCAGATCGGCGCCGAGACCTGCGTCTACCACAGGTTCGACGCCTGGGCGGCGGGCGCGCCGCGCTTCAAGACTGGTCCGGTGGACGGCCGGGAGTCCCTGATCGCCCGCGACCGCGACAATCGCGAGGCGCAGGCGCCCGTCGCACCGCTCGCCGCCCTGGCGGCCGCCTATCCAGGCGTCGACCTGGCGGGGCTGACCCGGGCGGCCGGTGACGACCTGGGCGTCCACGGGCTGGTGGTCGACGGCGTGAACTACGCCGCGCCCTGCCGTATGCGCTTCGGCGAGGACGCCTACTGCGAGGGGCGGATCCTGCCGTCCTATTCGATGGCCAAGTCCTTGGTGGGCGGCCTGGGCCTGATGCGGCTGGAACGTCTCCAGCCTGGCCTCGCCGAGCGCACGGTCGCCGAACTTGCGCCGGACTGCCGCGCCCGCCAGCCCTGGTCCGACGTGAGGCTGCTCGACCTTCTGGACATGGCCAGCGGCCGCTATCGCTCGGCCGCCTACGAGGCGGACGAGGACGCGGCGGCCTCGCTGCCGTTCTTCCTCTCACGTTCGCACGCCGAGAAGCTGGCCTTCGCCTGCGGGCGCTATCAGCGGCGCGAGCCGCCGGGCCGGACCTGGGTCTACCACACCTCCGACACCTATCTGCTGGGCGCGGCGCTTACCGGCGCGGTGCGCGCAGGCGGGGAGGGGAAGGCCGATCTCTACGACGACGTCCTGCGCCCGATCTGGCGCGACCTTAGGCTCAGTTCAGCGCTCGACGAGACGCGGCGCACTCTTGACGACGTCCGCCAGCCCTTCGCCGGCTGGGGCCTCTTCCTGACACGTGACGACGCCGCAAGGCTCGGCCGGTTCCTCTCGCCAGCCAACGCCGCCGAGCAGGAGCGTCTCTTCGATCCGCGGCTGATCGGCGAATCCCTGCAGCGACCCGGACGGGAAGGGGGCCTGGCCGCGGGCTCGACCGGACTGCGCTATGCGCATGGGTTCTGGGCGCGCGACATCGCGCCGCTGATCGGGTGTCCCCGGCCGGTGTGGACGCCGTTCCTGTCCGGCTATGGCGGAATCTCCATCGTGCTCTTTCCCAACGGCGTGGTGTTCTACGCCTTCGGCGACGAGGGTGTCTTCGACTGGGGTCCGGCGTCCGTGGCGGCGAACCAAGTGAAGGCGCTCTGCTCATGACTACGCCATCGACGGCCTCGTCCCCGCGCCTCGTCCTGCCCAAAGCCCCGCCGGACGGGCTGGTCGCCAGCGTCCTTCTGGCCTTCATCGCCACAGCGGGTCTGTTCTACGTGAACATCATGGCCGCCCTGGTCAGCGGCCTGCAGGATGGGCTCGGCTTCTCGGCCCGCAGCGCCGGCATGGTGGCGTCGATGAATGTCTACGGCGCCGCGATCGGCGCCCTGGCGGCCGTGTTCGTCGTCGCCCGACTCCGCTGGAAGCCGGCCGCGCTCGCCCTGATCTGCACGCTGATCAGCATCGACCTCGTCTCGACCGCCGTCACGGCGCCCGGCGCTCTGACTGCGTTGCGCTTTGTCCACGGCCTGGTCGGCGGCGTGCTGGTCGGAGTCGGGTTTGCGGTCATCGCCCGCACGCGGACGCCGGACCGGACGTTCGGCATGCTGCTGGTGGTCCAGTTCGGCCTGGGCGGCCTTGGTCTGCTGCTGTTGCCGGGCTTGGTCCCCGTCTTCGGCACGCCCGTGCTGTTCCTGGCGCTCGCGGCCTTCAGCCTCTGCGCTGGCCTCATGCTGCCCTTCTTGAGCGACTATCCGCCCCGTGAGGCGCGGCCGGCGCCCGCCGGGCCACGGGGGTCGGCCCTGGTCCGCTGGGCGCCGCTCAGCGCGGCCCTGCTCGCCGTCTTCACCTTCCAGGCTGCGAACATGGCCCTGGCCGCCTATGTCATCGGCCTGGGCCGCCACTACGGCCTGTCGCTGCGCTTCATCAGCGACACCCTTGCGGCCGCGAACTGGATCGGGGCCATGGGATCGGTTCTGGTCGTCGTGGTGGGCCTGCGCTGGGGCCGGCGCTGGCCCATCCTGTTCGGCGTGGCGGCCGCCCTCGCCGGCACGCTGGGGTTCCTGCGCAGCGACCTGGCCTGGGTCTTCGTTACGGCCAACATCGTCACGGCCGTGGTCTGGGCGTTCGTCATTCCCTACCTGCTCGGGCAATGCGCCGCCTTCGACGTCGGGGGGCGGAGCGCCACGCTGGCCGGATTCTTCTCGAAGCTTGGGCTGGCCTCGGGGCCCGCGCTGGGCGGGATTCTCCTGAGCGAAACCCACTTCCCACGCCTGGTGGCGATCTCCCTCGTCGGCCTTTGCCTCTCCGCGGCCCTGGCCTGGTGGCCGGCCCGCGGGCTCGACCGAACAACCTGACCTTCAACTGCGAGTAATTGCCATGACTGCAAACGCGGACCTCCTGGCCCGCCGCGCCGCCGCCGTGCCGCGTGGCGTATCCACCGCCGCCCCGATCTTCGCCGCCCGCGCCGAGAACGCCGAACTGTGGGACGTCGAAGGTCGGCGCTTCATCGACTTCGCGGCCGGGATCGCGGTGCTCAACACCGGACACCGTCACCCGAAGGTGATGGCCGCCGCCGCCGAACAGCTGGGCCTCTACACGCACACGGCCTTCCAGGTCGCCGCCTACGAGCCCTACGTGGCGCTGGCCGAGCGTCTGAACAGGCTGGCGCCCGTTGAAGGGCCGGCCAAGACGATCCTGTTCACCACCGGCGCCGAGGCTGTGGAGAACGCGGTGAAGATCGCCCGCGCCGCGACCGGACGCTCGGCGATCATCGCCTTCACGGGCGGCTTTCACGGCCGGACCATGTTGACCATGGCCATGACCGGCAAGGCCTTGCCCTACAAGCACAAGTTCGGCCCCATGCCGGCCGAGGTGTTTCACGCCCCGTTCCCGATCGAGCACCATGGCGTCTCGGTCGAGGACAGCCTGCGCGCCCTGGAGTTCATCTTCCGCGCCGATGTCGAGCCCTCCCGGGTCGCCGCGATCGTGCTGGAGCCCGTCCAGGGCGAAGGCGGCTTCCATGCGGCCCCCAGAGCGTTCCTGCAGGCTCTGCGAGCGCTGTGCGACCGCCATGGAATCCTGCTGATCGCCGACGAGGTGCAGGCCGGGTTCGGGCGGACCGGCCGGATGTTCGGCGTCGAGCACAGCGGCGTGAAGCCCGACCTCGTCACCGTCGCCAAGGCGCTGGCCGGCGGCTTTCCGCTTTCCGGGGTCATCGGCCGCGCCGAGGTGATGGACGCGGCCGAGCCGGGCGGGCTCGGCGGCACCTACGCCGGCTCGCCGGTCGCCTGCGCCGCGGCGCTGGCGGTGCTCGACGTGATCGAGGAGGAGGGGCTCCTGGAGCGCGCCGAGGCTCTGGGCGAGCGCACACGGACGCGGCTTGCCTCCTATGAGGCGCGGAACGACCTGCTGCCCATCGCCGGCGTCCGCGGCCCAGGCTCGATGGTCGCCTTTGATCTCGTCGCTTCGCGGGGCGGACACGAGCCGGATGGCGCGGCGGCCCGGCAGGTGACCGCCAAGGCGCTGGAGCACGGCCTGATCCTCCTGTCCTGCGGCGTCCACGGCGAAACGATCCGGCTGCTCTACCCGCTGACGATCTCCGAGGCCCTCCTGGACGAAGGCCTGGATCGGCTTGAAGACGCGCTGAGGACGGCCTGATGGCTGGGGCTGTGGAGATGGCGGACGAGGGCGCGCGTCTGGCCCTGAAGCGCGCGGACCTCCTGCGCGAGGCGGGCTTCATCGGCGGACGCTGGGTGGAGGCCGGCGAAACCATCGCCGTGGTCAATCCGGCGACGGGCGGGTTGATCGGGCATGTGCCGAACCTCGGCGGACCGGAGACGGAGCGAGCCGTCGCCGCGGCGGCCGAGGCGCAGGACTCCTGGGCCGCCATGTCGGCCAAGGCCCGCGCCCAGGTGCTGCGTCGCTGGTTCGACCTGATGATGGCGAACCAGGAGGATCTGGCGCGGCTGATGACCGCCGAGCAGGGCAAGCCGCTGGTCGAAGCCCGCGGCGAGATCGCCTATGCGGCGGCCTTCATCGAATGGTTCGGGGAAGAGGCCAAGCGAGCCTACGGCGACGTGATCCCCGGCCACCAGGCCGACAGGAGGATACTGGCGCTGAAACAGCCCGTGGGCGTGGTCTCGGCCATAACGCCCTGGAACTTCCCGGCGGCCATGATCACCCGCAAGGTCGCGCCGGCGCTCGCGGCCGGCTGCACGGTTGTGCTGAAGCCTTCGGAACTGACGCCGTTCTCCGCGCTCGCCCTGGCGGCGCTCGCCGAGGAGGCCGGGGTCCCGCCGGGCGTGTTCAACATCGTCACGGGCCACGCCGCGGCCATCGGCGAGGTGCTGACCACCGATCCCCGCATCGCCAAGTTCACCTTCACCGGCTCGACGGCCGTCGGAAAGATGCTCGCGGCCCGGTGCATGAACACCGTCAAGCGCGTCTCGCTGGAGCTGGGCGGCAACGCCCCCTTCATCGTGTTCGACGACGCCGACCTCGACGCCGCCGTCGAGGGCGCCCTGGCGTCCAAGTTCCGCAACACGGGCCAGACCTGCGTCTGCGCCAACCGCTTCTACGCCCAGGAAGGGATCGCCCAGGCCTTCGCCACGAAGCTGGCTGAGCGAGCCGCCAAGCTCCGCGTGGGCGACGGGCTCGCGGGGGAGACCGACCAGGGGCCGCTGATCGACGAAAGGGCGCTTGCAAAGGTGAAGCGCCACGTAGCCGATGCGGTGGCGGGCGGAGGTCAGGTCCTGACCGGCGGCGAGGCGAAGGGTGGACCGGGCGCCTTCTATGCTCCGACCGTGCTGGCCGGCGTGGCGCCCTCGGCCTTGCTGACGCAGGAGGAGACCTTCGGCCCCGTGGCCGGGATCGTGACGTTCAAGACGGAAACCGAGGCGCTGGCGCTTGCGAACGCCACGCGGGCGGGACTGGCGTCGTATGTCTACACCACCGACGCCCGGCGCGGCTGGCGCGTGCCCGAGCAGCTGCAGTACGGCATGGTCGGCCTGAACACCGGCCTCATCTCGACCGAGGTCGCGCCGTTCGGCGGGGTGAAGGAATCAGGCCTTGGGCGAGAGGGCTCGCGTTTCGGCCTCGACGAATACCTGTCGGTGAAGACCATCGTGGCGGCTGTGGATTGAGGGGAGGCCACGCGAGCCGCGCCGTGGTCGCATGCTGGCGCCTCGTCGCGGTCGGTCTCCACGACGTCCGCCTGCAGGGGGATCGCGCTCCCTTGTCCGGCTTAGGTCAGGGCGTGGAGATAGCGCACGCTGGCTTCGACGCTGGGCCAGTAGGGCTTGGGCGGGACGTCGTGCTCGACGAAGAAGTGCTCGACGCCGGCGGCGCGGCCGGCGGCGATCATCGCGGGGAAGTCGAGCACGCCCGAGCCGACGTCGGCCATGGCGCCGTCCGGCGTCATGTCCTTGAGGTGCAGCAGCTTCACCCGGCCGGCCAGGCGCTCGATCATCGCCTGCGGGTCCTCGCCGCCCGTCTTCAGCCAGTAGACGTCGAGTTCGAAGTGAAGCAGCGCCGGGTCGGACTCGCCGACCAGCACGTCGAACGGCCGGAACCCGCGCGAATTGTCGAACTCGAAGTGGTGGTGGTGATAGGCGAAGCGGAAGCCCTCGTCCCTGGCGCGCCGGGCGAAGGCCTCGGCCTGGGCCACCACCGCGCGCCAGTCGGCGTCCTTGGGATCGACGAACGGCAGCACGATGAACCGGCAGCCGAGCTCCTTGGCCACGGCCAGCACGCGCTCGGGCTGGCCGGTGAGGTCGGCCAGGCCCACGTGCACGGACGGACAGTCGAGCTCGATGTCCTTCATCCGCGCGCTCAGCGGGGCGAAGTCCATGTCGAGCGGCGCGGCGAACTCGACGGAGTCGTAGCCCACCGCCTTGATGCGCTCGAGCGTGCCGATCGGGTCTTCGCCGAACGGGCGGCGCAGGGTGTAGAGTTGCAGGCCGACGGGTTTCATCAGAGGGCTCCCTGTTCGAGCAGATCGGCCGCGTGATTGGCCGTGCGCGCTGAGAGCGCCATGTAGGTGAGGGACGGGTTCATCGACGCGCTGGAGGTCATCACCGCGCCGTCGGAGGCGAAGAGGTTGGCCACCTCGTGCGCCTGGCCCCAGCCGTTGAAGACCGACGTCGCCGGATCACGGCCCATGCGCGCGGTGCCCATCTCGTGGATGCGGTCGCCCGGCGGCGTGAGGTAGGCGCCGGCCTCTTCCCAGGGGGTGATGTCGGTGCAGCCCGCGGCGGCGAGCATGGCGGCGGCGTCGCGGGCGGCTTCGCGCATCATCGCGTGTTCGTTCGGGCCATGCTCTGCGTCGATGACCGGCAGCGGAACGCCCCAGGAATCGACGCGCGAGGTCGACAGCGTGACCCGGTTGTCCGGGTTCGGCAGCACCTCGCCGAACGGGGTCATGGAGAAGACCCAGACCCGCTTGGGCTGGCCCGACTCGTCCGGCTCGCCGCCTGGCCGGCGGAAGCGCGCCGCGCCGCCCTGGATGCCGAAGCCGCGCACATAGGGCTTGTCGTCCTCGGTCACGTTCGCATAGCGCGGCATGTAGACGCCGGTGGGGCGATCGGCCTGGTAGGGCGTCGTCTCGAAGCCGGGGTAGACCCCGCTCACCGTGCGACAGCTCACATGATCCATGAGGTTGCGGCCGACCTGGTCGCTGCCGTTGGCCAGGCCCCGCGGAAAGGCCTCGGACCGCGAGTTCAGCAGCAGCGCGGCCGTGTTGATCGCCGAGGCGTTGAGGAACACCATCCGCGCCTCGTAGGTCACGCCCTGCTTGGTCAGTCGGTCGACCGCCCGCACTCCCGTCGCGCGTCTGGTCGCCGGATCGTAGGTCACGCTTTCGACGATGCAGTCGGTGATCACCGTCAGGTTCCCGGTCGCGCGGGCCGCCGGAAGCGTCGCGGCGAGCGAGGAGAAATAGCTGCCGAGCGGGCAGCCGTGGTGGCAGCGCACGTACTGCTCGCACCGCTGGCGACCGACATCCATCTGCGCCTTGGTGACCCGGCTGAGATTGGCCGTACGCCCCATGATCAGGTTGCGCGTGGGAAACGCCGCCTCGATCTGCGCCTTGGCCGCCTGTTCGACGTCGTTGAAGGGGAAGGGCGGCAGGAAGTCGCCGTCGGGGAGCTGGACCAGGCCGTCGTAATCTCCGCTGACGCCGGCGAAGGCTTCGACGTGGTCGTACCAGGGCTCCAGGTCCTCGTAGCGGATCGGCCAGTCGACGCCGTGCCCATCCTTCAGGTTGGATTCGAAATCGGCCGGCGCCCAGCGGTAGGACTGCCTGGCCCAGGTGAGCGAGCGGCCGCCGAGATGATAGCCGCGGATCCAGCGATAGGGCTTTCCGGGCGTGGTCTCGTAGGGATGGTCGTGGTCGCTGGCCCAGAACTTCTTGTTCGAGTTGAACATCGCATAGGCGACGCCCTCGTAATACGGATAGTGCAACTCGCGCTCTTCCAGCGGGATCTGGTCGTCGCGGCGCCGAAGCTTACCGGCCAGCTCATGGCTGTAGTCGGCGCCGTGCTCGATGTTCGGCCCACGCTCCAGCATCAGCACTTTCAGGCCGCGCTCGCACAGCTCCTTGGCGACCCAGCCGCCGCTCATGCCCGAGCCGACAACAATTGCGTCGAACTGCATCATCGCTCCCTAGGCCGCCTGTTCGACAGCGTCGAACAACGCGATGGCTTTTCTGAGCGCGGCGATGGGCTCGCCGCGCGGAATGAACTCGTGGCCGATCCAGTGGTCGTAGCCGAGGTGGCGCAGCAGCGCCGCGATGCCGCGCCAGTTGATCTCCTGGCGGTCGTCCAGGTCGCGCCGTCCGGGCGCGCCGGCGGTGTGCACATGGCCGATCAGATCGAGGTTCGCCTTGATGGTCCGGCTGAGATCGCCCTCCATCAGCTGCATGTGGTAGCCGTCGTAGAGCAGCTTCAGCGTCGGGGAATCGACCCGCTGCACGACCGCCGCGCCGAACGCGGTGCGATCGCATTGCTGCCCCGGGTGATCGACCTTGCTGTTCAGAAGCTCGATCAGCAGCCGCACGCCGGCGTCGGCGGCGTGCGAGACCACCGGGCCCAGGCCCGTGGCGCAGGCCTCGATGGCGCGATCGTCCGAGCCGTCGCCGAACCGGTCGCCGGCGAACACGATCACCGCCTCGACGCCGCCTTCGGCCGCTGCGTCGATCTTCCGGCGCACGTCCGCCTGGAGCCCGGCGTGGCGCGCGGGATCGTTGAAGCCCTCTTCCAGCTTGTGGCCGGTCTCGGTGACGATCTTCAGCCCGGCGTCGCGGGCGAGCGGCCAGTAGGCCTGCGGCAGCATCTCGACGCCCTGGGCGCCGGCGGCGGCGGCCTGGCGCAGGAAGGACGCCGGCTCGACCTCCTGGCCCAAGGTGAACGACCACCAGGCGAAGCTCTGCCGCATCACCGCGCCCCCTGGTTCAAGGCGACCCACCGCCCGTCCTCGGCGGCGCTGGCCAGGGCGGCCTGGATAAAGCGCATGCCGTTCACGCCGTCGGCTATGCCCGGCAGCATCGTGGCGGGCGCCGCCCGGCCCTGCCTGTGCGCGCCGATCAGGTCCGCCGCATCGGCGTAGATCTGGGCGAAGCCTTCGAGATAGCCCTCCGGGTGCCCGGCTGGAATCCGTGTCGCCGCCTGGGCCGCCGACGACAGGCCCGGCCCGCCGCGTCGCATCATCCGGGGCGCCTCGCCCAGCAGGGTGAAGCGCAGCAGGTCCGGGTCCTCCTGCGACCATTCCAGCGCGGCCTTTTCGCCGTAGACGCGCAGCCGCAGGCCATTGGCCACGCCGATCGCCACCTGGCTCGCCCAGAGCTGGCCGCGCGCGCCATCGGCCCAGCGCAGCCGGATCTGCACGTCGTCGTCGAGGCGCCGTCCAGGAACGAACCGAGAGGTCTCCGCGCTCACGGCCTCGGCCGTCGAACCCGTCACGAACGCAGCCAGGTGGTAAGCGTGGGTCGCGATATCGCCCAGCGCGCCGCCGCCGCCGGCGCGTTCCGGATCGCCGCGCCAGTCGGCCTGCTTGTTGCCCGTCAGGTCGCTCGCCAGCCAATCCTGCGCGTATTCCGCCTGCACCACGCGAATTGCGCCGAGCACGCCGTCGGCGACCATCGAGCGCATCTGACGGACCATCGCATAGCCGCTGTAGTTGTGCGTCAGCACGAACGGCGCGCCTGTGCGCCGCACCGCCTCCGCCAGATCAAGCGCGTCGGCCAGCGTCGTCGTCACCGGCTTGTCGCAGATCACCGCGACGCCGGCGTCCAGGAACGCGCGCGCCGGCCCATGATGCAGGTGGTTCGGGGTGACGATCGCGACCGCGTCGATCCTGTCCGGACGCGTCGCCTCGGCCTGCGCCATCGCCCGCCAGTCGCCGTAGCAGCGCTCGTCGGCCAGGCCGAGCGAGCGGCCGAAGGCCTGCGAGCGCGCCGCGTCCGCGCTGAACGCCCCGGCGACCAGGGTCCAGCGGTCGTCCAGGCGCGCGGCCATGCGATGCACGCCGCCGATGAACGCGCCTTCGCCGCCGCCCACCATGCCGAGGCGAAGCCGGCGTCCGTTCGCCGTCTCAACGGTCAATGCCGAGCATCCTGCGGTTGGCCGCCGCATCCGCGCCCGTCGCGACGAAATCGTCGAAGCTCCTGCCGGTCACGCGGATGATGTGGTCGCGGATGAACGGGGCGCCTTCACGCGCGCCATCCTCCGGATCCTTCAGCGCACACTCCCATTCGAGCACCGCCCAGCCGCGATAGCCGTACTGCGCGAACTTCGAGAAGATGGCGCGGAAGTCGATCTGCCCGTCGCCCAGCGAACGGAAGCGGCCCGCCCGGTCCTTCCAGCCCTGGTAGCCGCTGTAGACGCCCTGCCGCCCCGTCGGCCGGAACTCCGCATCCTTGACGTGAAACATCCGGATGCGGTCGTGGTAGAGGTCGATGTACTCGAGATAGTCGAGCTGCTGCAGCAGGAAGTGGCTCGGGTCGTACAGCAGGCAGGCGCGGGGATGATGGTCCACGCGGTCCCAGAACATCTCGACCGTGGCCCCGTCGAACAGGTCTTCGCTGGGATGCACCTCGTAGCAGAGATCCACCCCGACCTCGTCGAACGCGTCGAGAATCGGCCGCCAGCGCCGCGCCAGCTCGTCGAACGCCTCTTCGACCAGGCCCGCGGGCCGCTGCGGATAGGGATAGAAATATGGCCACGCGAGCGAGCCCGAGAACGTCACGTGCGCGTCCAGTCCCAGCCGCCGCGACGCCTTGGCGCCGAGCAGCACCTGCTCCACCGCCCATTCCTGGCGGGCCTTCGGGTTTCCGCGCACCTGCTTGGGGACGCCGCCGTCGAACATTTCGTCATAGGCCGGGTGGACCGCCACCAGCTGGCCCTGGCTGTGCGTCGACAGCTCTGAGATCTCGACGCCGGCGTCGGCCAGCACGCCGCGCACCTCGTCGCAATAGGCGTCGCTCTCGGCGGCCAGTTTCAGGTCGAACAGCCGCCTGTCCCAGGTGGGGATCTGCACGCCCTTGTAGCCCAGCTGGCCGGCCCATTCGGCGATCGACTTCAGGCTGTTGAACGGCGCCTCGTCCGAAGCAAACTGCGCCAGGAAGATAGCTGGGCCTTTCACGAATTCCTCCGACTGCGTCTTCTTAGGGCCGGTCTTGTTCGCGCCGGTCCTCCAAACGCGCCCATGCTGGCCCGGAGCGCAAGCGCGACGCTAGGTGCATTCGTCCGCGAAGAGCAGAAAATCCCGTGATCGCGACCCTTGGGACGGCGGAGCTGGCCTAGCCTGGCTGGCGATCCAGAATCTTTTCGATCGCCTTGCCCCTGGCGAGTTCGTCGACGAGTTTGTCGAGATATCGGATCTCACGCATCACCGGTTCGGCGATCTCTTCGACGCGGACGCCGCAAACCACTCCCTTTATGTGCGCGCGGGCCGGATTGAGCGCCGGCGCCTCGGCGAAGAACGTCTCATAGTCGACGGCCTTCGACAGCTGGGCGGCGAGCGCTTCGGGGCTGTAGCCCGTAAGCCAATGGACGACCTGATCGACCTCGGCCTTGCTGCGCCCCTTCCTCTCCGCCTTGGCGACCAGGAGCGGATAGACCTTGGCGAAGCTCATTCTGTAGATCCGGTGCGGGGTCATCATCTCCACCGGCGCGCCGCCGCTGCATCGACGGTGGTGATTTGAACAGGGATAGGGGCGACAGCCAAGGGGCCGCGGGAGAGCCCTGCAGTTCGCCACTGTTTCCGCCCGCGCGCGGAATCGCCGTACCAGGGAGCCTGGGGAGGACGCCATGCAGCACAGGATGAGCGCGGGGCCCCTGCACGACTTGACAGGCCGCCTTGCGGAACCCGGCTGGGCGACGGCCGAGGTCAAGCGCTACAGCCGGGCAGGCGTGAAGGCGCCCAGGTGGCGGCTGAAGGAGTGGGACTACTACTGCGTCACCGCTCCGGACTTCGCCCTAGCCCTGACTGTGGCCGACAACGGCTACATGGGATTCCTCGGCACGGCCTGGATGGATTTCGCCGCTCGCACGGCCGTCAACGGCGCGGCGATGACCGGGTTTCCCCTGGGCCGCCTGGGGTTGCCGCCCAGCGCCGACGCAGGCGACGTCAGGGCGGCCTTCGGCGGGATCGCCATCGAATACCGGCACGAGGCCGGCGGGCGACGGCTGGTCGTCGACGATCCCGGGTTCGACCGCGGCCGGGGATTGAAGGGCGAGATATTCCTGTCCGATCCGCCGCGCGATCGCATGGTCATCGCCACGCCGTTCCCGCGCGCGCCTCGCGCCTTCTATTACAATCAGAAGATCAACTGCCTGCGGGCCGAGGGCGAGGTCGTCCTGGGCGGCGAGCGCCGGCGCTTCGCGCCGGACACCGCCTTCGCCGTGCTCGACTGGGGGCGCGGCGTCTGGACCTACGACAACACCTGGTACTGGGGCTCGGCCTCCGGCCTGCACGACGGGCGGCGGTTCGGCTTCAACATCGGCCACGGCTTCGGTGACACCTCGGCGGCCAGCGAGAATATGGTCTTCCTGGACGGGGTCGCCCACAAGCTCGGCCAGGTGACCTTCCACCTGCCAGAGGGACGGCACGATGGCGGGCCGTGGCGGTTCACCAGCGACGACGGCCGCTTCGAGATGAGCTTCGCGCCGATTGTCGACCGCGCCTCGGCCACCGAACTCGGGATCATCCGCTCGATCCAGCACCAGGTGTTCGGCCGCTTCAGCGGCGAGGTGATCCTCGACGACGGTCAGCGCCTGGCCATTCGCGACCTCCTGGGCTTCGCCGAAGAGGTGGAGAACCGCTGGTAGCGCGGGCGCGCTTCAGCGGCTTGCGACGTCGAAGAGGCGATTGGCCTCGTTCCAGTTGAAGACCTGCCACCCTCCCGCGCAATATATGTCGCGAGCGTTCTGGTGCTTCAGATAGCAGGCGTGTCCCGCTACGCCGGCCGCAGGGACGGCAGCTTGTAGCGGCCCGCCAACAGCTCGGGCCGGGGCAGATAGGCGCGCAGGTTGAGGAGCAGCGGCCGCCCGGTGGTCGGGGCCGGAAGCCAGTTGACCGTCTGCCCGGGCGACGGCGCCATGGACGAGATCCAGATCTCGATCCCGCCGTCGGGGCGGCGGACCAGGCCGGGCGTGCGGTCTCCGATGGCGTAGCGATTGATCGGGTTGTCGATCAGGAACGCCTGTCCCTGGGGCGTGACCTCGTAGAGAGTCAACGACCAGAAGGCGTCCACGGGCGGCAACGCCTCGCCGGGGAAGGTGAGCCGCCAGGTCTTGCGGCTGTCGAGCTCGGCCCGGCCGTCGGGGCCCAGGGGACGCATATAGAGGGCCTCGTCCACCGGCAGGCCGGCCAGGCCGCTCAAGGCGATCTGGGCGCGGTAGAGATAGTCCTGGCCGAAGTCGCCGAGATTGGCGCGTGGGAAGATCCAGTCTCCCTTCGCCACGGCGGAGTCGTCGGCGCCCTTGGCCGCCTGCAACGCATCGTCCAGGCCCGCGGCGATCTCCTGGCCCTCGGCGGCTGAGAACCGCTTGGCGTCGAAGCCCCCGGCCGGGCGCAGGCCCAGCGCCCGAGCGTCGAGGAACAGGCGCGCATCCGTCGCCGGCGGCGGGCTTTCCTGGACCAGGGCCTGGACGGCGGCGAAGTAGTCCGGCCAGGCCGCGTCGCGCCCGGCGAAGGCTCCCGCCCCGCGGCCGGCCGGCCCCTCGATGCGGATTGCGTCCTGGATGGCGTGGGCCGCTGGCAGGTCGGCCTCATCCACCACCAGGGTGCGGGCCAACGCCCAGACCCAGTCGGTCGGGGAACGGATCACGCCGGGGGAG
>Ga0209066_10002458_pt1 | contig 22462 bp, 30 predicted proteins | sample All_14_2_FD_187198 | JGI IMG/M metagenome (GOLD analysis project Ga0209066, IMG submission 187198) | Freshwater microbial communities in response to fracking from Pennsylvania, USA - Allegheny Zone_MetaG_DW_15 (SPAdes) (version 2) ... | reverse complement strand
AGCTACAGGTGCTCGATCGAGACCGATGTTTACGAGATTGGAGGACAAGAGCGAGCCTGGTAGATCGCCATGTTCAATCTTTGTTCTTCAACATGGCCAAAATCGCAGCTTCGGGCCGACTGGGCCAATGGACGGGAAGCAAGAAGGCGAACTCGTCGCCGCCGATCCGGCCGAAATCATCCTCGCGCCGGATGGTCTCCCGCGCGCCCTGCGCGAAGGCGCGCAGCACCTCATCGCCGGCAACATGGCCGTGGCGGTTGTTGATGCCCTTGAAATCGTCAAGATCAAGGATCGCGAGCAGGAAGAATTGCCGGGCAGGCACCGCTAGATCGAGACGATGGATCACGCGCTCGCGGAACGTCTCCTTGTTGAGTGCATCGGTCATTCGGTCGCGCGCCGCCAGGTGGTGCTCTCGGTCGAAAGACCGGCGGAAGCTGAGAACAATGGCCGCGACGAAACCATAGGTGACCGCGCGCACAGCTATCCGCGCCCCTAACAGGGCGGGGGAGAGCCTTGGCAGCTCGGCAAGATGCGGCACGACGGTGAGGACCGCCGCAACGATCGCCACCAGATAGCCGGCCCGGCTGCCCAGCGCCCAGCAGGCGGCGCAGACAATTGGGATATAGAGCGGCGCGAGACCTATCCGGGGAAAATGTGCGTTCGCCAGCGCCAGCGCCGTAACGCTGAGGAGGATCGCGAACCATGCGCGTTCGCGCGGCAGGGAATGAAGACGATCGGCGAGGCGGCCGACAGGCAGATGACTATTCACGCATGTCCTACTCGGTCAAAAGGTTCTCCAAGCTCATTCCCGCCCCAAGTGTTCCTGTGCAGCCGGCGGCACGCCCCATTTCGGAGACGTGCCGGCCACTGAACCGGGTGTTGGAAACCTGAAACACGTCAGGCGCGGACGCCTTTGGCCGGGTGGCTTGGACATGCGCGCCCGCCACCCGGTCGATGAAGCTCGACCGGCTCGTGTTTCAGGAGGTTTCCACGCCTCCACCCGCGTCTCCGCAGGTGCGCGCACGCTACCGGCAAACCGTTAAGAAAAGCAACAAGCCGACAGGCAACATCGCGGATCAGCCGATCTTGACGCCCCGCCAGTCCCGCTTTTTCCGCAGGTGGATGGGCCGCTTGGTCACTGACGCGGGCGTATCACGGCCGGTCCTGTCGGCCAGCAACGGCGTCGATCGCTCCTCGATGAGGGCGCGCAACCGGGTCCGCCCGCGTGCGATGCGGCTCTTGAACGTGCCTGCGGCAATGCCGAGTTGCGCCGCTCCGTCCTCGATGGACACGCCTTGGCTCGCCAGCAGCACCGCCTCGCGTTGGTGAGGCGGAAGTTCGCTGAGCGCCCAATCCGTGTCACGCAGCCAGATGGCAAGGCTCTGGGTCTCGTCCACCTTCAGCATCCGGTCGCGTGCATCCTCGGGCAGGTCGGCGTGAAAGCGGGCGCGGCGACGTCCCGTGAGAAAGCTGTTCTTCATCACGGTCCGCGCCCAAGCGGCGAGGCTTGTTCCCGCCGTGAAGCTGGCGCGCGCGGTCCAGCACCGAAGCATGGTGTCCTGCAAGAGGTCGTCGGCGTCGGCGCCGCCTCCGGTCAGTCGCCGGGCATAGGCGCTAAGCGCGGCTGCCTGCTCAAGCAACGCGGCCCCGAATTCATCGTCGGGCATGGCGATCAGCACGGGAACGCGGGCAGGCGCAGTGGGCGGCATCTCATTCTCCGGCAGGCTCCTCCTACCCAAAGCGATATAGGATGCCCGCCCCGACGATGTTGCCGGCCAGACCGCTTCAAGGCTCGCTTCGTCCCGTCTCGGTCGATCAGGCCTCCATCCGTGCTATAAGGCTCCCATATCGCAATCGGAGAGAGACGATGGAGCGGCTGTTTCCGCGCGCCTTGATAGCGTGCATTCGTGAGGCTCGCGCGCCGACACCGCAGGAGCTTGCATCGATGGCCGAAAAGATCTGGCGCGAGGCTTTCCCGGAGCGCCCATTTCGACGCGAGCGCGCCATGAACATCGCCGCCGTAGCGCTCACAGGCGAATGCCCGACGCGCAAGGGACCGCCGGCATCCTGTCCTGCTGAACCATTTTCAGCGAGAATGCGGAGCGCTACGGTAAGCCGATGGTCGTCGGGACTGTCGAGAGGATGCGCCGCTTGAGCCGGCAAACATGCTGGCCGTAGCACCGGCTGTTTCTTCAAGCGGCCAGCGGGCCACTGACGGTGGCGGCTCAAATCTTGGCGATCATCAGCTCATAAGGCACCCCGATCCGCGTCTCGGCGGTTCCGCGCCGCCGCAGGATCGTAGCGATATGGCGGTCGGCCGCCGCGCGATCGGCGAAGGCGTGCCGCTGGGCTTGGCCGTGTGCCCCGATCCGGCCCCAGCGGGCTTCGACAACGATCATGCCGAAAAGATCGAGGCTCGCGGTGATGCTGTAGCGCCGGCGGATATTGCGCGCCGGATCGAGCGCCACCAGCTCGATCGGTTCGGGCAGGGAAAGGTTCGCGCCATTCATGGCGCGGAGCCTACAAAATAACGGCTCCAAAGTCCGGCGACTTTCCTGAATCAATGACGCGCCGGTGATTCAGGAAATCGATGGTTCCTCGCATTGTTACCTCGTGTGCGGGAGTTCACGCCGCTTCTGACGCTGTTCGAACCAGGTGGTGAATGCCGACTGAGTGCAAACGTCCAAGGGTTCGTAGGTGCCAGGCGCAACGCGCCGAAACAGCATGGGGCCGGTCCGAAAGGCGCTTCGGCCGAGAGAAACCTGGCAGCTATTCCCCGTCATCCCGCAGCGGCCTCCTATGTTCATCACCGGACTGGTGCGGATGCTGATTGGCCCTGAGGCGCGGCCCTTCATGATCCGGATAACGCGCGCGGGGCGGCTCTGCTCGATCTTCTGCCCGGGCCTGAACCACGGTCTCGCCCGTCCGTCCGCCCCGCACCAGAAACTGCGCGGTGCCGTCATCGGCGCCGGCCCTATCTCCAACTAGCAACAAGATCAGCTTTGGCGAACGCCGCGCGTCCTGCTGCCTCGATGTTGTCGGGCAGGAGGCACGAACACGCCAGGGCGGAGGCGGGTGCGCTCAACGCCGCACCGGCCAGGGCCGTGCCGATCGCTCGGAAAAGCGATACCATCATCATGCCGGGAGGCTATGCCCGCACGGCTGAACGGAGCATGGCCCTGTACGCCTATGGAATCGCGGTCGGATCGGCGATGCGCCCGAAAAACAGCACCGCGCCGCTCTTCCGGTCACGCAAGGTAACGAGGAAGGGGCGATCGACCACCATTTCCGGTACCTGGGGCTCCATCCGCGCACTGGTCACGACGATCTTGACTGCGGTTGCCGCCGCTGCCTCGGTGCCCTCCTCATCGACACGCAGGAAGGTCGCGTGCGCCACGTCATCGATCGCCAGGCGCGCACCGCTGGCGATTCCCGACAGGTCCGCACGCTGCTGGTCAAAGGCGCTTGGCATTCCCGCTGCGATCAATGCTGCCTTTACGCTCTCATCGAACCTGGCTTCGAAGCGGGGCAAAATGATCCGCATCTCGCGCGCCTGCTCCGCTGCCAGGTCGAAGCGATCATTGCCGCCCTGCTCGCCGGCGAAGAAATCGACCCCCTTCATCTCGCGCTCCCAACGGCGCAAGGTCGCCGTGTCGCGCGGCAGGAAGATTTCCATCACGAAGCTGCCATCGCCGCCATAAGGCAGGGCGATCGCCTGTCCGTCATGGGTCTCGCGATAGTCGAACCGGCCTATCCGCTTCATCATCGTGATCGGAATGCGCGTGCCGTCGCCACGCGTGAAGGTCCGCGTTTCCGTCTCCTCGAACGGTACCTGCCACTTTGCCTTGAAATAAAGCGCGTTGGTCAGCACAGCGGCGGTGTCATCCCCGAAGCCGCTCGGAGAGACGATCTCCGAAATCCTGCCCTTCGTCTCGCGCGAGACCCAGCCATTGATCCGTGCGGCCGCTCCAGTGGGATCACCGGCATAATCGACCGTTTCCGGAGCCGCCCCGAAGCCGGATCGCGCCTCGGCGACATACTCGTCCCGGATCGGCAATCCCTTCGCCAGCCATAGCGCGTTCGCGATGCCGAGCGTGATATCGGCATCGCCGGTATCACTGAGCTGGGCATTATAGGCTCTGGTAGGCACGGCCGCATTCGGGACCGCTGGCCAGTCCAGAACGCGCCCGATCTCGTCGCGTGTAGCACCTCGCGCACCGAGGTAAGCAAGCCCCAGGCCTTGTGACAGGCTGACCGGGGAGATGAACAGATTGGCGTTTGCATCGGCCGTCGCTGCCAAGTGCGGGTAGACCTTGGAGGTCATCAACGCCGCGCCATAAGTCAGCGCCCAAGGCGTGACCTCGCCGCTTCGCTCCGATGGTCCGGAAGGAGACGGGCCGAACTTGGGTGCCGGAGCGCTTGTCACGCAACCACCAAGCGCCAGGCTCACAAGAAACGGGAATGACAAGGCTGCTTTACGCATAGCTCTCCCTAGAGGTTTGGACGCTGCTCGTAGAAATCAACCTGCATCCGCATGGCTCCAAGCGGTTCCACGAAGTGCGGCTGTTCCGGTAGAACTAGCCCTGGCCGATCAGGTGTAAGGATCACCTCAGAAGCAGGGTCGAGATAAGTGAGCTTCAATTTCCCCTCGATGACCCGGATCACGCCCCACACACCAGCCTTGGTGCGATGCTCGGAGCGCAAGGCAGCGGGCAATGTGGCCTCGTCGAATGTGGGCGTAGAGCGGTAGGGAATCGCCATTACCTCTTCACTCCCACCTGGACTGTGCATCGCACCGGCTGATCCGCCTTCCTTGCGGCTTGCCGGCATCCTTCGATCTTTTCGCGATTGTCGCGCAGCAACCTGTCGGCCGCGACGATCGCCTCCCAGCTCGGCTGCGACGCACTCGCCATCAGATGCTGCCCGGCATCCCACGGTGTCGCTTCGGCAAGAACCCGCGTCGCCATGCGTTCGGGCCACTGCCAGCTCGCCGGCACGATCTCGCGCGCCACCACACCGGGCAGGAAGGACCATAGCAGGATGCCGATAAGCAACCCGCCCAGCCCGAACCATAGCTGGCGAGCCCGCTGCTGCGCAGCCGTATGCGCCGATTGGACGACGCTGCGCAGCTCGCGCCCCTGTTGCTTCATCTCGTCGGTGGCGGTCGCAAGCGCGGCATGGTCGGCGCTGCGAAGGTCGGCCGCCGCCCGATTGATCTGAGCCGAGACCTGCGCCGGCGTCATCGCCAGCGCCGGCGACTTCACGATGGCCGTCGTAACCTGGTCCAGGCGTCCGTTGATGCCGTCCAGCCCCTGGACGACATGCCCCAGCGTCTCGGAATAATCCGGCACGTCGATGCTGGCGCGCTCGGCCGCCAGTCCCTCGATGGCGCGGCGCATCAACGCCAGTTCGCCGCGCTGCTGCTCGACCGCAACGCGCACCTGCTCGAATGCCTCCGCCGCCGCGTCGCCGCCTTCCTCCAATTGCTCGTCGTCGGCCATTCTCTCTCCCTTACCGGCTCATCCCTCGGTCACGGCCGATTTCCAGCGAGCGGGTCAGCTCCTGCTCGATTGCGCGATCCCGGCGCATTTCCAGCCCCAGCTCGGGCGCGCGGCGACGCAGCACCGATTCAAGCTGCGGGTCGCGGTGCAGCGTTCCGGCCAGGCTCTCCATCTTCTTGCCCGTGCGCTCCGCGCCGGCGCGGTCGCCAGTGCGCGCAAGCTCGGCCCGCTGGCGCGCCATGTCCTGCCAGCGCTCCACGAAACGATCGGCGCGACGTTCGGGATCGGCGCGCACCCGGCCTTCCTCGGCCATCGCCCGCGCTGCCCCGCCGGGCTTGCCCTCGGCCGCCTCGCGCACCAGCGCCGGATTGCGCTCGAACGCGGAAGTGAGGTCGCGCGCGCCATGGGGCCGCACCCGGTCGAGCGCTTCGCCCGCCTTCGCCAGGGCCGCCTGCTGGTGCGGGAGCACCGGCAAGCCCTTGTCGCGCATCCGGTCCATATCGGCCTGCGCGCGCGCATAGCGCTCGATCGCCCTGGCCTGACCGGGCGCAGTCGATCCTCGCTCGCGGTCGGTGTCTATCCCCCCGCCTTTGCCGTCGCGGCCCGCCAGCTCGGGCGACGTGGGTTTCGGCTTGAACCCGGCGAACATGCCCTTCGCCTTAGCCTGCACCTGCCTGACCACCTCACGCGCGCGTTCCGGGAACCGGATCTCGCGCCGCTCCGCGAACGCACGGGCCTGGTCCTGCTCGGGCTTCGCATAGTCGCCCGCCATGTCCTTGGCGCGCTCGCGCGACAGCGTGCGGGTGAGCTGGCGCTGATCGGCAAAGTCGTCGCGGCCATAGTGGAGCTGCACCCCGTCCCGGTGCCGCGACAGGCCCACATAGGCGCTGTGCCGGTCCATCCCCGGCGTCGCCAGCACATGCGCCTGATCGACCGTTACCCCCTGCGACTTGTGGAAGGTCGCGGCATAGCCGTGATCGACATGGGCATAGTCCTTGAGGTCGAAGGCCACCTTGCGGCCATCGTCCAGCTTCACCGCCATGCCCTCCGGCCCGACGCGCTTGATCGTGCCGAGCGTGCCGTTCTTCACGCCAAGCCCGCGCTCGTTGCGGAAGAACATGACCCGATCGCCGGTCGCGAACGCACGCTTGCCGCGCTCGACGCTCAAGGCCACGTCATCGCCCAGCCCGCCCGACGCGCGCACCCGCTCGCGGGCTTCCTGATTCAGCTCGCGTACTTCGGCATTGGTATGGGTGAGGATGATCCGGCTTTTGTCCGGATCGGACTGGCGCGCGCGATCCCACCCGTCCACCAGCGCGCCCCGCGCAGCCTCGCGCGTCTCGGCCGCATGGACCATGCCGTGCGCCTCATAGGCATGGACGGCCTCGCCGGTGCGACCCGTGGCGAGCGCCTTGGTGGCGTCGCGCTGCCAGTCCTCGCGCTGCCGCCGTATCTCGGTGATCTCGGCAGCACCATGGCGCTCCGCCAGCGACCGGAACGCCGCGCCCGCCTCGATCGCCTGCAACTGCTCGGGATCGCCGACGAGCACCACCTTCGCGCCGGCGTCGCGAGCGGCCGACAGCACCCGCTCCATCTGCCGCGAGCCGATCATGCCCGCCTCGTCCACCACAAGAATATCGCGGGGGCCTAGCTGCTCGCGCCCCTGCCCCCATGCGTGCTCGAGACTGGCGATCGTCCTCGAGGCGATGCCGGAACCACCCTCAAGGTTTTCGGCCGCAATCCCCGACAGCGCCGCCCCGCGCACGCTATAGCCCTCGCGCTCCCATGCCTCGCGCGCGACGCCCAGCATCGCCGACTTGCCGGTGCCGGCATAGCCCACGACGATGGCAAGATCGCCGCTCGTCCCTATATGCTCCAGAGCGGCCTGCTGATCTTCACCGAGTATCAGGCCGCCACTCCCGGCGGCGTCCAGCCCCCTTGATAGCGACGCCGCCGGGAGGCCATGCCCGGAACGCTCCGCGAGCTGATCGCCAGTACGCTCAAGCCGATGCTCGACTGCGATCATCTCGCGAGACGTGAACCGCTCCTGATCGCGCCCGTCCTTGCCCAGCGCCACCAGCTCGGGACTGGCGCGCACCGCGCTCATCGCCTGGTCGAACTGCTCCTTGCCGTCGCTGTGCCGGTGGACGAACATGGCGAGGTCGCGGGTCGTGAACGTCGCCTGTTGCCGTGTGATCGCGTCCAGCGCGATCTCCGGCCTGGCGATGATCTTCTCGCCATTCTCGCGCGCGATTCGCAGATGATCGTCGGCGCGCTCGGCATCCTCGCCGCGATCCAGACGCCGTGATCCTGCGGGACCGATCTTGTGCTGGGGCTCCAGCGCGATCCCCTGCGCTTCCAACGTGCGATGGTCGATCCGCGCGTCAATATCGAGCGACGCAAGCCGTTCGTTGACATGATCGGCCCACGCCTCGCGCCATTCCTTCAACAGCTCCGTGCTGTTCCAGTCGCGCACCTTCTGGCCAAACCCCTCCGGCCCAACTTCGCGCATCGACAGCATGACATGCGCGTGCGGTTTCGGGCTGCCATCCTCGGCCTTGTCCCAATGCACATTGAGGTCTGCGACCATGCCGCGATCGACGAACTGCTTTTCGACAAACTCGCGGGCGAGCGCGACGCCCTGCTCTTGGTTCAGCTCGCGGGGAATTGAGAACTCGACTTCGCGGGCGAGCTGCGCATCCTTACGCTTCTCCCCCGCCTCGACTTCATTCCACAAAATTGCGCGGTCGTTTAAACGCTCCGGCGCGCCATTCGGCAGAAGCACTTCGGAGTGGATGACACCGGCCTTGCTCGAGAAGTCATGCGAGCGCCCAAGCCGCTCGTCGTGAAGCTCGGATGCGGAGCGATAGGCAGCGGACGCAACGGCGCTGGAGCCGTTCGCTCGGCTGATGACCTTCGCGCTGAAATGGTAGATCGCCATCGCGTCTACCATGATGCACTTCTTAGCGCACGTCGGCAACGACGTATAAGCGCGCACTCACCACTCACTGCCGTTCGCGTGATTGACTTCGCCGCATTCCTTGAGGGAAGCGCTATTCTTACAGGCTGATCGTGCTACGCTGCCCTCTGCGATTACGAGCGCGAGAGAGGGGCGATGGAGGAACGCGGCACTGTTGAACTTGAAGGTGGATGCCTCTGTGGGGCCATGCGTTACATCCTGAAAGCCGCCCCGCGCGTTCACTACTGCCACTGCTCGATGTGCCGGCAATGCACGGGCAGCGCTTTTGCAGTGCTCGCCTGGGTCAAGTGGGACGATGTTGGCTGGCACGGCGATACACAGAAGACCTACCGCTCATCGCCGATCGCGCGGCGGTCCTTCTGTGGAGTATGCGGCTCGCCGCTGACGCTTCACTATGATGAAGGCAGCGGTGTGGATGCAGAGGAAGTCGCCTTCCATGCCGGCACGCTCGATCATCCCGAGCATGTCATACCCGGCTATCACTACGGCGTCGAAAGCCGCCTCCCCTGGGCCGATTGCGGGGCCGGCCTTCCCGAACAGCGAACGGAGGAATCCTGGAATGCGTAAGGTGCGCGATTACGATGCCGAATTGAAGGCGCTGAACGACAAGGCGCGAGCCCTCAAGGCGCGGAAGGTGGAACAGTTTGGCCAGCTCGTTGTCGCCACCGGAGCTGATGCGCTCGACGCTGAAACTCTCGCTGGCGTGCTGCTCGATGCGGTTGGATCAAAGGACGCCAACGCGAAGGAGGCGTGGCGCGCGAAGGGCGCTGCCTTCTTTCAGCGGCGCGGGCGCAAAGCTGGCGGCGCTGCTGCAATCGACGGCGACGATGGAACGGCACAATCGGGCGGCGATGCTACGGGCGGAAGCGGGACAGCGGCGAGCTGATACGCGAGGCTGGGTGATGCAACGCCGGGAACGCACCCGTCACCTGATCGAGCTGGGCGGCCTCGTCCAGAAAGCCGGTCTGGTCGAGCTAGTCGAGGATGATCGTGCCACCCTCTACGGCGCGCTGCTCGATCTGGCGGCAAAGGCGCGCGAGGACAGCAATGCGCTCGCGCTGTGGAAGCGGCGCGGCAAACGCGCGTTTGACGCGGAAGCGGAAGGGAGCGAAACACAATGACCAAGCTCGATGTCGAGGCGATCCGAGCCGAGGTCCGTGCGCTGCATTTCAGGCGCGGCTCGCTGGCCGAGGTCGCGGCCTGGCGCGAAGCCGATGCTGAATCCCGCGCCAACCTCGCGATCGAAGACATGGCGCTGGAGCCCGATGAGGACGCCCTGTTCGACATGCTGCGCGACGAGGCGGTGCCCCCTCCCCTCGCTACGCAAATCCTCCTCAAGCTGTACGATCATCCCGATGCCGACCCGGCGCTGGCGATCACGCCGATCGGAGCGGGCAAGTGAGGGGCGCGGCACCGTTCACGGCCGCGCTCGGCCTGGCTGTCCTGTCCGGCTGCACCCCCGCCGCTCCCGATCCGCGCGGGCTCGATCGCGACGAAACCCTGCTCACCGTCACCGGCACCGGACGCGCCGAGGCCACTCCCGACCAGGCGCTGTTCACCGCCGGCCTGTCGAGCATCGCCGGCGACGCCCAAGCTGCCAGCGCCCGCAACGCCGAAACGATGGCCAAGATCACGGCGGCGCTGGCCCGGCTGAACGTCCCCGCACGCGACATCCAGACCCGCAACCTGTCGGTCAACCGGATCGACTATGGCGCCAACAAGGGCAAGTTCGAAGCGAGCAACAGCGTGTCGGTGCGGGTCCGCGATACCGCCCGTGTAGGGGATGCCATCGCCGCCGTAACCGCTGCCGGGGCCAATATCGTCTCCGGTCCCAATCTCTCGGTCGCCGATCCCGAAAAGGCGAACCTCGGTGCCTACGGGCTCGCCTACAAGGCGGCGCGCGCCAAGGCACAAGCCTATGCCGATGCGGCGGGCCTGCGCATCACACGCGTGCTCTCGATCCATGATGGCGGCCAAGGCGGCTATATGCCGCCCATCGCCGAGATGGACGCCCGCATGGTCGCCCCGCCGCCCGTCGTGGCCGTACAGGCGTCAGCGCCGCCCGTGATGGCCGGCACCAATGCCGGCATCGTCTCGGTGCGCGTCGATTTCGCGCTTACGTCCAAGTGAGGCGGTTATGGAGTGGTTTCGCCAGCTCGGCCGCGCGATCCGCAACTTGGCTCGGATCGCACGCCAGAATCCGATATGGGCGATCACGGCGCTGACGCTCAGCCCCGTCAAGCTGATCCGCCACCTGTTCGGCGTCCTGATCCTGTTTCTCATCGTCGGCTTGGTGCTGCTCGGCGGGACGCAGTTCGTCCTTCACTCCCTCATGGACCTGCCGCGCGACTCCCATATCTATCAGACGGTGATGATGCTGACGGTTGTTGTCGTCATCCTCGTCGGCTTGCGCGCCCTGTTCCAGCCCCTGATCCTGCGCTATGGCGGCCCTGACGGCGACGCCACCCACGGCTCAGCCCGCTTCGCCACCGATGCGGAAGCCAAGCCCCTGGCCCAAAGCGCGGGCCTGCTGATCGGCCGCGACCGCAAATCGGGCAAGCTGCTGCGCTATGCTGGCCCCGCCCATCTCTTGACGATCGCGCCGACGCGCACCGGCAAGGGCGTGGGCACCATCATCCCCAACCTCATCGACTATCCTGGCTCCGTGGTGTGTATCGACCCCAAGGGCGAGAACGCCCGCGTCACTGCCCGCCAGCGGGGCAGGTTCGGCGCGGTCCATGTCCTCGATCCGTTTGGCATCACAGGACAACCCTCGGCCGCCTTCAATCCACTCGATCGCATCGACCCTGCCGGCCCCGATCTCGCCGACGATGCCATGACGCTCGCCGACGCGCTGGTCTATGATGCTCCCGGCGAAGCCGGCGAGGCGCATTGGAACGAGGAAGCCAAAGCGCTAATCGCCGGCCTGATCCTCCATATCGTTTCCAGCGAGCCGGTGGGCACGCGGACCCTGGCCACCCTTCGCGATCATCTGACGCTCGCCCCGCAAGCCTTCGCCGCGCTGCTCTCCGACATGCAGGGGCAAGGCGGCCTGGTCGCGCGCGCCGCGAACCGGCACCTGGGTAAATCGGATCGCGAAGCCGCCGGCGTGCTGTCGGCCGCGCAGCGCCATACCCATTTTCTCGACAGCCCACGCATGACGGCTCTGCTGGGCCGATCGGATTTTGCCTTCGCCGATCTCAAAGCGTCGCCGGCGAGCATCTACCTCGTCCTGCCGCCCGATCGTCTCGCCACCTATGCCCGTTGGCTGCGCCTGATGATCGCGCAAGGGTTGACCGATCTGGCGCGCGCTCCGGGTAAAACCGAAAGCCCCGTCCTGTTCCTGCTCGACGAGTTCGCCGCCCTCGGCCCTCTCGATCCGGTCGAGCGCGCGATGGGCCTGATGGCGGGCTACGGCGTCCAGCTCTGGCCGATCCTGCAAGACGTGCATCAGCTCCGCGCCACCTATGAGCGCCGCGCCGGCACCTTCCTGTCCAACGCCGGTGTCCTCCAAGTGTTCGGGGTCAACGATCACGACAGCGCGAAACTGGTCTCCGATCTGCTCGGCCAGGAGACGGTCGTGTTCGAGACCATGAGCCGCGCGCTCGATGCGGAGGAATCCGGCCTGTCGTTCGGCACCCAGCATGTCGCGCGGCCCCTGCTCACCCCCGATGAGGTCCGCGCCATGCCGGCGAACCTCGAATTGCTGTTCCTCGCGGGGCAACGGCCGATCGTCGCCACCAAGCTCGCCTACTATGCCGATCGCGAGTTCGCGGGGAAGTTCGATCCGGCGTGATTGGACCCGCCGCGTTAGCAGCCACGGCGGGTCCGGCCGCGATCGTGCCGTTGGGCCGATCCGATATAGCCGGTCTCGATTGTCCGCGCGACGGGTGATTGGCGAGGATCTAGCGTTTTAAAAATCGGCCACCTGGGAAGCCCGTAGAGCGGTATAGGCAGCTCGACCCTTCCAACCCATGCCGAACGGTCGAAATGCCGTCCAGCGGCCCGGAAATCGCCCCTGTGGTGACGTTTCCGCCTGACCTGTCCTCTCAGATAGATCGCTGCCCTACCCGCTTGGCTTTTCTGGAAGGCCAATTTGCGACGGTGCCGCTGGCGTTGTCGCTGCGATAGGAGTGCAGCGTTTTAAACTATCCCCACTTTAACAAAAAGCGTGCCGGCGTAGCCGGTTCATCATGGGGATGCCGGGTGGGAGGATGGCTTTAGCCATCTGGGGTGGCCGAGGGCCGCGAGCCGGCGGGGCGAAGCCCCAAGAGGCGGTGCTTTTCTTCTTTCTGATTGTGCCTGAAGCGTGATGCCGGCGAGTCGCGTTCCCTCTGTCCCGATTTTCGGGACAAGCTGTCCGATCTGGCGGGACATGGTGGGTGAAATCACGACAACCCAGCCTCGCATTATAATCCGCATAATCCGCCGCTGAAGTTATCCACACGTCGGCCTAGTGTTAATATATGGGTTAAAGAGTCGTGTTACGGAATTTTGGCGAACCCGTAATTCATTGAAAATACTGATCAAATCAGCCATTTTTTGGCCTCTCCCGTCAACGGAACCCCGAATCTACTGACTCCAGAACCCCGAATCTGCGTCAACGAAACCCCGAATCGTGGGCGGCCGTCAATGAAACCCCGAACTTTTTCGTTGCGTCAATGAAACCCCGAATCTAGGTTGGCCGTCAATGAAACCCCGAATCGAGCCTGAGCGTCAACGAAACCCCGAACTTCCGCTTGCCGTCAACGAAACCCCGAACGGCGCGGAGGGACGCCCTCCCCTGCTGCCTGTTCGCTATCCCGATCCCGATCTGTTCATTTGCGATGTTCTCGACGCCATCCCCAAGGATGACATGGCCTCGATGGAGCATCCGATCTTCTCGCTCGCGACCAAGCCCGATCGGCGCGTGTTCCGCTACGAGCATAACGGCAACAAGCTCGAAATCGTCCCCAGCGTCAAAGGGCTGGCGACGATCCACGACAAGGATATTCTGATCTACTGTATCTCCCAGCTCATCGGGAAGATGAACCAGGGGGAGCGGCCGAGCCGCACCTTGCACCTTACCGCTCGCGATCTGCTGGTGTGGACCAACCGGCAAACCGATGGCGACGGCTATGACCGGCTGCGGAGCGCGTTCGAGCGGCTGTCGGGGACACGGATCACCACGAACATCAAGGCTGATGGTGAGGAAATCACCGAAGGTTTCGGCCTCATCAACGAATGGCGGATCGTCCGCCAAACCAAGTCCGGCCAAATGTCGGAAATCAAGGTCACGCTCTCCGACTGGCTGTTCAAGATGGTCGAGGGGCGCAGCGTCCTAACGCTGCACCGCGACTATTTCCGCCTCCGCAAGCCGCTCGAACGGCGCATCTACGAGCTGGCGCGCAAGCATTGCGGCGCGCAGGAGAAATGGTCGATCTCGGTCGAAACGCTACAGAAAAAGACTGGCGCGAGTAGCCATCTGCGCGTGTTCCGCTCGATGCTGCGCGATCTCGTCGCGCACGATCATCTGCCCGACTATGCCGTGGAAATGAATGGCGATACGGTCACGTTCCGCAATCGCGAGGCGCTGGATACGGTCGAGGCGATCGAAGCGGAACCCGAACGGCCCTATATCGACCCCGAAGGCTTCCACGACGCCAAGAGCGTTGCGCCTGGCTATGACGTTTACGCGCTCTATGACCAATGGGTGTCATGGTGGATCGACAGCGGGCGGCCCGAACTGAAAAGCCCCCGCGCCGCCTTCATTGGCTTCTGCCGCAACAAGCACAAGACCGCCCCCTTGCGCTAGTATAGGCGTATAGCTGTATACGCCTATACTAGCCGGCGATCCGCCCCCTGCCCTTCTTCACAAACAGGTCGTCCAGCGCCTCGCCTAGCAGGCTTTGAACGGTCGTCCCTTCCTCGGCCGCGATGATACGAAGCTGCGTGCTGACCTCCGGGGGGAAATGCCCGCCAATCAGCTTGGTCCCCTGTCGGCCGCTCGGCGGGGCCTTGCGGGACACGTCTGCCGGCTTGATCGTCGGCGCTGGGGCCGGGGCCGCGTCTCCATCCGCCTTGGCGCGGTTCAACACCGCTTGCAGGCTGTTTCCGCCCTTCGCCATCACGCCACCTCCGCCTGATTGTATAGGCGTATATCTGTATACTCGTATAGTCGCCGGATTTCGTCGGCCGCTGGCCCATGCGGCTCGAACTCCTGCACGGCCTGGCCTGCGGCTTGGGCGCGGAAAAAGGCTTTGCGGTTGCCGATCGTCACCGGGCAAACCGTCGCGCCCAGTTCCGCCACGGCCTGAATCGCATCGCCGGTTTCCTGACCTTGCGGCGGCACGAAGGTAAGGACCACGGCAAAGGCACGGTCGAGCTGGCGCACAACGTCGAGCGTGTGCGTCATGCTCATAGTGTCGAACACGGCCGTCTTGGTCGGGATCAGGATGAAATCGGCATGGCGCGCTGCCTCATAGGCCACGTCGCGCGCGACCGCCGCTCCGTCGATCACGACAAGATCGGTGCCGGCATCCTCGCAGGCTTTGAGCATGGCGGGCAGGCGCACCGGCTGAATCGACGCCACGGCGGGCGTGTCGAGCTGGCGCACGTCCTTCCAGAACGAAGCCGTCGCCTGCGGGTCCAGGTCGATGATCGCGGCCACCTTGCCCGCCTGCTCGGCCGCGACCGCCAGACAGGTTGCGAGCGTCGTTTTCCCGACGCCGCCTTTCTGTGAGAGAATGGCGAGAACCTTCATGCTACACTCCTACACGTATAGTCCTATACTTGTATACACAGCAAGCCGGGAGGGGAAGCCCTATCGTTCCCTAAATGACGATAGCGAGGCGCTGAATCTGATATGACGAAAGCGCGCCGCATCATTCCTCTGGTTCGGGGCCGTCATCGTCCAGCGGCTCATGCTGCATCTGGCCGTGATCCTCGATCGGGCAAAGCGGCGCTCCGGCCTGCTCAAGCCACTTGCGCGCGGTCCTGACGGTATAGCCGCACGTCGCGCACTCGCATTTGAGCATCCGGGTTTTCTGCTTCTTGGGCGCGGTCGACTCTCCGTCCGTATCGAGACGGGCATGGGGGGAGAGGGCCGACGCCCTCTAGGATCGGCGCAATGGCCGCAAGGAACGCCTCGCCGGGGGTGGTGGCGCGCATCGGCCCGACGAGGCCAAGCCCGAGCGCAACCCGTTTAAACGCCTTCCCATGCCCTGCCGGGATGCCGACGGCGGCATGGACCAGCTCATGCGCGAGGATGGCCGCGATCTGCGCTGGCATGGCGTCCGGCGCGTGCGCCAGGTCGGGCCGGATGAAGATTTCAAAATGCCCGTCCGCGCTCAACCGATTATCCCAGCACTCGCCGATTGCCTTGGCCTTCGCGCCTCTGCTGGTGAAGCCGATCGCCACGCGCACGCGATCGGGCAGGGAGGCGTCCAGCGCCTCGAACAGCGGAGCCATGCCCGCCGCCACAGCATTGAGCCAGCTTTCGCGGGTTTCGTGGGTCATCGTCCTTACTCCCTTCAAATCGCCTGACCGGCGATGGCCAGGCCATCGGCCGGACACGGACGCCCAAGAACGCCGGCAGGAGAGGGGGGCAGCGGGAATCGACGGGGTGGTGCGGCCGCAGCGCAGCGAGGCACGGCCCGTCTATTCCCGTTGCTGGGGAGAGGGGGCGGAACGCTCTCCCCCACGCAAACGAACGACGCGCCGGCACACGCCGGCACCACGACGCGAGATCCGCGCAGCGATCTCGTTCCCGCCATGTGGATCGTCACCTTGGGCCAAGACCGCTTGCGGGCTTGGGGAGCGCGAGCGACTAGAGCCACGGTGCCGCGCCAGCGGCAGGCGCATGATCGCCGCCTTGTTTTCAATAGCACTAAGTGCTAGATATTATCCATGAGCGATACCGAAGCGACCGCACGAACTTTCAAGACCGCGTGGTTCGCCAAGGCAGCGCGCAAGGCTCGCATTTCGGATGACGAACTATGCGAGGCCATCCGGGAAGTGACGAAAGGGCAGGCCGACGACTTGGGCGGCGGCGTGTTCAAGAAGCGGCTGAACAAGAACAGGCATAGGAGCATTATCCTCGCAAAAGGACGGCGCTTCTGGGTTTACGCTTATCTGTTCGCCAAGAAGGACCGAGCCAATATTGATGAATCCGAATTGCGGGCCTTCCGTGATCTTGCCGATCTCTATGCCCGAAAGACGGACGATCAGATTGAGCTGGAGCTGGAAGCCCGCGAGATAGTGGAGATATGCACATGACCGCCAAGAGTAAGTTCAAGAGCGATGCTTTCGAGGCGATCCATAGCGCCGCCGCTGGCATGTATCGCGTCGGCGTGATCGACAAGGCCACCATGCGTCATTTCGATGAAAGCTGCCTGACCAAGCCGCCGGCGATCGAGCCGGAGGAAATCAAGCGGCTGCGCGAGCGTAACAAGGTCAGTCAGCCGGTGTTCGCCCGTTACCTCAACACCAGCGAAAGCACGGTGGAGAAGTGGGAAACCGGGGCCAAGAAACCCAGCGGCGCGGCGCTCAAGCTGCTGTCGATCGTGGAGAAGCACGGCATCCAGATTCTTGCCTGATCGCCCATTGTCGCACGCCATGAGAGCCATATTCATCCGCCACGGCGAAAGCACCGGCAACGCCGGCATGCCTTGTCGCGATCTGGCGACGATCGAGCTGACGGAGCGCGGCCAGGAGCAGGCCCGCGCGGTCGCGGCGAGCTGGACGCAAGCGCCCGCGCTCATCGTCACCTCGCCCTATACCCGCACCCGGCAGACCGCCGCGCCGACGATCGCGCGCTTTCCAGGCGTGCCGGTGGACGTGTGGCCGATCGAGGAGTTCACCTATCTGCAACCGGCGCGCTGGAACGGCACGCGCAGCGCTGATCGGATGCCGCACCTCGAACGCTATTGGCGTGAGGCCGACCCGAACTATTGCGACGGGGAGGGGGCGGAGAGCTTCGGCACCTTGCTACGGCGCTGCGAGGCGGCGCTGGCGCGCCTCGCAGCCATGCCTGAGGACTCGCTGGTCTATGTGTTCGGGCATGGGCAGTTCATCCAGGCCGCGCGCGCGATCGTCGCCGACGCCGATCTCGACGACCGGGCCAAGATGCTCGGGTTCTGGCGCAAGGGCGAGCCACCCGCGATCGGCAACGCGGAGCGGATAGAATTTAGCTGGGCTAAGGATCGTTGGAAATGCATGCCGGCACTGAGCGCGTAGTCGTTCCCTTGGCCGCAACATTGCCTATCAGGGCGATCCTCTCACGAAACAACCGACATGCCGGTAGGCTCGGGCACCCAACGTCCGCCCTCGCGGACAAGGCGGAACTGCATCCCGTAGGCCCCGAGATTCCCGAACACAGCAGTCGCCCAAAAGGTCAGCACGCCTCGACGGTCCCGAGATTCGACTTTCACGGTGTAGAGGATCGCTTCGGCCTTGGTCGCAGTTACGAATGGATAGACATCAGCCCTACATTGGGAGGCCGGGAAAGTGGGGAGGCGTAGCAGCTCCGCCAACCGCCTGATCGTCGCTTCCGGCGCGTCCTTCACAGCGCCATCGGCAAGCCCCTGCATCCCGACACAAATCGCGCGCTTGCTTTCCCCTGGTCGCGCTCGCGCGACCGCCGCGTCGAACATCGCATCTATCTGCGCATCGTCGAGGCCGTTGGTATCAGGAATACCGGGAACGGCGATAGCGCTGCCATTCCCGAAATTGGGGCCGGGTGCGGGAGGAGGGGTAGGTGGATCAGGCACGCGCCCCTGTGCGAGAGGTTCGTTGCCGGCAACAGGCTGCTGAGCCGGTTGGCAAGCCGCCAAGCCGAGTATCAACAAGAGCGCTCTCGCTGGCCCATAGCGTCTCATGGCCGACGCTCCTGTAGCCGTGAAATCGTCGCCTGGCTGACGTTGAACAGCGCCGCGACCGTGCGCTGGGTGTCGCCGGCGTCGAGCTTGCGCAGCGCCTCAGCCTGCTGGTGTGGGGTGAGGGCGCTCTTGCGGCCGAACTTCACCCCGCGCGCCTTGGCCTGGGCGCGGCCGACGCCGGTGCGCTCGGCGATCCGCTGGCGCTCCCAGCTCGCCGCGACGCCCAAAACCGCGATCACGACCTCGGCGAGCTGGGAAGTCGTGTCCAGCATCGGCTCGGCGATCGAGCGGAAGCCCGCGCCAGCCTCTTTCACCGCATGGAGGATATTGAGCAGGTCGCGGGTGTTGCGGGCGAGGCGATCGGTCGCCGTCACCATCAGCACGTCGCCGGGATCGAGCGCGCCGATCGCGCGCTTGAGCTGGGGTCGCTCGGCCGACGCGCCGCTGATTTTCTCGCGGAAGATTTTGGTGCAGCCGGCGGCCTCAAGCTGGGCGAGCTGCTGGGCCAGGTCCTGGCCATTGGTCGAGACACGCGCATAGCCGTAAATCATGACGTGATTCTGCATCAGATTTTTGCATCAGGGAAGGGGCCGGGAAAACCGCGACTTTCGGATTGATGCAAAACTTTTGATTTTCGGATCGGAGCGCTCGCTAGTCGTCTATGGGGGATGCCGCCAAATCGAAGACGCCAGCCCGCTCTATCGTTCTGCGCCACCCATTGCTCGATTTCGTCGGAAACCCATCAGGGCTGCGTCGTTCTCCTTAAACGAAAGGAGACTCGAAATGGCAGACACCGACATCGCTACCGATGAAACCAACCGCCTGATTGCCTCCAACAAGGTCGAAGGTACGGCCGTTTACGATCGCAATGGCAATCGACTCGGCTCGGTTTACAATTTCATGGTCGATTAAGCGCGCGGGCCGTGTCGAATATGCGGTCATGTCCTTCGGCGGCTTCCTCGGCATCGGCGAGGAAATATCATCCGCTGCCTTGGGACCAGCTCACCTATGACACGAACCAGGGCGGCTATGTCGTCGATCTAACAAAAGAACGGCTCGAAGGCGCGCCGCGCTATCGAGCGGGCGAAGAACCTGCTTTTGATCGGACCTATGGCGAGCAGGTCTATGGCTATTACGGCTCGACCTATCCCTTCTGAGACAAGGGGACGGCGGGGACACCCCGTCGTCCTCCGCTTTCGTGATTATGAACGATCATGACGATCCCTCCGAGCTGCCGTGTCCGATTCCCCTTATCATGAAGCGCTGAAAACCTTGGGAGACGCCCTCAAAGCGGGGCCGAAGGCTCTCGCCCGTAGCACTGGCGCAGCAGCCCGGACGAACTTTGTGGATCGCCTCACGACGCTGGCGCACCAACTCGATGTTGGTGGCCATGGTGGGGCGAAAGAGGTGCATGAGGCAGCCTCGATCATCGCAAGGATGCAGCAGAATCAAAAAAACGTAGAAAGCGATGATTGGTCAGTCGCCGACCATGAGGCCGTTGCCGGCCTGAAAGGCATCGAGACCACGCTTCTCAAACTGGCAAATGGCGTCGAACAATGAGCATCTTGACTGCCGTGCCGGCCAACGATTTTAGAATCGGCTTCTCACATCCTTTGGGGGGAACGGCTCGCTACGGCGATCATGCCGCCTCGGTCTGGTAGAGCTGCGCCTCACGGTTGATAAGGATATCGGCCAGGAACCAATAGGCCTCACCCCAGGCGTTCAGAATCTCATCGGTTGCCGCCTCGCCCAATATGTCCCGGATAGCCGGCAGCAGCGCGTTGGCGACCGCAGGATAATGTTCGGGCTTGATATGGGTCTGGACATGGCGTGCGGCGATGCGCTCGATCGCGGGTTTCAGCACATCGAGCTTGTCGACGTTCTGCGCGAAGGCGAGGATCGCGGCCGCTAGGCGCTTAGGTTGCGCGCCGGATTCGTGCGCGGCCATGTCGAACAGCAACTTGATCTCCGGATCGACGAACAGGCGCTGATACATGCGCGTGGTAATCTCCACGCCGTGCTGCTGGAGCGCAGGCGCCGTAGCTTTCACCAGAGCCATTGTTTCGGGGGAGAGCGGTTTGGACATACAGACGTGCTCCGGGTTTCAGGCCTGACAAAAGAGACGATTAAAGTGGCGAGAGGGATCCAGTCGGGCAAGGAGCGTGGGCCGGGGAGACCGGCATGCGCGATGAACCCAAGACTTAGCGGCAGGAAATTCCGTATCCGGACTCGATCATACCTCGATCGCGGCCAGAGGGGCGAGCAAGGTCCACACGACGCCCGAGACGGGAAATTCCAGCTCGGCACGGCCCCGCAAGCTACGGCTCGCGGCCGTGCATATCAGCCGCGACCCAAAGCCCCGTCGCTCGGGCCTGATGACTGGCGGACCGCCACGTTCGGCCCATTGCATCCAAAGCTCGGCCTCGGTGCCCGATCCCAGCACTTTCCACGTCAGCTCGATCGTGCCTGTTTCGTTCGACAGCGCACCATATTTGATCGCGTTCGTCGCCAGCTCGTGAAAGGCGAGGGTCAACGTCATCGCCGCCTTGGGGCCGATCGTGACCGTGGGGCCGTCGAGGCGAAGCCGCTCCGCGTAGAGAGTGAAGTGGCCCAGCGCATTTTCTGCGAGCGCGGGCAGGGGCGTCGCCTGCCAGTCGTGAGATAGAAGCTGCTCGGTCGCCTTGCCCAGCGCCGCCAATCGCTCGTCAATGGTCGATCGAGCGTCTTCGATCGAATCTGCCGCCTGCAAGCTCTGGCTGACAAGGGAGCGAACGATAGTGAGAATGTTCCTGAACCGATGCTCAAGCTCACGAATCCGGGTTTCAGTATCGACCATAATTCTACGCGCCCCCTGCTCGGCTACTTAGATCAATGGACAGCCGAAGACGAACATTTTGCACCTCCGTGTGGAGCTACAGAGCCGGACGGCGCGTTGCTGGCTGGCCGTTGGAACGGCTGCGTAAGTGCTTGGTGCGACATGACTACACAAAGCGGAATCACTGGTCTTCGCGTGCTGATTGTTGAAGATGATTATTGGGTCGCGGCAACGCTGGTTGAGATAATATCCGATGCCGGTGCCGAAGTCCTCGGCCCTGTCGATTGCGTGCGGGACGCCCTCGCGGCGCTTGACTCATCGCCCCACGTCGCCAGCCTCGATGTGCAACTTGGCCTCGAAACCTCGTTCCCGATCGCGGACGAACTGGACCGGCGCGGCGTGCCCTTCATCTTCGCCACGGGCGCGGCCAACATGATCCCGGCTGCCCACGCCTCACGCCCGACCTGCCACAAGCCCGCGTCGCGCGAGCTTCTGATCGGGGCGCTCTGCCGCGCGCTCGATGCTGCCTGCTAAGCCCGCGCGCGCCCTCGGATCTCGGGAACTTTTACCTTCTATTCCCGCTCCGGCAGCAAGCATCGGATGGCTGCACAGTTATTCCCCTGGAGGGAACAGCCGCGCCTCAAGGGCAGCGGCTTCGGCGCGTTGCTGTTCGGGGGACTTGTCCTCGGCCGCGTCGAGCGCCGCTTGAAGGTGCACGGCGACATTGCCGCGCTCGTCGGCCTTGTCGAGCGAAGCCATCGCCCTCTTCATGAGGCTGATCGCAGTCGCGATCTCCTGTGCCCGCTCGTCCATGCGCCTCTCCTGCGAAGGAATGTGAACTGTAGCCAGTCCGCGAAAGCTCCGCTCATCGCTCGGATGAGCCCTTTCCGGCTGCTCGCCCGTCATGTGGCCTCCATCACCCGGAGCCTGGACGGAACAGGGGTGTCCCGGCCTCGACCGGTCGTTCCGCGGCCGATCTCCACGGCGTTCTTCCCGGCGCGCTTGACCGCGTACATGAGCTGATCGACCGCGTGCATCAACGAGGGCTCGTCGCGTGGAGTGTCGGGCGAGATGAGCAGCGCGCCCATGCTGCACGTCACCGGATGAGGCGTGCCGGCCAGAACCGACGACAGGCGCTTGTGAAGCAAGCGAGCGAAATACACCCCTTCTTCGGCCGAATGGGGCCCAGTCGGCCCGAAGCTGCGATTTTGGTCATCTTGGAGAACACGTCGGGAACGGGCTGGTTGTTGTTGACGATCGCCCATGCGAGGAACGACGTTCCGCTCCGATAAGGGAGCGGCGTTATGAG
>Ga0209066_10002457_pt1 | contig 22462 bp, 22 predicted proteins | sample All_14_2_FD_187198 | JGI IMG/M metagenome (GOLD analysis project Ga0209066, IMG submission 187198) | Freshwater microbial communities in response to fracking from Pennsylvania, USA - Allegheny Zone_MetaG_DW_15 (SPAdes) (version 2) ... | reverse complement strand
TCGGTGTCGTCATCACCGACACGTTCGGTCGCCCGTGGCGCGAAGGGCAGACGGATGTCGCGCTCGGCGCCGCCGGGATGCGCGTGCTCGACGACCTGCGCGGCAGCCGGGATGCCGCCGGGCACGAACTGCACGTCACCCAGCCGGCCGTCGGCGACGAGATCGCCGCAGCCGCCGACCTCGTGAAGGGCAAGGCGAACGGCACCCCGGTCGCGGTCGTACGGGGGCTCGCGCACTACGTCACCGACGAGATCGACTCGGGGGGCGCCCAGCCGCTCGTGCGCAAGGCGGATGCCGATATGTTCCGCGTCGGGTCGACTGAGGCCTGGGATGAGGGTTACCGCGCCGGCCTGCAGGCCGCCGACCAGGGGGATTAGCGGCCGCGCCCGCCACCGCCCGAGGAGCCGAGCGCGGCGTCGATTTCGGCTCTGCGCTCCGTCACCAGGCGGTCGAACGCCGCCACGGGCAGCGGCTTGGCGGCGGTGAACTTGATGCCACCCTTCGTGGAGGCGTAGCCGTCGAGCGTCGGAAGCACCGACGCGACGACCTCCGCGCTGAACGGAAAGATCGAGTAGCCCGCCTTGGTGGCCATCACCGAGATCAGCGGGCGTCCCCGGTAGCGCAGCGCCGGCATCCCGTAGCTCATGCCCTCCTCGACGCCGGGCACGAGCTCCTGGGCGCGCAGGCGCCAGCCTCCGACGATCGTGGCGTCGTCCTCGCCGAGAGAGTGGATGTACTCGGTGTACGGGATTCCGGAGTAGTCGGCCATGACGGCAGATTCTCAGGTGACGCCGGGGCCGCGCAATGGCAGACTCCCAAAGATGAGTGACTATTCGGGTTTGGGGACCGGGGCCCACGCCGGCAATGACGCCGCCTCGTCTGCACCGATTTCGACCGCCGAGTTCCTGCTGGATGCCCGAGCGGTGATCGCCGCGATCGAGACGGTGATCGACGGCAAACGCCAGGTGATCGAGACCGCGGTGACGGTACTGCTCGCCGAAGGGCATCTGCTCATGGAGGACGTGCCGGGCGTCGGCAAGACGATGCTCGCCCGGGCGCTCGCTCGCAGCGTCGACTGCAGCGTCAGCCGCATCCAGTTCACCCCCGACCTGCTGCCGGCCGACATCACGGGCGTGAGCATCTACAACCAGGCGGAGCGCGAGTTCGAGTTCAAGCCCGGACCGGTGTTCGCGAACATCGTCATCGGCGACGAGATCAACCGCGCCAGCCCGAAGACCCAGAGTGCACTGCTGGAGAGCATGGAGGAGCGGCAGGTGACGGTGGATGGCGCGTCCTACGCCCTCCCGGAGCCGTTCACGGTCATCGCGACGCAGAACCCGATCGAGATGGAGGGCACCTACGCCCTCCCTGAGGCACAGCGCGACCGGTTCATGGCGCGCATCTCGATGGGCTACCCCGATCAGGCGGCGGAGGCGGCGATGCTGCGCACCCGCGAGACGGGAAGCCCGCTCGACCGGCTCGCCCCCGTCGTCACCCTCGACCGGCTGCGCAAGATGGTCGACACCGTGCGTGCGGTGTTCGTGAGCCCCGCTGTGGAGCAGTACGCCGTCGCGATCGCCGCCGCCACCCGGGCCGACCGCGAGCTGCGGCTCGGCGCGAGCCCGCGGGCCACCCTGCAACTGGTGCGCGCGAGCAAGGCCCGCGCCGCCCTCGACGGCCGCGACTTCGTGCTTCCCGACGACATCGACGCGCTCGCCGTTCCGGTGCTCGCCCACCGGCTCATCCCGAGCCGCTCCGGTGCGAGCGGATCCCTCGGCGGGGAGGCGCTCGCCGACATCACGTCACGCATCGTCGCCGCGACCCCGGTGCCGCTCGGCGCATCCGGCGCGGTGTAGAAGCTTTCCCGGAGCGAGGCGACCCGTGGCCCGACGCAAGCCGATCGCCGGCGGAGTGGCCGGCGAGGGCACCCGGGCGCTGCGACGCACCCGTTCATTGCGGCTCACCTGGCGGGCCGGAACCTCGATCGCCCTCGGCGTGCTGGCGGTGTTCGTCGGCTACGGAACGGGTCGCCGCGAGTACTTCGTCGCCGCCTGTCTGGCCATCCTGCTCCCACTCGTCGGTATGGCTTTCGTGCGGCTGCGCCGCCCGAAGCTCGAGGTCTCCCGGCTGTTCTCGCCGCCCGTCGTGGCGGTCGGCGGCGTCGTGCAGGTGACGGTGCGGGTGACCAACGTCGGCGCCTCGCCGAGCACCCCGCTCGCCTGGGATGACGCGCTGCCCTGGTACGAGCCGATCGCGACCCGCGAGATCGGGCCGATCGGCCTCGGCCGGCGTCGCCCCTACATCACCAGTTACGACCTCCACCCGCCGCGGCGCGGGCTGTACGCGATCGGACCGTTCGTCGCCGAGCACGAGGACCCGTTCGGGATGGCGACCGCGACGATCGCCGTCGGCAAGCCGGAGCGACTCGTCGTCGTACCCGCCGTGTCGTCGCTCACCGAGGGCGGCCCGAACCTCATCGACGGCGAAGGCGAAGCCCATCTTGTGCAGCGCAAGGTCGCCGGCAACGACGACGACCTGACGACCCGCGAGTACCGCATCGGCGACGCCCTGCGCCGCGTGCACTGGCGCGCCTCCGCCCGGCACGGCGAGCTGATGGTGCGGCAGGAGGAGCACCGCAGTCACCCGGATGCCCGCATCCTCGTCGACACCCGCCGCCGCGGCTACCCCGACGCGTTCAGCGACACCGGGATGTCGTGGTCGGCCGAGTGGGCGAGCGAGGCGTTCGAGTGGGTGGTGAGGATGACGGCATCCCTCGGCCTTCATCTGGAGTTGGCGGGGTTCCGGGTCGCGGTCGAGGAGACCGCCCGCCCGCAGATCGAACCGATCGGCGACCGCTGGGAGGGTCGTCGCGCGGAAGGGTTCCTGACGAGCCTCGCGGGGGTGCAACTGCTCGACCGCACCGTCGAAGAGCTCGCCGCTCTGCCGCCGAGCGAGGGCGCGGGCCCGGTGTTCGCGATTCTCGGCGACCCGGAGGAGGCGACGGTCGACTGGCTCATCCGCCGCCGTTCGAGGGGCGAGGCCGGCTACGCGTTCCTCGTGAATGCGCGCCCCGCCGTGCTCGAGCGCCTGCGCGACGCGGGCTGGAACTGCGTCGTATCGAACGACCTCGACGACCCCGCCGACGCCTGGCGTGGGGCCGCGGATCAGACGGGATACGCCCGTGGTCCTCGCTAGACGCGTGCAGAACACCCGCACCTGGGCGCGCCTTGCCCTCTTCGCCGTCGCCCTGCTCGTGGCCTTCGGCGGCCTCAGCACCCTCATCGACGGTGTCGTCTGGTGGATCGTGTCGGCGTTCACCATCGTGCTGCCCGTGCTCGCGGTCGGCATCGCGACCCAGCTGGGTCGCCGGCCGTGGCAACCGTTCGTGGGGGGATTCACGGTCGCCATCGTGTCGCTCACGTTCGGCTACGCACGGGAGGATTCGCTCTTCGGCATCGTCCCGACGTTCGACACCCTCGGCCGCTGGGGCGAGCTGGTGAATGCGGGCATCCTCAGCATCACGACGCAACGCATCCCGGCGCAGGCGACGGAAGGCATCCTCTTCCTGCTCGCGATCCTCGCCGTCGTGTCGGTGGTGTTCATCGCCCCCGCGCTCGACCGGGTGCCGGCAGCCGCCGCGTTGCCGTTGCTCGTCGTGCTCGACATCCCGGTCGCGGTGCGCGCCGGAATCGCTGAGCCGCACTGGTTCGTGTTCGCGGTCATCGCGTTCCTGGCACTGTTGCGGGTCGGGCGACGACGGATGCCGATGTCCAGTGTGCTGGGAACGGCGGCGGTCGTGGTCATCGGCTCGCTCGTGCTGCCGGTCGCATTTCCGCCCGCCCGCGAGGTGGTGAACAACGCCAACACCGGCGTCGGAACGGGTCTGAACCCGCTCATCGACCTCGGCAACGATCTGCGTCGCGACGACACCGTCACCGCCGTCACCTACGTCACCGACGCGCCGGGCGGCCTCTACCTGCGGCTGGCGACTCTTGACGAGTTCAACGGCATCAACTGGGAACCCGACTCCTCGACCGACCCCGACAACGACGTCGCCGAGTTCCCGCCGCCCGACGGCCTCACCGACGAGGTACCGCGCGCCTCCTACTCGGCGACGATTCAAGTGGGGGATGTCGGCGGACGCTGGTTGCCGATCCCGTACCCGGCGACCTCGGTGGAGGGTCTCGAGGGCGACTGGCGCTGGGAACCCGACGGGCTCGCGGTGCGCAGCTCCAGCGCGGATGCCCGCGGCCAGGAGTACGACGTGACGTTCCTCGACATCCAGCCCGACCTCGCGCAGCTGACCGCCGACGCCGAGCCCGACGTGCCCTCCCGGTACCTCGCCCTACCCGACGGCATGCCCGAGATCATCCAGCAGACGGCCGAACAGGTGGCGGGCACCGGCTCGACCTACCAGCGGGCGATCGCGCTGCAGGAGTTCTTCACCGGCGGCGACTTCGACTACTCGGTCGACGCCCCCGTCGAGGAGGACTACGACGGCACCGGGGTCGGGGTGATCGAGCGGTTCCTCGAGGTGCGCAGCGGCTACTGCGTGCACTTCGCGTCGTCGATGGCGGTGATGGCACGCACGCTCGGCATCCCGTCGCGCATCGTCGTCGGTTTCCAGCCCGGTGAGGCGGAGAGTATCGACGGCGTGCCCGGGTTCACGGTCAGCTCCGCCGACCTGCACGCCTGGCCGGAACTGTACTTCGAAGGCATCGGCTGGCTGCGTTTCGAGCCGACGCCTGGCCGTGGCGCCTTCCCCGACTACTCCAACGTCGAAGCGGTCGACGACCCGACGACTCCCGAGTTCGAAGGTGTCAACCCCTCGGCGCTGCCGGTGGATCCGTCGCCCGCCGCCCCCAACCTCCCCGACGAGGAGCCCGTCGTCGACGGCACGATCACCGTCGACGAGCAGAACCCGGCGCCGATCATCACGGCGATCGCGTTGTTCGTGCTCGCGCTGCTGCTCACCCCGGCCGGGCTGCGGGTGCTCGTGCGTCTGCGCCGGATGCGGCGGGTGCGCAGCGGGGATGCCGCGGCGGCCTGGGCGGAGATCCGCGACACCGCGCACGACCACGGCTGGGTCGCCCCCGACTCGGAGACCCCGCGTCAACTCGGCACCCGGCTGGCGATCGTCGTCGGCCACGAACCGGTCGCCCGTCTGCAAGACGGCGTCGAGTCGGCCGCCTACGACCGCCCCGGCTCGCTCGCGATGAGTGTCGAGGATGTCGCCGAGCTCCGCCATGCGATCGCCTCCGCCGCCCCCTTTGGCGTGCGGTTACGCGCGGTCTTCCTCCCACCCTCTCTGATGGCCCGCGCGGGCTTCAGTGGAAGCCGAGTCGACGACACCCCCGCGGGTTGAGGAGCGTCGCGCGCAGCCCGCGTAGCGGGCGTGTCGAAACCTCTGGGGCTGGATCGGCGATATATCGCCCAGCTATAGTTGTGGTGTGGAGAGTGCGGGCGAGCGGTTGAAGCGGCTGCGCGGTGCGGCCGGGATGTCTCAACACGAGCTCGCACGGCGCGCGGGCGTGCCTCAGCCGAACGTCTCGGCGTACGAGACGGGTCGTCGGATGCCCGGCCGCGAGACTCTCGAGCGACTCGAGGCGGCACTCGCCGTCCCGCTTCCGGGGCGAGTCGCCGCGGCGCGCACCGAGATTCTTGCCGCCGCTGCTCGTCGCGGCCTCACCGACGTGCGGGTCTTCGGATCGGTGGCGCGCGGAGATTCCACGGTGGACTCGGATCTCGATCTGCTCGTGCACCCTCATGAGACGACGTCGCTGTTCGACCTCGCGGCCTTCCAAGTCGAGGTCGAGCGGCTCGTCGCAGCGCCTGTCGATGTCGTCTCCGACCGAGGCTCGGGGCCGGTGATGTCCCGCATCATTGGCGATGCGGTGCCGGTGTGACGCGAGACGATCCCGACCGCGCCGCGGCGATCCTGGCCGACATCGCACGGTTCGCCGTGAGCGCTCGCCGGGTCGTCGCCCGCGGGCGCGAGCGATTCGGTGATCCCGACGACGACGATCAGCGCCGGATCGCACGATCGCTTCTCATCGATCTATCGTCGGCGGCGGATCGCCTGCCCGCCTCGTTCCGGGATGCCCATCTGCAGGTGGACTGGGCCGGAATCCGTGCGGTGCGCAACTTCATCGCGCACGACTACGACGGCACCGACGAAGAGCTGGTGTGGCAGGCGATCGCGGTGCGGTTTCCCGAAGTCGTGCAGGCTCTGGGGATCGAAGCGTAGAGGTCAGCCGATCACGAGCAGCGGCTTCGCGGTGAGCGGATTCGTTGTCCAGGCGGCGCGTACGCCATAGACGTCGTGGATGAGGTCGGGAGTGAGGGTCTCGGCTGTCGGTCCCGACTCGACGACGCGGCCGTGGGCGAGCACGACGACGTGATCGGCGTGGGATGCCGCGAGGGCGAGGTCGTGCATCGCGGCGACCACCGTCACCCCCTCAGCGGCAAGGCGCGTGAGCAACGCGAGCACCTCGAGTTGGGCGGCGATGTCGAGGTGGTTCATCGGCTCGTCGAGAAGCAGCAGCCGAGGTTGCTGGGCGAGGGCGCGGGCGAGCAGCACGCGCTGGCGCTCGCCGCCCGACAGCGACGGCAGCTCCCGATCCGCGAACGGGAGGGCGCCGGCATCCGTCATCGCTTGCGTCACGCTCCGCTCGGACGACGGGTCGCGACCGCCGAGCAGCGCCTCGTGCGGGGTGCGGCCCAGCCCCACGACCGCCCGGCCGGTGAGCGGCAGCTCGGTGGTCGCATCCTGTTCGATGAGAGCGACGCGGCGCGCGCGGTCGCGGCGGCGCATCGCGAGCAGGTCGTCACTCTCGATATGCACGGTTCCGGATGCCGGGCGCAGCACCCCCGCGACGACGCGAAGCAGGGTCGACTTGCCGGCGCCGTTCGGGCCGAGCAACGCCGTCACCGCCCCTGCGGGGGCGTCGAAGGTGGCGGCATCAACGAGGGTCTTGTCGTCGACGCGCACCGTGACGTCGGCGACCGAGAGGGTCACGCCTCGCTCCGGCGACGGGCGAGCAGCACCGCGAAGACAGGCGCGCCGATGATGGCGGTGACGATGCCGACGGGAAGCTCGCGCGGCTCGAACACCGTGCGGGCGAGCGTGTCGGCCCACACCAGGAACACCGCGCCGGTGAGCGCCGACAGCGGCAGCAGCGCGCGGTGTCCCGGGCCGACGAGCAGCCGCACGGCGTGGGGCAGCACCAACCCGACGAACCCGATCGATCCCGACACGGCGACGAGTGCGCCGGTGAGCATCGCGCCAGCGCCGAGCAGGGTCCAGCGCACGCCCTGCACCGGCATCCCGAGCGAGGCGGCCGTCGTGTCGCCGAGGGCGAAGGCATCCAGGATGCGTCCGGTGAGCGCCAGCGGGATCCCGATGACGAGCACCGCCCCGCCGGCGATCGCCACGGCCTCCCAGCGCGCGCCGGCGAGCGAACCGAGCAGCCACGACAGCACCTCGCGGTAGGCATCGGCGGCACCGACCCAGAAGATCACGAACGACGTGATCGCGGCGGCGAGTGACGACACCGCGACTCCGGCGAGCACCGTTCGCGTGGGGGTGATGGGTCCGAACGCACCCGCGAGGGCGAGCGTCGCGGCGAGGGCGAGCAGCGCACCGGCGAACGCCGCAACCGGAAGCAGCACCGCGACCCCGAGCAGCAGCACCGACACCGCGCCGAGGGAGGCGCCCGACGAGATGCCGAGCAGGTACGGGTCGGCGAGCTGGTTGCGGGTGAGCGCCTGCATGATCGCTCCGACGAGAGCGAGGCCGGCACCGACCGCCGCGGCGGTGAGGATGCGCGGCAGCCGCAGCTCCCACACGATCCCGTCGCGCAGCACGCTGAGCGGCGACTCGCCGCCGGTGAGGTGCGCGGCGATCGAGCCCCACACCTCACCGACGCTGAGATCGGCCGGGCCGATCGTCACCGCGACGACGACGGATGCCGCAAGCGCGACGGCGAGGAAGGCCCCCGCCGTCAGCGCCCCGGCACGCGATCTCACGGGAGGTCGAGCGCCTTCAGTTGTTCGACGAGCGAGGTCGCCGCCGAAACGCTACGCACGCCCGCCTCGGTCGACGCGAACGGCAGGATCACGAAGCGCTCGTTCACCACGGCCGTGAGATTCGCGGTCGCCGGGTTCGACTTCAGGTAGTCGATCTTCTTCTGCGCGGTGTTCCAGTCGGCGTCGACGAGCACGAGCACGTCGGGGTCGGCGGCGAGCACCGACTCCCAGCCGTACGGACTCCAGGTCATGTCGATGTCGCCCGCGATGTTGGTGAGCCCCGCGGTCTCGAGGATGAGCTGCGGAGCCCCGATGCCCGCGCCGGCGTAGGGAGTGTCGGTGCCCGACGACCACCAGAACGCGGTGAGGTCGCCGTCCATCGGCTCGATGGCATCCAGCTCTTCTTGCTGCGCGGCGAGCAGTTCGTCGGCGGAGACGTCGAAGATGTCGGCGACTTCCGCGATCTCGCGGAAGATCTCGTCGAAGTCGAGCTTCCCGGGCTGTTCGGCGCTCTGGCACGCGGCGGGCTGCACGTAGGACGCGACGCCGAGGGCTTCGAGTTCGTCGCGGTCGCCGGCGGCGTCGGGGCTGAAGGCCGACTCCCATCCGGAGTAGACGAGGTCGGGTTCGGTCTCGAGCACGACCTCCTCGCTCGGCATCTTCTCGGCGAGCTCCGGGATGCCTTCCGCGTCCGCGGCCCACTCGTCGGGAACGGGGCCGTCCTGGAAGGCGGTGCCGACGATCACGTCGCCGAGCCCGAGGGCGAGCAGCATCTCGGTGGATGTCGACTTGATCGTGACGACCCGTTCGGGTGCTGCGTCGAAGGTGACCGAGACGCCGCAGTTGCTGAGCGTCAACGGACCCTCCGGGGTCGGGGTGGCCGCCGGCGCAGCGGTGGCGCAGCCGGCCAGCAGCAGCACGGCGGGGATCACGAGAAGGGGAATGCGGCGCATCGGGGAACCTCCGGGAAGAGAGCAAGCGGAAACGGGAGCGGCGCGCGGCGCCGGGGCCTCCCGCCCAGTTCCGAGGACGGTCGCGAACCGGGCCAAATCCAGCCCGGGGGTCCGTGATCGAGTCTAGGCGGCGGCAGCCGCGAGGGCCTGCGCGACCACCCGGGCGGACTCGACGGGCACGACCCCGACGGTGACGCGCACGTGCGGGGCCGAGGAGTCGCCGAGCTGGAACGGGGCGCCCGGAGCGACGCGGATGCCGGCCGCCGCGAGCTGCACGAGGGCGGCGCGTTCCTCGGCGACCGGCAACCACGCGTTGATCCCGTCGCCCGCGGGTAGCTCCACGCCCGCGGCCAGCAGCTCGGATTGCAGGGCGGCTCGCCGCGCGGCATACGCGGCGCGGGCGGCATCCACCTCGGCGACCGCGCCCGGATCGGTGAGCAGCGCGTGCAGGAGCGCCTGGATCGTGCGCGACGTCCATCCGGGGCCGAGCAGGCGGCGTGCGACCACCCGATCGACGAGCGCGCGCGGTCCCGCAAGGGCGCCGATGCGCAGGTCGGGTCCGTGCGACTTGGAGAAGCTCTTCACGTGCAGCACTCGGTCGGGAACGGCGGATGCCAGCGTCACGTCCGGTGAGGACGAGATCGACCCCGAGTGGTCGTCTTCGATCACGACGGCGTTGGGCGCGGTGCGACTGCGGGTGAGCAGCCGGCCCAGGTGCGACGCCCGCTCCGGGGACAGCGAGGCCCCCGTCGGGTTGTGGGCCCGGGTCTGCAGCAGCACGATCGACGGCGCCGTGCCGAGGGCGCGGGCGAACGCGTCGGGCAGCATGCCGTCGGCATCCATCTGCACCCCGACCGGCTCGAGCCCGTAGGCGTCGAGCAGGTCGAGAAACGGCGGGAAGCACGGGTTCTCGACGATGACCCGGTCGCCGTAGCGCACCAGGGTGCCGAGGGCGCGGTCGATCGCGTCGAGGGCGCCGTTGGTGACGGTCAGCGACTCCGGCGGGCTCGGCCAGGTGGTGCGCAGCAGGTCGTGCAACTCGGGGATGTCGGGCTTGGCCTGGTACGACGTGGTGTCGGCGTGGATCTCGAGCGCCGCCAGCAGCGGGCCGAGGCGGGGCAGCAGTGCGGGATCCGGGGTGCCGCGGGAGAGGTCGAGTGCCGCCTCGAGCGAGCCGTCGAGTCCCTGATAACGCCGCGGCATCCATTCGCGGGGGGCGGAGCGCACGAAGCTGCCGGAGCGGCCCCGCGAGGTGATGAGTCCCGCGGCGCTCAGAGTCTGCCAGGCGTGGCTGACGGTCGCCGGCGAGACGCCGAGGTCTTTCGCGAGGTCGCGGACGGTCGGCAACCGATCGCCGGGGGCGAGGTCGCCCGTGGTGATGAGGCGCGAAATCGCGCTCGCGATCCCGTGCGGGGAGCGGTCGTCCACGGCGAGGGCTACCGACTTCACCGAGGACCGCCTAGCTTTTCTTTTACGCCGGTTTCTTAACGACGCCGACATGGGATGAAACAACAAAGAAATGTTTACGGCGAAAGATAACAAAAGACAACCCTGGGAGGACGGGCATGGCCAACATCGTGCGCGCAGCGATCACGCAGACCACGTGGACGGGCGACAAGGAATCGATGCTCGACAAGCATGAGGGCTTCGCGCGGGAGGCGGCCAAGCAGGGCGCGCAGGTCGTGTGCTTCCAGGAGCTGTTCTACGGTCCGTACTTCGGCATCACCGAAGACAAGAAGTACTACCGCTACGCCGAACCCGCCGACGGCCCCATCGTGCAGCGCTTCGCGGCTCTGGCCAAGGAACTGAGGCTCGTGATGATCCTCCCTATCTACGAAGAGGACATGACCGGCGTCTACTACAACACCGCGGTGGTGGTGGATGCCGACGGCACGATCCTCGGCAAGTACCGCAAGCACCACATCCCGCACCTCGACCGGTTCTGGGAGAAGTTCTACTTCCGCCCCGGCAACGGCGGCTACCCGGTGTTCGAGACCGCGGTCGGCAAGATCGGCGTCTACATCTGTTACGACCGGCACTTCCCCGAAGGATGGCGCGAACTCGGGCTCAACGGGGCGCACATGGTGTTCAACCCGAACGCCACCAAGCCGGGCCTGAGCAACCGCCTCTGGGAGGTGGAAGGGCCGGCCGCCGCCGTCGCGAACGGCTATTTCGTGCTGCAGCCCAACCGCGTCGGCCGCGAAGACAACGAGTACGGCGAGCTGGCCGTCGACTTCTACGGCACCTCGCAGGTGATCGACCCGCGCGGCAACTTCGTCGGCGAGCGGGGCTCGGGCGAGCACGAGGAGATCCTCATCCGCGACCTCGATATGGACATGGTGCAGCAGATGCGCGACGACTGGCAGTTCTACCGCGACCGCCGGCCCGAGTCATATACCTCGACGGTGAAGCCGTAGGGGAGGCTGTCGTCATGGCAACCACCCTGATCACCGGCGGCACCGTCGTGTCAGCCACCGGACGCACCCAGGCCGACGTGCTCATCGACGGCGAGACCATCGTCGGACTCGTCGCGCCCGGCTCGACCGTCTTCGGCAGCGACCTCAAGGCCTCGGCCGACACCGTCGTTGACGCGACGGGTAAGTACGTCATCCCCGGCGGCATCGACGCGCACACCCACTTCGAGTTGCCCTTCGGCGGCACCGAGGCATCCGACAGTTTCGAGTCGGGCACCCGAGCGGCCGCGTGGGGCGGCACGACGACCGTCGTCGACTTCGCGGTGCAGGTCGCCGGCACCCCGGTGCCCGACGGCCTCGCAGCCTGGCACGAGAAGGCGGCAGGCAACTGCGCGATCGACTACGGCTTCCACCAGATCATCGGCGGGGTCGACGAGGCGTCGCTCGCGTTCATGCCGAAGCTGCTGGATGAAGGCATCTCGAGTTACAAGATGTTCATGGCCTACCCCGGGGTGTTCTACTCCGACGACGGTCAGATCTTGCGGGCGATGCAGAAGGCCGCCGAACTCGGGCTGCTGACGATGATGCACGCCGAGAACGGGCCCGCGATCGACGTGCTCGCCGCCCAACTCGCCGAGGCCGGCAAGACGACGCCGTACTACCACGGCATCGCGCGCGCCTGGCAGATGGAGGAGGAGGCGACGCACCGCGCGATCATGCTCTCTCACCTCACGGGCGCCCCGCTCTACGTCGTGCACGTGAGCGCCAAGCAGGCGGTCGAACAGCTCGCGTGGGCGCGCGACCGGGGGCAGAACGTCTTCGGCGAGACGTGCCCGCAGTACCTCTACCTGTCGCTCGAAGAGCAGTTGGGCGCGACGAGCGAGGAGTGGGGCGACTTCGAGGGCGCCAAGTGGGTGTGTTCGACGCCGCTGCGCTCGCGTGAGGAGGGGCACCAAGACCACATGTGGCAGGCCCTGCGCACCAACGACCTGCAGATGGTCTCGACCGACCACTGCCCGTTCTGCATGAAGGGGCAGAAGGAGCTCGGACAGGGCGACTTCCGCAAGATCCCGAACGGCATCGGCAGCGTCGAGCACCGCATGGACCTCATGTACCAGGGCGTCGTGACCGGACAGCTCACGCTCGAGCGCTGGGTCGAGCTGACGAGCACGACGCCGGCCCGCATGTTCGGCATGTACGGCCAGAAGGGCGTCCTCGCGCCGGGAGCCGACGGGGATGTCGTCGTCTACGACCCCAACGGTCACACGACCATCTCGGCCGAGACCCACCACATGAACATGGACCACTCGGCGTGGGAGGGGTACGAGATCGACGGTCACGTCGACACCGTCCTCAGCCGCGGCAAGGTCATCGTCGACGACGGCCGGTACCTCGGATCGAAGGGCGACGGGCGCTTCCTCAAGCGCGGCCTGTCGCAGTACCTGGTGTAGCGCGATGGACTTCGGAGCGGTCCTGCAGACCAACCCGCCGGCGAGCCGCACGGTGGCGCTCGCGAAACTCGCCGAGCAGCACGGGTTCAGCCACGTCTGGACCTTCGACTCGCACCTGCTCTGGCAGGAGCCGTACGTCATCTACAGCCAGATCCTCGCCGAGACCCGGCGGGTGAAGGTCGGCCCGTTCGTCACCAACCCGGCGACGCGCGACTGGACGGTCACGGCCTCCGTCTTCGCGACCCTCAACGAGATGTACGGCAACCGCACGGTCGTCGGCATCGGGCGCGGCGACTCGGCGGTGCGCGTCACCAACGGCAAGCCGACGACGCTCAAGGAACTGCGCGAGTCGATCCACGTCATCCGCGAGCTCGGCAACTCCCGCAGCGTCGAGTACAACGGCGCGCAGTTGCAGTTCCCGTGGAGCCGGGGCAGCGAACTCGAGGTGTGGGTCGCCGCCTACGGCCCGCTCGCGCTCAAGCTCACGGGCGAGGTCGGCGACGGCTTCATCCTGCAGCTCGCCGACATCGACATCGCGACGTGGATGATCGCGACGGTGCGCGAGGCCGCGGTAGCGGTCGGCCGGGACCCCGACGCGATCACGTTCTGCGTCGCCGCGCCGTTCTACATCACCGACGGCACGGACGCCGGGCTCGCCCATGCGCGCGACCAGTCCCGCTGGTTCGGCGGGATGGTCGGCAACCACGTCGCCGACATCGTCGCGAAGTACGGGGACTCCGGCGCCGTGCCGCAAGCGCTCACCGACTACATCGCGGGCCGCACCGGGTACGACTACAACTCGCACGGCAAGGCCGAGAACGACCACGTCGACTTCGTGCCCGACGAGATCGTCGACCGGTTCTGCATCCTCGGCACCGCCGAGCAGCACATCGCCAAGCTCGAGCAGCTGAAGGCGATCGGCGTGCACCAGTTCGCGGGCTACCTGCAGCACGACAACAAGGAGGAGACCCTCCGCGTCTACGGCGAGACCGTCATCCCCGCGCTCTCCGACCAGCTGACCGCGAAGAGCTGACCGGAGTGAGTCGCCGCACCGCCGCCGTCGTCTGGGGCGTGCTCGGCGTGCTCGCGGTCGCCGTCGTGTGGGAGGGCTATAAGTTCCTCGGACCGGCGGAGGGCGTCGTCGTCGGGGCGGTCGACGGGGAGTCGGGATCGGGGTTCCTGCTCCTGCCGCGCACGCACGACCGCGCGATGCCGCACCTGTGGGACATGGTGGCCCGGCTCTTCGCCTCGACGAGCGGCGGCGACACCCCGCCGCTCCTCGTCTCGGTCGCGTCGGCGGCGCTCCTGACGCTCGGTATCGCCGCGGTCGGCTGGCTCATCGGCGTGACCGTGGGGATGCTGCTCGGCGGGCTCATGCAGCGCTGGCGTCTCGTCGAGTGGGGTCTGCTGCCCTGGATCGTCGTGAGCCAGACGGTGCCGCTCATCGCCTTCGCGCCCGTCGTCAACGTGATCGGCAACCAGATCGATCGCGGCGGGTTCCCCTGGCCCCAGTGGGTCTCGGTCGCCGTCATCGCGTCGTACCTCGCGTTCTTCCCCGTCGCCGTCGGAGCCCTGCGCGGACTCAATGCTCCCGACGCCATCCACACCGATCTCATGCGCTCCTACGCGGCGGGCTCCTGGACGACGCTCGTGCGTTTGCGCCTCCCCGCCGCGGTGCCCTACCTGCTCCCCGCGCTCCGGCTCGCCGCCGCGAACGCCGTCGTCGGTGCCGTCGTCGCGGAAGTGTCGATCGGCATGCGCGGGGGCATCGGGCGGATGCTCATCCAACTCGCCGGACAGGGCTCGAGCGACCCCGCCGCCCCCTGGGGCCCGACCTTCGGGGCCGTCGTGCTGGGCCTCGTCGCGGCCGGATCGGTCGCGATCCTCGGTCTCGTGTTGCAGAACTACCGCCGAGGAGAAGCGACGGCATGACCACCTCTGAAACCCCCGCGGTGCGGGCGCGTGGCGTCGGCAAGACGTTCCCGACGAAGGGCGGCGACGTCGTCGCGCTCACCGGCGTCGACCTCGAGGTCGCGGCGGGTGAATTCGTCTCGCTCATCGGGCCCTCCGGATGCGGCAAGTCGACGCTGCTGCGTCTCATCGCCGACCTCGACGAGTCGTCGACGGGCGAGCTCGCGATCTTCGGCAAGCCCGCGCGCGCCGCCCGCCTCGACCAGGACTACGGCATCGCGTTCCAGCAGGCCGGGCTGCTGCCCTGGCGCACGGTCGCGGCGAACATCGTGCTGCCGCTCGAGATCCACGGCGTCGGAGCCGCCGAGCGGAAGGCTCGGGTCGCCGAACTCGCCGAGCTCGTCGGGCTCTCCGAGTTCGTCGACCGCTACCCCGACCAGCTCTCGGGGGGAATGCAGCAGCGCGTCGCGATCGCGCGCGCGCTCGCCGAACGACCGCGGCTGCTGCTCATGGACGAGCCGTTCGGCGCCCTCGACGAGATGACGCGGGAGTACCTGCAGTCGGAGCTCGCGCGCATCGCCGCCGAGACGGGCGCGGCGGTCGTCTTCGTGACCCACAGCATCCCCGAAGCGGTCTTCCTCTCCGACCGCGTCGTCGTCATGAGCCCGCGTCCGGGTCGCATCACCGACGTCATCCCGACCGCGTTCGGGGTGCCGCGCGACGACGCGCTGCGGGAATCGACCGCGTACTTCGCGAAGGTCACCGCGGTGCGCGAAGCCCTCCACGGCGCTCCCGTCGAACGGGCGAACGAACGATGAACGCGACGAGCACCCCGCCGGCGTGGCTGCGCGTCGTCGCGCCCGTCGGCGTCGGCGTGCTGCTCGTCCTGCTGTGGGTGCTGTGGGTCGACGTGCTGCGGCTCGCGCCGCGCATGGTGCCGAGTCCCGCCGCGATCGGGGCGGAGCTCGTCGCCCGGCTCGGCATCATCCTCGACGACGTCGCGGTGACGGGGACGAACGCCCTCGTGGGGTTGCTCGTCGGCGCGCTCGTCGGCATCCTCTTCGCGGGTCTCGCCGCGTCGTGGCGACCCGTCGACGGGATGCTCGCGCCGCTCGTCGCCGCGCTCGCCGTCGTGCCGATCGTCGCGCTCACCCCGATCCTCAACACGATGTTCGGCGCGTCGAGCCAGTTCGGGCGCGTTGTCGTCGCCGCGATCGCGTCGTTCGTGCCGGTCTTCGTCAACGTGCTGCGCGGGCTGCGCCAGACGCGTCCCGTGCACCGCGACCTGTTGCGCGCCTCCGCCGCGACGGGGCTGCAGACCTTCCGGGTGCTCACGCTCCCCACCGCCGTGCCCTATCTCATGACCGGGTTGAAGATCGCGAGCTCGCTCGCGGTCATCTCAGCCCTCGTCGCCGAGTACTTCGGGGGTCCCGCCGACGGGATCGGAACCGCGATCGCCACCTACGCGAAATCGGGCAGAGCCGCCCTCGCGTGGGCGTACGTCGCCGGTGGCATCGCCATCGGCCTCGTGTTCTTCCTCGTCGCGACGCTGCTCGAGCGGCTCGCGACGAGGCGATCGCCGGTCTGACCGGCACCCGCAGCACCCCCCCCGCACCATCGATGAAAGGACCAGCATGAGACACAGCATCAGGCGCGCCCTCCTCGGAACGGCCGCCGCCGCCACCGCGATCACGCTCGCCGCGTGCACCGCCCCGACCGACACCGGCTCCGACGAGGAGTTCGAGCCGCTCACATCGGTCAGCCTGCAGCTGCAGTGGCTGCCGCAGGCGCAGTTCGCCGGCTACTACGTCGCGCTCGACCAGGGCTACTTCGAGGAGTACGGCTTCGACGACGTCGAGATCGTGCCCTCGGGCGGCGACATCGTGCCGCAGGACGCGCTCGTCGCGGGCGACGTCGACTTCGCGATCGCGTGGGTTCCGAAGGTGCTCGGCACGCTCGAGGCCACGGGCGTCGAGCTCACCAACATCGCCCAGGTGTTCCAGAAGTCCGGCACTCTGCAGGTGTCGTGGGCCGAGGACGGCATCTCCTCGGTCGCCGACTTCGAGGGCAAGCGCATCGGCTCGTGGGGCTTCGGCAACGAGTGGGAGATCTTCGCCGCGATGGCCGACGACGGACTCGACTCGACGACCGTCTCGATCACGACGCAGGACTTCAGCATGAACGCCCTGCTCGACCGGGATGTCGACGCCGCCCAGGCGATGACCTACAACGAGTGGGCGCAGATCCTCGAGGTCGTGAACCCCGAGACGGGTGAGCTGTACCAGCCGGAGGACTTCAACGTCATCTCTTACGAGGACACCGCCGGCGCGATGCTGCAGGACGCGATCTGGGCCGACACCGCCCGCCTCGCCGACGACCCGGCCTATGCCGATGCCGCCGTGCGCTTCCTCAAGGCGATCACCAAGGGCTGGGTCTACGCCCGGGACAACCCCGAGGATGCCGCCGCGATCGTGTTCGACGCCGCGACGAACGCCGAGCTCGCCTTCCCGGTGGGTCCCGTGCACCAGCTGTGGCAGATGAACGAGGTCAACAAGCTCATCTGGGCCGGGGGCGACTTCGGCCTCATCGACAGCGCCGCGTGGGACAAGACGGTCGCGGGCGCACTCGCCGCCGTCAACCAGGACGGGCTCAACCTCATCACCGCCGAACCCGCCGCCTCGGCGTACTCCAACGAGTACCTCGAGACGGCGCTCGCCGAGCTCGAGGAGGAGGGCATCGTCGTCGACGGGGAGTACTCGCCGATCGATGTGGTCCTCACCGAGGGCGGGCAGTAACCTCGCGATACCCGGTGCGGGGGCGGTCCGCCGCCCCCGCACCACCGATCCACCGCACCACCCCGAAAGGCACCCCGCCATGAGCGACCCCGCCATCGACCTCGACCCGGCCCTCGGCGTCCGCAGCTACGACCTCGATCGCGCGCACGTCTTCCACTCCTGGTCGGCGCAGGGGCAGCTCGCCCCGTTCGTGCCCGCCGGGGCCTCGGGCAGCGAGATGTGGGACTACGCCGGCACGCGCTACCTCGACTTCTCGAGCCAGCTCGTCAACATGAACATCGGGCACACCCACCCGAAGGTCGTCGCGGCCATCCAGGCGCAGGCGGCCGAGCTGCCGATGGTCGCGCCGGCGCACGCCAACCTCGCGCGCGGTGAGGCCGCGGCGCGCATCCTCGCCAAGGCGGGACCGACGTTCGGGAAGGTCTTCTTCACGAACGGCGGCGCGGATGCCAACGAGAACGCCATCCGCATGGCCCGGCTCACGACGGGCCGCGACAAGGTGCTCAGCACCTACCGCAGCTACCACGGCAACACGGGAGCCGCGGTCGTCGCGACGGGCGACTGGCGCCGCATCCCGAACGAGTACGCCCGGGGTCACGTGCACTTCTTCGGCCCGTTCCTCTACCGCTCCGAGTTCTGGGCCTCGACGCCCGAGGAGGAGAGCGCCCGCGCCCTGCACCACCTCGAGCGGGTCATCGTCTCGGAGGGCGCCGCGTCGATCGCGGCCATCCTGCTCGAGGGGGTGCCCGGCACCGCGGGCGTGCTCGTGCCGCCGCCGGGGTACCTCACCGGGGTGCGCGAGCTGTGCGACCGGTACGGCATCGCGCTCATCCTCGACGAGGTCATGTCGGGCTTCGGCCGCACCGGGTCGTGGTTCTCGTGGCAGCACCCCGAGGTCAACCCCGACGGCATCGTGCCCGACCTCATCACGTTCGCGAAGGGCGTCAACTCGGGCTACGTACCCACCGGCGGCGTCATCATCTCCGAGTCGATCTCGGCCGCCTTCGACGATCAGGTCTTCCCCGGCGGCCTCACCTACTCCGGACACCCGCTCGCGATGGCGTCGATCGTCGCCGCCCTCGACGCGATGGACGAGGAGGGGATCGTCGACAACGCCGCCGCGATCGGTGAGCACGTGCTCGGACCGGGGCTCCGCGCGCTCGCCGACCAGCATCCGATGATCGGCGAGGTGCGGGGGCTCGGCGTCTTCTGGGCGCTCGACCTCGTGACCGACCGGGCGACGCGCGAGCCCGTGTCGCCGACGACGATCGGCGCGCTCAAGACGGAGCTCATGGCGCGCGGCTACCTGCCGTTCACGGCCGACAACCGGGTGCACGTCGTGCCGCCGTGCGTCATCACCGAAGAGGAGGCCCTGCGCGGCCTCGCGATCCTCGACGAGGCGTTCACCGCGGTCGGCGGCTGACGCGAGGGCGGGATCGGCGTCGGCGACGTAGAATCGCAGCTTGTGTCCGCATCCCCGTACGTCGTGAACGTCCGCGACCTCGTGCACCGCCCCGGCGAGATGCGCGAGCGCACGCTCGACTTCGCGGTGCCCGAGAAGCTCGGCGAGGGCGCGGCGTCGGTCGCGGAGGGCGAGGACATCCACCTCGACGTGCGCCTCGAGGGTCTGCACGACGGCATCCTCGTCTCCGCGGAGGTCGACACGATCGCCCGCGGCGAGTGCGTGCGGTGCCTCGACCCGGTCGAGATCGAGACGCAAGTCGAATTCCAGGAGCTTTTCGCGTATTCTCCAGACGAAGCTTTCGACTTCGTGGTTCGAGACGACCAGCTGGATCTCGAACCCGTCGTGAGGGATGCGGTGGTGCTGTCGCTACCGTTCCAGCCGGTCTGCCGCCCGGACTGTCCCGGCCTCGACCCCCTCACCGGGGAGAGGCTTCCGGACGGGTTCGAGCGGCCGATCGATGAAGCGCCCGACCCGAGGTGGGCGGCGCTGCAGAGCCTTCAGCTCGACACCGACACGCCTCTCGACAACGCCGAGAACAACGAGAAGAGATAGATCAATGGCCGTTCCCAAGCGCAAGCAGTCGCGCTCGAACACGCACTCCCGCCGCTCGCAGTGGAAGGCGACGCCCGTGCAGCTCGTCAAGACGATCGAGAACGGCAAGGTCACCTACAGCCTCCCGCACCGCGCGAAGGTCGTCGAGGACTCGGCCGGCACGCCCCTGTACCTGGAGTACAAGGGCCGCAAGGTCGCGGACGTCTAAGACGTCCCCTCGTTCGACTCCGGCCGACCCCGCGTCGCCGGCCGAACTCGCCCGGAAGCTCGGCATCTCCGTTGATGCCGGGCTTCTCGAGCTGGCGCTGACCCACCGCTCCTACGCCTACGAGAACGGCGGCATCGCGCACAACGAGCGACTCGAGTTCCTCGGCGACTCGATTCTCGGCCAAGCGGTCACGGTCATGCTGTACCGCGAGAACCCCGACGTCGACGAGGGCGAGCTCGCGAAGCGCCGCGCGAGCCTCGTCTCCGCGGTCGCGCTCGCCGAGATCGCCCGGATGATCGATCTCGGCGCCCACGTGCGGCTCGGGCGCGGTGAAGAGCTGACCGGCGGGCGCGAGAAGTCGTCGATCCTCGCCGACGCGCTCGAGGCGCTCATCGGGGCTGTCTACCTCTCCGATGGCCCGGATGCCGCGACGGCGTTCGTGCTGCGTCTCATCGACCCGCTCCTGGCCGACCCCGACCGCTTCGGAGCGGCGATGGATCCCAAGACGAGCCTGCAGGAGCTCTCCACGCGGCTCGGCAAGGGGTTGCCGCAGTACCTCGTCGCCGACAGCGGACCCGACCACTCGAAGCGCTTCCACGCCGTCGTCGCGATCGCGGGCGACGAGGTCGCGTCGGGCGACGGCACGAGCAAGAAGCAGGCGGAGATGGCGGCCGCTCTCGCCGCCTGGACGGTGCTGCACGGCGCGGAGCGCGGCGCGCGCGGCGACCGGACCTAGCGTGCCCGAACTGCCCGAGGTCGAGGTCGTGCGCTCCGGCCTCGCCCCCGCCGTCACCGGGGCGACGGTCACCCGCGTCGAAGTGCTCGAGCCTCGGTCGCTGCGCCGCCACGAGGGTCCGACCGAGGACTTCGTCGAGCGGCTCACCGGCGCGCGCCTGGCCGCCCCCGAGCGCCGCGGCAAGTTCCTCTGGATCCCCGTCGACGGTCGCCGCGAGGCGCTCGTCGTGCATCTGGGGATGTCGGGGCAAGTCCTGCTGCGAGATCCGGGGGTGGCGCGCGACCGTCTCACCCGTGTCGTGCTCGAGATCGACCAGCCGGGTCACGGTCCCCTGCGGGTGGACTTCGTCGACCAGCGCATCTTCGGGTCGATGGCCCTCGACCAGCTCGGGCCGGCATCCGACCACCCCGAGCAGCTGCTGCCGAGCCAAGTGAGCCACATCGCGCGCGACCCCGTCGACCCGCACTTCGACGACGAGCTGTTCCTGCGACGACTCGCGAAGCGCGACACCGGCATCAAGCGCGCACTGCTGGATCAGACCCTCGTCAGCGGCATCGGCAACATCTACGCCGACGAAGCGCTGTGGGCGGCGCGCATCCACTACGACCAGCCGACGCGGGCCCTGAGCCGTGCGCGCGCGGCGACGCTGCTCGCCGAGGTGCGGCTCGTGCTCGGCCGGGCGCTCGCGGAGGGCGGCACGAGCTTCGACGCCACGTACGTCAACGTCAACGGCGCGTCGGGCTACTTCTCGCACTCGCTCAACGCCTACGGGCAGCACGGCCGACCCTGCGGCCGGTGCGGGCGGCCGATCGTGCGCGAGCAGTTCATGAACCGCGGCTCGCACTTCTGCCCGTTCTGCCAGCGCGTGCGGCTCGGCCGATGAACCGCTGGCCGGCGACGGCCGACGTGCTCGACCTCGTGTTCTCGATCCGCACGACGCAGGCCCGCCGGCGGGCGCTCGAGGAGCACACGGCGACCGGGGACTCGTGGTTCCTCGCCCTCGCCGCGTTCGCCGCGTTCTTCGCAGCGGACTTCGAGGAGGCCGCGACACTCGCCGATGCCGGGGTCGCCGGGGCGCGGGACGAGGTCGGACGCACGTACGCGCTGGCGGCGCGCGCCCTCGCGTCCGCGGGCTGGTGGCCCGGAGCCCGAACCGGGTGGACGGATGCCGCCTCCGGAGCGACCGTGACCGGCGATCCGCTCGCCGAGGCGGCCGCCGCGTTGCCCCGGTTCGCGGACGACGCCTCCCCCGAGGCCGATCTGGCCCGCTACCTGGTCGCCGAGGCGGGACTCGCGTGCGGTCGACTCGAGCTGGCGGGTCGGGTCGTCGAGCTCGCGGGCGACCCGACCGTCTGGCTGCGGGCGGATGGCAGCCGGCATCCGCAGTCCGAGGTCGCTCTCGTCATGCGGGTGCGCCTCGCCGCCTTCCGCGGTCGGATCGCCGACGCCGAGACGCTCGTTCGGGATGCCGAGAGTCGCCCCCACCCGCCGCTCGTGCATCTGCTGGTCGCGAGCACGGCCTCGCTCGTGCGCGGGAACGCCGCCGATCGCACCGCCGCCCGTGCGCTCGCCGACCTCGTCGAGTCGAGCGAGGTGCCCGCGGTCGACTACCTGTCGCGCGGGTGCCGGCTACTCGCGGCGTTCGGACTCATCGCCGTGGGCGACGTCCGGCGCGCCGCGCGGATGCTGCTGCTCGCGGGCGGTGACGCCCAGCTGGGTGCGCTCACGCTCGTCGATCGCGGCCTCGGACTCGAGATGCTCGTCGCGCTCGCCGCGGCGAGCGGCGACGTGGACGCGGCGGAGGCCTGGGCGCAGCAGGCGGCCGAGTTGCGCGATCACCCGATCACCGGATCGACCGTCGCGCGGCTCGACAGCCGACTGGCGTTGCTCGTGGGCGACACCCCGGCGGCGGTCGCCCTCGCCGAGCTCGCCATCGCGCGGGCCCGAGC
>Ga0209066_10002456_pt1 | contig 22472 bp, 16 predicted proteins | sample All_14_2_FD_187198 | JGI IMG/M metagenome (GOLD analysis project Ga0209066, IMG submission 187198) | Freshwater microbial communities in response to fracking from Pennsylvania, USA - Allegheny Zone_MetaG_DW_15 (SPAdes) (version 2) ... | reverse complement strand
GGGGGTTTTGGGCGTGTGGTTTTGGGGTGAGTTTGCGACAACTGAAAAAGTTGGCACGCGACGTAAGTTTGGTTTTGGGCCACTTGTCCGGGAGTTTCCGAATTTATTACCGCTTGTCATTTTGGCGGGGGCGGCGTGGTTCTCGCTTTCCACACTGGAAGGCACCTTTGGTCGATTGCTGAAGGCGGTTTGGGGTTACGGCGAGTTTGAGTTTGGGATGCTGTTTGGGTTTGAATCGGTCATTGGTTTGCTTGTGCAAGGGGTGATTCTGGTTTGGTTGGTGAAATTGTTCCGGGAGAAGCAGTTGCTCTGGGGCGGCTATTTGTTACAAGGGATCGGTTTAGCGATGACGCCCTTTGTGCCGAATTTGTTTGGGCTGTTTGTGGCGAGTTTGTTCTTTGCTTTTGGCATGAGTGTCGCGAATCCGACGGTGAATGGTCTGTGCAGCAAATCAGTGAGTGAGGATAGACAGGGTGAAGTCTTTGGGGTGATTCAGTCGGCGAGGAGCGTTGGATTTATGCTCGGCCCGCTGATTGGAGGTGCGCTGTTTGATTATTGGAATGCATTGCCTTATCTTTTTGCAGGGGGGATTTGCCTTGTTGTCGCATTTTTCGCCCCACTGGCTTTGCCACGCAAGAGTGATCCGGTTAATGCCGGGTAAATAGGAGTCGTGAATAATCGCTACTTGATTCCGGCACTTGAACTTTCGCCGATCACACTTGAACGCTTGCTTAAGTTGGTACCGGAACAGAAACTCGACGTGATCACTGAAAATGGTCGATTTACGGTTCGAGAAGCGATTGCTCATATGGCGGATGTTGAAGAGATGCTTTTAAGTCGTCTGAGGATTGCCGTCGAATCGCCAGGCTCTTCGGTAGAGTTTTTTGATGAAGATCAACGGGCGATCGACTTGGACTACGCTCATTCAGATGTTTGGGAACAGATGGAACTCTTTAAAACTCGTCGCGCCGCTACGATTGCCTATGTGAAGGGAATTGAAGATTGGTCGGGTTGGAACGTGCATCCGGAGCAAGGGAAGATGACAGCGGGTGACGTGATTCAGACGGGGATTGGACATGACCACTATCATATTGAGCATTTAACACAGTTATTGGTGGACTGAATTCGTGGTTCGGAGCGTCTGAAGGTTAAGGTTTGAATATTAGAAAGGTCAAAGACGCGATATGGCGCGGCTTTTTGGGTTTAGGTCGTCTGTTGGTGGCCTGGATTCCTGCCTTGATTTTATTTTTTATGGGGGCCCTTTATCTTTTTAACTGTCTGGAGGTTTTGGCAGCTCCGGGTACGGGATTTGACTTAAGTTATGTCGCTCGCGGCGGCGTGATTCGGGTTAAAAGTGAGTCATATTCGGTTGATGCGGTGAATCAGACTTTGGATGCTTCGGGCATTCAAGTTTTTGATCAGGATGGGGAATTGATTGGGAGCGCGAAACGGTTACGCGTCGCGAGAAAATCAGGTTCGATCGAAGCTAACTTGGCTGATTTGGCGGCGACCATTGTGCGGCGGAAAGATGGAACATTTAATGCGCTTGATTTTTTGCCACCGGAAAATCCGGATGCGACGCCGATGTCGTTTCATCTTGTTGCTAATCGTGCGGTGATCACTTTAGAAGATCGGACGAAAGCAACGGTACTACGTGATGAGTTTGAGCTGACCGGTATTGATTTTTCGACCGACGGCAAGAGCAACGTTCTTTCAAGTAATTTAAATTGGCCGGAGACTTTGTCGGCGCGGGTTCAGGCGCGGATTGATGGCAAGAATAATTTCGCGGTGCAGGTTGATTCGTTGAAAGCAGACGTGGTGAAAGCGAGGCCGACGGTTTCGCGGTGGTTGCCTCAGGAGTGGTTAAAGCAGGCCGAGAAGTGGCAAGCAAGTGAGTTGACGGTTGATGGATCGTTGAGCTTTAAGGGAGATCCGAAATCAGTGCGTGATGTTCATGGGGAGTTTGCACTTCATGGGGAAGGAGTTCGGAATCCGGATTATTTGAGCGGGGCCGTGGTGGATGGCCGGGTTTCTCTGTATTCAAAATCGGCATTGGTGACGGCAAAGGTGTCGGAACCGGGGCGAACATTAAGTTGGGATGGGCCGGTGAGTTGGGCGGATGGATTTGCGGGTCAGGGGAAAGTGCAGGTTGAGCTTGCGGATAGTCGGCGAGCTTGGCCGATTGTGGCGAAAGCGTTGCCGCAAGACATTCAATTGCTTGGTGGGCGGTTTGATGGAGTGGTGGGGGTTTCGAAACTCGGTTTTTCAGCCTCCGGCAAAGTTTCGGCGAACTCGGCGGCAGCGGCTGGCGAAAAGTTTACGGGATTGGCGGGGGACATCATCGCGGATAAGGATCGGGCGAGTTTCGTCTTGGCAGGGTCGAGTTGGCGAGGAGCGGGAGTTAAGGGTTGGATCACGGCTGACTATAAGGGCAAATTTTTGACTGGGCTTTTTGAAACTGTGGGTGACAAGCTTGTTGCTTTGGAGGTTCCGTTGCAGAACGGTAAGGTTTCTCTGGCAGCGAGGAGCAAAGCTTTGCTTTCGGGAACACCGCGCGATCCGAGAATTGTAGTTGATCTCACAGGATTTGCCCAACTTGAGAATGCGGGTCGACAAGTTTTACTTGGCGAGGTTGATGCCCGTGTTAATTGGAAGCAGAGCATTGCGACATTGGATCGGGCGGTCCTTTCAGGGCCGAATGGGGTGGTTAATGCATCGGGCACGATTAATACTTCGAAGAGTAGTTTGGATATTGAGCTGGAAGCCGCAGGAGTCGACCTGGCAGCGTGGACGGATAAAGTTTCAGGTGTGGGATATGGTTCTGGGCGAATTACGGGGAGCACGAGTCGCCCTGTTGTCACGATGAATACAACCTTGCTCAATTTGCAGGCAGGAGAAGTGACGATACCAAAAGGGACGGCTTTGCTCACTTATACGGGCGATCAGGTTTTGGCGAGTGATATCAAAGTGGTTTACGGGCTTGGCATGGTGGGTGGGCAGGCTTCGGTTGATTTGAAATCGGGGGCTTTGAACGGGTTATTGACAGCAAAGGATATTTTTGTTGCGGACTTGGTGCCGAATTTTCCGGTCGTTGGTCGCGTTGGAGCAGATCAGATTTTGCTCTCGGGGAAGATTGATGATCCCTATGTGAGTATCAATGCTTACGGGGCGGACTTGCTGGTGGAAGGAGTTCAGCTGACGGATGTGCGGCTTGTGGGGCGAGGGAATTTGCGCGAATTCACGCTGACGGAAGCGACAGCTAAAGTTGATGAAGGCACGATCACCGCGAAGGGCGACTTTGGAATTGAAAACAAATCTGGACGATTAGAGTTTGTTGCGGACGCATTGCCGCTTCGCCGATTGCCAGTTGATCAAGAATTGCTGGAATTTGACGGAACGGTGTCCGGGTCGGGGATTGTGGAAATGGATGCGGCGGGTAAATGGGTTGGGAATTCTGACCTGAGGCTCGTCGGGGTTCAACTAAACAAATATGATGCCGGGAATGGTTCTATTTCTGTCGTGGTCAAGGATGATGTTGTATCGCTCTCGGGTGGGATCAGCTCGTTGAGCGGTTTGATTGAAATTCCGGAAGCTCGATACAACTTGCAGAACCAAGATTTGGACGGTGATCTTTTGATTACCAACGTGGAACTTGAAGGGGTGTTGCGGGCGGTATCGCGACAGATTCAGTTGCCGGACATTCAGACCGAGCGAGTTGTTCGTGACTTGGAGGGATTGGTATCGGCGGAAATCAATTTTCAGCAACGCGAGAACAAATGGGGAGTTGATATTCGTAGCTTGACGGGGCAGAACTTAGCATCACTCGGTCGTCAGTTGGGAAATATTGAATTAGTCGGTCGGGGATCTGCAACAGAAGCATCGGTTGAAAAGTTGCGATGGACGATTCCGGAAGAGGAATCGAGTTCGGTTGCAGAACTTTCGGGGACTTGGACGAAGGGCGAAACAGTTGACTCGATTGATGTTCAGGGGCGATTAGTGGAATTTGATCCTTATACACTTAATCTTTTCTGGGTGGACGGGCCGGAATATCATGCGCGTATCAATGCCGACTTTGTCGCAAATGGGCCGACCGATGACTTGACAGGACAGGCGAGTTTGACGGCTACGGATTTGCAGGTTAAAGGTGAAGACGGCGACATGGTCGATTTGCCCGTTACGGCGAACGTTGATACGATTGATTTTGCGAAAAACACTTTGACGGCATCGGGCAAATTGAAATATCAGGGAATTGAAGGGGATTTGGCGGCAACGGTGCCGCTCGAAGCATTTGAAGAAAATCCGAAGGTGAACGCAGAGGGTTCTCTGACTCTAACAGAGCGTCCGATTTCAAGCTTGAGAGAGTATGTTTCGGGCCTGGACTTTGAGCGAACTCGAGGTTCGGTTTCTGGAAAATTGAGTTTATTTGGTAATCGAGATGGTTATGAATTGGGTGGTGTTGCTCGCTTTGGTGCCGATGCCGAAGGGCCAGCGCAGATAGCGTTTTTGAACAGTGGGTTTGCATTGCAAAATGTGGATGTATCTGTCAGCAATGCGGGTGAAAAACTAAGTTTGATTGGTCAGGGTGATGGGTCGCTAGGGGGCCAGGTTGCGGTTCAAGCTGACGTTAATCTGCGTAGGTTTTTGCAGGGACAGATGAACTTTGAAGCTCTGCAGGCGGCAACTTTGGAAGGTGGCAGTGTCCGATTTAGCCAGTTCAAATTGGCGGAAAAAATTCGACTCGCGAATCCGGGAGCCGGGGACGGGGAGCCAGCGTTTCTCGAAGCATCAAGTCCGACCACCGGTGAGTTGAACGGTGAAATTTTGATTTCTGGGACGGTGGGTAAGCCTGTTATTGGTGGAGAAGTTTCGGCTTCGAATTTGAATGTGTCTTTGCCTCCGGCGTTTCCAGAATCTACGGGTGGAAGCAAGCCGGATTTTGATCCGCGGTTTGATAACTTTAGATTGGTAGCGATCCCGGGAACAGTATTGAATATCCCAACCGGGAATTTGAAACTCAGTGGAACGACGGTTCTCAATGGTGATCTATCGGAAGTTGATATTCGAGCACCGTTTATTGTTCAGTCGGGAACCTTGAACTTGCCGGCAAGCCGGGTGACGTTGGAAGAAGGGACAGTCTTGGTTACGGCAGGATTTGGCGGGGAGGCTCGGGCAGAAATTGATTTGCAAGGTTGGACAGTTGTTACGGCACGTCGAACGAGTGATCAGTACCAGACTTATCGCTTGAACTTGGAGATACAAGGCAATTTGCTTGATCCTGAGGGTGTCCGTATTAATGGTTCGAGTGACCCGCCGGATTTGAGCATTGAGGAGATTCGGGCGATTGTTGGTCAGCGCGACTTTATCCAGTCTTTGCTCGATACGGCATTGGGAACTGGAGACCGGCGGACAGGAATTACTTCGAGTGTCTTTACCTTGGCCATTCCGAGTTTGACTCAGCAGTTTACGAGTGATTTGGCGACCGCGCTTGATTTGGATTATCTGGCTCTGGATTACAACGCTTTTGATGGAGCGATTGTACGGGGCGGTCGCGAGATGTCGAAAGGGTTGATGCTTGAATTCAGTCGGCAGATTTCGCAGCAGAACAATCAGGCACTGAAGTTTGAATTGCGGTTGAGTTACCGACCACCGACGAAGAATGATTTTCTGTCGCGGTTCAGAATTACGGCGGGGGTCACCGAGACGTTGCCTTGGAAAGTAGGAATTACATGGTCAAGCAAATTTTAAGGTTATTCACGTTCAAAGTGGGTAAGTCCTACGAAGTATATAACGAGGGAACGAGCCATCCGTCTAAACTAGCATTCAGACCAGGCAGAGGGCAAATTTGACGACGAAAATCTTATCAGTACTAGCCGTTGTGGCACTTGCAGGAGCGGCGATGGCACAAACCACCCGAACCGTTCGTGAAGTCACAATTGAAGGCTTAAAAAATGTGAACGAAACGGGAATTCGAACAGTCATGCGTTTGAAGCCCGGTCAACCAGTTGATCAAGCATCAATGGTTCGCGACGAAGACGAAATTTTTAGTCTTGGGGTATTTAGCTCAGTCAAGATTTTGAAGCGAGATATTGGGGATACGGAAGCGGATTTAACCGTTCAAATTCAGGAATATCCGATCATCAAAGAAATTCGAATTGAGGGCAATACGATTTTTTCGGATGAGGAATTGATGCCGCTGATTCTGGCGCAGCAAGAACTTGGACAGATTTGGAATAACAATAAGGCGCAGACGATCACGAATGAGATTCGACAGAAATACACCGATAAAGGGTATCTGATCAACTTCGAACAGTTTGGACCTCTGGAAGAATCGGAAGGCACGCTCAATGTGAAGATTCTGGAAACGGTTGTGGGAAACATCAAGCTTGAGGGATTGAGCCGCACGAAGGCGGGCACGATCGAGCGAATGATGAAGTCGAAGGCAGGAGAGCCGATCAACTACAAACGACTTCAAGAAGATATTGAAGAGCTTTATTACACGTATTGGTTTGAAGACATCAAGGGGGCACAAAGCGTGGGAGATCGACCGGAAGTGGTTGATATCACATTAACATTTGTGGAAGCGCGTACAGCCCAAATTAATGCAGGTGTCGCACTTGATCCCCAAAGTCGATTGGTGGGTACGGCGAGCTTTAGCGAGTCGAACTTCAAGGGTAAGGGCCAGTCAGTTGGTCTTGAACTTGAAATGGCGACAGTTGGTGGCGGGCCGAGCGCACGATTGGCCTTTGCAGATCGCTTTATTGACGATAAGAACACCTCCATGTCTGTGAACCTGTTCTCGCGAGTTGTGTACAACTTTACGGGTAACGGGTTGCTTGGATCAGGTGGTGGCGGATCGACCGAAGATAATCAGTTTGATGAACGTCAAACGGGATTAGGCATCAACTTTACACGACCTTATGGTGACAACTTTAAGGCGTCGGTTGGTTTGACGGTGCGAAATACTCGTACGATCAACTTGACGACGACAACGACCGACGACTATGTGCAGCAAGACGGTGATCTGTTGATGTTCCAGATTGGGGCAGAGCAGACAACGGCATTGCCGACAGTCGAACCGGTGCAAGGCCAGTCGATTCGGGTTTTGCTAGAACCGGGTTATAGCAACATTACGAAAATTGGTGGGAATGTGGCCCTGTTTGCAGATACTTTGGGGTCATCGACTTTTGTTCGCTCAACGCTTTCTTATCGAAAGTATTGGTCGAAGCAGCCGGCGTTGAAGGCAGATGAAACGCCCGAAATCGGCCTTTCAAAGCCTCGCCCGGTTCTGGCTTTCAAGATGGAGTACGGCTACATCAGCGGGACGGTGCCGTTCTTCGAGCAGCTTTTTGTCGGTGGTACGAACTCTTTGCGTGGATATCCAAACCAACGATTCTGGGGCAGCAATTCGCTGGTCTCGACGCTGGAATATCGGTATCCAATTCAGAAGTCATTCAACTTGGTTGGCTTTGTGGATTACGGTGGAGCATGGGGTGGATATGGTCAATTACGCGACTTTGAACAATCAAGTTCGCTTGATTTGCACCTTGGTTACGGAATTGGTTTAGGATTCCGAACTCCGCTTGGCCCGATTCGAATTGAATTTGCATTTGATGACGAAGGCAAATCACGAACTCACTTTACAGTTGGGACAAGTTTCTAATTGAAGCAGGATAAAACAATGAACAACAAATTTCAAGGATTAGGATGGCTTGTCGCAGGTGCGATGGGCGTGATGATGTTTGCGAGTGGTTTCCAGGCAACCGGGGTTAAAGCGGGGGTTGTGGATATGCAACGCATTTTGAGCGAGTCGGCGGCTGGAAAGAAGGTTCGTGACGATATGTCGGTGCAGGTTGATCTTCGGCAAGGATTGTTGCAGTTTGTGAATACGAACAAAGTGATCTCGACCGACCAAGCAGACAAGTTGAAGACTCTGACTTTGAAGCCGGGTGCGACTCAAGCGGACAAGGATGAGGTTGAGCGAATCAAGACGGCAGTTCGAAATTCGAGCAAGAAGTTTAACGATTTGCTCGTTAAGGCATCTTTGACCGATGCGGAGAAGATTGAATATAACACGATGAACGAGCAGCGCCGCAATGCGGACAATATGCTTGGTCAATGGAATCAAGAATTTTCTGCCGACCTCAATACTTTGCAAGATGAGATGCTGGCAGGCGTACTTAAAAAGGCGCGGGAAGCAGTGCAAGCCGTCGGTAAGAAAGACGCTTACACTATGATTTATCCGACGACAGTAGCGGTTTATGCATCGAACGACATTACCGATACGGCGATCAAAGCCGTTGATGAAGCTAAGTAAGTTTGCTTGCATTCTTGCTGTAGTCATAAGTTTTGGGGGCTGTGAACCAGCCCCCAAACGTGTTTCTGTTGATCTTAGTCGTTTAGTTGTTAATTCGGAGACTAAGGAACAGGCAATCTTTGGGCCGCGTAGTTCATTGAAAAATTTGACTTTAACTGGGAGTGTGGGTGGTCGTTCGGCCAGGTTGCTTGAAGAGCGAGAGGGCGCGGAATTGTGGGAAGAGGCGAAGGCGACCTTGGTTGCGAACCGGGCAAAGAGCTTAGAGCGGTTAAAGCGCGATCTTGAACGGAAATATATTGGCGAATCGCGGGCAAAGGCGATTGAGGCAGAGCGTTTGAACGAACTGGCGGACGAGTTGGCGTGGGGATCAGTTTTGGAGCAGACCCGAGAGGTTATGGAGCGGTATGCGGGTAGCAAAACTGAGCTCAGTGCGGATTTGGCAGGCAGAATTGGATTCCCGGATGAAGGTCAACCTGTGCCAAGGCGAGCACGTGAAGAGGTGTTTTTGGAGCGTCGCCGGGCGAAGGTCGCGGAACTAAGAAAGGCGATTGCTGATCTTGATGCGCAGTTTAAAGTGGAACTGTCAGCGATCCTGAACGACTATGAGCGGGATCGTAATGAGCGGCTTTTGGACTTGATGGAACTTGACTATGCGGGAGACTTGGAGGCGATTGCTCGCGCAGAAAGTGAGGCGGACGAAGCGATTCGACTTGTCATTGGGCAGATCAATTCGGCGATCCCACAGTTGCAAAAAAGGCTGGAAGCGTTGGAAGCCGTTACTTTGAAGGGTGAATCGGCAAGATCGGTTGAACCGAATTTTGGTGTTGAGCGTTGGCGAGTGGGGCTGAGCCAGGAGGAATTGGTGAAATATGTTAACGTATTTGTGAAATCGCGTGGTTACAAATTGGAATCGAATGGAAAAGGTGAGGATGTCACAGTGGAGTTTAATCAATGGCTGAAGAAAAACGCGGTTACACGTTAGGAGAGATCGCTCAGTTAGTTGGGGGGGAATTGGATGGCCCGGGGGATCTCCATATTTTGCGTCCAGTGCCGGCGGATTCGAATGATAGTAGCGGGATAACCTTTGCCGAAAACGAGAAGTATTTGGCGGCGGCGATTTCGGGGGAAGTTGGGGCAGTTTTGGTTCCGGCGGAGACTCCGGTGGTTGCAAAGCCTGTGATTCGAGTTGCTCAGCCTCGCATGGCGTTTGGGATGGTTTTATCGGCGTTCGTGGTGCCAATGCCACGGGGTGGTATTCACCCAACGGCGCAAGTTTCATCGGAAGCGGTGGTTGATTCAACGGCTTCAATTGGTGCCTATGCTATTGTCGAATCTGGAGCCCAGGTTGGGGCGGGTGCGACGGTAATGGCTCACGCCTATATTGGGCAAGGTTGTGTTGTGGGGGAAAAAAGTGAAATTTACCCTCATGTGGTTTTGGTGCAAGATGTGAGAATGGGAGTGGGGTGCCGGATCCATGCAGGTGCAGTGATTGGAGCGGATGGGTTTGGCTACTATTGGAACGGCACCCATCAGCAAAAAGTGCCTCAAGTGGGTGGTGTGTTGATTGGGAATTATGTAGAAATCGGTTCGAATACTTGTATTGATCGGGCAACATGCGGTGATACAGTTATCGCGGATGGTGTGAAGCTAGACAACCTGGTTCAGGTGGCGCATAACGTTAAGATCGGGGCGCATACGGTGATCGCCGCGCAGGTGGGACTGAGCGGAAGCACGGTGATCGGCGAGCGCAATGTTTTTGGTGGTCAAGCGGCAACAAGTGACCACGTGACAGTGGGAGATAACATGGTTTTTGGTGGTCGAACAGGGATTACCGGGGACATGGATGCACCCGGAGAGTATTTTGGTACGCCTGCGGTGCCACTTTCTACGGCTATGCGCGTCATTGCTTTGCAGACCCGTCTTCCAGAGCTGTTTAAGCGTATGCGGGCGATGGAACGAGAGTTGGAGCACCTACGCGATGGAAAAGATTTATAAACGACAAACTGTTAGTTCGGAATTTGTGATTGAAGGATTGGGGCTTCATTCGGGAGTGCCGGTTCAAGTAACTGTTCGTCCGGGGGAATCGGGCATTCGTTTTCGAGGTCGGGGAGATTGGATTGACGCAGTTCCGGCAAATGTAACAGACACTTCACGTTGTACTCGACTGGGTGAGATTTCGACGATTGAGCATTTAATGAGTGCTTTTTCAGGTCTGGGGATTACGGATGCGGACGTTGAGGTGGAAGGAGGAGAGCTTCCGGCAGCAGGAGGATGTTCGTCAGAGTATGTGGCGGCGATCTTGAATGCCGGTCTTGCGGATTGCGGTGAGATTGTGGTCAACGGCCCATTTGCGCGCGTATTTTTGCAGGAGTTGCCGGCAAAGTATGCGGTCGGAACAGGTGAGGGATGGTGGCGAGCGGGTTATTTGCGAGACGATGAGTTTATTGGTCGACAGGAATTTGAACTGGAATATTCGCCGGAACGGTATGCCACAGACGTTGCTGTAGCTCGCACTTTTGCTTTGGAGAGCGAGCTGGAAATGGCGAAGCAGTACGGATTGGGAAAAGGGCTGGATGAGTCGAGTTGTTTAGTTATTGGAGAGGGTCGCTTTTTGAATCCTCCACGTTTTCACGATGAACCAGCGCGGCACAAATTGCTCGATTTGATTGGAGATTTGGCTCTGTCGGGTGTGCCGATTGCGCATTTGGACGTGGTCGCCGAGTTTACGGGGCACCGATGGAATGTTGAGGTCGCGCGAAAACTTGCAGATTCGGTTACGATTACTCGGCGTTGAGAACTCGTTCGGCCAGTACTAAAGCGGCGTAATCGTCGATTGGTACTTTGGGGACTTGGAGGGTGGCGGGAATAAACTTTCTTAAACCACGTCGGGGGTTATATTCCCAATAACGCTCACGCGCTTGGATTGTGGTTTCGTGTTCGTCAATGACGAGGATGCTAATGCTGGGCATTGCTTCTCGAAGTGATTCAATAATCGCGCGCGATTGGGTTCCGTTCCCCACGACGATCAGAGAAAATGAATGCTCGGATTGGAGTTCTATAATTTTATCGGCGAGTTTTTCTGGAGAAATGATAGCTTGCCACTGAAGATGAATCTTGTCGAACTCATCGCGGTGAACGATAACGACGCCGCATTTTGTTCGACCAGGATCGATAGCTAATATAGTTTTTTCTCCTAACATCGTTGTTAGGTTCAATTTTGGCGAATGTTCGGTGTGTTTAATAGGTCAGGGGCGTAATCGATGGGTAAATGATATGCGATCAGCAGAATATGTATCTTTGGCAGCGATGATTTGCAGGCGAAGAGGGATGCCAGATTCTTTGATTTCGAGAGCAATTTCGATTACTTTTTCATTACCAAATTCGCCGAACGGTCGAGGGGAACCGAGGATGGGAATGACATTTTTATCGGTTAACGCTTTGGCCAAACCTTTATCAATTTGATCGATGATTGACGCGGCGATTTCGGCGACAGGCTTGCGCCCATCGACTTGCATTGTGAAAATGATGTCGTCTTTTTGATAGGCAAGAAGATTGTCGTACACCCGGAGTTCAATGGGAAAGAACTCTTTCTCGAAGGCATTAAATTTGGATACCGCAATGAGAACAGCATCTTTGCTTCGGCGAGAAAGTGCCCTTGTGAGGACAGTCACTTGTTCTTCAATAGTGACGGTGCGCCCGTCAATCACGTCATCCATGAGACCGGCGTAGCTGCCTTCAAAAGTCTGTTCGGCACCGTTTTGTTTGGCGAGGGTGGCAGTTTGTTTGAGAAAGACGGTGACATCTTCATTGGCATCTTGGACAGAAGAATTGCCTTTGATGATTGTTCGGTTGATTTCCGCTCCGGCTGGATACACGAGCGCGTTGAGTCGACTGTTTTTCAGTCTGAGCTGCATGACATTCTGCGCAGTTTGGAAACCGGCGATTGCGTTCGTGTTGCGTTCCAGTTCGTTCAAGGTCCGTTTTAGGTCTTGTTCGGCTTGGGTGAGTTCGTCTTGATAACTTTTAAGTTGGCTATTAAATTTTGCGTTGGCTTGTTTGCTGGCTTCATCTAGTTCGGCGAATTCGGTTTGGAGGGTTTTGAACTCTTTTTGAAGCTGTTCGGACTGCTCTTCGAGCCGGATAGCCTCGCGTTCGAGGTCGAGATTGCGTTTTTGGAATTCTTGGTTTTCGGTTGTAACGCGGACTTTTTCGGCGGAGGCTTTGACAAATTCTTTTTGGACTTCGTCTTTTTGAACCTTTAACTCTTTTAACTGAGTGTTGAGGGTTTTGAACTGGTTTGTGAGCAAGCTGACACGCTTGAGGAGGTCTTTGCCTTGCCGGTCGAGTGCTTTGTTTTTGGTGTTGAGGTCGAGTTGCTCGATTTTGGCTTCTTCGATTTCTTTGTTTTTTTGATCAACCTGAACAGTTAATTTCTTTCGCTCAACTTCGACGTCGGTTAGTTTTGTTTGGGCATCGGAGAATTTTTTCTCGGTTTCTTTGAGGTTTTTGGTGGTGATGGAGAGGCGGGCTTTGGCGTCGTTGCCTTCAATGATCCAGGTGCGGACGGGCTCGGAAACGAGGAAGAGGACAAGGATGGTGAGGGCGGTTCCTAGAGCACCAAAAATGAAAGTCATTGCGGCAGCAAATTTTTTCGGGCGGATTTTTTTGTGGATGGTGATCCGCTTTTTGCCGAGTTTGCGTCCGAGAATATCGCCGTAATAGGATACGGTTCCTCCGGCGAGAACCATAAAAATGAGAAACCATAGACTAGTGGGATCGATTCTCATTGACTATTCTTCCTGCGGATCAGTTCAAATGCCACGATACCACCTACAACGATTGGACCAAAGCTCGCGAGCCATACGGGCATTGCTCCGTTCTGGGCGGCAATGCTGAGGGTGTTGGTCACCATCATGTAGCCAAAGATGATTGCGATGCTGAGGGCGAAACCGGTTGCGGTTCCGGTTCGGTGGTTTCGGATTCCGAGAGGCGCGCCGACAAGGCCGAAGATAAGGGCGGCAAAGGGGACAGAGAATTTGTTCCAGTAACCGAATTCAAGGTTGATTTGCTGAGCTTTGGTGAGGGTTCCGTCCGCCGCATACTTTGTCAGTATCCGTTGAATATCTCGACTGGAAAACACGTCGAGGTCGTCCTGATCAGAGGCGTTCATATCCGCTGGGCTCTTTTCAAGTTTAGGCATGTTCTCGGGCCAGAAGCCGTCATAGTATGTGAGTTTGCCGGCGGTCTTGCGAATTTCGAGATCTATATCGTCAGCTAGAAAAGTTATTTGCCCTTGACCAATGGCACGCCATTCTTCGAGATTATCGTATTCAAGCTTTTCAACTTCGAAGATTGTATCTGTGTGCCCTTCTTCATCAAATTTGTAAATTGTTACGTCAGAAAGGGTGCCTTCTGCGATGCTAAAATCTTCAGCGATTAAATAGGCCACTAATTTGCCATCCTCATAAAGAGGTTGGCTCGTGTCCTTTTTCTGCGTTTTGTTGATCGATTTTTCAACAGTGTCACGCATTCCAGTTGCTTGAAAGCTTGCCGCTGGAACTACATAATCCGTGAAAAAATAAGTTAACAAAGAGACTGCCAGTCCGAATAATGCAACGGGGAGCATGATGCGCAGAATGCTCACTCCACCTGCGCGAAGGGCGACAATTTCACTTTCGCCGCTGAGTCGACCGAAACTGAGCAGCGTTCCCAAGAGCATCGCCATGCTAAACGTTTTAGCGAGGATTCCGGGGAGGAGGAGGGCGGTGAGCTTGAGAACGAGAAAAACGGGGATTCCCATGCTGAGGAATCGGGTGAATGTGAAAAGGAATGAGCCCGCCATGATGAGGACAGTAAAAATTGCGACCCCGAAAATCCAAGGGCCGAAGATTTCTCCCAGGATGAGGCGATCAACTTTCTTCATTTTCTTCGGTTGATTTCTGTTCGCGTTCTTTTGTAATTTGGTCGTAGCCTTGACCGAGGTAGTGCTTGCGAACGAGTGCGTTGGAGCGGATTGTTGCTTGGTCGCCGGTGGCGATGATTTCACCATCGACGAGGATGTAGTTTCGGTCGGTAATGTTGAGAGTGGCGTCGACGTTGTGATCGGTGATGAGGATGCCGATGCCTTTTTTTGCGAGCCGCTCGATGATGTGTTGAAGTTCTTCGATGGTAACGGGGTCGATTCCGGTGAACGGTTCATCGAGAAGAATAAAGTGAGGCTCGGTGGCCATGGCGCGGGCGATTTCTACGCGACGGCGTTCACCGCCGGAAAGGACTCCGCCCATGCTGTGGCGGATTTTTTCGATGTTCAGTTCGTCGCAGAGGCGATCGATGCGTTCGTTCTGGATTTTTTTACTCAGTCCACGTGCTTCGAGAACGAGGCGAATGTTATCTTCGACAGAAAGGCGGCGGAAAACGCTTGATTCTTGGGCGAGGTATCCGAGTCCGGCGCGGGCACGTTTGTGCATGGGCCACCGGGTGATGATCTTTTCATCAAGTTGGACGTTGCCTTGATTAGGGCGAATGAGGCCCGTGATCATGTAGAAGGTAGTGGTTTTTCCCGCGCCGTTTGGACCGAGCAGGCCAACGATTTCGCCGGTTGTGAATTCGACACTTACATCGTTGACGACGCGCCGCTTTTTATAAACCTTGACCAGGTTGTTGGCACTAACTTTCATTTAGTTGGATCCACCGCCGGGTTTTATGTTGACTTTCGTGGGATTTCCGCGGGCCCCATATTTGAGGGGTTTCATATTGTTGTCAACAAGAATATAAATTGTCTGGCTCTCACCGTCGGATTGGTAATCGAGTCCACCGCCCGTGATTTTTACGTTACCGATGAGGAGGATTTCGCCTTGGGCGTCCATGGTCAGGCGATCACCTTCGGCATGGAGGTCGATTGGGTTGCCTTCTTTGTCACGTCCGTCGAAGTCGATTTTGACGCGGCCCCGGATGTTTGCGCTGGCTATGGGCCGGGCGTTTGACGCCTTTGTGATGTTGGGGGTGGTGATTGATCCGCCGACACCGGTGAATTTGACGGTTCGTGGGCGACCGTTTTCGTCGTTGGCGGAGTTTGTGACGGTAAATGAATTGTTAAATTGGAAAACGGAGGTAGTTGGTCGCTGGTTGAGGATGAGACCGTTGGTTGTTAGTTTTGTTGTGCCGTTTGTGCTGGCGGTGACATTGACGGCTCCGCGCAGAGTAACTTGATCGAGTTGGCGGTTGCCGTTGGCTTGACTGGAAAGAGTTACAACCCCAGAAGCGGCAGTTAATGTTGTGTTGGGATCCTTTGCGGTGAGGGTTACAGCTGAGTTAAATGTGAGGTTGGCGGCGGCGCGGTTGGGGGCTTCTTTGAGCGTCATTGATGCGCTGGTTACCGTGACTTCTTCGCTAGTGCCGGGGTTTTGCCGAATGTTGACGTTACCGCTCAGCGTTGTATTGAGCAAGTACATGGTGCCGTTTTTGCCGTTGCGGATTTGACCTTGGGCTTTGCCGGCGGTGAAGCCGAGTTTTTGGCTATCGGAGCGTCCGGTGAGGGGTTTGCCATCGAATTCGAAGTCAATGGCGTTGGTCTGGGCGTCGAGTTCAAAAACTTGCTCGGAGATGTTACTGATTTCGAAATCGCCGGATTTGCTTTTGAAGCTGACACCCGTTTTGTTTTGCGCGACCACAAGAGCGGCGCAGGTGAGAACGGTTATTGAAATTCCAAGAGTGAGACGCTTCATTTGAAATGCTTTGGTGTTCCGATTTTGCTGAGGTCGGGGGTTGCCCAGACTTCATCCATGTTGCCAAGTTGCCATTCGGGGCTATCAATTTGGACGTTGCCAGTGGCGGCAAAGAGTTCCTTGTCTTCCATCCAGGTGATTTTGTCGGCAGAAAGCATGACTTTTTGAGGAACTGATGTTAGTTTGACGTTTCCGGTGAGCACAAGTTTTTTGGTCTCAGTGGCGGCTTTTGCTTCTTTGGCGGAGAAGGTGCTTGATGTTTTATTGTTTTCAAAGATTTCACCGGTTACGGTGGTGAGGAAAAATTCATTGTTGCCGCTTTCTTCAAGTCCGGCGCGGGCTCCATCTCCGTTGACTTTCCAAGCAGCTTTGCCATCGATATTGCTACTTTCGAGGGAGACTTTGCCGGTGACAATAGTTCGTCGGTTCGCTTCTTCCTTGGCTTTAGCGGCAGCAGCCTCTTCAGTAGCAGTTTTGGGTTTAGCGGGGGCAGACTTTGGGCCGCATCCGGTTGCGAGTGAGATGAAAACTAAGAGCAGAACTAAGGGAAAACGGTGAGTGGGTTGGATGGTGTCCTCCGTGCAAATTTGCCCTGATGTTGGCCAGCGAGCTGCCCACATGCGGCGGCGATATCGTGGCCCCTCTCAACGCGCTCCGTTACGTTGATTTGATATTGTTCAAGGATTGATTTAAAAGTGTTAATGCGGGATCGGGCGGGACGTTGGAAGCCGTTGCCGGTATCGACCCAGTTGAAGGGAATGAGGTTGACGACGTGGGGGGTTCCGCGCACTAATTTAGCTAACGCTTCGGCTTGCTCGGGAGTGTCATTGAGTTCGCTAATCAGGAGATATTCGATCATGACTTTGCGGCCGGTTAGTCGCTGATACTTCTTCATGGCGTCCCAAGTTTCGGCGACGTTCCAGCGATTGTTGACGGGCATGAGTTTTGAGCGGATTTCGTCGATTGGGCTGTGAAGGGATAAAGCGAGGTGGATGGGGAGATTAAATTCGGCGAGTTTAAGGATTTGGGGGACGAGGCCGACGGTGCTCACGGTGAGGTTGCGATAGCTGAGGCCAACTTCTTCGTGAAGGATTTTTAATGCGGCAACGACGTTATCGAAGTTGAGGAATGGTTCGCCCATGCCCATGAAAACGACGTGGCTAATGCGTCGCTCGGTGAGCGATTGGAGATAGAGATATTGGGCAACGATTTCGTTGTGAGTGAGGTTGCGGTCGAATCCGCCCATTCCGGTGGCGCAGAAGGTGCATCCCATCGGGCAGCCGATTTGGGAGCTGATGCAGCAGCTGACGCGTTTTTCGTAGGGGAGGAGGACGGCCTCGAAGACTTGGTTATCGCCATTGTGGACAAGGATTTTATCGACGTTATCAGTGCTTTTTCGGTGATCGGCGAGGAAAAGAGGGGAGACGACGTACTCTGCTTCGAGTTGATCACGCAGGTTTTTGGGGAGGTCTTTGAGATCGTCGAAGGTTTGGGCGGCCTTTTCGTAGATCCAGTGGGCGATTTGCCGTCCGCGATACGGTTTGTGCCCGAGCTTGACGACGATTTGTTCAAGTTCGGCCCGGGATTTACCTATTAATGGTTCCAGGTTTGGCACGGTTCTATTTTACCGGGGTGGGTTGAATTGAACTCGGGTCGAGATGGAAATTGACCGTCCATCCCAATCCCTTGGGGCTGGCTTTCTCTAAAGAGTCAACTCGACCAATCGATCAGCCCATATCCAAGGGGCTTGTACATCTGTGTGACGTACGTAGACATGGCTGTCTATATCCTTCAGTTTTTTAGCCCATTCTCGGAGTTGTTTATCTGAATAATCGGTTTTGCGAAGGCGGATGTAATGGTGGTCGGTGGTGTCCCGGAGAATTGCATCGTGTTCGTCGGTGTCGTCTGCGACCCAGGCAATACTGTGCTTTCTGAGCAAAGATTCGGTTTCAGCGGTTTGCCACGAGCTGTGCCGGAATTCGATCGCCCAACGCAAGGTCGGTCGGTGGGGAATTGCGGAGAGGAACTCGTCAAGCAACTCCAGCTTTGCGGAAAAGTTCGGAGGAAGTTGAATTAGAACCGGGCCCATCATTCCACGTTCTTCGAGCAGGGCGAGGGGTTCAAGAAAGGCTTCGACGATGGGAATACATTCGGGTTTGATCCGTTGGAAGTGGGTGACCCGTTCGTTCATTTTTGGAGAAAGGTGAAAGTCGGGTGAGCACTCTTTAATAACTTTGAGAGCAGTGGATTCGGCGGGCATCCGTTTGAACATGCCAACACCTTCTACGGTGCGGTAGCGGCTCGCGTAGTAAGTTAAATACTTAGATTTGGCGAGTCCAGGCGGATAGAACAAGCCTTCGCCTTGCCATTCAGGATACGAATATCCCGACATTCCAATCCGAGTTTCTGCCATGGGTGAGAGTGTTGCACGAGCTGGCTAACGTTCGTCTTCAGGATCTGGGAAGTCGCGGTAGAGAGCGGCGTGGTAGTTGGTGACGCGGGAATAGACTTCGCGGTGGAGTTGTTCAGCGTCGCCAGTGCGGACGGCGGTCAGGGAGAATGCTTCTTCGAGTTGGGTGAGATTATTGGTTTCGATTGTGATGTGGAATTCGCCGAGGGGGGCGAATCCGAATCCGAACATACGGCGGGAGATGCGGTAGGTTTCGATTGTTTTGTTTTGGACGTGGTGGCTCAGCCAGTTTTGGATGGCGGTGACGAGTTCGCGGTCTTGGGCACCGAGGGCGAGGTCAACCCAGATTTCGTAGAGGCGCATGACTTCTGTAGTTTAGCTTGTGGGGAGAGTTGGTTTTTGCTTTATAGATCCCGGGCTACGCTGTGCTTTCCCCGGGCCACCGAGTTCAGAGTATTGAAAACACTGGTTTCACCAGTGCCACCCAAACAATCGGGCTGCAGGTACCATTTGAGCTTGCCTATGACCCCACATGAATTGCGTCGCAAGTACTTGGATTTCTTTATTTCCAAGGGGCACAGTGAGCATCCGAGCGGATCTTTGATCCCTTACGATGTTACGGGGCGATTGGATGAATCGCTGCTGTTCAATGGTGCGGGGATGGTGCAGTTTAAGCCTTATTTTCGGGGTGTGGCGGAACCGAGTAGTAAGCGATTGACGACGGCGCAGAAGTGTTTTCGGACAGGGGATATTGATGAGGTGGGGAATGCGAGCCACCTGACGTTTTTTGAAATGCTGGGCAACTTCAGTTTTGGGGATTATTTTAAGACACAGGCGATTGATTATTCGTGGGAGTTTATGACTTCGCCGGAGTGGTTGGGGCTTGATCCGAAGCGGCTTTCGTTCACGGTTTTTGAGACGGATGACGAAGCCTATGAGCGATGGTCGATGCACCTGAAATCGGTGGGGATTGATCCGGTGACACGCGTTTTTCGGCTTGGGGAAGAGACAAATTATTGGCCGGCCGGGGCGTTTAGCAAGGGGCCTCCGGGGCCGTGCGGGCCCAACAGTGAGATGTTTTATTGGACGAGCGACGATCCGATGCCGACAGGAGCATATTCGGTTGAGGATTGGCTGGCGGACGATAATGCGAAACGTTGGGTGGAGATTTGGAACGACGTTTTTATTCAGTACGAGTGGCAGGGATCGCTGAAGGATCCTTCGCGGCCGGAAAAGGGATATGAGAAGACGGGGATGCCGAATTTGCCGTTTCAAAGCATTGATACGGGGATGGGTTTGGAGCGGACGGCGATGGTGCTTTCTGGCCAGAAATCGGTTTATGACACAGAGGCGTTTCAGCCGATTTTGCGTCGATTAGTTCAGCTTTCTGGGCTTGACTATAATTCGTCGCCGGAAGTAACGCGGGCGATGCGGATTATTGCTGACCACTTGAGGGGGGCGTGTTTCTGTATTGCGGATGGGGTTTTGCCGGCGAATAACGGTCGGGGATATGTGCTTCGGCGTTTGATCCGACGGGCAGTTTTGAAAGGTGCTCGGACGCTGGGTTTTGGCGAGTTATTCTTTTTTGAGTTGGCTTCGGTTTTGATTGATGAGATGGGGGGGCATTATACGGAGCTGGCGGATCGGCGGGCGATGATTTTGGAGACACTGCGGAATGAGGAGGCTTTGTTCCGGCGGACGTTGGAGGCGGGGACGGAGAAGCTTCAGGAAAGTTTGGATTCAATAAGAAGGTCATTGCTTTCTGGTTGGGAAACTATAGTATTCGATCTGAAAACGCTTGATGTACTTTCGGGGGATGAAGCGAATCAGCTTTTTAACATTGGTAGGAATGCATTAACTCAGCTTCCGATGAAGGATGCATGTGAACTCTACGAAGAGCGGAGGAATGGACTAATTGACTTGGTCATGGCCAAGAATGTTGCGGGCTTACTTTCGGTCGGGAATGCTGAGAGTGCATTATCAACGCTGAAAGATCTTGCAATGGATTACCCTGGTGATTTAGCTTTCTACCTGTACGATACTTTCGGCTTTCCTTTTGAGGTCACCCGCGAAGTGATTGAAGAGTTTGGTTTTAAAGTTGATTCTGATGTCTATCTTGAGGCGATGGCGGAAGCACAGGAGCGGAGCCGGGCAAGTGCGGGGATGGATACGGTCTATGGTGGGGTAGGGGTTCTGATTTTTGCGACCGAAGTTCAGCCGGAAGCAACAGAATTTTTAGGCTATTTTGCGACAGAGACGGAGACAGAAATCTCTGGTGCGCACCCGATTGTTGAAGAAGGCGTGTCGACGGACGAATTCGTTCTGGCACTGCGGGCAACGCCGTTTTATGCAGAGAGTGGCGGACAAGTTGGCGATACCGGGGTTATCGTGGGCGAAGGGTTCCGGTTGCGAGTGGCGGATGTCACCAAGCAGGACGGAATTTTTGTTCATGTCGTGAAGCCGGAAGTGGGCGATGGGGCGACGGGTTTGGATCAGGATTTGGCGATCGCGAGATTGAATGAGATTTATTTTAATCAGCCAGTTAAGGCGATGGTAGATGTTGAGCGGCGGCGGGCGATTACCCGTAACCATACGGCAACTCACTTGATGCACGCGGCGTTGCGGGACACGTTGGGGACTCATGTGACTCAGGCGGGATCGCTGGTGAACGATGAGATTTTGCGGTTTGATTTTACGCATGGGGCGGCGATGACGCCGGAGCAGGTTTCGCAGGTAGAGGCGATTGTTTACCGGCAGATATTGGCCAGTTCACCGGTGATTACTTATGCAGATACGCCGATTGACGAGGCGCGGGCGATGGGCGCGATGGCACTTTTTGGCGAAAAATATGCGGATCGAGTTCGGGTTGTTCAGATTGGAGGGATGCCGCCGAGTGAGCCATCGTTTAGCCGGGAGCTTTGCGGAGGAGTTCATGTGGGATCGACGGGCGAGATTGGCATGTTCAAGATTCTGCATGAGGCGTCGGCGGCTTCAGGTGTGCGGCGGATCACCGCTGTTACGGGTCTGCCCGCATTTAACTGGGTTCATGATCAGCAGGCTCTGATTCATGAAACGGCAGCTAAGCTGAAGGCTCAACCAAAGGAATTGGCGCATGCGGTGGAGAAGCTGCAGGAAGCATTGCGTGAGGAACGGAAGAAGCGCGAGAAGATGGCTCAGCAGGGGGCGGGTCAGGTGGCTTCTGTGGACAAGCAGATAGGGTCTGTGCTTTTGAGGGTGCAGAAATTGGTGGATGCGGATGGCGCGGAAGCGAAGTTGGCGGCGGATCGGTTGGTGGACGGTAAGCCGGATGCGGTGTCGTTGGTCAGCAATGTTGCGGATGGAAAGGTGACATTCGTTTGCAAAGTTGGCGAGGCGGCGCAGAAATCGGGCGCGAAAGCAGGCGACGTGATTCGAGAAGTTGCGAAAGCGGCGGGCGGCGGCGGTGGCGGTCGACCGGACTTTGCGACGGCAGGGGGCCGGGATGTTAGTGCGGTAGACGCGGCTCTGGCGGTGGCGGAATCGGTTTTGGCGGGGATTTGATAAGGCTTTAGCAACGAATGCCCTGCCTCATGCTGTTGTCATGAGGCAGGGGCACGTTACTATGCATCTGTAACCACTAATGAGGAGATCCCGACTTGCGTCAGGATGACGTTTCGTTAGAGTTTTGAAGTGACTTTAGGCGGCAACTTTGTGGGCTTTGCTTACGGCTCGGGCGATATCTTGCGGGAGCAAGTGTTCGGTATCTAAGAGCACTGTGAGCTGATCTTTTTTGCGGCCGATGGAGTTGAAAAAGGCATCATTTGTGTCTTTCAGCATTTCGGGGCTGTCATCGATTTCAGAGTCGTCGAAGTCTTCGATGCCATCGACGGTATCGACCCGGAGGGCGGTTCGTCCAAATGTTCCGGAGACGATGATGTAGTTGGCACTGCCTTCTTTTGGGGCGAATTCCAGTCGAGTTCTAAGGTCGACGGCGGCGAGCGTTTCGCCTCGTAATTCGAAAACTCCGAGCACCATTTTGGGGGTT
>Ga0209066_10002452_pt1 | contig 22495 bp, 22 predicted proteins | sample All_14_2_FD_187198 | JGI IMG/M metagenome (GOLD analysis project Ga0209066, IMG submission 187198) | Freshwater microbial communities in response to fracking from Pennsylvania, USA - Allegheny Zone_MetaG_DW_15 (SPAdes) (version 2) ... | reverse complement strand
AAGATCAGAAGATTGGCGGCCCCGGCCATGCGGGCCAGGTCGCTGGCGGTGTCGGCAGCCGCCAGGGCGCGCTCCTTGAAAGGGATCGTGACGTTCAGGCCGCGAATGGCCCCGCCGCGCAGGCCGTCGATGAAGGCTTCGAAGCGATCCTCGCCCGGCGCGAAGGGGACATAGGCGGCGTCGAGGCCAGCGGCCTTGATCCAGGCATTGTGGATCACCGGGCTCATCGAGTGCCGGATCGGCGCGCCGCAGACGCCGGCGACGATCGCCGCGCCGGTGAGGGTCGAACTCATGCCTCCAGGGCTCCATGAAGACGCAGAAAGTCCAGCAGCCCCACCAGCGGCAGGCCCAGGATGGTGAAATAGTCGCCGTCGATGGCGTCGAACAGCTGCACGCCTTCGCTCTCCAGCTCGTAGCAGCCGACGCAATGCAGGATGTGCTCGCCACGCCGGGTCAGATAACCGTCGAGCCAGGCATTGCTGAACGGGCGGACCGACAGCCTGGCGGTCTGCACCACCCGCCAGATCGGCTTGCCGTCGCGGGCGACCACCACCGCCGAATGCAGTTTGTGGGTCTGACCGCGCAGTTCCAGCAGCAGGGCGCGGGCCTGGTCCAGGCTCTCGACCTTGTCGATCAGCCGGCCGGCGAAATCCAGGGTCTGGTCGGCGCCGATCACCAGGCCGGGCCGCTTGCCCGAGACCTTGACCGCCTTCAGCTCGGCCAGGGCGTCGGCGATCTCGCGGGGGCTGCCGCCCTCGGCCAGTAGGCCTGCCTTGGTCGCGTCTTCGTCCACGCCCGCGACAACCGCCTCGAAATCGACCCCGGCATTGCGCAGGATCGCCTGCCGGGCCGCGCTTTTCGAGGCCAGGGTGACCGGCGTGCGGCTCATCCCAGAACCTCGACCTGGCCGCGACCGCCGGAAAGCAGGTTGATGATCGCCGCAGCCGTCTCTTCCACCGAACGGCGGGTGACGTCGATGATCGGCCAGCCCATCTTCTCGAACAGGCGGCGGGCGGCGATGATCTCGCTGCGCACCGCGTCGGTGTCGATATAGTCGCTCTCGCGGTTCTCCTTCAGCGACAGCAGCCGGTTACGGCGGATCTGGATCAGCCGGTCGGGTGAGGTCATCAGACCTACGATCAGGGTGTTCTTCAGCTCGAACAGTTCGGACGGCGGCGGCCGGCCGGGCACCAGCGGCACATTGGCGGCCCGGACGCCCCGGTGGGCCAGATAGATGCAGGTGGGGGTCTTGGAGGTGCGCGACACCCCCACCAGGATGACATCGGCCTGGGTCAGGTCCTGCCCCCCCTGGCCGTCATCATGGGCGATGGCGTAGTCGAGCGCCTCGATCCGGTCGAAATAATCGTTGTTCAGGGCGTGCTGCGCGCCCACACGTGTTGAGATCCTGGCCCCCAGATAGCGCGACATGGCGCTGACCACGGGATCCAGGGCCGCAATACAGGGCATCTCCAGCCGCCGGCAGCCCTCCTCCAGCGCCGTGCGCAGACCCGGATCGATGATGGTGTGCATCACCACGCCGGGCGCGCCGGCGATCTCTCCCAGCGCCCGGTCCAGCTGCCGGGTCGAGCGGACCAGGGCATAGATGTGCTCGATCGGCAGGATGTCGGTAAACCGGGCGCAGACAGCGCGGGCCATCGCATTCAGCGTCTCGCCCGTCGAATCCGACACCAGATGGATATGAAAATAGGTCGCGAAGCGCGGCGCGGGACGATCATCGCCCGGCCCTCCGCCCGAACCTTCCTGTGGATCATCCGTTAACGGTTGCTTAACCACTTGGCCTGCCTCTGGGGACGCGCGGGCGCCGAAACCGTCCCGAAGCGTCGTGTCATGTCGCCGCTGTGATCAACGGCCGCATTGACCGCGTAACATCCCCAAGCCGAACCCGCATCCCTGGATCTTGGATCATGGCAATCCCGTGCGCGGGGACGAAGGGTTAACGGGATGTAAAGCACACTGACGCGCATTAAGAGTTCGTTAAGGAACTAAAGGCTCTAGCCAATCATCCCCATGATTAACAGGGCGCCATCCCCATGTGGGAGATCACGGGCACAAGGCGGGATAGGATGTGGGAGTCATGCCGAGCGGCAGCGTTTTCCCCAGTTCCCACTTGCCCTTCCTCTCCTGCTTCCAAACTTAAGATCTTATTAAGAAATGAAGATTGGCCTTCGGGCTTGAGCCCAAGGGCAGGACGGGATTTAACGCCCTCATGAACGCATCCAGTCCGAACCCCCAGACGCCCAAGCTGCTCTCCGTCCTTGCCGGACAAACCGCCGAACGTCCGCCGGTGTGGTTCATGCGCCAGGCTGGACGCTATCTGCCGGAGTACCGGGCCGTTCGCGCCACGACGCCGGACTTCATCAGTTTCTGCTTCGACCCCGAGAAGGCCGCCGAGGTGACGCTGCAGCCCATGCGGCGGTTCCCGTATGACGCAGCCATTGTGTTCGCCGACATCCTGCTGATCCCTGGCGCCCTGGGGCAGAAGGTCTGGTTCGAGGCTGGCGAGGGTCCGAGGCTGGGCGACATGCCGTCGATCGAGTCGATGGCCGAACTGGCCAGCGGCGCCGGCGCCAAGCTGGCCAATATCGGCGAGACGCTTGGCCGGGTTCGTGCGGCCCTCGATCCTGAGAAGGCGCTGATCGGATTCGCCGGCGCGCCCTGGACCGTGGCGACCTATATGATCGAAGGCGGCTCCAGTGATCGCACCGGCGCCCGGACCTATGCCTATCAGCTCCCCGAAAAGCTGGACCAGCTGCTTGCGGTGCTGGTCGAGGCGACGATTGATTATCTGGTCATGCAGGTGAACGCCGGGGCCCAGGCGTTGAAGCTGTTCGAGAGCTGGGCCGAGGGCCTGTCCGAACCCCAGTTTGAACGGCTGGTGATCAAACCGCATATCGCCATCGTTGAAGGCCTGCGGGCTCGCGGCGTTACCGTGCCGGTCATCGGCTTCCCGCGCGGCGCCGGGGCCCTGGTCGAGACCTATGCTTCGGTCGTGCCGGTGCAGGGCGTGGCGCTGGACACCCAGGTCAGCGCGGCCATGGGCCAACGCATCCAGAAGCTGAAGCCGATCCAGGGCGCCCTGGATCCTCTCTTGCTTCGGGCCGGCGGCGACCAATTGCTGCGACGTGTGGACCAGATGATCGAACACTGGGGGCAGGGCCCCTATATCTTCAATCTGGGCCACGGGATCCTTCCGGATACGCCGATCGCCCATGTTGAACAGGTTCTGGCCCGGGTGACTGGCAAATGAGTTCCCGCAGGAAAATCGCCGTCGTTCTGTTCAATCTGGGCGGCCCGGATGGTCCGGACGCCGTCCGCCCTTTTCTGTTCAATCTGTTCCGTGATCCGGCGATCATCGGGGCGCCGGCCTTTATCCGCTATCCGATCGCCGCCCTGATCTCGACGACCCGGGAAAGGAGCGCCAAGGCCAATTACGCCATGATGGGCGGCGGCTCACCCTTGCTGCCCGAGACCCAGAAACAGGCGCAGGCCCTCGAAACCGCCCTGGCGCAAGCCCTGCCGGATGCTGAGACCAAGTGCTTCATCGCCATGCGCTACTGGAAGCCGCTGACTGAGGAGACGGCCAAGGCCGTCAAGGCATGGGCTCCCGACGAGGTCGTGCTGCTGCCCCTCTATCCGCAGTTTTCCACCACCACCACCGGCTCGTCGGTCAAGGCGTGGAACAAGGCCTATCGCGGCCCGGGCAAGGTTCGCACCGTCTGCTGCTATCCCACCGACGACGCCCTGATCGACGCCCATGCGCGCCTGATCCGCGAGACCTACGAAAAGGCTGGAAGCCCCGGACCCGCGCGTCTGCTGTTCTCGGCCCATGGCCTCCCGGAAAAGGTCATTCTGGCTGGCGACCCCTACCAGAAGCAGATCGAGGCGACGGCTGCAGCGGTCGCCGCCAGGCTGGGCGATGGCTGGGACTGGAAAGTCACCTATCAGAGCCGCGTTGGTCCGCTGAAATGGATTGGTCCCTCCACGGACGACGAGATCCGCGCCGCCAGTGAAGCGGGCCTGGCCTTGGTGGTGACGCCCATCGCCTTTGTCTCCGAGCATATCGAGACCCTGGTCGAACTGGATCACGAGTATCGCGAACTGGCGGTGGAGGCCGGGTGCCCGGCCTATGTCCGCGTCGCGGCCCTGGGCGTCGAGCCGGCCTTTATCGAAGGTCTGGCCAAGGCGGTGGTCCAAGCCATGCCGCGCGATGGTGTGGCTCCGGCCTGCTCCTGGCGCTGCGCGGGTGACCAGAAGCAGTGTCCCCGAACCCGAAGTGTCGCCGCGTGACGGATTTTCTGGTTCAGAACTTCAACGTCTTTCGCGGTCTGCACATCCTGGCCGTGATCGCCTTCATGGCCGGGATGCTCTATCTGCCGCGCCTTTTCGTCTATCACACCATGGCGACGCCCGGCTCGGAGACGGATGAGACCTTCAAGGTGATGGAGCGGCGGCTGCTGCGCGGCATCATCAATCCGGCGGCTATCCTGACCTTTGTGTTCGGCCTGGCCCTGATCCTCGCCGACAGCCAGATCCGCGGCTGGGACTTTCTGCTTCAGCCCTGGATGCTGGCCAAACTGGTCGCCCTGGTTGGCCTGTATGGCTGGCACGGCTTTCTGTCGGTGGCCCGTCGCAAGTTCGAGCGGGGGGAAAACGCCCGCTCGGAAAAGTTCTGGCGGATCACCAACGAAATCCCGTTCGTCCTGGCGATCGTCATCGTGCTGTCGGTGACGACCAAGTTCCTGGACCACTGATCATGGGTCAGCGGGGGAGGCGCAGCTTGACCCGCTCTCGCGCATGTGGTTCCCATCAGCCTCAAGTCTGACGCTGAGCGTTTGACCTGTTTCTTCACGGACCGGCGCCCGTCCTGGCGCGCCCCGGAGCCAAGCTTCGAAGGTCTGTTCCCCAATCGATCCGCGTCGTCGTCATGACGCGCTCGCCCGGCCCCCTGGCCTGGCGTGAAAACAGAAGTTCTTTTCCGGTCGGATCGCCTCTGGCGGTCCGCGCCCCCGTTTGAGTCTGATCATGACCGAAGACACCCAACAAGACGACTCCGCCGAGGAAGCCATCGTCGACACCACGGCCGCCGCCGAGGCGCCCGGCGCCCAGAACATCGCGCCCGAGTCTGATGACGCCGGCGACGCGGAAGACACCGGCATCGCCGACGCTGTCGCGGCCCTGGGCCTCAAGACCATGTCCCTGCAGGAGCTGAAGGAGAAATCCCCGGCCGACCTGTTGGCCTTCGCCGAGACCTTTGAGGTCGAGAACGCCAATTCCATGCGCAAGCAGGACATGATGTTCGCCATTCTGAAGACCCTCGCCGAGGAAGGCGTGGAGATCTCGGGATCGGGCACCATGGAAGTGCTGCAGGACGGCTTTGGCTTCCTGCGCTCGCCAGAGGCCAACTATCTTCCGGGTCCGGACGACATCTATGTCTCGCCCTCGCAGATCCGCAAGTATGGCCTGCGCACCGGCGACACCGTGGACGGCGCCATCCGCTCACCCCGCGAAGGCGAGCGCTACTTTGCCCTCACCGGCGTGGCCAAGATCAATTTCGAGGCCCCCGACAACGTCAAGCACAAGATCCACTTCGACAACCTGACGCCGCTCTATCCCGAAGAGCGCCTGAACATGGAACTGCCCGATCCGACCGTGAAGGATCGCTCGGGCCGGATCATCGATATCGTCGCCCCGCTCGGCAAGGGCCAGCGCTGCCTGATCGTCGCCCCGCCGCGCGTGGGCAAGACCGTCATGCTGCAGAACATCGCCAAGTCGATCGAGACCAACCACCCCGAGTGCTACCTGATCGTCCTGCTGATCGACGAGCGCCCGGAAGAAGTCACCGACATGCAGCGCACCGTGAAGGGCGAGGTTATCGCCTCGACCTTCGACGAGCCCGCGACCCGCCACGTTCAGGTGGCCGAGATGGTCATTGAAAAGGCCAAGCGCCTGGTCGAGCACAAGCGCGACGTCGTGATCCTGCTGGACTCGGTGACCCGTCTGGGCCGCGCCTACAACACCACCGTCCCGTCGTCGGGCAAGGTGCTGACCGGCGGTGTCGACGCCAACGCCCTGCAACGGCCCAAGCGCTTCTTCGGCGCGGCGCGGAATGTGGAGGAGGGCGGTTCGCTGTCGATCATCGCTACCGCCCTGATCGACACCGGCAGCCGCATGGACGAGGTGATCTTCGAAGAGTTCAAGGGCACCGGCAACTCGGAAATCATCCTGGACCGCAAGGTCGCCGACAAGCGCATCTTCCCGGCCATCGACGTACTGAAGTCCGGCACCCGCAAGGAAGAGCTGATCACCCCGCGCGACCAGCTGCAGAAGACCTATGTGCTGCGCCGCATCCTCAACCCGATGGGCGCCTCGGACGCCATCGAGTTTCTGCTGGAAAAGATGCGCCAGTCCAAGACCAATGGCGACTTCTTCCAGTCGATGAACACCTGACCGATCACGGTAGGGCTGACAAGCAAAGCGCCGGGGGTCATACCCCGGCGCTTTTTTGTTGGGCGGACTGGTAAAGGTCCTACGGCAGAAGCAGGGTGGCGCCGGTCGTACGCCGGCCTTCCAGGGCTTCATGGGCGGCCCGGGCTTCCGAGAGCGGGAAGGTCTGGCCGATGTCGATCTTCACCGCGCCCGAGGCCAACACCGTGAACAGCGCCTCGGCGCTTTCGTCCAGTTCTTCGGTCGTGACGATGTAGTCGAACAGGCGCGGACGGGTGACGAACAGCGACTTGCCCGACAGCTCCAGCGGCGAGAACGGTGGGACAGGACCCGAGGCGTTGCCAAAGGTCGCCAGCACGCCGCGCCGCGCCAGGCTCTTGAGGCTGCCTTCGAAAGTGTCCTTGCCGACGCCGTCATAAACGACGGCCACACCCTTGCCGCCCGTGATCTCCGCGACGCGGACGGCGACGTCTTCCTGCCCATAGAGGATCACGTGGTCTGCGCCGAGTTCGCGGGCGATGCCGGCCTTGGCCTCCGACCCCACTGTGGCGATCACCGTCGCGGCCAGGGTCTTGCACCACTGAACCAGGATCGAGCCGACGCCTCCAGCCGCCGCATGGACCAGAACCAGGTCGCCGGGTTTCACGTGAAAACATCGCCGGACCAGGAACTCGGCGGTCATGCCCTTGAGCAGGACGGCGGCGGCGATCTCCAGACTGACGGCGTCCGGGACCTTCACGGCGCGATCGGCCGGCACGACCGCTGCCTCGGCATAGGCGCCGAGCGAGCCGTTATAGGCGACGCGGTCGCCGACCACGAAGCGGGTGACGCCTTCGCCCACGGTCTCGACGAGGCCGGACGCTTCCAGTCCCAGAACCGCCGGCATTCTCATCGGGTAGAGGCCGGATCGGTGATAGGTATCGATGAAGTTGAGGCCCACCGCGTGGTGGCGGACCAGGATTTGCCCCGGCCCTGGCGCGGGGACGGGCAGGTCAATGGCCTCGAGTACCTCTGGACCGCCGGCGCGGACAGCTTGGATCGCCAACATCGGTCTAGGCCAGATGGGTCTTAAAGAAGGTCAGGGACCGGCCATTGGCCATCGCCGCGTCGGCGGCGTCGTAGTGCGCGCCGCCTTCTCGGGCGAAGGCGTGATCGCGGCCGGCATAGAGATGAACCTCGATCTGCGGATGATCCTTCAGGGCGGCCAGGATCACCTGCTGCGCTTCGGGCGGTACGAACTGGTCCTTCTCGGCGATGTGCATCAGCAGGGGGCGGGCCAGCTTGTCGGCCTCGCCAACATATTTTTCGAGCCCCACGCCATAATAGGAGACACAGGCGTCGGCGTCCGTGCGGGTGGCGGTCAGGAAGGCCAGCAGCCCGCCCAGGCAATAGCCGACCGCGCCAACCTGGCCCGACACGCCCGGCAGGGCGCGGACGGCGGCGATGGTGGCGGCGATGTCGCTGACCCCGGCGTCGACGTCGAACGCATTGAACAGCTCGAACGCCCGCTTCCATTCGGCTTCCGACTGATCGGTGATGTCAATGCCAGGCTCAATGCGCCAGAACAGGTCGGGGCAAATGGCGACAAAACCCTGGGCGGCCAGGCCGTCGCAGATGTCGCGCATCACCTGGTTGACGCCGAAGATCTCCTGGATCACGACGACGGCCGGGGCGTTCTGTGCCTGGGGCCGCGCCACATAGGCCGAAAAGGCGCCGTCGGGCGTGGTGATGGTGAGGGTTTCGCTCATCGGGTCTCTCCGTCGCATGGGGTCGATGTGACTTTCGACCGAAGCGCTCTAACGTGACGCGTCGGGCCTGGCCCATAACAATATCGTGCCCTGACCTGAGGGAACCGCCATGAAGATGACGATCGAGATCGACTGCACCCCCGTGGAAGCCCGCACTTTCCTCGGCCTGCCTGACGTCAGCAGCCTCAACGACCACCTGGTCAAGGAGATGCAGACCCGCATGGACGCCAATATGGCCATGCTGGCCCCCGAGGAGCTGATGAAGAACTGGATGGCCTTTGGCACCGGCGCCCAGGATCAGTTCCGCAAGCTGATGACGGCGGCGGCGGGCGCGGCGGTCGGCAAGCGCGACTGATGACGGACACGATCTTCGCCCTGGCCACGGCGGCCGGGCGGGCGGCGGTGGCGGTCGTGCGCATCTCCGGCCCCGCCACGCGACACGTGGTGGCGGCGCTGGCGGGCAAGACGCCGCCGCCGCGTCAGGCCGGTCTTCGCCGGCTGAAGCATGACGGCGTCACGCTCGACGAAGCCCTCGTCCTCTTCTTCCAGGGTCCCGCCAGCTATACCGGCGAGGACGCCGCCGAGTTTCACGTGCATGGCGGCAGGGCGGTCGTCGAGGCGCTGCTCGAAGCCTTGGGCGCTCTGGGCCTGCGTCTGGCGGAGCCTGGGGAGTTCACCCGCCGCGCCTTTGAGAACGGCAAGCTGGATCTGGCCCAGGCCGAAGGCGTGGCCGACCTGATCGACGCCGAGACTGAGGGGCAGCGCAAACAGGCCCTCGGCCAGATCGGCGGCGCCTTGAGCCAGCGCTATGACCGTTGGCGTGAGCTGCTGGTCCATGCCCTGGCCATGCTGGAAGCGGCCGTGGACTTCCCGGATGAGGATCTGCCCGAAGAGGTGGCGGCGCGTGCCCGCCCCGGACTGGAGACCCTTGCGGCCGAGATCGACGCCGCCCTCGCTGATGCTTCCCGGGGCAGACGCGTCCGCGACGGTTATCGGATCGCTCTGGTCGGCGCGCCCAACGCCGGCAAGAGCACAGTGTTGAATGGCCTTGCCGAACGCGAGGCCGCGATCGTCACCGACATCGCCGGTACGACGCGGGACATCATCGAAGTGCCGCTCACCCTGGGCGGCTATCGTGTCTTGCTGGCCGATACGGCGGGCCTGCGTGAGACGGTTGATGTTGTGGAAGCCGAGGGTGTGCGTCGCGCGCGGGCCTGGGCGCATGAGGCCGACCTGCGCATCTGGGTCATTGATGGTTTTCACGTGGAACATCTGGCGGAGGAGGACAGCAACCTGCTTGCGCCGGGTGACTGGGCGCTGATCAACAAGACGGATGTCGCTGATCCCAAGGCGGTGGCGGCCGCCAGAGAGATGTTGATTGAGCGCGGCTTGACCGTCCGGACCGCCGCAGCCCGGACCGTGGGTGCGGTCGATCGGCTGAGAGCCGACCTGTCGGTTCACGTGACGGCCGCCCTGTCCGGCGCCGAGTTCCCAGCCGCGACCAGGCTGCGTCATGCCGAACGCCTTCGGGAAGCTCGCGGCTATCTGGGACGGGCCCTGTCTGAGGCGGGGCTGGAGGTCGAACTGGCCGCCGAAGATGTTCGGCTGGCCGCTCGGGCCCTTGCCAAGATTACCGGCCGCATAGACGCCGAGGATGTGCTGGATCGGGTCTTCTCCAGTTTCTGCATCGGCAAATAGAGTTCCACGTGAAACATCGACAGGTTGTCCACAGGGCGATCACAGCTCTGTCCTGAGTGTTTCACGTGAAACGCCTCGGACTCACATCGACCTTTTCGCCTCAAGAGCGTATATGGAAGTCCAGCGCCCCCGTCAGATCCGGGGGCGTTCGCATTGAGGCGCGTACCTTTGTCCAACACCTGGGATGTTATTGTCATCGGCGGCGGCCACGCCGGCTGCGAGGCGGCCAGCGCCGCCGCGCGCACGGGGGCCCGCACCCTGCTGCTGACCCACAAGCTGGAGACCATCGGAGAGATGTCCTGCAACCCGGCCATCGGCGGTCTGGGCAAGGGCCATCTGGTGCGCGAGATCGACGCCCTCGACGGCGTCATGGGCCGCATGGCCGACAAGGCGGGCATCCAGTTCCGGATGTTGAACCGCTCCAAGGGGCCCGCCGTGCGCGGTCCGCGCTCGCAGATCGATCGCAAGCTCTATCGCGAGGCCATGCAGGCCGAGCTCAACGCCACGTGCAATCTGGACATCATCGCGGCTGCAGCCGAGGACCTGATCGTCGAGGACGGCCCCAATGGGAAGCAGCGCGTCGCGGGTGTGATCGATGGGGCAGGGGTCGCCTATCACGCCTCGCGCGTGGTGTTGACCACCGGCACCTTCCTCAAGGGCCTGATCCATCTGGGCGAGACTCGCACGCCGGCCGGCCGGGTCGGCGACGCCCCCTCCATCGGCCTCTCGGATCGGCTCTACGGCCTGAACTTCCACATGGGACGTCTGAAGACCGGCACGCCCGCGCGCCTCGATGGCGCGACCATCGCCTGGGATCGCCTGGAGATGCAGGCGGCCGACGAGGAGCCTGTGCCGTTCTCGTTCCTGACCGACAGGATCACCGTCCCGCAGATCCAGTGCGGCGTGACCTATACGACGGCCGAGACCCACCAGATCATCGCCGATCGCCTAGGCGAGTCGGCCGTCTATGGCGGCCGCGCCACAGGGATAGGGCCGCGTTATTGCCCGTCGATCGAGGACAAGGTCGTTCGCTTCGCCGACAAGACCAGCCATCAGGTGTTCCTGGAGCCGGAAGGCCTGGACGACACGACGGTCTATCCGAACGGCATCTCGACATCTGTTTCGGAAGAGACGCAGTTGATGTTCCTGCGCACGATCCCGGGCCTGGAACAGGTCGAGGTCAAGCGCTACGGCTATGCCATCGAATATGACTATGTCGATCCGCGCGAGCTGTTCCCGACCCTGGAGACCAAGCGCCTGCCGGGCCTCTATCTGGCCGGCCAGATCAACGGCACCACGGGCTATGAAGAGGCCGGCGCCCAAGGCCTGGTCGCCGGTCTCAACGCCGCCTTGGCCGCGCGGGGCAGGGAGCCCGCCGTCTTCGCGCGCGATGAGGCCTATATCGGCGTGATGATCGACGACCTCGTCACCCGTGGCGTCACCGAGCCCTATCGCATGTTCACCAGCCGGGCCGAGTTCCGTCTGACCCTGCGTGCTGACAATGCTGATCAGCGCCTGACCGACCGGGGTGTCGCCCTGGGCGTCGTTGGGCCGGTCCGCGCCGAGGCCTGGGCCGACAAGAAGGCCAAGCTGGACGCGGCCCGCACCTTTGCCCGCTCGGTCAGCCTGACCCCGCCCGAGGCGCTGAAGGCCGGCTTCAAGGTCAAGGAAGACGGCGAGCGTCGGAATATCTTCGCTCTGCTGGCCTATCCGGATGTCACCCTCGATCGGCTCGCAGACGTGTGGCCCGAGGTTTCCACGTGGAACATGGCGGTGCGCGAGCAGATCGAGATCGAGGCGGCCTATGCCGGCTATCTCGACCGCCAGCGCGCCGACGCCGAGTCTTTCCGCAAGGAAGAGGATCTGCGCCTGCCGGCCGATCTCGACTATCGCGCTGTCGGCAGCCTCTCCAATGAGGTCCGCGAGAAGCTGGCGCGGGTCAAACCCCTGACCCTGGGCCAGGCGGCCCGTATCGAAGGCGTGACCCCGGGCGCCCTGACGGCGCTGTTGGCCCACGTGCGTCGCCATGCAGCCTGAGACCGTGCTCACCTCCGAACCTGTGGCCGAACCCGTGCTTGATGCGGCCGGCTATCAGGCCCTGACCGGCGTGACCGATAGCCAGCTGGCGGATCTGGCGCGCTATCAGGATCTGCTGGCCGAATGGAACGCAGTGATGAACCTGGTGGGGCCAGCGACCATTGCGACCTACTGGACACGCCACGTGCTCGACAGCTCGCAGCTGCTGGAGATGGCCCCGGGCGCGAAAACCTGGGCTGACCTCGGCGCTGGCGCCGGTCTGCCTGGTATTGTGCTGGCCATACTTTTGAAAAACACACCGGGCGCCAGGGTGCATCTGGTCGAAAGCATGGCCAAGCGCTGCCGGTTCCTGACCGAGGTGGTTTCGGCCCTCGACCTGCCGGCCCAGGTGCACAACGCCCGGGCCGAGGAACTGAGCCTCAAGGTCGATGTGGTCACCGCCCGCGCCTGCGCGCCGATGACCAAGCTGTTCGGGTTCTCGTGGCCCTATCTGCACCGGGGCGCGCTGGGCCTGTTCCTGAAGGGACAGGATGTCGCAAGCGAGCTTTCGGAAGCCGAGAAGGCTTGGAACTTCGACGCCGAGTTGCGACCTAGCCAAAGCGACCCCCGTGGTCGGATCGTTCAAGTTAAGAGGCTTTCCCGTGTCCGCTAAGCCAGCCCAGCCGCTCCGCGTCCTCGCCATCGCCAACCAGAAGGGCGGGGTGGGCAAGACGACCACGGCCATCAATCTGGGCACGGCCCTGGCGGCCTGCGGCGAGCGCGTGCTGCTGATCGACGCCGACCCGCAGGGCAACTGCTCCACCGGTCTGGGCATCACCCGCCAGCAGCGCCGCACCACCCTCTATGACGTCTTGATGGGCGCCTCTCCGGTGGTTGACGCCGCCGTGGCCACCAGCCTGCCGGGGCTGGATGTTGTCCCGGCCGATGCCGACCTGTCGGGCGTGGAGCTGGAACTGGGTCAGACCGCCCGCCGGTCCTACCGACTGCGCGATGCGCTGGAACCCCTGCGCGCCAGCGGCGCCTATACCTATGTGCTGATCGACTGCCCGCCATCGCTGAACGTGCTGACCGTCAACGCGATGACCGCCGCTGACGCGGTGTTCGTGCCGCTGCAGTGCGAGTTCTTCGCCCTGGAAGGCCTGACCCAGCTGATCCGCACCATCGAGCGGGTGCGCGGCAGCCTCAATCCGCACCTGGAAATCCAGGGCGTGGTCCTGACCATGTATGACAAGCGCAACAGCCTGTCGGAACAGGTGGCCAAGGATGTCCGCGCCCACTTTGGCGACAAGGTCTATGACGCGGTCATACCGCGCAATGTGCGGGTCTCGGAGGCGCCGTCGTTCGGCAAGCCGGTCCTGCTCTACGATCTGAAATGCGCGGGCAGTCAGGCCTATCTGAAACTGGCCCGCGAAGTGATCAGCCGCGAACGCGCCCGCCTGTCCCAAGCCGCCTAGACCAGAATTCACAGTCGATACGAGTTTAGAATGGAGTCCGCCGTGGTGGGAGAGCCGGGTATGGCCGAAGGGCGCAGGGGTTTGGGTCGCGGTCTGTCCGCCCTGTTGGGCGAGGTCGACGCCGCGCCGGCCCAGGCGCCGGGCGAGCGGCTGGGCGGGGCCAATGAGGCGCCGATCGAGCTGCTGCGCCGCAATCCCGACCAGCCGCGTCGCACCTTCCGCGAGGACGACCTGGTCGAGCTGTCCAATTCGATCCGCGAGAAGGGCGTCCTGCAGCCGATCCTGGTGCGACCCGCGCCGGGCGCGGCCGGGGAATACCAGATCGTCGCCGGCGAACGCCGCTGGCGGGCGGCCCAGCGGGCCGGCCTGCGCAGCGTGCCGATCCTGGTCCGCGAACTCGATGACCTGGCCGTCCTCGAGATCGGCATCATCGAGAACGTCCAGCGATCAGACCTCAACATCCTGGAAGAGGCGCTGTCCTACCGCGTCCTGATGGACAAGTTCGATCGCACCCAGGAAAATATCGCCCAGACCATTGGCAAGAGCCGCAGCCATGTGGCCAACACCCTGCGGCTGCTGGCCCTGCCCGAAGAGGTGCAGCAGCATCTGGTCAGTGGCGAGCTGACCGCCGGTCATGCCCGCGCCATCGCGGCGGCCGAAGACCCCGCCGCCCTGGCGCGCGAGATCATCGGCAAGGGTCTGTCGGTGCGCGATACCGAAGCCCTGGCCCGCAAGACGCCGGACGCTCGCCCGTCCAAGAACAGGGGCGGCCGTCCGCCCAGGGTGAAGGACACCGACACCCAGGCCCTGGAGTCGGACCTGTCGTCGGTGCTGGGCCTCGACGTGGTCATCGACCATCGCGACGGCGCCGGCCAACTGACCATCCGCTATGCGACGCTTGAACAGCTCGATGACCTCTGCAACCGGTTGACGCGCGGGGTCTGACCGTTCGCACGAAATGCGAAGCTGAAAGGTGTGATGTCACGCTTTTTCGGCTGCCTCTGTCGCGTACAGAGCGGCGCCTTTCCGTACTCAGGGAGGCGCCGTTTTCGTGAGACGAGGGCGTCTTTCGCAATAATCCGTGTAAGGCCCTGTTTCACAAGGCTTTCGGGAAAGTCATCCACAGAGGCGCAAACGCCCCGTTTTCGGGGGTTCTCGGCCTAAAGCCCCAGCCGTCGCGCGCGACCGGCGATCATCAGGGCCAGGCGCTCGGAAATCAGCTGGTCGGGCGAACCGGAGGTCTTGCAGGCCCGGTCGGCGTTCAGGATTTCGCCCTGGATATCCAGCAGCAGCTCCAGGGTCCAGGCGCGGGCCTGACGCAGGAACTCGCGCTCCTGTTTCCAGAACACGCCGGAGGCCTTGGCGGCCGCCGCCAGGTCGATGCCGTTCTTGTGCAAGGTCAAGGTGCGGCGCAGGCGGCCCAGATGATAACCCATGGCCCGCACCGCCGCCGGCCCGCCTTCGCCCTCGGCCGCCGCGCGGCGCAATCCGGCCTGGGCGGCGCCCAGACGGCCGCCGAAGGCGTCGATGGCGGCGTCGCCGAGCGAGGCCTCGGGCTCGACCCCCAGGAAGTCGGTCAGGTCGGCCGCCGTGGCGTTGACGCCGCTGCCAGGGCCCAGGAACAGGATCAGGCGCTCGATCTCCATCCGCGCCACGCCGCGCTCCTTGGGCAGGCGTGAAACGAACAGGTCGAGGGCCTCGCTGTTGAGGCTGACCTTGTCCCGCGCGAGAGTTTCGCGGGCCAGGCGGGCCATGTCGCCGGCCTCATCCTCGTAGCAGGGGATGACGGCGCAGCCGCTGGCCTTCTCGCCGACCTTCCGCAGGGTCGAGTCGCGGCCCAGGGCCCCGGCCTCGACGATGAACAGGGCCTCGGGATTGAGCTGGCCGTCGACATGGCGGGTCAGGGCCTCGGCCGCGGCCTTGTCCGGTCCGGCCTTCTCGCCCGTCAGGCGCAGGCGCACCAGGCGCCGGCCACCCATCATCGACAGGGCCGAGAGCTCTTCCTCCAGCTTGCCGGGATGGGACTCGACGTCGCTTTCGGTCAACTGGGCGGTGTCGAAGGGATCGTCGGGCCGCGCGAACAGGCGCTTGGCCAGCTGGTCGGCGCGATCGCGCACAACGCCCCGATCCTTGCCATAGATGACCACGGCGCGGATATCGGCGGCCGGATCCTTCAGGAAGCGTTCGACGTCCGGCCGCTTGGACAGGATCATGGCGTCAGGCCTTCAGGAAGGGATTCAGGTCCCGGCCTTTCGGCCACTGGCCATCCAGGCGGCGAGATCCAGCTGGATGTTGCGGGCCGCTTCGGCGGCGGCGCGTTCCTGGCCGTCGTTCTGGGCGGCGATGGCGGCATAGGGCTGGTCGGCCGAGTCGTAGGTGACGGCGGCCTCGCTGCGGCCCTTACGGACCTCGGCGCCGGTCTTGCTGTCCAGCAGGCGCCAGTTGACCACCATCCGCAGCTCGTAGCGGTTGGCGACATTGTCGACCCGCACGCCGCGGGCAAAGCGCTGCTCGCTGACCGCCAGGGTCAGGCGATAGGTCGACGGCGCGCCGGTGTTGTAGACGAAGGCGTCATCCAGCTGCTCGCGCAGCAGGAAGCCGGCGCGACCATCGGGGGCGATGGTCTCGATCGAGGCCAGGCCCGGCGTGACGCCCGGCGTCGCATACAGCGGCGTGAAGCCGCAGGCCGAAAGGCCGAGGGTGGAGACGGCGAGCGCGCCAACCAGGAGAATGCGTTTCATCGGTCAGTTGGCCACGATGTTGACGATACGGTCCTTGACCACGATCACCTTGCGGACCGTGACGCCCTCAAGGTGGGCCAGGACGGCGGGATCCGCCAGCGCGATCTTCTCGACCTCGCCTTCAGACAGCCCGGCCTTGACCCTGATCTCGCCGCGACGCTTGCCGTTGATCTGGATGGGCAGCACACGCTCGTCGTCGGCAGCCAAAACCGGGTCGGCCTTGGGCCAGGGCGCATCGACCACCAGGCCTTCGCCGCCCAGGCTGGCCCAGGCTTCTTCGGCCAGGTGCGGCGTGAACGGCGCCACCAGGCGGGCCAGGATGTGCAGGGCCTCCTTGCGAGCCGCCAGGACGCCCTGGGAGGCGCCTTCAACAGGCGCGGCCTTGAGGGCGTTCAGGAACTCGTACAGGCGCGCCACGCCGCTGTTGAAACGGAAGCCCTCGATGCTGTCGGTGACGAAACCGATCAGCTTGTGGGCCGATTTGCGCAGGGCCACGGCGGCCTCGTCGCCAGCGTCATGGGCGAAGTCGCCGGCCGGCTGGCTGTCGAACTCGTTCCACAGGCGGTGGGTGAAGCGCCAGGAGCCCTCGACGCCGCTGTTGGTCCACTGCACGTCGCGCTCGGGCGGGCTGTCGCTCATCACGAACAGGCGCGCGGCGTCGACGCCATAGGCCTCGAAGATATCTTCGGGGGCGACGACGTTCTTCTTCGACTTCGACATCTTCTCGATGTCGCCGATGGTGATCGGCTCACCGGTCACGGCATGTCTGGCCGTCCGGCTATTACCCTCGGTCGTGACGACGACGTCCGAGGGTTCGACCCACTCGCCGGCGACGGTCTTGTAGGCCTCGTGGGTGACCATGCCCTGCGTGAACAGGCCCGCGAACGGCTCTTCCACCGACAGCAGGCCCTCGTCCTTCAGGGCGCGGGTGATGAAGCGGGCGTACAGCAGATGCAGGATCGCGTGCTCGACGCCGCCGATATACTGGTCCACCGGCATCCAGTGATCGGCCGAGGCCTTGTCGATGCACTCGGCCGCGTCCGGATTGGCGAAGCGCGCGAAGTACCAGCTGCTGTCCATGAAGGTGTCCAGCGTGTCGGTCTCGCGCTGGGCGGGGGCTCCGCAGGACGGGCAGGTGGTGTGCTTCCAGGTGGGGTGACGCACCAGCGGATTGCCGGGCTTGTCGGTCTCGAAGGTGACGTCCTCGGGCAGCACCACCGGCAGCTGGTCTTCCGGCACGGGCACGGGACCGCAGGTCTCGCAGTGGATGATCGGGATCGGGCAGCCCCAGTAGCGCTGGCGGCTGACGCCCCAGTCGCGCAGGCGATAGACCGTCGCCCCCTGACCCTGATCCTGGGCCTCGATGCGGGCGATCGCCTCGGACTTGGCGGACTCGATGTCCATCCCGTCCAGGAACTGCGACTTGAAGATCGAGCCGGGGCCGACATAGGCCTCCTTGCCAATCTTGAACTGTGCCGGATCCTCGCCGGGCGGCAGCACCACCGGCAGCACCGGCAGGTCGTACTTGCGGGCGAAGTCCAGATCGCGCTGGTCATGGGCCGGGCAGGCGAAGATCGCGCCCGTGCCGTAGTCCATCAGGATGAAGTTGGCGATCCAGACGGGCAGGGTGATGGTCGGATCCAGCGGGTGGACCACGCGCAGGCCGGTGTCACGGCCCAGCTTCTCGGCGCCTTCGATATCGGCTTCCGAAGTCCCACCCTTCCGGCATTCGGCGATGAAGGCCTGCAGGTCAGGATTCTCGACTGCCAGCTGCTCGGCCAGCGGGTGCTCGGGCGCGATGCCCACGAAGCTGGCGCCAAACAGGGTGTCGGGGCGCGTGGTGTAGACTTCCAGGCCGGCGGCGTGGCCGTCCGGCGCTTCGCCGTCGAATTCGAACGTGAACCGCAGGCCCTTGGACCGGCCGATCCAGTTCTCCTGCATGATGCGAACCTTTTCAGGCCAGCGATCCAGGGTCTTGAGGCCGTCGATCAGGGCGTCGGCATAGTCGGTGATGCGCAGGAACCACTGGGTCAGCTTGCGCTTCTCGACCGGGGCGCCCGAGCGCCAGCCCTTGCCGTCGATCACCTGCTCATTGGCCAGCACGGTCATATCGACCGGGTCCCAGTTGACCGAGGCTTCCTTGCGATAGACCAGGCCGCGCTTCAGCAGCTTCAGGAACCAGGCCTGCTGCTTGCCATAGTATTCCGGGTCACAGGTGGCGAACTCGCGCGACCAGTCGATCGACAGGCCCAGGGCCTTCAGCTGCTCGCGCATCGCGGCGATATTGTCGTAGGTCCAGCCCTTGGGATGCACGCCACGCTCCATGGCGGCGTTTTCGGCCGGCATGCCGAAGGCGTCCCAGCCCATCGGGTGCAGCACGCTGAAGCCCTGGGCGCGCTTGTAGCGGGCCACCACGTCGCCCATCGCATAGTTGCGCACATGGCCCATGTGGATGCGCCCCGAGGGATAGGGGAACATCTCGAGCACATAATATTTCGGCCGGCCGTCGCTGATGTCCGCCGTCTTGAAAACGTCGGCCTTGTCCCAGGCGCTACGCCATTTGGGCTCGGTGTCTTTGGGATTGTAGCGGGCCATGAAAACCGGATGTCTGGATGTGCGAAAGGCGCCCGGGCAGGCGCGTCCGCAAGACATATAAGCGGTTTCGCGGCCGGAGCGCGCTGGAAAGTGCGGTGGCTGGGTCTTCGCCGGGTAACGGCGAAGACCCGCTGGCGGCCCTAGCCGCTGATGTTGGACAGGCGAAGCTGACGGGCGCGGGTCAGGATCGCGTTTTCGATGTCGGTGGCCGTCTGGTCGGCGGCAGGCATGTCCGTCCAGCCCCCCGCAGCGTCCTTGGCCTGCTTGAACACGCTGACGTTCAGACCGTCGGCGCGCAGGCGGGTGTCGAGGATGTAGACGGTCGCCTTGAAGCGCTCGTCAGGCTTCTCCGGGTTCACATACCAGTCGGTGACGATCACGCCGCCGTAGGGGTCGGCCGAAGCCAGGGGCATGAAGGCCAGGGTGTCGAGCGTCGCGCGCCACAGATAGCCGTTGACGCCGATCGAGCCCTCGGTGGTCGGCGCCTTGCCGCCCTTGCCCATGCCAAAGAGGTTGAAGCCGCCTTCTTCCTGGGCGGTGAAGGTCTTGGGACCCTTGGTGCTGCCGCAGGCGGACACGCCCAGAACCGACAGCGCCAGCACGCCAGCGGCGACGCCACGCAACACTGACCCACGCTCAAACGCCATAGTACCTCGCTCTAATGTCTCGCCGGCGCGATCGCGCACTACTGGCGCGCCCCCGCAGCCGGAAGCCGGTCTATAGCATGGCCGCGCTGCCTCAAAACAGGAATCGCGTGACTGGTCCGCCACACGCGCCCTCTGAATCGCGACATTACCGCTATCCTGCGACCAAACGCCGGTTGACCGCGTTTAAGCCAAGCCTTTAATCGATGCTTAGGGCGCGGCCTTCCATTTTGGGAGGACGTGGGGTTTGGGACAGGTAACGAGTAGCGATGACCGCGACGCGTTTTTTTACGGCAGGCGCCGCCGCGCTGATCCTTACAGGATCGGCGACGATCGCCCATGCTCAGGTCAAGACCCGCTCCGTCACGCCTGATTTCACGGTCAAGAACGACTTTACCGCTACCCCCAAGGGCGTCTTCAGTCCTCAGGACTCCAAGAAGACGCTGCAGTGGGACGCCAAGAAGGGCAAATGGGGCCTCAAGCTGGGTCTTGATCAGCCCGTTGGCCGCGAGATGGAGCTGAAGGACGTCGAAGCCGGCGCCTATTTCAAGCTCACCCCGTCGATCCGCGTCGGCGGCGCCGTGGCCCTGGGTGAAACCAACCCCGCCGTGGCCGCCCGCAAGGCCGAGCCCGTCGAGCCCGCGCCTCGGGTTCGTCTGGAAACCGCCTTCAAGTTCTAGAGCGCCAGCGCTTCGACGGCCGCCAGGCCGACGATCCCTGTATTCTTCAAGTCCTGCACGGTTACGGCCCGGATTCCGCCCAAGGCGTAGATCGGCGTGTCCGTCACGGCGACCACGGCCCGAAGGCCTTCTATCCCCAGCGGCGGCCCAGCTGACGGACTGTTGCTTGCGAAAACCGGTGAAACGACCAGAGCGTCCGCGCCAAGAGCGCTGGCGGCGATAGCGGCCTTGCGGTCATGGGCGGCGATGGTGATCAGCCAATCGGGCCGCTTGTCGCGCAGGGATGGCGCGGATTCTTGCGCCTTTTCAGGCAGGTGAACGCCGTCGGCGCCGATGGCGGCGGCCAGGATCTCATCCGCGCCGGCCAGCAGCAGCAGGCCGCGACGGTCAGCGATGGCCCGCAGGCGTAACCCCCGATCCACGGCGTCCGCTGCGCCAAAAGCCCGAAACACCACGCCAGCGCCCGGAGGCAGGCGCTCCGCCACCGCTTCGGGCTCTGGAACCCGGGTGGGATCGGTGAAGAAAAGCAGGTTTGGCAGCACGATTCCGCGCGCCGTCCTTGGCGCAAAGGTCATGGCCGTCCTAGACAGGGCTTCCAGTTCGTCCATCGGCCTCAAGCGATCCCCTGCATGTCCGACGTCCTCCAAGCCAGCCCGTTGGCCTCCATCCGCGCCCGAATCGCCGCCGCCGAGACGGCGGCCGGCCGCGCGCCGGGCTCGGTGACGCTGGTGGCGGTGTCCAAAACCCAGCCCTGGGACCATATCGCCCCGGTTCTGGCCGCTGACCAGCAGGTGTTCGGCGAAAATCGCGTGCAGGAGGCGATGGAACGCTGGACGCCGCATCGCGGCGAGGTGGAACTGCATCTGATCGGACCCCTGCAGACCAACAAGGTCCGCGACGCGGTGGCCTTCTTCGACGTGATCGAGACGGTGGATCGCGAGAAGCTGGCCCGCGCCCTGGCCGACGAGATCGGCAAGCAGGGCAAGGCCCCGCGCCTCTATGTGCAGGTCAATATCGGCCTGGAGCCGCAGAAGGCCGGGATTTCGCCCGCCGAAGCGGACGCGTTCATCACCCTTTGCCGCCAACTGGGCCTGACGATCGAAGGCCTGATGTGCATTCCGCCCGCCGAAGATGATCCGGCCCCGCACTTCGCGGCCTTGCGAGCGATCGCCGCCCGTAACGGGCTCGAAAAGCTGTCGATGGGCATGAGCGACGATTTCGAGACTGCCATCGCTGAAGGGGCCTCGTCAGTGCGGGTCGGCTCGGCGATTTTTGGATCGCGGCGCTATCCTCCGGCCTGATCCGCCGCGATCTCGATCGCATCGCCTGGACGCGCTTGTGCCAGCAGCGTCTCCAGATCTTCGCGGGCCAGGGCCACGCACCCCTCGGTGCCGGAATAGTCCTCCCGCGCCAGGTGCAGGAAGATCGCCGAGCCGAGGCCCGGAACCGGCGGATCATCATTGTGGGCCAGGATCCCGACCAGGTCATAGACGGCGTCGTCGCGCCATAGCCGCTCGGCGCTGGCGGGGTAGGGCAGCTTGACCGGCCGGTTGTAGGCCACATTGGCCGGCGCGTCGCACCAGTGCCGGAATAGTCCTCACGCGCCAGGTGCAGGAAGATCGCCGAGCCGAGGCCCGAAACCGGCGGATCGTCATTGTGGGCCAGGATCCCGACCAGGTCATAGACGGCGTCGTCGCGCCATAGCCGCTCGGCGCTGGCGGGGTAGGGCAGCTTGACCGGCCGGTTGTAGGCCGCATCGGCCGGCGCGTCGCACCAGCCGTCGTCTGGCGCCATCGGGCGGACGGGCAGGGCGGTGGTCGGGCCGTCCGGGTAGGCGTCCGGGCGATAGAGCACTTCGCGGATCGCCCACACGCCTACGGGGCTCCTGTTGTCGCCTTCGCGCTTGTCGGCGGCGGCGATGACGCCGGCCTTGCCCAGGGCGCATCGAACCGTGCGGCCGTTGATATCGATATGGCCGTCTGGGCGAGCCTTGAAGATCATTGTCGGCTTCTCCGCTCCCGAGGGTTGTCGCCGGGGGCCGCACCGGTGCATGTTCCGGCATATGGCGCAACGCAAGACCCTTCTGCTGATTGACGACGACGACGACCTGCGCGGCGCGCTGGCTGAACAGCTGGCCCTGCACGAGGAATTCGCGGTGGCCGAGGCCGCCACGGCCGGCGAGGGCGTGCGCATGGCGCGCGAGATCAAGCCGGACCTGGTGCTGCTCGATGTCGACCTGCCCGACATGGACGGCCGCGAGGCCTGCCGGCTGATGCGCAAGAACGGCGTGATGGCCCCGGTGATCATGCTGACGGCGGCGGCCAGCGACTCAGACACCATCCTGGGCCTGGAGTCCGGCGCCAACGACTATGTCACCAAGCCCTTCCGCTTCGGCGTGCTGCTGGCCCGCATCCGCGCCCAGCTGCGCAGCTA
>Ga0209066_10002450_pt1 | contig 22500 bp, 16 predicted proteins | sample All_14_2_FD_187198 | JGI IMG/M metagenome (GOLD analysis project Ga0209066, IMG submission 187198) | Freshwater microbial communities in response to fracking from Pennsylvania, USA - Allegheny Zone_MetaG_DW_15 (SPAdes) (version 2) ... | reverse complement strand
GCGGGTTGCGGGCCAGGTGCAAGGCCAGGGCCTCGTAGCCGGCTGGCGAATCGGCCACCAGCTCGGGCATGCCGATGGCGTGCAGCAAGCTGGCCGCCACACGCGCCGGGAAGGCCCCGCCCATGAATGTCACCACGGGCAGGCCAGCCATCAGGGCATCGGCCGCCGTCGTGTGGGCGTTATAGGGATGCGTGTCCAGAAAGATGTCGGCCTGGCGGTAGCGTGCGAGGTGGTCTTCCACCATCGGCACACGGCCAGCAAACACCAGCCGGCTCGGGTCGACGCCCCGGTTGGCCGCCTCCTGGCGCAGATTGCGTTGCGACACCTCACTGCGGGCCATCAGCCACAGCACGCTGCCGGGCACCTGGTGCAACAGGCGCATCCAGATGTCATACAGCGGTGGCGAGATCTTGTAGTCGTGGCTGAACGAGCAGAACACCACACCCTCATCCGGCAAGCCGCACTCCTGGCGGGTCGGCGTACGGTCGGCGATCTTCAAGCCTGCGTCGGTTGGCAGATAGGCGTCGGGCAGGTAGACCACCTTCTCGTTGTAGAAGGCCTGATGCTCACTGGGGATCACGAAGCGGTCCGCAATGATGTAGTCAATGAAGGGCGTACCCATCGTGCCAGGGTAACCCAGGTAGTTCACATGAACAGGCGCAGGCCGATAGCCGAAGACATCCGTGCGCGAATCAGCCGTGTAGCCCGCCAAGTCGACCGCGATGTCGACCTCCATCTCGCGCATCTTCGCGGCGATGTCGCGCGAGTTCATCAGGCGCGCGTCCACAAAATGGTCAAAAGCGGCCAGCATGCGGCCTCTCAAGCGGCTGCCATCATCAATGCCCAGCGAGATCGCAATGGTCTCGAAGCGGGACTTGTCGTGGCGCTCGAAAATGCCGGCCATCAGGTGGCCAACAGGGTGCTCGCGCAAGTCAGGTGACACATAGGCCACACGGATCTTCTTGTGGCGATAGCGCTCGCCCGTCCACATGGGCGTGCGGGGCGTTGAAAAGCGCGCTGCGAACATCTGCGAACTGGCCTGGTGCGCGGCCACATCATCAGAAAAAGCCATCAGCGGCAGCGACTTGCAACTGCGCTGCCCTGCCCTGATGCCTTCCATGATCTGGCTGACGCTGGATGCGAAATCCGTCCAGTCGCAAGCATGCAGTCTTTCGTAAGCCAGCAAACCCAGACCATAGTCATAGCGTGGGTTGACGGCCAGCAGGCGCTTGAAGATGGCCACAGCCTCTTCACTGCGCTTGAACTCGGTCAGGATGATGCCGCAGTTGCCCAGCGCTGTTTCGTGCTCAGGCTTGAAGGCCAGCACGCGCTGAAAGCGATCCAGCGCCTCCACATGCTTGTGGGACTCGCGCAGCAAGACCCCGCTGTTGATCAGCGCCTCCGGGTACTGCGGGTTGAGCATCAAGGCGTTGTCATACGCCGTCAAGGCATCGGCCGAGCGCCCTGCCCCTTGCAGCACGTTGCCGTAGGCCATCCACAGGGGTGCAAAGCCTGGCGTCACGGCCACAGCCTGGGCCAGCATGCCCATCACCGCGGCGCTTTCGCCGCGCTGCATCATGATCACAGCCAGCGAATACGTGGCCACGCCATCGTGCGGGAACACCTGCAGATAGGCCCGAAACAGCGCCGCAGCCTCGTCAACCTGGCCGGCGTTTTGAAGCTCGATGCCCCGAATCAACGTGGACTGGTCCATCGCTGGCGGTGCCGGCACGGTAGCCTCTGGCTCAGGCGGCACGGGCATCGACTGGCCGATCATGGCGGAGATCGCCTGATTGGCAGGACGCAGACTTGCTTGCGGCGGACGTTGACCCATCATGGAAACCTTGTCAAAAATGCGTGAGCGACATGGGCTTCCAGCGTAGGTCAAGCCCGCAAAGCCCATAGGCCCCAACAAGCCGACAAATACCGAATATTTCCGCCCTCTCAGCGCTGATCGGGCGTCAACCAGGCGCTCAAGCCCGAGCCCATCGAACGCAGCTGGGCAGACGCCTGGTAGCCGTCGTACAAGGCGTTCACATAGGCAATGCGCAGATTGAAGTGGTCGCTCTCCGCCGACATCACGTCGAACAAGGAGCGCTTGCCGATCTGGGACCACTGCTGGAAGGTGAAGTTGCGCACCCGCTCACTGTCGCGCAGCACGTCCACATAGCGCTTGGCACGTTCGAACGCGCTGGTCGCCACGTCATACACCTCCGAGGTGCGCGCGTACTTGCTGTTGAGCAATTCGGTCAACTGCGACCTGGCCGCCTGCGCGCGTTTGACGGCGGCCTGTGAAGCCGCTTCGTCAGAGAAACCGTTGAACAGGCTGTAGCTCACCGTCACCCCCGCTTGCCAGGATGAAATCGGCGTGCCCCCTTGCCTGCTCTCGCTCTTGCCCAGGCTCCAGTTCAGCTGCGGGCGTTGCCCGGCCACGATCGACCTGGCATAGCTGTCCATGGCATCTGCCTGCACACGCAACTGCTGCGCATCATTGCCAAACTCGATCTGTCGGTTGATCTCGCCAATCTCGGGCACGGTCGACAAAGGCAAGGTGATGCCCTCGCCTTGCACAGGCAGGTCGCCGATCAGCTTGCGCAGCTTGAACTCGCTCTGGCGGCTCTGGGCCAGAGCCTGGTCACGCTGCAACTCGGTCTGAGCCTGGGTCTTGCGCACCTGCACCAGTTCACTGGCACGGCCCTTGTCCTCGGACACGATGCTCTCCAGCGCCTCGACCAGGCAACCCATCTTGCGCATGTATTGCTGATAGACCTGGGCCTGCAACTTGTAGCGGCTGCGCTCCAGCGCCGCCGAAATCGCCTCCAGCACCACCTGCTCCTGCGTCACGGCCGCGCCAAACTTGCTCGCGCCCAACAGCTCTTCGCGGTAGCGCAACATTTGGTTGAGCCGCCCACCGTCATACAGAGGCGCCGACACGTTCAGCGACAGGCTGGCCTGTTTGGTGCGACTGGGGTTCGCTGCATCCACCTGGGTGGTGCTCGACAGCACATTGCCACTGATGGCCACCACCGGCCAGCGCTCGCCCTTGGTTTCTGCCAGGTCGTACGCCGCTGCTTCAGACAACAAGCGGGCTGCACCCAGGTAGGCACTGCGGTTGCCCGCCTCACGGGCGATCACCTGCAACTGTGTCATCGGGTCCAGCGGCACCTCGGGCTCGACCTTGCCGACAGGCTTGGCGCCTGGCTTGAGGCTCGCCTGACGATCAAGGCGCTCACCGGCCAAGTCATCGCTGCAGCGTGCGGCATGCGCCACCGTCGACAGGCTGCCCGACAGGGCCAGTACAGACACGGCATGCGTCAACAAACGTGTGAACTTCATGACTCAACGCTCCCGAAAAGCTTCCTGCGACTTGCTCAATGGCACCAGCAGGTACTGCAACACCGTGCGCTCGCCGGTGCGAATTTCCACCGAAGCCGTCATGCCGGGCATCACCGACAAAGGCTTGCCGCCTTTGTGCAAGGTCGACACATCCGAGCGGATCATGGCGCGGTAGTACGTGGAGTCAGAGGCAGTGGCCTTGGACTCCTCACCCAAGGCATCGGGGCTGATGTAGTCGATCACCCCTTCCAGCCCGCCGTAGATGAAGTAGTCGTAGGCCGACAACTTCACGGTCACGGGCAGGCCCTTTTTGACAAAGCCGATGTCTGCCGGTTTGATGCGCGCCTCGATCAGCACGCGCGGACCCACCGGCAAGATTTCCATGATGGGCGCGCCGGCCTGCACCACCCCGCCCACCGTGGCAATGCGGATGTTCTTGACCAGACCCCGCACGGGCGACTTCAAGGTTGTGCGGCTCAGCACGTCCTGCTTGACCACCATCTGTTCTTCCAACTGGGCCAGCTCGGTGCGCGCCTTGACCAGTTCACCACTGGCATCCTGGCGAAAGCGGTTCACCCGCTCCTGGATCTGCAGATTCAGGTCATTGACCTGCCGCTGCAAACGCATCACTTCCACATCCGACATCAAGCCGCTGGCCGCCATGCGCTCGGACATGCGCAACTCGCGTTTGAGCAAACCCAGGCTGCGCTGCGTCACGCCGACGGCTTCATTGAGCGCCTGACGCCGAGCCTCATACGACTCGGTCTCGCCCTGCACCACGGCGCGGTCTGCCATCACCACAGGGGGAAAGTTCAATGGGCGGCCCATGGCCTCGGCCTGCAGGCGCGCCACCGTGGCCATCAGGGCCACCCGCTTAGCCTGACCTTCATTCTGCTGGGCCTCCACGCGGGTGGGGTCCAGTTGCAGCAGGTCCTGTCCCTTCTCGACCAACATGCCTTCTCTGACCAGCATGTTGCCCAGAATGCCGCCCTCCAGGCTGGCGATGATCTGTTCGCGGCCATCAGCCACCACCCGCCCCTCGGCCTTGGTGATCTGATCGACCTGGGCCAGTGCAGACCAGATGAAGGCGCACACCACCACCAGCAGCATCAGGTACAGCGACCAGGTCGCCGTGACCATGCTCTCGACCACTTGCGACTCCTTGACGCCAGACAGGAACTCCTCGTCGCCAGGGTAGTAATCCCCAGCCAACTTCGGACGACGGCGAAACCACGACATGCGGCTTGTCCTCAAGCCGACATGGCGGCCAAAGGTGGGCGCGATGGCGCAGCGGGCTGCTCAGGCTGGGCGTGTTGCTGCACCGTGGCAGCAGGCCGCTGGCCAGCCAACAGTGCCAGCACCTTGGCTTTCGGCCCATCGGCCAGCAGTCGGCCCTGGTCCACCACGATGATGCGGTCGACCACATCCAGCAGTGCGGGTCTGTGGGTCACCACCACCAGCGTCTGGCCGTTCACGGCCGTACGCAGATGCTGGATGAAACTGGCCTCTGACTGCGCATCCATCGAGCTGGTCGGCTCGTCCATGAGCAGCACCTGCGAGTGCGTCACCAGGCAGCGCGCCAAGGCCACCAACTGGCGCTGGCCACCCGACAGCAGGCTGCCCATTTCACCCACAGGCAGGTCGTAGCCCATGGGGTGTGCAGCAGCCAGTTTGTCCAGCCCAGTCTGTTTCGCCACCTCGATGAAGCGGTCCATGCTGGCGTGCGAGCGCCCCAGCATCACGTTGTCCTTGAGCGTGCCCTGGAACAGGCGCGGCTCCTGAGATACAAAGCCGATGTGGCTGCGGAAATCCGCCGGGTCGATCTGGCGCAAATCGATGCCATCCACCTCGACAAAGCCGTCGCTGGGCTGATACAGCCCGGCCAGCAAACGCAAGATGGTGGACTTGCCACTGCCGATCTTGCCCAGGATGGCGACGCGCTCGCCCGGGCGGATCTCCAGCGACACGCCTTTGAGCACCTTGGGCGCATGCTGGCGCGTGCCTTGCGGGTAGGAAAAGCTCACGTCCCGCAAGGCCATCTGGCCCTGGATCTCGGGGCGCGACAGGTACTGTTTGTCCGGGTCGCGCTCGGTAGGCATCGCCATCAACTCATTGAGCGTCTTCAAGGCGGCACGCGCCCCCTGGAAGCGCCCTGCCAGCATCACGACCGATGTCAAGGGCGCCATGGCACGGCCTGCGAACATGACCGCACCAATGAGCGACCCGCTGGACAAATGCCCGTCCTGAATCAGCACCACACCCCAGATCATCATGACCACGGTGACCAGCGGCTGCATGATCATCGTCAGGTTGTTGACCATGCTGGCAATCGACCGGGCCCGCAAGGACGAACTGGCCGCAGCGGCATTGGCCGCTTCATAGCGGCGCGCAAAGTAGCCTTGCGCGCCTGCGGCCCGCACATCTTCCAGCCCCTCGATCACCGACACCAGCGTGCCCTGCAGATCAGCATGCTGGGCCATGTTGGCCGTCATCTGGCGACGCAACACACTCTGGATTGCAAACGACACGCCCAGGATCAAAGGCACGGCCACCACCAGCACCAGCGCCAGCGGCCCCGCCACCACGTAGGTCATGACGATGAACAGCAGGATGAAGGGCATGTCCGTCAACACCGCCGTGCTGGCCGAGGTGGTGAAGTCGCGCACGATTTCGACCTGCGCCAGCTTGTGCGCGAACGAGCCTGCCGATTCCGGACGATGCTCCAGACGGATGTTGACCGCCTGGTTGAACAGGATGTTACCCATGGCCAGATCGGCCTTCTTACCAGCGATGTCGATCAGGTAGCTGCGCAACTGCTTGGCCACCACGTCAAAGGCGATGCTGAGCAAGGCGGCAATGCCCAAGGTCCACAGCGTGGCCATGGCTTTGTGCGGGATCACCTTGTCATACACCACGGCCATGAAAAAGCCCGTCACCAGCATCAGCATGTTGCTGAGCAAGGCGGCCACCATGGCGCCCCGGTAATAGGGCATGTAGTTCTTCAACGTGGCCCACAACCAATGGGCATCGGACTCGGGCTTGATGCCCGTCATGCCACTGTGGCTCGTGCTCGACTTGAGCGCCGCCAGCAAGGTGTAGCCCGAATACTCGGGCAACAGTTCTTCTTCGGTGGCCGTGCAGACCTCGTTGCCTGAGCCGGGCATGACCACTTCATAGCGCGCCCCGCCCGCCCGCTTGGACCGCGCGCTGATGCGCCGCGTGAGGATGACCGCGTCGCCATTCCTCAACAGCATCACCACTGGCATCAGCAGCGACAGGATCTTGCCGGGCGGCCGCCGAACCAGTGTGGCGCTGAAGCCTGCGCGGCGAAGCACGTCCACGGCCTGAATGCCGGTCATTGCCCCTTCCGGGCGCGTGCCATCAAGCAGGGAGTGCGCCGTGCGCTCGACACCATGGTGCCGGCATAGCCACAACACCGCCTCCAGCAGCGGATCAGAGGCCAAGTCTTCCCCCTCACCCGCCATCTCTGGCTCAGGTGTCCCGATCGGCTCGATCAGATCGGACTCTTCAGGGGTGTTCAACAATGACTCCTCGCGGCGACGCTACATCGCGACCGATATCAGTCGCATACGTCGATGCTAGGCGGGAGGGGGGGTGAACTTAAGCCGCAATAGCGCTCGGTTCGCCCTGCAATTCCTGGGTACCGGTGTGCTGGGCCGGCACGTGGCCGCAGGGCAAGAGAGGGGTGGAGGCGCGGGCCGGAGTCGAACCGACCTACACGGATTTGCAATCCGGTGCATAACCGCTTTGCTACCGCGCCTCGGAAAAGGCATCCAGCGCAGACCCAGGTCCGACTGGAAAAAAGGGAAGCCTGATTGGGGCTTCCCTTTGAAATTGGAGCGGGAAACGAGACTCGAACTCGCGACCTCAACCTTGGCAAGGTTGCGCTCTACCAACTGAGCTATTCCCGCATATCACCTAGTCATCACGCAAGCAGTTTTGTTTGCCTGGTTTGCCTGACAACTTGATCGCGTTTGGTTTGTCGCGATCAGCGAAGACCGCAACTATACATCATTTTTTTAGCGCACCAAAATGTGTTGCAACTTTTCATCAATGCGACCGCCAGAGTGAAGCCCGTACACTCCTGCCCCATGCCCCGATGGTGAAATCGGTAGACACAGCGGACTTAAAATCCGCCGCTTGCTGAAAGGCAGCGTGCCGGTTCGACCCCGGCTCGGGGCACCAGCGCACCGCTGGGTTCAGGCATAGCCCTTCAGGCCATCGACGGGCTGCCCATCGAGAATCAGGTAAACGTCGTAGGCGATCAGGAAGTTGTCTATCCACTCCTGGTTCTGACACGAGCGGCGCTCTGCCTCGACCAACACCCGCCCCGACAACGGAAACGTGGTCTCCAGCCGCTGGCGGCGACGCGTGTAAATCGCCTTGTCTGGGTCCAGATTCCAGTACTTCCAGGGCTTGAGACTGCCCATGAACTTGAAGTAAACGCCGTCATCGGCCGCCGTGTCCGGCAGGCGCTCGGACAAGCCATGCAGCACGTTGTGACCCAGCGCATGCACCTTCAACTGCCCATTGCGCGGCAGCTCGACCAGCTCGTGGTCCTGTGACACCAGGCAGATCAATTCCTGCTCGGCATATCGCAGGCTCTTGCGCCAGGCCTCATATGCCGCCACATACCGCGTGTCCCATTGCGCCGCTTGATACTGCCGCGTATTGAACAGGAGCACCGCGCCCGAGGGGTATTTGTCGTGGTGACGGATCTTCAACTGCGAGCTGGACAACTTTTCTGATGCCTGACTGCAGTTGGCGGCAATCACCCACTTGGCATCGTCGTGGCACAGCGTGTCCATCACCTCGCGCAGGTAGTCGTCAAAGTCGCGCCCCAACAAGATGCCCGCATCCAGGTTCAGGATAAAGGGGTGCTGCGGCAGCAACCACGGCACCAGGGCCTTGTAGACAATCGAATTGTTGAAGTGATGCGACTGGAAGTCGGACAGCTCGTTCTTGACCTCCATCGGGTAGATCTTCACCGAGCCCTGCACCATCACGCAGAACTGCAGCAGCGTGGCCTTGGCCTCGGCATCGGCCTCTTCGCCCCGGCTCAAGAAGATGAGGTGCAGCGCATCGAGCACATCGCCGCGCTGGGCCAGTTCATAAGCGCTGACCAGCGCGCACTCCAGGTAGGCGCTGTCAAACAGGATGGATGCGGCGATCTTCATGCGGCAGCAAGCAGCTTGGTACAGCCAGGCTCAAGCAGCCACTTTGTACAGCACACCCTGGTCCAGCAGCATGCCCGAGGCCAGTGCGGCCTGGGTGCCCTTGGCCAGATCGAACCCCCGGTCCGTCGTGGGCTCGAAGGCATCGATGTACTGCAGGCTTTCGCGCCCGAACACGAAGTTGCCCACCAGTTGGGCCCCCACGGCATACATGCGGGGTCGCAGGGCCATCATGCAGGAGGCAGGCACGCCAATCAGGTGCTCTTCCAGGTCCCCCTCTTGCTGCGGGTCCTGCGGGTAGAACCACAGCGGTGTGCTGATGAACAGCACGGCCTTGTCGCCCAGCGATGACAGCAGGTTGCGCAGCAGGTTCTTGGCCGTGGGCGCATCCAGGTGTTCGATGACGTCCAGCAGGCACAGCACGTCATAGGACTGCAGATCCGACAGTTCCAGCTCTTGCGCATACCCGTGCCAGATGTGGCGGTAGTAGCCCTTTTCGAACAAGGGCACGTTGCGGCAAGTGACGTCAAAGCCGTCGATGCCATCCACCACCCAATGCGCGGTGGAGGGGTTGTGCTTGATCATCTGGCCCAGCTCACCCCGGCCAAATCCAATGTCCAGCACCGAGCGCGGCTGGGCATGATCAGGGAACACATGCAAGAGCACAGGCTTGAGCGCAGCCGAAGTCCCGTTGAACTGGTGGTCTCCGGGGGCGATGTCCTGCACGATGCGGTAGTCCTTGACGATCTGACTGAGCATGGGTTCTCCTTGCAATGGCTTCGATGGCTTGATGCCCAGTCTAGATTTCGCCCGGCGCACTGAGTCCCGGGAGAAGGCGCCCAGATGCCTGCCAATTGGCGCATCCGGCACCGGCCCGCCACACCAACTGCCCAGACAAGCAGACGAACAACCCCGGCTTTCGTGGCTTATTGCCGGTAACGGGCCGCAGTGGCTTCGCTAACCTCGTCGTCAGTACTTTGAGTCTGGCCAACGAGGCTTCGATGAACGATATCAACAGGACCCTGCACATCTTTTACCGTCACGTTCACGTGAAGGCCAATGAACGCAGCCGCGACCCCAGGAAGTCGCGCCCTGAGTGGTTCACGCACGAGAAGTGCTTTCGCAACCTGCTGCAAACCATCGCCGCCGACCCGCTGGGCCACCGCGTGGTCCTCACCGTCATGTACGACGGCTCGCTGGAAGACCTGCAGACCGACTTCATGGCGTCCTACATCGCCAACGACAAGCTGGGCATCCGCCTGCAGTTCATCAAGGGCGGCTCGGACCGCAACTCCTTCCTGATCACCATGGCGCTGGCCAAGTCGCTGCAGGTGCCGGACACCGATGTGCTGTACTTCCTGGAGAACGACTATGTCCACCAGCATGGCTGGGTCAGCAAGCTGCTGGAGCTTTACCGCAGCGATCAGCCGTTTGACATCGTCTCCTTGTACGACCACAAGGACAAGTATTTTTCGCCGCTGTACACCGACCTCACCGCCCGCCTGTACGTCACCAACACGCACCACTGGCGCACCGCGCCGTCAAGTTGCGCCTCGTTCATCATGAGCAAGGCGGGCCTGGAACGTGACTACGACGTCCTGACCGCAGGCGAAACCGACTATCACTTCTTCACCAAGCTGGTGAACGGCCGAGGCCGTGTCCTGCTGACCCCGATCCCCGGGCTGTCCACCCACTCCATGGAGGGCTACCTGAGCCCCGCCGTGGACTGGGCTGCACTGACGGCCTGATCGCACGCAGCCACCCGCAACAACCATACAGCGCGCCAGGAGCCCAGGTCATGAGCAAGAAGCCGGTCTACGTCACCCAACCCTTTCTGCCCCCCCTGGCAGAGTTCACCACCTACCTGGAAAAAATCTGGGACAGCAAGGTGCTCACCAATGGTGGCCCGTTTCACCAGCAGCTTGAAAAGGCCCTGTGCGAACACCTGGGTGTGGAGCACATCGCCTTGTTCACCAACGGCACCGTGGCCCTGGTGACAGCGCTGCAGGCGCTGCGCATCACCGGCGAGGTGATCACCACGCCCTACTCCTTCGTGGCCACCGCCCACTCGCTGCTGTGGAATGGCATCAAGCCGGTGTTCGTCGACGTCGACCCGCTGACGCTGAACCTCGATCCCAAGAAGATCGAAGCGGCCATCACGCCGCAGACCACAGCCATCATGCCCGTGCACTGCTATGGCCACCCTTGCGATGTCGATGCCATCCAGAAGATCGCCGACAACTACAACCTCAAGGTGATCTACGACGCGGCCCACGCGTTCGGCGTTCAGAACCAGTCTGGCAGCGTGCTGCGCTTTGGCGACCTGTCGGTGCTGAGCTTTCACGCCACCAAGGTCTACAACACCTTTGAGGGCGGCGCCATCGTCTGCCCGGATGCCAAGACCAAGCAGCGCATCGACCACCTCAAGAACTTCGGCTTCGTCGACGAGGTCACCGTGGTGGCCCCTGGCATCAACGGCAAGATGAGCGAGTTCAACGCCGCATTGGGCATGTTGCAGCTCAAGTACATCGATGGCGCCATCGAGCGCCGCAAAGAGATCGACGGCATCTACCGCGCCTACCTGGCCGATGTGCCCGGCGTGCGTTGCCTGGACAAGACGGGCGAGACGGTGTCGAACTACGCCTACTTCCCCGTGCTGATCGACCACGACTACCCCATAGACCGCGATGCGCTGTATGACCTGCTGCGCCGCCACGACATCTACGCCCGGCGCTACTTCTACCCGCTGATCTCCGAGTTCCCCATGTACCGCGGCCTGCCCTCTGCGCAGCGTGACAACTTGCCCGCGGCCACCGAGGCCTCGCGCAAGGTGCTGTGCCTGCCCATGTACCCGGACCTCAGCGCCGAAGAGCAGATGCGCGTGATTCAACTGGTGCGCAGCAGCGGGCGCACAACGGTTGCCGCACCGGATACTTCCGTCGGCACGCTGGCCCATGACAAAATCCAGACGGCAGTCTCGCCTGCTTGATGCACTGACTTTCAAATCGACAAACAGGACACAAGATGAGCCAAACCGACAAGCTGTATGCCGCGTTCGCAACGGGTCTGCACATCGACATCGGCCGGGTCAACGATGGGCTGACCTATGAATCGATTCCTGAATGGGACTCGGTCGGGCACATGGCCTTGATCGTCGAGATCGAAACCGCCTTTGACGTGATGCTCGACACGGACGACATCGTCAACCTCAGTTCGGTCGGCAAGGCCAAGGACATCCTGGCCAAGTACGGCGTCACCGTCTAAGGCCCACATGCTGCTGAAAGACCAAGTTGCCCTGATTACCGGGGCCACCCGTGGCATCGGCCTGGCCACCGCCCGCGCCTTCCTTCAAGAAGGCGCGCATGTGTTCATCACCGGCCGCCAAAGCGAGCAGCTTGAACAACTGCAGCGCGCCCTCAGCGAAGAGGGCCACCCTGGCCAGCTCAGCGCCCTCACGCTGGACGTCAGCAACCCCGACAGCGTGCGCGACGCTTTCCAGCAGGTCTTCAAACAAGCCAAGCGCCTGGACGTGCTGGTGGCCAACGCCGGCGTGCTGGACGACGCCCTGATCGGCATGGTCACCCCGGACCAGGTACAGCGCACCTTCGAAGTCAACACCTTTGGCGTGCTGTACTGCGCCCAGTACGCCAGCCGCCTGATGGCGCGCCACCAGGGCGGCAGCATTGTGTGCGTCACCTCCATCATCGGCACCAATGGCAACACCGGCCAGGCTGTGTATGGCGGCAGCAAGGCCGCCGTGATCGGCATCACCAAGTCACTGGCCAAGGAGCTGGCTGACAAGAACATCCGTGTCAACGCCATCGCGCCGGGTTTCATCGACACCGACATGGCGCGCTCGCTCACACCCGAAAAGTTCGCAGAGCGCACCGCGTCCATCAACATGAAGCGTATCGGGCGCCCTGAAGAGGTGGCCAACGTGGCACTGTTCCTGGCCTCCGGCATGGCGTCTTATGTCACCGGCCAGGTCATTGGCGTAGACGGGGGCATGCAGATCTGATGTTTGCCGATCAACTGGCGCAGCATGGTCAGCGCACCGCCCTCATCCTGGAAAGTGGCGACGCCGTCAGCTACCAGGACCTGGCCGCCAGTGCCGATGCCGTGTTTGATCGGCCCGATGCGCCCACCCTACCCCATGTGCCAGTGGCCATCGAGTGCGTCAATGCGCTGAGCACACTGCAGGCTTATCTTGGGGCCCTGCGCCGCCGTATCCCGGCATTGCTGATGGACGCCACGCTGCACGCTGACATGCGCAGCCGCCTTTACCAGCGCTTCCAGATCGAGCAAGTGTGGACCGCTGAAGGGGCATGGCAAGCTACCGGCATGGGCCCTCAGCAGCCCGCCGCACACCCCGATCTGGCCCTCTTGCTGTCCACATCCGGCAGCACAGGCGAGCCCAAGCTGGTCAAGCTCACCGCAGCCAACCTGCAGGCCAATGCCGCATCGATCGTCAGCTACCTGGGCATCACCCATGATGAGCGGCCCATCACCACCCTGCCCGTGCACTACTCATACGGCTTGTCGGTGATCAACAGCCACTTGCTGGCTGGCGCCACCATCTTGCTGACTGACAAGTCCATCGCCAGCGCGCCGTTCTGGCCGTTTTTCAAGGCCCATGGCGCCACCAGCCTGTCGGGTGTGCCAGCCACCTACGCCATCCTGCGCAAGCTGCGTTTCGAGCGCATGAGCTTGCCCAGCCTGCGCACCCTCACCCAGGCAGGCGGCGCCATGCAGCTGGACGACGTGCGCTGGTTCGCCGAACAAGCCCAGGCCAAAGGCCTCAAGCTGGTTGTGATGTACGGCCAGACCGAAGCCACAGCCCGCATGGCCTACATCCCGCCCGCCCATCTGGCCAACAAGATGGGCGCCATCGGCATCGCCATCCCTGGCGGTCAGCTGCACCTGGTCAATGAACAAGGCGAGGTCATCAAACAGCCGCGCCAACAGGGCGAGCTGCGCTACACCGGCCCCAACGTGATGATGGGCTACGCCTGCGATGTCGCCGACCTGGCCCTGCCCGACCAACAGCACCAGGTCCTGCGCACCGGTGACCTGGGCTGGCAGGACGAAGACGGCTACCTCTACATCACCGGCCGGCTCAAGCGCTTCATCAAGGTGTTTGGCAACCGCATTGGCCTGGACGAGGTCGAGTCGCACCTCAAGCAAAGCGGCTTCGACGTGGCCGTGACGGGCCGCGATGACCTGCTCGTGATCGCCTGCCGTGAGGCCGGAGACGACACACCGCCAGACACCGCCGCACTGAGCACACTGCTGGTTAACCGCTACAGACTGCACCCGACGGCCATCAAAGTGGCGCTTATCGACGCTTTCCCCCTGTCCTCATCCGGCAAAGTGCAGTACCAGGAACTACTGAAGCTGACAGCCGCCTGAACGGTCTGCCCCGAGGTCAATATGTCGACTGAGCGCCCCTTTCTTGACTGGCCCATCTACGGCCTGGATCAAGTCACCAAGCGCAAGGCGCTGGTCCAGGCCCTGAGCGAGCTGGTCTCCCACCATCGCCAGCACTGCGAGCCGTATGCGCGCATCCTGCAGGCGCGCGGCGTCGCACCCGACGCCAGCTTCAACACACCACAAGACATCCCCTTCCTGCCCGTGCGCCTGTTCAAGGAGTTCGAGCTGCAGTCGATCCCGGCCGATCAGGTCTTCAAGGTCCTGACCTCGTCGGGCACCACCTCGCAGCGCGTGTCACGCATCATCCTGGACAAGGACACCGCCCTGGCCCAGTCCAAGGCCCTGATCAAGATCCTGCAGGACTTCCTGGGCAAAGACCGCCACCCCATGCTGATCATCGATCACCCCGGGGTCATGAAAGACCGCCGCTCCTTCTCGGCACGCGCGGCCGGCATCATGGGCTTTTCCAACTTCGGGCGCGACCATACCTACGCCCTGCGTGACGAAGACATGAGCCTGGACGTCGAGGCCGTCTCGGCTTTTCTGGCCAAGCACCAAGGCAAGCGCGTGCTGCTGTTCGGCTTCACCTACATGGTCTGGCAACACCTCCTGCAAGAGGTCATCCAACGTGGCCTGTCGTTGGACTTCAGCCAGGGCCTGCTGATCCACGGTGGCGGCTGGAAGAAGCTGGCCGCACAGGCCGTCAGCAACGAGCGCTTCAAGGCCGCGTTGCGTGAACACCTGCGTTTGCCCGCCGTTCACAACTATTACGGCATGGTCGAACAGGTCGGCTCCATCTTCATGGAATGCGAGCATGGCCGCCTGCACACGCCCTCGTTCGCCGACGTCATCGTGCGCAACAGCCATGACTGGTCAGCGCAAGGTGTGGGTCAAAGCGGCCTCATCCAGGTGCTGTCCCTGCTGCCCACCAGCTACCCCGGTCACAGCCTGTTGACCGAAGACACCGGCATGCTGCTGGGTGAAGACGACTGCCCCTGCGGCCGCCTGGGCAAGACCTTCTCCGTCACCGGCCGCATCGCGCGCGCCGAGCTGCGCGGCTGCAGCGACACGTATGCGGCAGACCATTCGTCGCACACCGGGAGCGCAACATGACCGCCAGCTACGAACCGCTGTTGCCAGACTCACCCACCCCAGAGGCCCTGGCCCGGACAGCACCGCTGCCCGTTTTCGCCAAAGCGTCCATCGACTTTGCCCAGGCGCTATCAGGCGAGCTGCTCAAAGACCGCGACATCAAGGTCTTCCCCGAACTCGTCGCCCTGGCCTACTGGCTGCGCAAGGCCAACGTCGAGCGCCTTGGCCGCACGCTGGCTGAACGCATCGGCGACACCATTCAGCACCCACGTGGCACGGTGTTTCACATCGCCCCGTCCAACGTCGACACCATCTTTGTGTACTCGTGGTTCCTGTCCTTGCTCACAGGCAACCGCAACATCATCCGCCTGCCCAGCAAGCAGTCCCCTCAGACCGATCTGCTGGTGCAGGCCGTGGCCCGCGTGCTGAGCCACCCCGCGCACACCGAACTGGCCCAACGCACCCTGCTGCTGCGCTACGCCATCAACGACGCCATCACCGCGCGCCTGTCCGCCGTCTGCGATGTGCGCGTGATCTGGGGTGGCGACGACACCATCCGCAACGTGCGCCAAGTCCCCATCCCGCCGCATGCCATCGAGGTGGCGTTTGCCAACAAGTACTCGCTGGCCGCCATCCACATCGACCAATGGCTGAGCCAGCCTGAAGCCCAACGCCAGACACTGGCCCAGGCCTTTGTCAACGACGCCTTCGCCTTCGATCAAATGGCCTGTTCCTCGCCGCGCATGGTTGTGTGGGTGGGCGCCTCAGCCAGGCTCACGCAAGCCGCGCAGGACTTCTGGCAACGCGTCGAGGCCATCCTCGCCCAGTCAGACGACCAGCTCGATGACGTGGACAGCGTCAACAAGCTGATGGCCCTGGACACCCTGGCCATACAGAGCCAGGTCCGGCACACGCCTGGCGCCAACAACCGGCTCACGCGCAGCTGGCTGGCTGAACCGGCCCTGCATGTCGACCTGCATTGCGGCGCCGGTCTATTCTTCGAAACCCACCTGCCCGACTTGCCCGCCCTCATGCCCCTGCTCTCACGCACAGTGCAAACCTTGTCCTACGCTGGCTTCGAGCGCGAGACCCTGCACCAGTTTCTCAGCGCGCCCGGCCTGGCCGGCATCGACCGCGTCGTGCCTTTTGGTCAAGCGCTCACCTTCAACGAGGCCTGGGACGGCTACGATCTGCTGCGCACCTTCCTGCGCCAGGTCACGCTGCAATGAGCCAACAAGACAAGCCACACGCCATGGGTTTTCAAAGCCACACACACATTCAGGCGGTCGTGATCGCCGGTGCGGGCGGCTTCGGCCTGGAAGTCTACGACTACCTGCTGCAACACCATGATGCGGGTGGCCCGCCCATTGCCGGCTTCATCGACGACACGCCTGAACTGATCCTGGGCGACGACATCCACCACCCCCTGCTGGGCTCGATCACCGACTACCGCGCCGTGGCCGGTCAGGTCGTCGTGTTGGCCATCGGCTCTGTCAAAGGTCGCCAGGCCGTCCTGCAACGCCTGTGGGCCCAAGGTGTCGAGACCCCGCCCTTTGTCGCCGACATGGCCATGGTCTCGCCACATGCCACCTTGGGCCAGGGCAGCATCGTGTGCCCTTTCTCCATCGTCGGGCGACGAGCGCAACTCGGCCAGGGCAGCCTGGTCAACGTGCACGGCAGCGTCGGCCATGGCGCGCACGTTGGCGACTTCTCCGTGCTGTCGCCCTACGCCGCGCTCAATGGCGACGCCACCATCGGTACCCGCTGCTTCCTGGGCACACGCGCCACGATCTACCCCAAGATCCACATTGGTGACGACTGCATCGTCGACACCCACTGCGGCGTGCGGCAAAACGCACCCGAAGGCAAGGTGCTCATCGCCAGCCGAGGCAACTACCAGGTCACGCCCCTGCGCACCAGGTAAGCCCCGGCCGCCTGCGCCAAGCGCGCAATAGCGCGGCTGCCCTCGCGTTTATCAAGGCAACAGGCCCAACGCCGCTCTTGCACCATGTGGCACAAGGCGCACCACTGCGTCAGGAGAGCCCGCCATGGGGAAAATCGCCGCCATCGCGATGGTGAAAGACGAATGCGACATCATCGAGCTGTTCGTCAAGATCAACTCGAGAAGCTTCGAGCACATCTACATCATCGACCACAACAGCCAGGACGGCACCCTGGACATCCTGTTGACGCTCAAAGCGCACGGCTTCCCGCTCACGATCTACCGGCACGAGTCCATGGACTTTCAGCAAGCCGTCTTGCTGACCACGCTGGCCCGCCAACTGGCCGCCACCGACACCTACGACTTCATCGTCCCGCTGGACGCCGACGAGTTCCTGTCCGTCGACCAGGCTCGTTTGCACGACATCTTCTCCAGCGAGATCCCGGCCAGCAACTGCGGCACCCTGCGCTGGGTCACCTTTGCCCCGCTCTCGGCCGACTACTACCAGCACGCCGCGCCACTGCATGAGCTCTTCAGGCAAAGACGGCACGAAACGCACCAGCGCTACAAGGTCGTCATTCCCAATGCCGTGGCCAGGCAAGGCGTGATCGCCGAAGGCAACCACTTCGTGCGCCCATCGCCAGACGCCCCATGGCTGCAAGGCCCCGTGCTCAGCGTGCCGCTACAACACGCCCCGATCCGCTCGCTCGAACAGATCACCGCCAAGGCGCTGATCGGCAGCATGACCCTGTCCATCAAGCGCGGACGCACGCACAACGAAGGCGCCCATTGGGACGACATCGCGCGGCAACTGACCGACAACGGCTACCGCCTCACACATGAACACATGCTCAAGCTGGTCGACCTCTACGCAGGCGCCAGCCCCAGCGAGCAACCCGACGAGCTATACGACCTGGATGCGCCCCGCATCGGCCTGCCCGGCGACCGCATCGAACTGACGGACCTGTCACGCATCAACCTGACCAGGAAGCTCCATCAATTCGCCACGCGCCTGTGCAAGGACATCCGCCAGGCCCAAGCAACACCCGCCTGAACGCGCAAGAGGACGCCCATGAAAATCGCCTTGCTCGGGAACTGCCAGCTCCAACAAATCGGCTGGCTGCTCAAGTCCTTCTTCCAGCAGCACAACCTTGAACACGAGGTCATCTGGCACGCCCCCATCTTCTCCCTGGGTGACCAGCAGGCCGAAGTCGTGCCCCTCTTTCACACGCTGGCGCAGGCTGACGCCATCTACGGCCAGTTCCACGACAAACGCTGGAACGCGTTTTCAACCGAGAGCCTGTCCAGGTACTTCAACATCCGCATCGTGCCCACGCTGGAGTCGCTGGCGTCCTTCCCGCAGATGAACTACTTCAGCAAGGGCCCGCTGAACCTGAACCTGTATTCGGTGGACTTTCGCATGCTCGAGCTTTACCTGGGCGGCATCAGCCCCGAGCACCTGCCGCACATCTACACACGCGCCGAGGTCGATGACAAGCGCCGCCTCAACGCCATACAGAACACGGCCAGCAAATACAAGAGCCTGTTCCAGAAGGGCAAGACGGTTTTCGACTATGCCGACACCTATCTGGCGGCCATGAGCCAGGCGGTCGACCCCTACTTCGTTCACAACCACCCGAACAACGCCCAGCTCGAATGGCTGACCAACGAGATCCTGCGTGATGCGGGCATCGCCTTGCGCATCAGCTTTGGCGCCCTGCCCGAAATCCTCACCGACACCATCGTGCCCACACTGAACCTGCAGCCCAACGACCGCTACCGCATCCGCGGCACCGAAGTCGGCATGCAGACAGCCGCCAAGATCAACTACGCCTTCTTCTCGACCTACGAGCGCGACTTCCTCATCGACGAACTCGAACGCTCCAACTACAAAGCCATGTGCCGCAGCGAAGTCTGACAAAGCCTGGGCAAAGCGCTACTCGCGCACGCAGCAAGGCCCTGGCAATCACCCAGCAAACACCACAACTTCAGCCGCACGCCTAGAATTCAAAACAAGGGAGGTTCCGCCATGCGTGTCCTTGTCCTGGGAAGCGGCGTGATCGGTGTGACCAGTGCGTACTGCCTGGCCCGCTCAGGCGCCAGCGTCACCGTGATCGACCGGCAGCCTGGCCCTGCCATGGAAACCAGCTTCGCCAACGCAGGCCAGATCTCACCAGGCTATGCCTCGCCCTGGGCCGCGCCAGGCCTGCCCCTGAAAGCGCTGGGTTGGTTGATGCAGCGGCATGCCCCCCTCGCGCTGCGCCCCGATGGCACCCTCTGGCAGTGGCAATGGATGGCGCGCATGCTGCACGAGTGCACGCCACAGCGCTACGCCACCAACAAGGAACGCATGGTGCGCCTGGCCGAGTACAGCCGCGACTGCCTGCGCCAATGGCGCATGGACATGGGCCTGCAATACGAAGGCCGTGCGCTGGGCACCTTGCAGGTCTTCAGAACCCGCGCCCAACTGCAAAGTGCCCAGAAAGACATCGACGTGCTGACGCGCTGCGATATCCCCTTCAAGCTGATGACACCGCAAGACTGCGCAGAGCAAGAGCCGGCCCTGGCGCCACGCCAGGACATGCTGACAGGCGGCCTGTACTTGCCTGGTGACGAAACCGGTGACTGCCACCTCTTCACCCAACTCATGGCCCAGAAGGCCCGCGATGCAGGCGTGCAGTTCAAGACCGATACCCACGTGGATCAACTGCTCCACGATGGGCAACGCATCACCGGTGTGCGCCTCATCACGCCGCAAGGGCCTGAGGTGAGGCTGGCAGATGCCTACGTGGTCGCCATGGCAACTTGCTCCCGCGAGCTGGTCAGGCAACTGGGGCTGGACCTGCCCGTCTATCCCGTCAAGGGCTACTCACTGACGGTGCCCATCACCGATGCCAGTGCAGCCCCCAGGTCCACCGTGCTGGACGAAAGCTACAAGGTTGCCCTCACCCGCTTTGACCAGCGCATCCGCGTCGGCGGCATGGCCGAACTGGCCGGCTTTGACACGAGCCTGCGCCAACGCCGCCGCGAGACGCTGGAGCGCGTCGTACAAGACCTGTTCCCCGGCGCGGGCCCCTTGGACCAAGGCAGCTTCTGGACAGGCCTGAGGCCCATGACGCCAGATGGCACGCCGATCGTCGGCCCCACGGCCATCGACAAACTCTGGATCAACACCGGACACGGCACGCTGGGTTGGACCATGGCCTGCGGCAGTGCGCAGTTGCTGTCTGACATGCTGCAAGGCCGCTCACCCGCCATCCGCGCCGACGACCTGGGCTTGCGCCGCTACAAGCGCGCATCCACACCACAGCCCCGCAGCCCCAAAGAAAAAGCCCCACCAGGTTCACTGGAGGGGCTTGTCTGAATCTGGAGGCGCGGGCCGGAGTCGAACCGACCTACACGGATTTGCAATCCGGTGCATAACCGCTTTGCTACCGCGCCGCTGATCTTTCACTGATCTGCAGTATCCGGCAAATCCACAACACGTGCAGACTCACCAGTAAAAAGGGAAGCCGCGTACTGGTGATACAGGGCTTCCCTCAGGATGTGGAGCGGGAAACGAGACTCGAACTCGCGACCTCAACCTTGGCAAGGTTGCGCTCTACCAACTGAGCTATTCCCGCATGCGCTTGGCCAACTTGAATTTCACAAGGGCCAGCAAATCGCTTTGCAGATGCTCTGGGGTTGCCCCCTGCTTTGCTGCTTGACTACCGTTTGGTCGCTGCCACTTTTAAGTAAGCAACGCAGTAATCAGCGAAGACTTGAACTATACACCATTTTCAGGCTATTTTTCAAGTCGCATGCCGTTTCAATGCTTCAGTACATCGTTCGATGCAGCCGGCGCAGTCGCCGTGGCGGCAGCAGCTTCAGGCTTGACCTCAACCTTCGCCTCTTCATCAGGCAAAGGGCTAGGCTGGCGCTCCAAAGCCACTTCCAGCACCTTGTCGATCCACTTCACTGGCACGATCTCGAGCTGACCCTTGACGTTCTCAGGGATCTCGGCGAGGTCCTTGACGTTCTCTTCAGGGATCAACACGGTCTTGATGCCACCGCGGTGGGCTGCCAACAGCTTCTCCTTCAAGCCGCCGATGGCCGTGACTTCACCACGCAGGGTGATTTCACCCGTCATGGCCACGTCAGCGCGCACCGGGATGCCGGTCAGCGCCGACACGAAGGCCAGCGTCATCGCGGCACCGGCACTTGGGCCGTCCTTGGGCGTGGCGCCATCAGGCACGTGGATGTGGATGTCGCGCTTTTCGAACATCTCATCGGTGATGCCCAGACGGCGAGCCCGGCTGCGCACCACAGAACGAGCGGCCTCGACCGACTCCTTCATCACGTCGCCCAACTGGCCGGTACGGATGATGACGCCCTTGCCTGGCATCACGGCCGCTTCGATGGTCAGCAGATCGCCGCCCACTTCCGTCCAGGCCAGACCGTTGACCTGACCAATCTGGTTTTCCTTCGTGGCTTCGCCATAGCTGTACTTGCGCACGCCCAGGAAGTCGTTCAGGTTGACCTCGTCGACCACGACCTTGCCTTCGTAAGCCTTGAGCGCAATACCCTTGATCACCTTGCGGCAGATCTTGGAGATCTCGCGTTCCAGCGAACGCACGCCAGCTTCACGGGTGTAGTAACGGATGATGCCGCGGATCGCACTTTCCGCGATGTCCATCTCGTCATCCTTCACGCCGTTGTTCTTGCGTTGCTTGGGCAGCAAGTACGTCTGGGCGATGTTGACCTTCTCGTCTTCGGTGTAGCCAGCCAGGCGAATCACTTCCATCCGGTCCAGCAGCGCGGGCGGGATGTTCAGCGAGTTCGAGGTCGCCACGAACATCACATCCGACAGGTCGAAATCGACCTCGATGTAATGGTCACCGAAGGTGTGGTTCTGCTCCGGGTCAAGCACTTCCAGCAGGGCCGATGAAGGGTCGCCACGGAAGTCCATGCCCAGCTTGTCGATCTCGTCAAGCAGGAACAAGGGGTTGCGCACGCCGACCTTGCCCAGGCTCTGCAGCACCTTGCCTGGCATCGAGCCAATGTAGGTGCGGCGGTGGCCACGGATCTCGGCTTCGTCACGCACGCCGCCCAGGGCCATGCGCACGAACTTGCGTCCGGTGGCACGGGCGATGGACTGACCCAGCGAGGTCTTGCCCACGCCAGGAGGGCCGACCAGGCAAAGGATGGGTGCCTTCACCTTTTCGACGCGTTGTTGCACAGCAAGATACTCAAGGATGCGTTCCTTGACCTTGTCCAGGCCGTAGTGCTCTTCATTGAGCACGCCTTCGGCAAAGCCCAGGTCATGTTTGACCTTGGACTTCTTGCTCCACGGCAGGCCCACCAGTGTGTCGATGTAGTTGCGCACCACGGTGGCTTCTGCCGACATGGGCGACATCAGGCGCAGCTTCTTGAGCTCGGCATCGGCCTTCTTGCGTGCCTCTTTGGGCATGCGAGCGGCTTCGACCTTCTTGGCGAGTTCTTCGAGGTCAGCGCCCTCTTCACCCT
>Ga0209066_10002448_pt1 | contig 22504 bp, 18 predicted proteins | sample All_14_2_FD_187198 | JGI IMG/M metagenome (GOLD analysis project Ga0209066, IMG submission 187198) | Freshwater microbial communities in response to fracking from Pennsylvania, USA - Allegheny Zone_MetaG_DW_15 (SPAdes) (version 2) ... | reverse complement strand
GCCCTGCTGCATGCCCTCGAGACGCTCGCCGCGCGCGGGGTCGAGACCGACGTCCTCGTGTTCCTGCAGGCGACGTCGCCGTTCATCCAGGCCGTCGATCTCGATGCGGCGATCGCGCGCGTCGCCGCGGGCACCGAGTCGAGCGTGTTCTCGGCGATCGAGTCGTGGGGGTTCCTGTGGCGTCCGGGCGGCGACGGGATGGCGGGCGTCAACCACGACCCCGCCCGGCGCCCGCGGCGGCAGGACCGGGCCCCCGAGTACCTGGAGACGGGTGCCTTCTACGTGCTTGACGCCGCGGGGTTCCGGGCGGCGCGGCATCGCTTCTTCGGCCGGATCGGCGTGGCCGTCGTCGACGAGCGGGGGGCGATCGAGGTCGACACGACCGAGCAGTTGGAGCTCGCCTCCGCGATCGCCGGCCTCGTCGACCGCGCGGTGCCGCTCGACGTCGACGCGCTCGTGACCGATTTCGACGGCGTGCATACCGACGACTCGGTGCTCGTCGGGCAGGACGGCTTCGAGTTCGTGCGCGTCGACCGCGGCGACGGGATGGGGGTCGCGCTGTTGCGCGCCGCCGGCATCCCGATGCTCATCCTGTCGACGGAGACGAACCCGGTCGTCGGGGCGCGCGCGGCGAAGCTCGGGGTCGACGTGCGGCAGGGTCTCGGCGACAAGGTGTCGGCGCTCCGGGCCTGGTCGGCCGAACGTGGCCTCGACCTCGACCGCATCGCCTATCTCGGCAACGACGTCAACGACCTCGCCTGCCTGGAGCTCGTGGGGTGGCCGCTCGCGGTGCCCGACGCGCACCCCCGCGTGCTCGCGGCCGCCCGCATCGTGCTCGGTCGGCCCGGCGGCGAAGGCGCCGTGCGGGAGGCGGCCGAGCGCATCCTCGCCGCCCGCGATCGACCCAGTGAGCCCGTGCCGCCGACGAGCGGCCGACGAAGGAGAACCGCATGAACGTGCACATCGGGTCCCACGTGATCGGCGAGGGCCTCGCGGCCTACGTCATCGGCGAGATCGGCCTCAACCACAACGGGGATGTCGAGATCGCGAAGCGCCTCATCGACGTCGCGGCGGATGCGGGCGCGCAGGCCGTCAAGTTCCAGAAGCGCACCCCCGAGATCTCCACTCCGGCGCACATGCGCGACGTGCCGCGCGAGACGCCGTGGGGCACGATGAGCTACCTCGAGTACCGCTACCGGGTCGAGTTCGACCGCGACGAGTACATCGAGATCGGCGACCACGCGACCCTGCGCGGGCTCGACTGGTTCGCCTCGCCGTGGGATGTGCCCTCCGTCGAGTTCCTCGAAGACCTCAACGTCGTCGCCCACAAGGTCGCGTCGGCCTCGGTGACCGACCTCGAGCTGCTGCGCGCGCTCGCCGCGACGGGCAAGCCGATCATCCTCTCCACGGGGATGTCGACGATGGATCAGATCGAGGCGGCGCACGAGGTGCTCGGCACCGAGCGCCTCGTGCTGCTGCACGCGACGTCGACCTACCCCATGCCCGCCGAGGAGGCGAACCTGAAGATGATGGCGACGCTGCGCGACCGCTTCCCCGGAGTGCCGGTCGGCTACTCGGGGCACGAGCCGGGGCTGCAGATCTCGCTCGCGGCCGCGGCCCTGGGGGCGACCGCGATCGAGCGGCATATCACCCTCGACCGCACGATGTGGGGCTCCGATCACGCGGCCTCCCTCGAGCCGACCGGCCTGCAGCACCTCGTGCGCGACATCCGCATCATCGAGACGGCGCTCGGCGACGGGGTGAAGCGCCTCATGCCCGGCGAGGCGGCACCGATGGCGAAGCTCCGGAGAGTCACTGCGTGAGGGTGGTCGCGCTCGCCGACTCCGACTCGTACGTGAAGTGGGGGGCGGCGCTGCTCGGCGCGCTCCCGGCCGGCGACGAGCGCCTGCTCCTCGTCGTGCGCACCCCGCTCGTCGTGAGCGACGCCCAGCTCGACTCCGCCGTCGCGGGGGGCGAGTCCGCGCGCGTGGAACGCGTCGACCTCCCCGCGCTCGCGGCACGACTCGCACGCGAGCGCCCGGACGCGGTGCTCGTCGCGACGACGGGGCCGATCGCGCGCGTGCTCATTCGAGTCGTCGCGGCGCTCGAGCCTCGTCCGGTCGTCGTCACCGGCCTGCCGGGCATCTCGATCCCGGCGACGCGCAAGGCCGTCCGGTTCCGCCGCCAGGCCGACCTGCTCGTGCTGCACTCGCGCCGCGAGGTCGCCGACTTCGGAGTGCTCGCGAGGGAGCTGGATGGCCCGCGTCCGGTGCTCGCGACGCTGCCGTTCGCCGAACGCGGCGCGGCGACGGGGACGGACCTGGTGTTCGCCGCCCAGGCGATCGTGCCTGCCGCCCGCGTGGATCGTCTCGTCGTCGCGCGGATCCTTCGGGACGCGGCGCTCGCCGATCCGACGCGGCGAGTCGTCGTCAAGGTGCGGGCCGTGGCGGGGGAGACGCAGACGCACGCCGAACGCGACGGCTACCCCGACCTGCTCGCGACCCTCGGACCCCTGCCTGAGAATCTCGTCGTCTCCGCGGTGTCGATGGCACGCGCGCTCGACACCGCGGAGGGCCTTGTGACCGTCTCATCGACCGCCGCGATCGAAGCTCTCGCCCGTCGCATCCCCGTGATCGTGCTCGACACCTTCGGGGTCGCGCCGGAGCTCATCAACCCGGTCTTCGTCGACAGCGGACTGTTCGGCGGTGCCGAAGCCGTCCTCTCGCGGGCGTTCCGGCATCCCGAGCCCGGGTGGCTCGCCGACAACTACTTCCACGACGCGGTCGACGACGACTGGCGCGAGGTGCTCGGCGATCTCGTGGAGGCTCGACGGCGGGGGGCGCTCGCGGAACGCCCCGTCGCGGCGTCGATCGGCGGTCGGGTGCGAATGGCCTGGGATCGTAAGCGGGCGTTCGGTGCGGCCGACCGCACGCCGGGCGGGTACGCGGCGCTCGTCGTCGGGATGCCGGCGCGCTCCGTCGCGCGACTCTCGCGGGCCGCGCGGGCGCGTCTCAGCGCTCGGCGGAGGACGCCGATCTGACCCGAGGTCGTGGCTGGAACAGCCGTACGATCCCCCACACCGTGACGCGCAGCATCGCCTCGGCGACGATCGCGCGGCTCATCTTGGAGCGCCCCGCGGTGCGCTCCCGGAACTCGATCGGACGTTCCGCGACACCGAATCCCGCGTCGAGCGTGCGCAGGGTCATGTCGATCTGGAAGCAGTAGCCGCGCGAGTCGATCTCGTCCAGCGGCAGGGCGCGCAACACGGCAGCGCGGTAGGCGCGGTACCCCGCCGTGACGTCGCGCACGTCGAGCCGCAACATGAATCGCGCGTACGCGTTGCCGGCCCGGCTCAGGAATCGGCGACCGGCCGCCCAGTCGGCGAGGCCTCCGCCGGGCACGTACCGTGAGCCGATCACGAGCCCGAGACTCTCGTCGTCCGCGAGCTTCGCGAGCAGGTCGGGGAGTGCCGAAGCGGGATGCGAACCGTCGGCGTCGAGCTCGACGACGACGTCGTAACCGCGCTCGAGAGCGACCCGGAAGCCCGCGACGTACGCCCGACCGAGCCCCTCCTTGCCCGAGCGGTGCAGCACTCTCACGCGTGGGTCGACGGCCGCCAGCCGATCGGCGAGCGCACCCGTGCCGTCGGGGCTCGCGTCGTCGACGACGAGCAGATCCACGCCGGGTGCGGCCGCGAAGACGGCGGTCACGGTCGACTCGAGACTGCCGACCTCGTCGTAGGTGGGCGTGACGACCAGCACGCGGGCGTCCCCGCGAGGAGCGCTCGCGTCGGCCGGCATGATCGACATCCTAGGCTCGCTCGCATGGACTTCCCGCTGAGTCGCACGGCCGCGTCGGCCCTCCGCGTGGTCGAGTCGTCGCCGTCGACGAACAGCGAGCTGCTCGCCCTCGCGACCGACCCGGGCATCCCGTCGTTCTCCGCCGTGCTGACCCTCGATCAGACGGCGGGTCGAGGCCGACTGGATCGCACGTGGGTCGCGCCGGCGGGCACGGCGCTCGCCCTGTCGGTGCTCGTCCGCGCGGCACTCGGCTCCCCGCTGGGGTCCTGGCTGCCGCTGCTGGCCGGGCTGAACCTCGCGGAGGCGCTCGACTCGCTCGCCCCCGGCCGGGTCGGGATCAAGTGGCCCAACGACCTCCTTCTCGACGGCCGGAAGGTGTGCGGCATCCTGGTCGAGGTCGCCCCGAACGGACGGGATGCCGTCATCGGCTGCGGCATCAATCTCGCGCAGACGGCGGAGCAGCTTCCGGTCGAGACGGCGACCTCGTTCGCGCTCGCGGGAGCCCCCGTGTCGCCGGAGGGTCTCGACGCGGTCGTCGCGGCCTACCTCGGCCGACTGCGCGACGAGATCGAGCGCCCCGGCCCGGTGTCCCGGTTGCGCTCCCGGATCGTCGCGCGATGCTCGACGATCGGTCGACGGGTGCGGGTCGCTCTCTCGGACGGGTCGACGCTCATCGGGACGGCGACGGGGATCGACGCGTCAGGCCGACTCGAGGTGGAGCGCGACGACGGGTCGGCGATCGCGGTCGCGGTCGGCGACGTCACGCACGTGCGCCCCGACGACGGCGGGTGGGGCGTCAGTCGTGCGACGTGACCGGCCGCGACGGACCGGCCGCGTCACGAGAGGCCTCGTCGTCGTCTTCGAAGATCGCGAGCGCGGCCGCCTCGGCCTTGCGCTCGCGCGCCGTCAGGCCATCTTTGCGGTGGTGCCCGTAGACCCAGAAGCGGTAGAGGAAGAAGCGGAACGCCGTTCCCAAGACCAGCCCGACGACGTTGCCCGCGATGTTGTCGGCGACGATGTTGTCGAAGCCGAGAACGTAGTGCGAGACCCAGAGGCACAGCAGCCCGATGAGGAGCCCCCCCACCGCGACGGTCGCGAACTCGAGCAGCTCGAGAAGGTAGTTCTTGCGTCGATGTTCGCGGAAGGTCCAGTAGCGGTTGCCGAACCAGGTCACGAGGGTCGCGATGGCGACCGAGATGATCTTCGGCGTGATCGGCTCATCGAACAAGCTGATGCGCAGAAGGTTGAAGATCGCGACATCGGTGAAGAACCCGATCAGACCGACCACCCCGAACTTGAGGGCGTAGCGCACCAACTTCTCCCACGCGAGCTGCGCGAAGTTGAGGATTCGGTTCATCACGTCCGACAGCCTAACGGGCTGTCGATGCCTCGACGGGCCCGCCGATAGGCTGACCGGGTGGGAGCGGTGATCGGCGTCATCGGCGGTGGCCAACTCGCGCGCATGATGATTCCGGCGGCCGTCGAACTCGGGCTCGAACTGCGGGTGCTCGCCGAGGCGGCGGGGTCGTCCGCCTCACTCGCCGCGACCGCGGTCGGTGACTACACGGACGCCGAGACCGTGCTCCGCTTCGCCGAAGGGGTCGACGTCGTCACCTTCGACCATGAGCACGTGCCGCAGGACGTGCTCAGGCGACTGGTCGCGGCAGGGGTTCCGGTGCGTCCGGGTCCGTCGGCACTCGGGGTCGCTCAAGACAAACTCGTGATGCGCGAGCGACTCACGGCTCTGGGCATTCCCGTTCCGGCGTGGGCGGCGGTTCGGGACCGGTCCGAGCTCTCCGACTTCCTCGCGGCCCACGGCGGCGCCGCAGTCGTGAAGACCCCCCGCGGCGGCTACGACGGGAATGGTGTGCGGATCGTGCGCGCGGCCGATGACGCCGACGACTGGTTCGAGGGTGGCGTGCTGCTCGCGGAGGAGCTCGTGCCGTTCCGTCGGGAGCTCGCCCAACTCGTCGCCCGTCGGCCATCGGGCGAACTCGCCGCCTGGGCGCTCGCCGAGACGGTCCAGCGCGAGGGCGTGTGCGCCGAGGTGACCGCGCCCGCGCCGGGCGGCGAGCGGCTCGTCGGTGCGGCGCGTGAGATCGCCGAGACCGTCGCGCACGGCCTCGAGGTGACCGGGGTGCTCGCGGTCGAACTGTTCGAGACCCCCGACGGCGGACTGCTCGTCAACGAACTCGCGATGCGCCCGCACAACAGCGGTCATTGGACGATCGACGGCGCAGCGACGAGTCAGTTCGAGCAGCACCTGCGCGCGGTGCTCGACCTCCCCCTCGGCGACCCCGGCCCGGTCGCGCCCGTTGCCGTGATGGTGAACATCCTCGGCGGGCCGCCCGGAGCAGAACTCCCCGACCGCTACCCGTCGGCGCTCGCGGCACACCCCGGCGTCAAGTTCCATGCCTACGGCAAGGCGTCGAGACCGGGTCGCAAGGTCGGCCACGTGACGGCGGTCGGAGACAGCCTCGACCTCGTGCGCGAGCAGGCGCGCGCCGCAGCGACGTTCTTCGACACCTGAGCCGTACCCTGGTACCCGTGCCTGAGCCGATCGTCTCCGTCGTCATGGGGTCCGACTCCGACTGGCCCGTGATGTCCCCGGCGGTCGACGTCCTCGCGGAGTTCGGGGTCGCGACCGAGGTCGAGATCGTCTCCGCGCACCGCACCCCCCGGCGCATGATCGAATTCGCCGAGACGGCCGCCGGCCGGGGCATCCGCGTCATCGTCGCGGGTGCGGGGGGCGCGGCGCACCTTCCGGGCATGATCGCCTCCGTGACGACCCTTCCCGTGGTCGGCGTCCCCGTGCCGCTCGCGAACCTCGACGGGCTCGACTCTCTGCTGTCGATCGTGCAGATGCCCGCCGGCATCCCCGTCGCGACGGTCGCGATCGGCAACGCGCGCAATGCCGGTCTTCTCGCGGTGCGCATCCTGGCGACCTCCGATGCCGTCCTCGCCGGCAGACTCGCCGAGTTCGCGGTCGGCCTCGAGCGCCTGGTCGCCGAGAAGAACGCGAACCTCCCGCGACCGTGACGCTCACCGCGCAACCCGTGCGGGACCCGGATCTCCGCTCGCCGCGCCTCATGGCCCATCGCGCCTGGTGGCTCGTCGGGCTCAACCTGCTCATCCCGGGTTCCGCGCAAGTGCTCGCCGGCAGCAAGCGGTTGGGCCGGTGGGGTCTCGGCGCGACCCTCGTCTTCTGGCTGCTCGCGGCGGTCGGGGTGACGCTCGCGCTCGCCGCGCGCGGCGTGCTGTTCTCGTTGCTCACGACGCCGCTCGTGCTCGGGATTCTCGCGGCCCTCGCCGTCTTCTACGCGGTGCTGTGGACGGTGCTGACGCTCGACACGCTGCGCCTCGTGCGCTTCGTGCGGGTCCCGCCGCGCGCGCGCGTGGTCGTCGCGGCGCTCGGCGTCGCATCCCTCGTGCTCTCGGTCGGGGGAGCGGGCCTGGTCGCGGCGAACTCCCTCTCGGGCATCGGACTGCTCGGCATCTTCCGCCCGGGGGCCTCCGAGCCGCCGATCGACGGACGGTACAACATCCTCCTGCTCGGCGGCGACGCCGGTCCCGATCGGCTCGGACTGCGACCGGACAGCATCACCGTCGCGAGCATCGAGGCGGCGACCGGATCCGCGACCCTGTTCGGCATCCCGCGCAACATGGAGCGCGTGCCCTTCGCCGACGGTTCACCGCTGTGGGTGCCGTTTCCGAACGGCTACGACTGCGGGACCGAGTGTCTCGTCAGCTACCTCTACACCTATGGCGAGGAGCACCCCGAGCTCTACCCCGACGCGGCGGCACGCGGGAGCAGCCCGGGGGTCGAGGCGATGCGCGACGCGGTCGAAGGGGTCACCGGGCTCGAGATCCCCTACTACGTGCTCATCGACATGCAGGGCTTCGCCGAACTGATCGACGCGCTCGGCGGGGTCGAGATCGATGTCACGGCGCGCGTGCCGCTCGGGATCAACGGCGCCGACGTCGTCGGCTACATCGAGCCCGGCGTGCAGCGCATGGATGGCGCGACGGCGCTCTGGTACGCGCGTTCGCGCTATGAGACGACCGACTACGACCGGATGGCGCGGCAGCGCGAGGTGCAGGAGGCGATCCTCCGCCAGATGGACCCCGCGACCGTGCTGCTGAGTTTTCAGGGGATCGCGGCCGCCGGCGCGCAGGTGGTCCGCACGGACATCCCCCAGTCGATGCTCGGCTACTTCGTCGAACTCGGGTCGAAGACCCGAGATCTCCCGCTCACCAAGATCGACTTCGTGCCACCGCTCGTCCCGGCGGAAGCCGATCCCGACTTCGCGGCCATCCGCGCGATGGTCGACGCCGCGCTCGTGCCGTACACGCCACCCCCCACCGATCCGGCAGGTTGATCGTCACAGGTCGGCGTGCAGCTGCCAGGTCTTCTCGGCGGCGTCACGCCAGGTGAACGCCTTCGCGCGGTCGGCTCCCGCGAGCCCGGTGCGTTCGGCGGCCGAGGCATCCTCGAGCAGGTGACGGATCGCCTCGGCGAGAGCGGCCGGGTCGCCGGCCGGCACGAGCACGGCGGCGTCCGTCACGATCTCGACGATCGCGGGGAGGTCGGTGGTGACGACCGGGATGCCGAGGGCGAGTGCATCCAGGAGGGAGTCGGCGGCCGCCGCCCCCCGGCTCGGCTGCACGAATGCCGCAGACCCGGCCAGGATGGCGACGCGATCGGCGACGTCCACGTCGTCGAGGATGGTGAGCCGTTCGGCGCCGTCGACAACGGTCGCGTCGCCTCCCCGGGCGAGCAGCACGACCGCGACGTCGAGCGAGGCCGCCGCCGAGGCCAGGTCGGAGAAACCGTTGCGCGGAGCATCTCGAGCTCGACGGCGGCCGCATGCGTCGGAACGACGATCGCGTCGGCGTGGCGTTCGGCGCGCCGCGCCATCGCCTTCGTCCACGAGACGGTGCGCGGCGTGAGCAGTTCCGGATTCGTCCACGCGAGCGCGTCGTGAATCGTCACGACCGTCTGGTCGCCCGGCGCCAGGGAGCGGTCGTGCCGACGGAGCGGCGCGAACAGGCTGGGCGCGTGAACGACCCCGGTCCCGGGGAGCGCGGTGAACCCGTGCTGCCACGCGGCGGCGAGTTCGCGGCGGGCGAGCGCACTGCGGTGCAGCGTGCGCAGACCCGGCAAGAGGTCGCGCAGCCGCGCGTAATCGCCCTCCGGCGACGCCGCGACGACCGCGGCGACGTCGGTCCCGCGCGGTGCCGCCTGAATGAGGGCGCGCGTCAACTCCTCCGCATAGCGCGCGAGCGGTCCGCCCCCGGGCAGCAGGATGTCGTCGGCGATCACCCGCAGCGTCGTCATGCCGCGCTCAGCGCCCCACGCGTGTAGGCGTCCGTGAGCGCGGCGTGCCAGTCGCGCGGAGGGGTCAGGCCGGCGGCGCGCCACGCCTCGTGGCCGAGCACCGAGTAGGCCGGTCGCGGGGCCGGGCGGGTGAATGCCGAACTGTCGGTCGGCTGGATGCGCTCCGGGTCGAGACCGGCGAGCTCGAAGACGGCGCGCGCGAGGTCGAACCAGCTCGCGGTGCCCGAGTTCGTGCCGTGATAGATCCCGAACGGCGCGTCGGTGTCGAGCAGCCGCACGATCGCATCGGCGAGATCGCGCGACCACGTCGGCTGACCGACCTGGTCGGTCACGACCGAGAGCGACTCCCGCTCGCGAGCGAGACGCAGCATGGTGGTGGGGAAGTTCCCGCCGTGCTCGCCGTAGAGCCACGCCGTGCGCACCACATAGACCTCGGGGTGCCGGAGCACGAGCTCCTCGCCGGCGGCCTTGGTGCGACCGTAGGCACCCAACGGTCGCCGGGGCGTGTCTTCGGCGTAGGGTTCCGTTCCCGAGCCGTCGAAGACGTAGTCGGTCGAGACGTGCACGAGTCGCGCCCCGACGGCAGCAGCCGCGTCGGCGAGAATGCCTGCTCCCGTCGCGTTGATCGCGAAGGCGGAGGCCTCATCCGATTCGGCGTCGTCGACACGCGTATACGCGGCGGCGTTGATGACGACGTCGGCCCCGCGGAGCGCGGCCCGCACGGCCGCGGGGTCGGTGATGTCCAGATCGGCGCGCGTGAGCGCGGTCACCTCGCGTCCCGTGAGCGCGTCGAGGAGGTCGTGGCCGAGCATCCCGCCCGCACCTGTCACGACGTAGCGGGTCATGCCTGCCCGGCCGCGCGGTACTTCGCCTCGGTGGCGTCCTTCTGCGGAGCCCACCAGCTCTCGTGGTCGCGGTACCACGCGACCGTCGCCGCGAGGCCCGCTTCGAAGTCGGCATAGCCGGGCGTCCAGCCGAGCTCGGTGCGCAGCTTGGTGGAGTCGATCGCGTACCGCAGGTCGTGCCCGGGGCGGTCGGTGACGAGGTCGTAGGCGTCGCGCGGTTGACCGAGTTCTTCGAGGATCAGCTCGACGACATCCTTGTTGTTCTTCTCCCCATCCGCGCCGATGAGATAGGTCTCGCCGAGGACGCCCTTCTCGAGAATCGTCAGGACCGCTGACGAGTGGTCGTCGGCGTGGATCCAGTCGCGCACGTTCTCACCCGTGCCGTACAACTTCGGGCGCTCGCCGCGGAGCACGTTGGTGATCTGCCGCGGAATGAACTTTTCCACGTGCTGGAAGGGCCCGTAGTTGTTCGAGCAGTTCGAGATCGTGGCGCGGACGCCGAAGGAGCGCACCCAGGCCCGCACGAGCAGGTCGCTGCCGGCCTTCGTGCTCGAGTACGGGCTGCTCGGGTTGTACGGGGTGCTCTCGGAGAACCGTTCGGGGTCGTCGAGTTCGAGATCCCCGTAGACCTCGTCGGTGGAGATGTGGTGGAAGCGCATGTCGTGCTTCCGCGCTGCTTCGAGCAACGTGAACGTTCCGACGACGTTGGTCTGCACGAACGGGCTCGGGTCGTTCAGCGAGTTGTCGTTGTGGCTCTCGGCGGCGTAGTGCACGACCGCGTCGTGCCGCCCGAAGAGGTCGTCGACGAGGGCGGCATCGAGAATGTCGCCGACCACGAGCTCGACCCGATCGGCGGGGAGCCCGTCGAGGGACGCCCGGTTGCCGGCATACGTCAGTTTGTCGAGCACGGTCACCGTGTGGTCGGTGGACCCGACGAGGTGGTGCACGAAGTTCGAGCCGATGAAGCCGGCGCCGCCGGTGACGAGGATGCGCATGAGGTCCTTTCGAGGCCGCGGGAAGTCTACCGAAGGCCCGTTGCTAGACTTCCGCGGTGCAGATCCGAGAACTCTCCGTCCCGGATGCCTACGAGATCACGCCGAAGCAGTTCGGCGACGATCGCGGCGTCTTCCTCGAGTGGTACCGATTCGATCGGCTCGCGGAGGTGATCGGCCACCCCCTGGATCTCCGTCAGGCGAATACCTCGGTCTCGAAGCGCGGCGTCGTCCGTGGCATCCACTTCGCCGACGTCCCGCGGGGCCAGGCGAAGTACGTCACCGCGACGCGGGGAGCCGTCCTCGACTTCGCGATCGACATCCGCGTCGGATCGCCGACGTTCGGAGAATGGGACTCGGTGCTGCTGGACGAGGTCGATCGCCGCGCGATCTACCTCCCGGAGGGCTTCGGCCACGCGTTCGTCGCACTCACGGACGACGCCACCGTGAGCTACCTGGTGAGCGACGTCTACAACCCCGCCGCCGAGCACGGGATCAACCCCCTCGACGCCTCGATCGGACTCGTCTTCCCGCCCGAGGCGGGGGAGCCGCTCCTGTCGCCGAAGGACACCGAGGCCCCGGGCCTCGAGGAAGCCGCCGAACAGGGGCTCCTGCCCTCCTGGGATGACGTGCGCGCGTACTACGAGACGCTGCGAGTCGGCGCGTGAAGGGCATCATCCTCGCCGGCGGGTCGGGCACGCGCCTGTGGCCGATCACCAAGGGCATCTCCAAGCAGCTGATGCCGATCTACGACAAGCCGATGATCTACTACCCGCTGTCGACGCTCATGATGGCCGACATCCGCGACGTGTTGATCATCACGACGCCCGAGTACAACGAGCAGTTCCGCGCGCTTCTCGGCGACGGGTCGGCGCTGGGCATGCACCTCGAGTATGCGGTGCAGCCGTCACCGGACGGGCTTGCGCAGGCTTTCATCATCGGTGAGGAGTTCATCGGCGACGACTCGGTCGCCCTCGTGCTCGGCGACAACATCTTCCACGGGGCGGGCCTGGGGTCGTCGCTGCGCGGCAACGCGCTTCTCGAGGGCGGTCTGATCTTCGCGTACCACGTCGCGAACCCGGCGGCCTACGGCGTCGTCGAGTTCGATGACGACCTGCGCGCCGTGTCGATCGAGGAGAAGCCCACCCACCCGAAGAGCAACTACGCCGTGCCGGGCCTCTACTTCTACGACAACGACGTGATCGAGATCGCCAAGACGATCGAACCCAGCGCCCGCGGCGAGCTGGAGATCTCGACGGTCAACGAGCGCTACCTCCAGGCAGGGCGCCTGCAGGTGCAGCTCCTCGACCGCGGGACCGCGTGGCTCGACACGGGCACGTTCGAGTCGATGATGCAGGCCGCCGAGTACGTTCGCGTCATCGAAGATCGGCAAGGCTTCAAGATCGGCTGCATCGAGGAGATCGCCTGGCGCGCCGGGTGGATCGACGACGCCCAACTCGAGGCGCTGGCCCGTCCGCTGCACAAGAGCGGCTACGGCCTCTACCTCTCCAACCTCCTGACCGAGTAGCGCTCGACGCGGGAGTTAGCGTGACCGGGTGAGGAGCGCGGAACGCACCCGCAGACCGAGCCGAAGCGCCGCTCGAAGGGGAAGCAGGATCGGACCGGGGTACTTGCGCGCGATGAAGCGCGCGGCGCTGCGATGGTGAACCCGCACCATCTCGCCGGAGTTCTCGGTCGAGTGCGCCCCGGTGTGCACCACCGTCGCGGCGGGCTCGTACAGGCTGCGATACCGGGCTCGGCCGAGTCGGAAGCCGAAGTCGACATCCTCGAAGTACATGAAGAACTCGTCGTCGAATCCGCCGATCTGGCGGAAGGCCGACCGGCGCACGAGAATGCACGCCCCGGACAACCATCCGGCGTCGCGTTTCGTGGGCGACGCGGCATCGTCGTCGCGGCGGTACGACCGCGTCCAGGGGTTGCCCGGCCACACCCGGACGAAGAGCGCGTGGCCGACTCCGCTGCGCAGCGACGGGATGGATCGGGCCGAGGGGTAGACGGTGCCGGCCTCGTCGACGATGCGAGGCCCCACCGCGGCGATCCGATCGTCGTCGACCGCGGCGAGCATCGCGTCGATCGAGTTCGCGCCGAGGGTGACATCGGGGTTGCTGATCAGAAGCCACTCGACGTCGTCGGGGACGGTCGGTTCGGCCGAGTTGATGGCCGCTCCGTAGCCGCGGTTCGCGAGGGGCAGGTAGCGCGCGCCGGCGTCTCGGGCGATCGACGCGACCGCGCCCTCGCCCGGCCGGTTGTCGGCCACCACGACATCGACGACGTGGCGGGACGCGCCGGGGATCGACGCCAGGAACGCCGGGAGAACGTCATCGGATCGGAATGAGACGACCACGATCGCGACGCTCGGAGCCGTCCGTGCCCGGTCGGTCTCCATGGCTCTCAGCTTCGCACATCGCGCGACGCGCCCCGAGCGGGCTCCGCGGCTCACCGAGCGCGTTCGGAACGGGCGGAGGAGGAGAAGGTAGGCTCCCTCTCGGTGAGCAAGAGCGCGACGGCAGTGCCGAAGTCGCTCGTCGCGGGGGCGGCGGCGGCTCTACTCGCGTTGCTGGTCGCGGTGGTCCCCGGTGCCGAGTCGCAAGCCGCTCCGCCGGCCCCGGCACCCGCATCGGTGAGTGCGGATGCCGCGAGTTTCGATCCCGGCTACATCATCGACGACTCCAAGTTCTTCGATCCCAACGCCATGAGCGTCGCCGAGATCCAGGCGTTCCTCAACTCGAAGGTGCCCAATTGCGCGGCGGGCTTCACGTGTCTTCGCTCCTATTCCGAGACGACGCGCACGATTCCGGCGACGCCGATGTGCTCGACCTACGAGGCGGGGGCGAACGAGTCGGCGGCGACCATCATCTGGAAGGTCGCCCAGGCCTGCGGGATCAGCCCGAAGGTGATTCTCGTCACGCTCCAGAAAGAACAGGGGCTCGTCACCAAGTCGGCGCCGTCGGCGGGGGCCTTCCGGTCCGCGATGGGAGCGGGGTGCCCCGATACGGCGCCGTGCGACACGGAGTACTACGGCTTCTTCAACCAGGTGCACTACGGGGCTTTCCTCTTCAAGCGCTACACCCAACCGCCGGGCACGGGCGCGGGCACCCCTTATCCGACGCGATTCGATCAGCGGTACGCCGTGGGTTCGGTGAGCCAGGTCTTGTGGCACCCGAACGCGGCGTGCGGCACGTCACCGGTCTACATCGCCAACCAAGCCACCCACGCGCTGTACGTCTACACGCCCTATCAGCCCAACGCGGCCGCGCTCGCCAATCTCTACGGCACCGGTGACGGCTGCTCGTCCTACGGCAACCGCAACTTCTGGGCGTATTACACCGACTGGTTCGGCCCGACGACCGGGTCGGATCAGCCGATCGGCAACGTCGACGGCGTGACGTCGACCGCGACGGGGGTCAGCGTTCGCGGGTGGGCCTTCGATCCCAACTCGGGGGATCCGATCGAAGTCGCCGTGACCGTCAACGGCGGGTCGCCGGTACTCGGCACCGCCGACGGACCGCGGCCCGATGTCGCGGGCGTCTTCCCGGGTCGAGCGAATCACGGTTTCGAGATCGCGGTGCCGCTCGGCGACGGCGAGCACTCCGTGTGCGTGACAGGCCGCAACGTCGGAGTCGGCGCCAATGTGCTGCTCGGGTGCCGCACCGTCGAGGTGCATGTCGAGCTTCCGTGGGGTCGCGTCGATGTCGCCCAGCCGACCGAGCTGGGTGCACTCGTGAGCGGATGGGCGCTCGATCCGGACTCGACGGGCGCGATCTGGATGCACGTCTACGTCGACGGGGCGTTCTGGAGCGGCATCCGGGCCGACGGTCCCCGAGGTGACGTGCAGGCCGCCATCTCGGGCGCGGGGCCCGCCCACGGGTATCGGTTCGAGGTGCCCTTGGCGGCGGGCGAGCACCGCATCTGCGCCTACGGCATCAACGAGGGCCCCGGCGCGATGAACACCGAACTGTTCTGCCGCACCGTCGTCGTGCCGACGCGCGTGCCGCGCGGGCATCTCGACGCCGCCGGTGGGGTCTCCGACGGAATCGTGATCGCGGGCTGGGCCCTCGACCCGAGCTCGAGCGTCTCCACCTGGCTGCACGTCTACGTCGACGGCGGGTTCGCGATGGGTGTGCTGGCGGATGGCGCCCGCCCCGATGTCGCCGCCGTCTTCCCGGGGACGGGAAGCAACCACGGGTTCTCCGCACGCATCCCCGCGACTCCCGGCCTGCGGAACGTCTGCGTCTTTGCCTTCAACGCGCAGTCGGACAAGCATCTGCCGCTGGGATGCCGCGCCGTCACGGTGGGATCGGTCGCACCTCTCGGCAGTCTCGACGAGGTTCGGAGCGGCGCGGGAACGATCTCGTTCCGCGGATGGACCTTCGACCCCAATTCGACGCAGACGACGTGGGCCCATGTCTACGTGGATGGCGTGTTCGCGACGGGAGCCGCCGCAGACAAGTCGCGTCCCGACGTCGCGAGCGTTCATCCCAACGCGGGCGGCGCGCGGGGCTTTGACGCATCGATCGGCGCCACTCCCGGCGTGCACTCGGTGTGTGTCTACGGGCTCTCGTCCGGAAGCGCTCCGGCCAAGCCGCTCGGCTGCCGGACGGTCACCGTCGGCTGATCTCTACCGGTTGATCTCGCGGCAGGCTGGCCTCGCGACCCGTCGACCGCTCAGGTCTGATCGATGACCCGCCGGTCGAAGTCGACTGTGCGGGCACGCGGTCGGATGCGGAGCAGCCGGCGAGCCCGCCCACTCACGGTCGCCAGGAGCTGTGCCACGCGGAAGCTTCGACTGGCGAGGATCTCGGTGTTCTGCGCGAGCAGACGCAACGCCGTGTCCAGGGCGCCTTCGGCGACGGTGACGAGCGGAAGGAGCTCCCGGTCGCGGGCTCGCAGGCGTTCCGCGTCGAGCGGTTCGGCGAGGACCTCGAGCGAGGTGCGCCACAGGTCGGCGGCGTAGTCGCTCAGGGTGCGGACCGGGATGGGGTCGACCGACGGGGCGGCGAGCGCCTCCTCGACGGTCCCGACGAGCTGGTCGAAGGTCTGGAAGAAGCTGACTCCGGCGAGGTCGAGTCGGTCGACGACCTCCCGCGCGATCGCGGTGTCGAACGCGACGATCCGCTTGCCGTGTTGCGCGGCCTCGGCGAGGGACAGACCGAATCCCTCGTAGGCGGACGGCGAGATGACGACGGAAGCGCCCCGGTACAGGGCATCCAGCTCCGCTTCGGTGAGCGTTCCGCTCAACGCGATCGGCACGTCGGGGAACCGTGCGGCGATCAGTCGATCGGCCATCGCGACGACCGGGATGCCGGATGCTGCCATCGCGTCGAGCGTCGGGACGACCTGTTTGTGCCCGAACCCGTTCCCGACCACGAGCGCGTATCCCCCGGCGTCGATCGCGGACCGAGTGCGAGGGTCGAGGGTGCTCGTCGACGTCGACGCGCTGTGGTCGAGACCGACCTTGAGCCCCGAGCCTTGCGTGATGACGGTCGTGTGCGCGCGCACGTCGTCGAGCGAGCCCGGGTAGAGATCGGCCATGTCGTCGAGAGAGCCGGCGCTGATCGCCACGACCCGATCGGCCCAGCGCAGGCCGGCGCGGACGATCGTGGGCTTCATCGGCGTCTGTGTGACGTGGCGGTAGGTGCGCAACGCGATCGCGTCGAGGAAGGAGACCACGATGCGCGCGCAATGGCGCGTAAGAGTCGCGAGCTGGCCGACCGAGGTGATCGGAACCGCGGTGATGCCCAGGTCGAACACTTCGTCGATCTGGTTGTAGTCGAGCACCCGCATGCCGTAGTCCCGGAGGCGGAAGTACGCGGTCGTGTCCTCGTACGCAGCGACGGCGATGTCGATCCCCTGCGGCGGATTGGCGGCGAGCAGCTCGAGGAGCGACAGTACGTTCTTGGTGGTGCCGTCGTAGTGCTTCGACAGATGGTGCACGTCGATGAGAACCCGCGCGGGCGCGTCGCCTCCCGCGGGCACGAGCACGTCGGCGAAGCGATCGTCGGAACTGTAGGCGCTGCGCACGAACTGCGCGACGGCGGGGTTGTAAAACGGGTAGCGGGCCTCGAGGATCTCGAAGTTCTCGGCGTCGAGGCGGGCGCGTCGCTCCGCGCCGAAGCTCGAGCTCGCGGCGTGGAGCACGAGCGCCCGGTTGGCGATCAGCGACGAGTAGCCCACGTCGTTGATGCGCATGCAGAAGTCGTTCTCTTCGTTGTAGCCCGCGCCGTAGACCTCGTCGAAGAGGCCGTGGTTGCGAATCACGCGCCGCTGGATGAGCAGGCAGAAGCCGACGGCGACCGGCGAGACGTAGTAGCGGTCGAGGAGCGGCGAGACGGCCTGGAACACCTCGCGGGAGCGCTCTGCGCTCGGCTTGCCGCTCGCCGAATGCAGCACCGGGATCGTGGCGATCGTCGCGTTGTTGCTGCGCGGGCAGACCGCGCCGTGACGGGGCGAGAGCGCGAGGACTTCGCGCATCTCCGCGACGGCGCCGGCGGTGAGCTCGGCATCGCTGTTGAGCAGCAGGATGTCGTTGTCGGTGGTGTCGAGCTCCGACACCGCTCGGTTGCAGGTGCGCACGAACCCCAGGTTGTGCGGGTTGCGGGCGTAGCGGATGCGCGGCCGGCCCGCGATGAGCTCCAGGATGCGCGCCTCGATGGCGTCGGCATCCGGTCCGCAGTCATTGACGACGAGCACCTCGATCCAGGGCTCGTCAGCGTGCTCGAGCACGCTGACGAGACACCGTTCGAGGGTGGGGAGGTCGCCGTAGACCGGGATCACGATCGTGATCGAATTCAGAGTTGCGATTTCAGGTGTGTTCGATGGCACAGCGCGGCATCCCCTCCGGGGAAGGTCGATCGTCGTCCGGAGCCTTCATCGTACGTGCCGCCGCGCCCGTCGACGTCCGGATAGGCTGGACGGGCGACTGCGGGAGGACGGAAATGCCGGAGCTGACGCCGGGTCTGGTCTCGGTCGTACTCGTGAACTTCCGAGGCCCCGACGATACGATCGCCGCGGTCGCCGCCCTCCGAGAGATGGACTGGCCCGCCGAGCGGCTTGAGATCGTCGTCGTCGAGAACGGGTCGGGCGATGACAGCGCCGCCCGACTCGACGGGCTCGACGTCAATCTCGTCGTCTCGGCGGAGAACCATGGCTTCGCGGGGGGGTGCAATCTCGGCGTGCAGCACGCCTCGGGCGAGTTCGTCGCGTTCTTGAACAACGACGCCAAGCCGCACCGGGAGTGGGTCTCCGCGGCGATCGCGCGCTTCGACGACGCCGCGATCGGCGCGGTGGCGAGCCGAGTGCTCGATTGGGGGGGGTCCCGTGTCGACTACATCGGGTCCGCGCTCACCTGGTTCGGAATGGGCTACAAGCCCTACACGGGGGAGCGCCTTCCGCGGAATCCGCCGATTCCCGACGACGTGCTCTTCGGCACCGGGTCGGCGATGTTCGTGCGGCGGGACGTGTTCGACGATCTCGGCGGATTCGACGAGCGCTACTTCATGTTCTTCGAAGACGTCGACCTGGGCTGGCGGCTCAACCTCCGGGGCTGGCGATTCGCCTACGAGCCGGCGTCGGTCGCGTACCACCGGCACCACGCCTCCATGAGCGGGTTCGGGTCGTACCGCGAGCGATTCCTGTTGGAGCGCAACGCCCTGTTCACGCTGTACAAGAACCTCGACCAGGCGACTCTCGACAACGTGTTGCCGGCGGCGATGGCGCTCGCCGTGCGCCGGGGCCTCGCCCTCGGCAAGGTCGACTCCGAGCAGTTCGACTTGCGCCGCCCCCACGACGACGCCTCGGCCGAGATGGCGATCGCGAAAGACGCGCTCGTGCCCTCGTTCGCGATCGACGGCTTCGTCGAGCACCTCCCCGGCCTCGCCGTCGATCGAGCCGTCGTGCAGAAGAGCCGAGTGGTCTCCGACGCACGAATCTGGCGATTGTTCGGCCTGGCGGATGCTCCCGTGCTGCAAGATGAGACGTACGTACGAGGGTATGAGAACATCGTGAACACTTTTCCGGTCACCGAGCCACCGAGTCCGGCGCGCGTGCTCGTCATCACGGGCGATCCGATCGGCGACCGCATGGCGGGTCCGGCGATTCGCGCGTGGAACATCTCCGCGACCCTCGCCGACGCGGGTCACGAAACCGTGCTCGTCAGCCTCACCCGCGCCGACCGTCGGGATGCGCGCTTCCGGGTCGAGCACGTACGACCGGGCGATGAACGCGGGATCGCGCCGCTCGAAGCCTGGGCCGACGTCATCGTGTTCCAGGGTCACGCGATGCACGTCTTCGACACGATCGGACGGTCGTCGAAACTGTTCGTGATCGACATCTACGACCCGATGCACCTCGAGCAACTGGAGCAGGGCAAGAGCCTGCCCGCCGAGACCTGGGATCGCGTGGTCGGCGATGCGACCGGAATCCTCAACGAGCAGTTGCTCCGTGGCGACCTCCTGGTGTGTGCGTCGGAGCGTCAGCGACAGTTCTATCTCGGTCAGTTGTCGGCGCTCGGGCGTCTCACGCCCTCGACCTATCGAGGTGATCCGGACTTCCGGCGCCTGCTCGACGTCGTGCCCTTCGGGTTGCCCGACGAGGCACCGGTGGCCACGCGCCCCGTGCTCAAGGGGGTTCGCCCGGGCATCGGTCCCGACGACAAGCTCGTCATCTGGGGCGGCGGCCTCTACGACTGGTTCGATCCGATGACGCTCGTGCGGGCGATGGGAATTCTCGCGGATCGCCGATCCGACGCGCGGCTCTTCTTTCTCGGCACTCAGCATCCGCACCCCGAGGTGCCGGAGATGCCGATCGTCGCGGCGACTCGAGCGCTCGCCGCGGAGCTCGGCCTCGCCGAGCGCGTCGTGTTCTTCAACGACGAGTGGGTCGACTACGACGACCGGCAGAACTACCTTCTCGAAGCGGATGCGGGAGTCAGCACCCACTACGAGCACATCGAGACGACGTTCTCGTTCCGCACGCGCATCCTCGACTATCTGTGGGCGGGTCTCCCGATCGTCACGACGCGCGGCGACCACTTCGCCGACCTCGTCGAGCGCGAAGGCCTCGGGCGTTCGACTCCGGCGCAAGATCCCGAGGCTCTCGCCGACGCCCTCGAGGCGATGCTCTACGACCCGGCGGCCGCCGACGTCGCTCGGGCCGCGGTGGCCAGGGTCCGGGAGGACTACCGCTGGTCGCGCGTGCTCGCGCCGATCGTCGGGTACGCGGCCGATCCGTGGCGGGCGGCCGACCGGTCGGCCGGCGGCGTCGCCGTTCGACCCGTGCGCGCGGCCCGACCGCGCGGACTTCGACACGACGTCGGTCTCGTGATTCACCACTTGCGGGTGTCCGGGCCGCGCGTGGTCGCAGGCAAGGTGTTGCGTCGTCTGCGTCGATGAGGGTCGCCCGTCCCTTACGATGAGTTGGTCGTGCGCTCGCGTCCTGCGAGCCGACGCCCGAGCTCCAGGATGACCATGACGCCAGCCGAAACCCGTGCGGAACGTATCGGGAGACTCCCCTTCGAGCGCGCCGGGGGAGCTCGCGAACGCGGTCCCCTCGCGTTCTTCCACTCGGCCGCAGAGATCGTGCGGCATCGTGAGCTGCTCGACCTGCTCATCCGCCGCGAGCTGAAGTCGCGCTACAAGGACTCGAGCCTCGGGTTCCTCTGGAGCCTGATTCGCCCCATCACACTGCTCGCGATCTATTGGGTGGCGATCGGGCAGTTCCTGGGGGCGGCACGCGGCATCCCGGACTTCGGAATCTTCGTGTTCGCCGGTCTCACGATCTGGGGCCTCTACGCGGAGATCGTCACCTCGGGCACGACCTCCATCCTCGGAAACGGTGGTCTGATCAAGAAGGTCTACCTGCCGCGGGAGATCTTCCCGCTCGCGTCGGTGGGCTCGGCTCTGTTCAACTTCGCGATCCAGATGATCGTGCTCGCGGCCGGCGTCCTCACGCTCTCGCACGTGCGCATCGACTGGACCCTCCTGTACATCCCCGTCGCCATCGTGCTCACGCTCATCTACGGCCTGGCGCTCGCGCTGCTGCTGTCGGCGTTGAACGTCTACCTGCGCGACGTCCAGTACCTCGTCGAGGTCGCGCTGCTCATTCTGTTCTGGGCGTCGCCGATCGTCTACGCGTGGTCGTACGTCGTCTCGACCACCCAGTCGCTCGCGGCGCCGTGGCTCGAGCAGCTGTATCTGTTGAACCCGATGACGATCTCGATCATGGCGTTCCAGCGCGGCGTCTGGGCGTCCGGGTCGGAGAGCACCGAGATCGCGGGCACGATCATCCCTCCGCAGCCGTGGCCCGCCGATCTCGACCTGCGCTTGCTCGTGCTCGCGATCGTGGGCCTGGCTCTGCTCTGGGTTTCGCAGCGCGTGTTCGCGCGTCTGCAGGGCAACTTCGCGCAGGAGATGTGATGGCCGACCGAACGCCCGCGACCGCCCCCGAGACACCCGTCGTCATCCGCGTCTCGCACGCCTCGAAGCGCTTCGTCATGCGCAAGGACAAGTCGCTCAAGGAACGGGTCGTCAACTTCGGCCGATCGCGCCGGCACCGCGAGGACTTCTGGGCCCTCAAGGACATCGACCTCGAGATCCACTCCGGCACGACGATCGGACTCATCGGAGCCAACGGCTCGGGCAAGTCGACGCTGCTGAAGCTCATCGGCGGCATCATCGACCCGACGGGCGGCTCGGTCGAGCGTCGCGGTCGGCTTGCGGCCCTGCTCGAGCTCGGTGCGGGGTTCCACCCCGACCTCACCGGCCGGGAGAACGTGTATCTGAACGCGTCGATCCTCGGGCTCACCCGGCAGCAGACCGACGACTACTTCGACTCGATCATCGACTTCTCCGAGATCGGTGCCTTCATCGACACCCAGGTGAAGTTCTACTCCTCGGGCATGTACGTGCGGCTCGCGTTCGCGATCGCCGTGCACGTCGACCCCGACATCCTCCTCGTCGACGAGGTGCTCGCGGTCGGTGACGAGCCGTTCCAGCGCAAGTGCATGGACCGCATTCAGGAGTTCCAGCGCGAGGGGCGCACCATCATCCTGGTGACGCACTCGCTCACCCAAGTCGGCGACCTCTGCGACCGGGCCGTCGTGCTGTCGCACGGCAGCGTCGTGTACGACGGTGAGCCCGCGGAGGCCATCCGGGTGTTGCGCGAGGGCTTCGAGGAGGAGCGGTCCGATTCGACCGAGGTCGCCGCGACGTCGGGTCCGCGCATCGAAGCCGTCACCATCGGGGCGCCGCACGGGTCGGAGAAGCACCCGTCGATGAAGCCAGGCGAAGACCTCTCGATCACGGTCGCGGTGCACTCCGATGAGCCGGTCTCGCGCTGGCGGGTCGCGATCGACATCCACACCCCGGTCGGCCAGTTGGTCTTCGGGACGAGCACGGAAGCCGCCGGAGCGAAGCTCGACGACCTCGCGGGAACGCAGGACGTCGTCTTCGACCTCAAGGATCTGCCGCTGCTCACCGGTCAGTACCAGATCGGCGTCTCGATCGGCACGTT
>Ga0209066_10002447_pt1 | contig 22507 bp, 18 predicted proteins | sample All_14_2_FD_187198 | JGI IMG/M metagenome (GOLD analysis project Ga0209066, IMG submission 187198) | Freshwater microbial communities in response to fracking from Pennsylvania, USA - Allegheny Zone_MetaG_DW_15 (SPAdes) (version 2) ... | reverse complement strand
CTTCGCGCAGCACATAAGCATGGTCGCGCAGCACATGGGTGCTGACGCCGCCGGTTTTGGCCAGCCATTCCAGCGTGGGTTCCACGGCGGCCTGGTCGCCCGCGCCGTACAGCTCGGTGCGGTTGCAGGTGGAGAGCAAAGTGGCTTCGGGCTGGCGCGCCAGGCTCTGGCGGTAGCCGTGCAGCGTGGGCTGAATTTGGTCGAGCGCGAACGCAAACCGGCCCCGCAAATCAAGCGGAGCCGTGTGGTGGTTGATACCGAGCGCCCAGACAGACATGCACGGATTATAAAATTGAACGCTTATGCACTCCCCAGGCCCCACACAATGAATTTTTTCGCCCTTCTGGCGCATCTGGCAGGCTTTGTGGCACCGGCCTTGGTGGTCGCTGTGGTGTTGTGGCTGGCGCCGAAGGCGCAGCGCAGTGGACGCAAGCCTCGCTGGAGCGCCAGCATGGATCTGAGCGTGTTGCTGATAGCGGGCGTGGCGGTGCTGCTCGCCGGGCTCGTGTTTTTTGGCCGTGACGGCAAGATAGCCACTTACGCAGCGTTGGTGGTGGTGCAAGGCACGCTGGCCTGGTGGATGCGCCGTCGCTGAAGGGCTCTGCCATCAGGTGTCTGGCGCGAAACGGTCCACCCGGTCGGTGATGATGCCGTCCAGGCCCAGCGCCAGCAGTTGCTGCACCGTGGTGGCTTCATTCACGGTGTAGGCCAGGCCGTGCAGGCCAGCGCCTCGCACCTGGTGCAGCAGCGCATCGGTCCACAGCCCCTGTTCGCACACCACGGCAGTGCAGCCCAGCGCCAGCGCTGTGTCCAGCCAGCCCGCCCACAGCGTTTCCAGCAGCAGACCACGCGGCAAGTCCGGTGCGGTTTCCTGTGCGCCGGCCAATGCGTCGGCTTGGAACGAGGTGAGCAGCGGTGGCTGCGCATGGCCTGCCCAGAGTTGGGCCGCTGCCAGCGCCACCGCCCGCCCGGTGTGCCGTTCGGTGCCGTGCGTGGGCTTGATCTCGATGTTCAGCCCGTGGCCGTTGGCCATGCACCAGCGCGCCACGGCTGCCAGTGTCGGCAAGGTTTCGCCCACGCAGCCGGGTGAGTGCCAAGCCCCGGCATCGAGCAGGCTGAGCGCTGCCCAAGTGTGATGGCCTGCCACGCCTTGGCCGTTGGTGGTCCGCTCCAGCGTGTCGTCGTGCAGCAAGAAGGCCACGCCGTCGGCGCTCAGTTTGGCGTCGCACTCAAACATGCGGTAGCCATACTGGGCGCCCAACCGGAATGCAGCCAAGGTGTTTTCGGGTGCGAGCAGACCTGCGCCGCGGTGGGCGATCCAGTGCGGGTACGGCCAGGGGCGGGCTGTTGCCATCGTGTCTGGGGCGGTGTTGTGGCTGGGCATAGAGGCGGGCAGACGTGGTCCCAGAGTGTGCCAGTACCCGGAGTTCGGGTATGTGTATGTGGCCCTGCGGTACCATCAAGCGTTCAGCTCCTCCTGCTGGCAGCCCACTTCCCATGAACGCTCCCACCCCGCTTTCGCTCCTCGAAAACGCCACCGACGACGCACCGCGTCTGCGCGAAATCCCCTACAACTACACGTCTTTTTCAGACCGTGAAATTGTCATGCGGCTGCTCGGGGCGCGTTCCTGGGCCTTGTTGGACGAACTGCGGGGCGAGCGCCGCACCGGGCGTTCTGCCCGCATGCTTTACGAGGTGCTGGGCGACATCTGGGTGGTGCAGCGCAACCCGTATTTGCAGGACGATCTGCTGGACAACCCCAAGCGCCGCAAAGCGCTGGTGGACGCCTTGCACCACCGCCTGGCCGAGGTGGCCAAGCGCCGCACGCCGCAAGACGACCCGGCCCGCGATGCCTTGGTGGGCGAACTGCTCGCGGCGGCCCGTGGCGCGGTCGATGCGTTTGCCCGTTCGTTTGAAGACATGGCCGCGCTGCGCCAGCGCGCCACCAAAACCCTGCGCAAGCTTACCGCCCACGACAACATCAAGTTCGACGGCCTCTCGCGCGTGTCGCATGTGACCGACGCGACCGACTGGCGCGTGGAATACCCTTTCGTGGTGCTCACCCCCGACACCGAGGCCGAGATGGCCGAGCTGGTGCGCGGCTGTTTTGAACTCGGCCTGACCATCGTGCCGCGCGGCGGCGGCACCGGTTACACCGGTGGTGCGATCCCTCTGACCTGGAAGAGCGCGGTGATCAACACCGAAAAGCTTGAAGCGATGACCGAAGTCGAGTTCGTGGCCGTGCCCGGTCACGCCGAGCCGCTGCCCACCATCTGGACCGAAGCCGGTGTGGTGACGCAGCGTGTGGCCGATGCGGCCGAGCGCGCCGGTCATGTGTTCGCGGTGGACCCGACCTCGGCCGAGGCCTCGTGTGTGGGCGGCAACATCGCCATGAACGCGGGCGGCAAGAAGGCAGTGCTCTGGGGCACGGCGCTGGACAACCTGGTGAGCTGGCGCATGGTGACGCCGCAGGCGCAGTGGCTGGAAGTCACACGTCTGGACCACAACCGCGGCAAGATCCACGACGCCGAAGTGGCCACTTTCGAACTGAAGTATTTCGAAGCCAACGGCAAGACGCACATCCGCACCGAGCAGTTGGTGATCCCCGGCTCGACTTTCCGCAAGGAGGGCCTGGGCAAGGACGTGACCGACAAGTTTCTGGCCGGTCTGCCGGGCATCCAGAAAGAAGGCTGTGACGGCCTGATCACCAGCGCGCGCTGGCTGGTGCACCGCATGCCGCAGCACGTGCGCACCGTGTGCCTGGAGTTTTTTGGCAACCCCAAAGACTGTGTGCCGTCCATCGTGGACATCAAGGACTTCATGTTCGCCGAGATGAAGCGCCCGGGTGGCGCCATCCTCGCGGGCCTGGAGCACCTGGACGACCGCTACCTCAAGGCCGTGGGCTATGCGACCAAGAGCAAGCGCGGCACGCTGCCCAAGATGGTGCTGGTGGGCGACATTGTCGGCGACGACGCCGACGCTGTGGCCCGCGCCACCAGCGAGGTGATTCGCCTGGCCAATGGCCGCAGTGGCGAGGGTTTTGTGGCCATCAGCGCCGAAGCGCGCAAGAAGTTCTGGCTGGACCGCAAGCGCACGGCCGCCATCAGCAAACACACCAACGCTTTCAAGGTGAACGAAGACGTGGTGATTCCGCTGCCGCGCATGGGCGAGTACACCGAGGGTATCGAGCGCATCAACATTGAGCTCTCGCTGCGCAACAAACTCAAGCTGTGTGAAGCGCTGGAAACCTTCTTTATCAAAGGCAACCTGCCGCTGGGCAAGACCGACGACGCCAACGACATCCCCAGCGCCGAGCTGCTGGAAGACCGCGTGCAGCAAGCGCTGGCAAGGGTGCGCGAAGTGCGCGCACTCTGGGCAAGCTGGCTGCGCAATGTGGACACGCTGTTCCCGCAGTTGCAGGACCACCGCCTGCGCGCGAGCTGGAAGACGCAGATCCGTGCACCGCTGCAGCAGATTTTTACCGGTGCGGCGTTTGGTGCCATCCTGGCCGAGTGCTCAGCCATTCACCAGCGGGTGCTCAAAGGCCGTGTGTGGGTGGCGCTGCACATGCATGCCGGTGATGGCAACGTGCACACCAACATCCCGGTCAACAGCGACGACTATGAGATGCTGCAGACCGCGCACGAAGCGGTAGCCCGCATCATGGTGCTGGCACGCAGCCTGGACGGCGTGATCTCCGGTGAACACGGCATTGGTATCACCAAGCTGGAGTTTTTGACCGACGACGAACTGCGTCCGTTCGCCGAATACAAATCCAAGGTAGACCCGGAAGGGCGTTTCAACAAAGGCAAATTGCTGCGCGACCTGTCGGGCGTGAAGGGCTTGGCCGCTGATGGCAACCTGCGCAGCGCTGACCTGAGCCACGCCTACACGCCGAGTTTTGGCTTGATGGGCCACGAGTCGCTGATCATGCAGCAGAGCGACATTGGCGCCATTGCCGACAGCGTGAAAGATTGCCTGCGCTGTGGCAAGTGCAAACCGGTGTGCGCTACGCACGTGCCGCGTGCCAATTTGCTGTACAGCCCGCGCAACAAAATTCTGGCCACCTCGCTGCTGGTGGAGGCCTTTCTGTACGAAGAGCAGACGCGACGCGGTATCAGCATCAAACATTGGGAAGAGTTTGAAGACGTGGCCGACCATTGCACGGTCTGCCACAAATGCCTGAGCCCGTGCCCGGTCAAGATCGACTTTGGCGACGTGACCATGAACATGCGCAACCTGTTGCGCAAGATGGGCAAGAAGAGCTTCCGGCCGGGCAATGCGGCGGCCATGTTCTTTCTGAACGCCTCCAACCCCGAAACCATCAAGTTCATGCGCTCGGCCATGGTGGACGTGGGCTTCAAAGCCCAGCGGCTGGCGAACCAATTGCTCAAGCGGGTAGCGCGTAAGCAGACGGCGGCGCCCCGAGCCACGCTGGGGCCAGCGCCCATCAAAGAGCAGGTGATCCACTTCATCAACAAGAAGATGCCAGGCGGTCTGCCCAAGAAAACCGCCCGCGCGCTGCTGGACATCGAGGACAAGGACTACGTGCCGATCATCCGCAACCCGGTGGGCACCACAGCAGAGACCGAGGCGGTGTTTTACTTCCCCGGTTGTGGTTCGGAGCGCCTGTTCAGTCAGGTGGGTTTGGCCACGCAGGCCATGCTGTGGCACGCGGGGGTGCAAACCGTGTTGCCGCCAGGCTATCTGTGCTGTGGCTACCCGCAGCGCGGTTCGGGCCAGTTCGACAAGGCCGAAAAAATCATCACCGACAACCGGGTGTTGTTCCATCGCGTGGCCAACACGCTGAACTACCTGGACATCAAGACCGTGGTGGTGAGCTGCGGCACCTGCTACGACCAGTTGCAGGGCTACGAATTCGACAAGATTTTCCCCGGCTGCCGCATCATCGACATCCACGAATACCTGCTCGAAAAAGGCATCACGTTGCCCGCCGGGCAGGGTGGTTACCTCTACCACGACCCCTGCCACAGCCCCATGAAGCTGCAGGACCCGATGAAGACGGTGAAGGCGCTGGTGGGCGACAACGTGCTGGAAAGCAAGCGCTGCTGCGGTGAGTCGGGCACGCTGGGCGTCACCCGGCCCGACATCTCCACCCAGATCCGCTTTCGCAAGGAAGAAGAGATCAAAAAAGGCGAAGCGGCTTTGCGCGCAGCCGGTACGGTGGGCGAAACCGCCAACATCAAGGTGCTGACCTCGTGCCCGAGCTGCCTGCAGGGTTTGAGTCGCTATGGCGAGGACCTGAACAACGGCTTGCTGGAGGCCGACTACATCGTGGTCGAAATGGCCAACCAGATTCTGGGCAAGGACTGGCTGCCCGAGTACGTCGCCAAGGCCAATCAGGGCGGCATCGAACGCGTTCTCGTGTGAATATGAATCACCCCCGCGCCGCCTTCGGCGTCACCCCCTCAAGGGGGCGGCACTGGCCGTCCAGCAAAGCTGGCCCGGCGGTGCCCTGGGTACTGGCGCTTTCCCTCAATTCTTGAAGCAGGAGCAACCCCATGGCCGGACTTGACAAAAACACCCCCACGCCGCAATCGATCACCTTGCACCAGCAGTCCAAGGTGCTGGAGATCGGGTTTTCCGATGGCAGCGAATTTCATGTGCCGTTTGAGCTGATGCGCGTGTACTCGCCGTCGGCCGAAGTGCAAGGACATGGCCCGGGTCAGGAAGTGCTGCAGACCGGCAAACGCGATGTCGGCATCATTGCGCTGGAGCCGGTGGGCAACTACGCGGTGCAACCCACGTTTTCCGACGGGCACGACAGCGGCATTTTTTCTTGGGACTACCTGTATTTTCTGGGTTCCAAACAGACCGAACTGTGGGCCGATTACAACGCGCGCCTGCAATCTGCCGGCATGGAGCGCGATGCGCCCATGGCGCCGAAGGCCGGGAGCGCCTGCGGCAGCCATTAACCGCTTAGGATTCTTTTATGGCCTCTACACACTTTGGTTTCAAGTCGGTTGATGAACGCGAAAAAGCGCAGCATGTGCGCAGCGTCTTCGACTCGGTGGCGCCCAGCTACGACGTGATGAACGATCTCATGTCGGCGGGGCTGCACCGCGTCTGGAAGCGTTACACCATCACTGTGGCCAATCCGCAGCCCGGCGATCAGGTGCTGGACATTGCCGGTGGCACGGGCGACCTGTCGCTGGCCTTTGCCAAGAAAGTGGGGCCTACCGGGCGCGTGGTGCACACCGACATCAACGAGGCCATGTTGCGCGAAGGACGCAACCGCCTGATTGATCTGGGTGTGGTGTTGCCCACGCTGGTGTGCGATGCAGAGCAGTTGCCGTTTGAAAGCAATGCGTTTGATTTTGTGTCGGTGGCGTTTGGTTTGCGCAACATGACGCGCAAAGACCGCGCCCTGGCCGAGATGCAGCGGGTGCTGAAGCCCGGTGGCAAATTGCTGGTGTTGGAGTTTTCCCGGGTGGCCAAGCCGCTTGAAAAAGCTTATGACTGGTATTCGTTCAACATCCTGCCCAAGCTGGGCAAGCTGGTGGCCAACGACGAGGACAGCTACCGCTACCTCGCCGAATCCATCCGCATGCATCCCGGGCAGGAAGAACTGCGGCAGATGATGAAGACAGCCGGTTTTGGCCATGTGGATGTGCACAACCTGTCGGCTGGCGTGGTGGCCTTGCACTTGGGGATCAAGTGCTGACCTGAGGTTGTCGGGTGTTTTTGGGTCTGGGGGAGACAAGGATGAACAACAAGTTGTGGTCGGTGGCGCTGGTTTGCGCCCTGGTTTTGATATCGCAGGACGCTTGGGCCAAGCGCTTGGGCGGCGGTCTGTCGTTCGGCAAGCAGTCGAGCAACGTGACCCAGCGCAGCGGCACGCCCCCTGTGCAGCAGGCTGCACCCCAGGCATCCACGCCAAACGCAGTGGCTCAGCCCTCCGTGGCCAGCGCGGCGGCTGCACCCAAGCGTGCCTGGGGCGGCATGTTGGGGGGGCTTGCCGCAGGCCTGGGGCTTGCCTGGCTCGCCTCGTCGCTGGGTTTTGGCGAGGGTTTCGCCCAGTTCCTGATGTGGGCCTTGCTCGCTGCGGCGGTGGTGGTTGTCGTGGGCATGGCCATGCGCCGTCGCAACAGCGCAGCACCTTCTGTCGGTTTCGCTTACCAGGCGGCGGCTGGCGGGCATTCTCGATCCGATCCCGTCGGTTCAGCTGGTTCAGGGGGGTACAGCCCGCAGAACGTGGGCAACGATGCATCGGCCCGGCCTTGGGAACGCAACACCGGTTCATTTGACGCTGCACAGCTTCAAGCCACAGGCGGCTCGCGCACCGGTGCTGCCTTGTCTGGGGCTCCGGGCTGGAGCATTCCGGCGGGGTTTGATGCAGAGGGTTTTTTGAAAGCCTCCAAAGCCAACTTTCTCAGCCTGCAAGACGCCTGGGACCGCTCTGACATCCCCAGTTTGCGCGCCATGATGACCGACGGCATGCTGGAGCAGATCCAAAGCCAATTGGTGGAACGCGAGCGTTCGGCCAGCGGGGCGGTCAACAAGACCGAGGTGGTGATGTTGGACGCCCATTTGCTGGGCATCGAGGAAATGGACGCCGGCTACATGGCCAGCGTGGAATTCTCCGGGTTGATCCGCGAAGACATATCGGCGGGTCCCAACCCCTTCCGCGAAGTCTGGAACATCACCCGATCCAAGAGCGGTTCGGGCGGCTGGCTGGTGGCCGGCGTTCAGGCGCTGCAGTGAAAAATCCCCTCGTATAGGCAGGGCTGGGTGGGCTGTGAGTTCAATGGACGAATCACAAAAGTCCCCCTCAGCGCCAAAGCCTCGCCTTGTCCCTGTGGTGCTCGGGTTTCGGGCGCAAATGGTTTTATTGGTGGGCTCGTTGCTCGTATTGATGCTGGGCATTCAGGGGCTTTACCTGAACCAGCGCTATGCGGCGCTGATGGAAGACCAGATTGGGCAGCGTGCGCTCAACGTGGCCCGTACCTTGGCCGCCAACGGCTTGCTGATCGAGGCCTTTGTGGCACCCGATCCCGTCTCGGTCATTCAGCCTCTGGCCGAGCGTGTGCGGCAGCAGACCGGCGCGAGTTTTGTGGTGGTGGGCAACCGCGAGAGCATCCGTTATTCGCACCCCCTGCCCGATCGCCTGGGCCAGAGGATGGTGGGCGAAGACAACGACCCCGCTCTGAACCACGGAGCCGAATACATCTCGCGCGCCACAGGCTCGTTGGGGCCGTCCATTCGGGGCAAGGTCCCGGTGCGCGACGCGGGCGGGGCTATCATAGGCGTGATTTCGGTGGGTTTTCTGGCCAATGAGATCGAGGACCGCATTGCCGCCGATATGCGCTCAAACTTTCTGCTGATGGTTGGCATAGCAGGGCTGGGCCTGTTGGGGGCTTTCTGGATTGCCAACCGTTTTAAGCGAGCGATATTGGGTCTGGAGCCCCATGAAATCGCGCGGCGCTTGCAGGAGAAGGACGCCATTCTTCAGTCCATGCACGAAGGCCTGGTGGCGGTCAACGCCCAAGGCCGCATCACGCTCGCCAACGCGGGCGCGCGTCGGTTTTTGTCGGGAAGCGAAGGTCAAGACCCTTCGGGGCAAGACATTCTGCAAGCCTTGCCCCTCTCGCGACTGCATGACGTTTTGCGCACCGGGGAAGCCCAGTACGACAAGGAAACCTGGGTGGGTGAGCAGCTGGTGGTGGTCAACCGGGTACCTATACTGGTGGACGGTCGGGTGGAAGGCGCTGTGGCCACATTCCGCAGCCGTATGGAGATTCTGGAACTCTCCCGCAGTCTGGCCGAAGTCCGGCAATTGGCAGACAGCTTGCGTGCACAGGCGCACGAGTTCTCAAATAAGCTGCACATGCTCGCTGGCCTTCTGCAGCTGGGCAAAGTGCAGGAAGCTATTGCACTGATTGGCGAGGAAAGCCGCCTGGAGCAGGCCCGACTGACCCTGTTGCAAAACCGCGTGCACGACGCGGCGCTGTGTGGATTGCTGGCGGGCAAGCTCATGCGTGCATCCAGCCAAGGCGTGCAGATCGAGGTGGACGAAGGCAGCAGCCTGCAAAGCGAACTGTCGGCTTCCGGGCGCCACGCCTTGACTTGCATCATTGGCAATCTGGTGGACAACGCATGCGAGGCCCCGCGACCAGCGGGTTGCTCACCGATGGTGGTGCTGTCTTTCACAGATTTGGGTACATCGGTGGTTGTGGATGTGGACGACAACGGATGTGGCGTGGACTCCGCCCACGTCGAACAGGTCTTTGAGCGCGGAGCGTCCACCAAGGGCGATGGGCGCGGCATTGGGCTGGCGTTGGTGCGTCAGTTGTGCCGAGAGCTTGGCGGGGATATCACGTTGGAACCCGGGGAGCAGGGTGGTGCCTGTTTCGTGGCTGTGGTGGACAAGGCCCGTGTAACGTGCCAGGCAGGAGTGGTCTATGGTCAGTGAGGTCTTCCCCTACCGGGTGCTGGTGGTTGAGGACGATTTCCGTATTGCGCACATCAACGCAGCCATGGTGGAGCGGCATGTCCGCTTCCAGGTGGTGGGCAGTTGCCGCAGCGGTGCCGAGGCCCTGGCTTGGCTGCAGCTGCACGGGGACGGCGTGGACCTGGCCTTGCTGGACGTTTATCTGCCAGACGTCGAGAGGTTGTCGCTTTTGTGGGAGGTGCGCCGCCTGTACCGGCATTTGCACATTGTCATGGTCACGGCTGCCAAGGAGGTCGATACCGTGGAGGAGGCGCTGAAGGCGGGCGTGTTCGATTTCCTGATCAAGCCGGTGCAGGCCCCGCGCATGCAGGCCATGCTGGACCGGTTTGTGCAACGCCGCGCCATGGGTCGTCAGCGCGAGATCGATCAGAAACAACTGGACGAGGCCTTGTCGGCTGCTGTGCCCGACGATCACACACGCACCCTGCCCAAAGGCGTGGATGCGTTGTCTTTAGAAACGATTTTGCAAGCCCTGACCTTGGCCGCCGATCCGCTGACCGCCAGTGAGCTGGCAGAGCGCACCGGCACCAGCCGTTCGACCGCGAGGCGCTATCTGGAGTATCTCGTGGGTACGGGCCAGGTGAGCGTGGCTGCGGCCTACGGTGAGGTCGGTCGACCACAACGCCTATACCACTTGCGCCCGGAATCTTGAGCGGCCTGGGTGCCGCGCCGGGCACCCGCCGTGGCGCCACGGCGATCGTGAACACAATGGTCAAAACACCCATTTTGACCACAACCCTGTCTCCGTGGGGAAACCCTAGTGTGGCGTTGAGGGGTGGTCCCTAACATCCCGTCACCTGTCTGGCTGCACTGCATGCCGGAGCTGGTCCATCCCGGTCAAACAGCCGACCGCCCGAACCATTTAGGAGACTTCAAGATGCCTCACTCAAACCACCTGCTGGCGCGTGTTTGTTGACCGCCCCTTGCCGTTGACTCTGCTCATCGTGGTGGCCCTGGCACCGGCGCAGCTGACACCACCCCCACGTTCACACCCACACCTGGCGGCCTGATCGGCCGTCACCACCGAGCCTGACTGCAAAGGGCTGCTCCTGCGGAAGTAACCCTGCGCAGCCCTGCACGCCGCGTTTGACCGTCCGACAGGCGACGTGGCTTTTCCTGACTTTTCCATCCACAGGAGACTACCTTGAAGAAACTTTCCATCCTGGCTCTGGCAGCCTGCGCATGCGCAGCCCAGGCCCAATCGTCCGTGACGCTGTATGGCGTGGCGGACATGGCTATTGAGCGCATCAAAGGCGCCACATCTGACACCCGTATGGTCTCGGGCCAGCAACAAGGATCGCGCTGGGGGATGCGCGGCACCGAGGACCTGGGCGGGGGGCTAAAAGCTGTGTTCCAAATCGAAGCTGGCGTGAATATGGACACTGGCACGCTGGGTCAGGGTGGTCTGGCTTTTGGCCGCCAGTCCTACGTGGGCCTGACTGGGAACTTCGGTGCCGTGCGCCTGGGCCGCCAGTATTCTCCCATGGACGATGTGGCCGGCTTGGTCGGCACCAAGCGCTACGACGTGCTCAGCGTGGTGCCCATCATCGGCAATGGCGACTACAACCGCGTCAACAGCGCCGTGACGTACCTGTCACCCAAAGTGGCCAATACCACCTTCCAAGTGCAGTACAACTTTGGCAACCCTCGGCCAGCAGGTGATCCCAGTCCTGACTTCGGCAGGCAGTTTAGTGTGAATGCGATCCATGCCAACGGGCCGTTGACATTGGGCGTATCGCTGATGCGCGTGATCGACGGCAACGCCACCCTGGGCGGCGACCAGGCCCAAAATGCCGCCCTGCTGGTGGCGGGTTACGACTTCGGCGGCTTCAAACTGACTGGCTATTACGACCAGGAAGACAAGGGAACAGAAACCATGAAGGTTTACGGCCTGCAAGGTGCCATGACCTTTGGCAACACCACTGTCTCGGCAGGCATGGCCCAGGCCAAAAACGTGACTGGTCTGGCCACCGCTGCGCGTGACGATGCCAAGATATTCACGCTGCAAGCCAGCCACAACCTGTCCAAGCGCACCGCGATGTACGGGCACCTGACAGCCGTCTCCAACGGTGCCGATTCAACGCTGGGCTTCAACAACCCTGTGGCCGGACGCAACTCCAATGGTTTGCAGGTGGGCGTGCGCCACCGGTTCTGACCCGCTTTCGCGTTTTCGATTTCCAAGGTTGATGTCCCAGCCACTCCGGTGTCTGGGGGTTTTTTTCGTGCGCTGCCCGTCTCCAAGGGACGGGTAACTGCTCCGCACCGTTTTGTTGCTTCGCATAGCCGTGCATTTTGCACTGTCTGCGCCTTCGCAGCCGCGAAAAAATCGGGCATCAGCGCACCCGACCAGGACATGGCAATGGGGTTGGCATTGTTTTTGCCATAGATGTTGGGTGCCAAGCCGGGCACCCGCCGTGGCAGCACAGCGGTCGTGAACACAATGGCCAAAACACCCATTTTGACCACAACCCCGTCTCTTTGGGGAAACCCTAGTGTGGTGCTGAAGGGCGTTCTCTAACATTCCGTCACCTGTCTTGCTGCACTGCATGCCGGAGCTGGTCCATCCCGGTCAAACAGCCGACCGTCAGAACCATTTAGGAGCCAACTGCATTGGTGCCGAATGCCCATGCACTGGCCCTGATACGACCGACAAATCCATTCTTACACAGGAGACTTCCATGAACTTAAGCAAACGCGACTTCCTCAAATACAGCGCCGCAACTGGTGCCGGCTTGACCCTGCCTGCTTGGGCACAGAACAAGCCCTTGTTTGACACCCTGAACATGTTTGTACCCGCAGCGCCTGGCGGTGGTTGGGACGGCACCGCACGCTCTTTGGAGCGCGCAGCCAAAGCCGCCGGCCTGGTGGGCAATATGCAATTTGAAAACGTGGGCGGTGCCGGCGGCATGGTGGGCTTGCCCCGCTTTGTGAACCAGCGCAAAGGCCAAGGCAACAGCCTGTTGGTCGGTGGCTCGGTGATGGTGGGCGCGGCGATTGCCAACAAGAGCCCCGTGACCATGAAAGACGTGACCCCAATTGCTCGCTTGACCGAAGAGGCCGGCGTGGTAGTGGTGCCTGCCAACGGCAAAATCAAGACATGGAACGATTTGACAGCGGCTCTCAAAGCCAACCCCAAGGCCGTCTCGGTGGCTGGCGGCAGCGCCGGTGGCACCGACCACATCGTGCTGGGCTTGATGATCAAAGCACTGGGCGGGAACGCCAAAGACGCCGCCTACGTGGCATTTGCTGGCGGTGGCCCTGCTACAGCCGCCATCCTGGGCAACCAAGTGGTTGCAGGCATTTCCGGTTATTCGGAATTTGAAGAGCACATCAAGTCTGGCAAGATGATTGCGCTGGCGTCTTCCGGTAGCGTCCGCATCTCCGGCACCACCGTGCCCACCATGACCGAATTGGGTCTGAAGGTGAACATGGCCAACTGGCGCGGTGTGTTTGCGCCTCCCGGCATCAGCGACGCACAGCGCAAAGCCATGGTGGACTTCGTCACCGCCATCGTGAAGTCCGATGCCTGGAAAGCCGAGCTGACCACACGCAAATGGACTGATGTGTTTCTTGCAGACGCTGCCTTTGGCAAGCAAGTCATGGAAGACATCAGCGACACCGAAAGCGTGATGAAAGAGCTGGGTCTGGCATGACACCCTTGCGAGTGGGGGCGATCTTTGCCCTTCTCTGCACCATTGCGTTTTGGCAGCTGGGCGATATCGGCCAGTCTGCCATTGGCATGGCGGTGGGGCCTGCAGCCATACCCAAAGCAGTGGTGGCCCTGTTCGCTTTGATAACGGGCGTATACATCGTCAGCGCATGGCGTGGTCACCAGGTGGACGAAAGCCACGAACCAGAACAGTCCGCCCTGCCAGGGGCCGGGCTGCGCCTGGTCAGCATGTTTGCTGGCGGCATGCTGTTCATCGGCGGCGTGACCTGGATGGGCTTTGTGGCCCCCGCCACCGCCTGCGGCATGTGTGTTGCACGCGCCTTTGATGCGCCGTTCAATGCCAAGTCTGCCGTGATATGCACCTGTATCTCAACCGCACTTTGGGTCTTGTTCGCCAAGGTGTTGGGTGTGGGTTTGGGCCCGGCCACACCCTTCGGGTTCTGACCCTGGCCGGCTCGGGCATGTGCCCGACCGGCTTTTTCTCCAGGAGTTCAAATGGATGCCTTTTCAGCATTAATGGGTGGCTTTTCCAATGCCCTGCAGCCCAGCACACTCATGTGGGGTTTTGTGGGCTGTTTTCTTGGCACGCTGGTGGGTGTTTTGCCCGGCATCGGGCCTGCCCTGACCATCGCTTTGCTGCTGCCGCTGACCTATCAGGTGCCTGCCACAGGCATGTTCGTGATGTTTGCAGGCATCTATTACGGAGCTGCCTACGGAGGTTCCACCACATCCATTCTGGTGCGCACCCCCGGCGAAGCCGGCTCAATGATGACCGCACTGGAAGGCTTTCAAATGGCGCGCAGCGGCCGCGCAGGCCCAGCATTGGCCACCGCTGCCATCGGCAGTTTTATCGCCGGCACCATTGGCACATTGGCGCTCACGTTTTTTGCGCCATTGGTGGTGGATGTGGCCCTGACGTTTGGCCCTGCCGAGTATTTCAGCCTGATGGTGCTGTCGTTGGTGGCCGTAACAGCTGTGCTGGGGCAGTCGCTGATCCGAGGCTTGCTGGCGCTGTCATTGGGTTTGCTGCTGGGCATGGTGGGTATTGACTTGCAAACCGGACAGGCACGCTTCACCTTCGGGCATCAGCCATGGCTGCTTGATGGCATCGCCATGACCACCGCCATCGTGGGCATTTTTGCGGTCGGCGAGGCGGCCTATATGGCTTGGCAAGGGCGCGAGTCCAAAGGCAGCGACGTCCTGAAAGTCACCGGCAGTGTCATGTTGAGCAAAGCCGACTGGAAACGCTCATGGAAGCCATGGCTGCGCGGCGCGTTCTACGGCTTCCCCATTGGCGCCATGCCAGCGGGCGGCTCAGACGTGCCCACCTTGCTGTCGTACTACACCGAAAAGAAGTTGTCCAAGCACCCGGAAGAATTTGGCAAAGGGGCGATTGAAGGTGTTGCAGGCCCGGAGGCTGCCAACAACGCCGCAGCAGCTGGCGTGCTGATGCCGTTACTGACCTTGGGCATTCCCACATCGGCCACAGCCGCTGTAATGCTGTCGGCATTCCAGGGTTACGGCATCCAAACCGGTCCAGGGCTTTTCTCATCGAATAGCACCTTGGTCTGGACCCTGATTGCCAGCCTTTACATCGGCAACGTGATTTTGCTGGTGCTCAACCTGCCGCTGGTGGGCATGTGGGTGAAACTGCTGAAAATTCCTGCGCCTTGGTTGTGGGCTGGCATCATCGTGGTGTCCACCTTGGGTGTCTACGGTGTCAGCAACTCTTTGTACGACGTGGGCCTGCTTTATGTATTCGGGCTACTGGGCTACCTGATGCGCCGCTTTGGTTTTCCGGCACCGCCGTTGATCGTCGGTCTGATCTTGGCCCCCATGGCAGAACAGTCGATGCGCCAGGCACTGACGATCAGCATGGGAGACTGGAGCACCTTTGTCACCCGCCCCATTTCAGCGAGCTTGCTGAGCGTGGCCGTGTTGATGATGGTGGCGCCTAGGCTCTATCGCCTGTGGCGCAAGGCGGACTGAACGCGCCGGGCGCGCAGCATCGCACTGGGCTTTTTCGTGGGTGTGTTGCCCGGCGCAGGCGCAACAGTGGCGTCGTTTTTGGCCTACATCACCGAAAAGCGCATCGCCAAAGACGGGCACACCTTTGGCCAAGGCAACATCAAGGGCGTGGCTGCTCCCGAGGTGGCCAACAACGCGGCTTGCTGCGGCTCTTTTGTGCCCCTGTTGACCTTGGATGTGCCTGGCTCAGGTTCCACCGTCGTTTTGTTGGGTGCGCTGCTGGTCATGGGTGTCACGCCCGGGCCCATGATGATGACCGAAAGCCCCGATATTTTTTGGGGTGTGATCGCCAGCATGTACATCGGCAACCTGATGCTGCTGGCGCTGATCCTGCTGTTTTGCATGATTGGCGTCTACGGTCTCAAATTCAGCGCCTTTGACCTCTGGGTTCTGCTGGGCTTTGGTCTGGTGGGCCTGATGATGCGGTTGAACGGTTTTCCGGTGGCGCCGATGATCTTGGCCCTGATTCTGGGCGGCATGATGGAAGAGAACATGCGGCGTGCGCTGCAGATTTCCGGAGGGGATTGGATGGTCTTTCTAGACAAGCCGATCTCCGCTGGTTTGCTGGGGGTGGCGGTGTTCTCCTTGATCTTGCCGCCACTCTGGCACCGACTGCGTGGGCATCGCCGCCACGCGTGAGTGCCTAGGCGCTTTATCCGTCAAAATCGGGGGGCCATGAAAAATGAACCCCCCGTTTTTTCGTCTGGACCGTCGGCTGGCGGCTTCCCCCAAAATTTCTTGCAGTCCCTGCTGGGCGCCATCAGGCCACCCGACTGGGTGGTGGATGAGTTGCAGAACCGCATCGTTCTGTTTCTCAATCACGTGCTGATGCAGGAAAAAGCCGCACAAGACCGCTTGCGCCGCCAGAAAGGCAAACCGGTGAAGATGCAGTGGGGCGAATTTCACCTCACGCTCACGCCCACCCCTGCGGGGTTGCTCGAACGCGCAGCGCCCGACGCCCAGCCCGAACTGCGGGTGACCCTGAACCAGACCTCGCCTCTGGCTCTGGCGCAAACGGTGCTGTCCGGTGACAAGCCGGGCGTGGATATTCAGGGCGATGTGCAACTGGCGGCTGAAGTGGCCTGGCTGGTGGACAACGTGCGCTGGGACCCAGAGGAAGACCTGTCCCGTTTTGTCGGCGACGCCCCGGCCCACACCTTGACGCGCTTTGCACGTTCGGCGGCGCAGGCTGTCAAGTCGTTCGTGGCGCGCAAGCCCGAAGGCTTCCCCCGGTCGCCTTTCGCTTCAGCAAGCGCCCCACCGACGCCAGCCGCAGCCCCACAGGCTGCAGCCGCTCAGGGTGCTGACGGAAACGCCGCATGAGTCGCTTGTTTCGCGGCGCTTTCATCGTCTGGGTGGTGTTGCGCTATGGGTTGGACGAGTTGGTGCTCTCCAGCTTTCGGGGCCGGGGCATCCGGCTGCTGACGCGCATCGTTTCCCTCGGTCGCAACCTGGACGCACCGCGCGGCCAGCGCCTGCGCGAGGCGCTCGAGCGGCTGGGTCCGATCTTCGTGAAGTTCGGACAGGTGCTGTCCACCCGCCGCGATCTGCTGCCGCCCGACATTGCCGACGAGCTCGCCCGGCTGCAAGACCGGGTGCCGCCGTTTCCCAGCGCCGTGGCGGTGGCCACCATTGAGCGCGCGTTTGGCAAGCCGCTGGACGCGGTGTTTTCGCACTTCGATCAGGTGCCGGTGGCCAGCGCGTCTATCGCCCAGGTGCACTTTGCCACCCTGCGCGATGGCCGCCACAGCGGGCGCGAGGTGGCGGTGAAGGTGCTGCGGCCCAATATGCTGCCGGTCATCGACAAAGACCTGAGTCTCATGCGCATGATGGCTGGCTGGGTGGACGCTTTGTCGGCCGACGGCAAACGCCTGAAACCCAAAGAGGTGGTGGCCGAGTTCGACAAATACCTGCACGATGAACTGGACCTGGTGCGCGAAGCCGCCAACGCAGCCCAACTGCGCCGCAACATGCAGGGTCTGGACTTGGTGCTGATCCCTGAAATGTTCTGGGACTACTGCCACACCGAGGTGATGGTGATGGAGCGCATGCACGGTCTGCCCATCAACAAGGTGGACGAATTGCGCCGCCTGGGGGTGGACATTCCGAAGCTGGCGCGCGATGGCGTCACGATCTTTTTCACCCAGGTGTTTCGCGATGGCTTTTTCCACGCCGACATGCACCCGGGCAACATCCAGGTCAGTGTGGCCCCGGCCACGTTCGGACGCTACATCTCGCTGGACTTCGGTATCGTGGGCACGCTCACCGAGTTCGACAAAGAGTACCTGGCGCAAAACTTCACCGCTTTTTTCCGGCGCGATTACAAGCGCGTGGCCGAGCTGCACATCGAGTCGGGCTGGGTGCCCGGTGACACGCGGGTGGACGAGCTGGAGTCGGCCATTCGTGCGGTGTGTGAACCGTATTTCGACCGGCCCTTGAAAGAAATTTCGCTCGGCATGGTGCTGATGCGCTTGTTCCAGACCTCGCGCCGGTTCCAGGTGGAAATCCAGCCGCAGCTGGTGTTGCTGCAGAAAACGCTGCTCAACATCGAAGGCCTGGGCCGCGACCTGGATCCCGAACTGGACCTGTGGAACACCGCCAAGCCGTTCCTGGAAACCTGGATGGTGGAGCAGGTGGGGCCGAAGAAACTGCTGGAGCAGCTCAAGGCCGAAGCGCCGCAATACGCCAAGCTCTTGCCCGCACTGCCCCGCCTGCTGCACGATTATTTGCAGCACAAACCCCATGAATTGCGCCGTGAACTCGACAGCTTGCTGACCGAGCAGCGACGCACCAACCGCCTGTTGCAGGCCATTTTGTACGGTGGGCTGGGCTTTTTGCTGGGCCTGCTGGTGATGCAGTTGCTGGTGCGCGTGCGCCTGTGGTGAGGGGTTGACAACGGCTTGGCAGGTGGGCATGCAACACCGCACCCCAATTTATAATGTCGGGTTTCGTTCCACTTCCCTCCAGGGAATGTCTGTGCGACCGCTGGTCCCAGCGTTCCGCAGAGCGCCCCCAAGTTCACTCACAGGTTCACGTCATGCCCATCTATGCCTACAAGTGCGAGTCCTGCGGCCATGCCAAGGACGTGCTGCAAAAAATGTCCGATGACCCGCTGAGCGTTTGCCCAGCCTGCGGTCAACCCAGCTTTCGCAAACAGCTGACAGCGGCTGGTTTCCAGCTCAAGGGCTCAGGCTGGTACGTCACCGATTTCCGCGGGGGCAACACCACAACCACCGCACCCGCGGTGGCGGCCGATGGGGCGGCCCCCGCTGCCGAGAGTGCAGCCAAGCCCGCCGCTGAGTCGGTGCCCGCACCGGCCGTGGCCGCATCGCCTGCGCCGTCCTCGGGTTCGACACCCTCCACCTGAGAACGCACGGATGCCCTCTTTGCGCAAATGGCTGCTGGCCGGCCTGCTGGTGCTGGTGCCCTTGATCATCACCTTGTGGGTGCTGGACTGGGTCGTCACCACGCTGGACCAGACGCTGCACATCCTGCCGGTCAACTGGCAACCCGACCAGTTGCTGGGGATGCACGTGCCCGGCCTGGGCGTGGTGTTTGCGCTGGCGGTGGTGCTGTCCATTGGCGCGCTGGCATCCAACATCATTGGCAACAAACTGGTGCACTGGTGGCATGCGCTGTTGCACCGCATTCCGGTGGTGCGCTCCATTTACTCGGGCGTCAAGCAGATTTCAGACACCCTGTTTTCAGAAAAAGGCAATGCATTTCGCAAGGCGCTGCTGGTGCAGTGGCCACACGAAGGCATGTGGACCATTGCCTTCCTGACGGGCGCCCCCTCGGGCGACGTGCTGCGCCAATTGCAAGCCCAGCCCGGCGGTGCCAGTGCGCAAGACGAATTTCACAGCGTGTTTGTACCCACCACACCCAACCCAACGGGTGGCTACTTTGTGATGGTGCGCAAAAGCGCCTGTGTGGAATTGCAAATGAGTGTGGATGCCGCGCTGACCTACATCGTTTCCATGGGCGTGATCGTGCCCGGCGGCCCGAACAATGCCCACATCCAAGTGGCCCCCATGGCTGCGGCCAGCACCACGAACACCCCGTCCTGAATGTTTCCCAGCCACTTCGGTGGCGACACTGTTGAAAGAAAAATTGCCATGGCTATGCGTTCCCACTATTGCGGTCTCGTGACCGAAGCCCTGCTGGGCCAGACCGTGACCCTGTGCGGCTGGGTCAACCGCCGGCGTGACCACGGCGGCGTGATCTTTGTTGACCTGCGCGACCGCGAAGGTTATGTGCAAGTGGTGTGCGACCCCGACCGCGCCGACATGTTCAAGGTGGCCGAAGACGTGCGCAACGAATACTGCGTACAGATCACCGGCCTGGTGCGCGCGCGCCCCGAAGGCACCACCAACGACAACCTCAAGAGCGGCAAGGTGGAACTGCTGTGCCACGAACTCAAGGTGCTCAACCCGTCGGTGACGCCACCGTTCCAGCTCGACGACGACAACCTGAGCGAGACCACGCGCCTGACGCACCGCGTGCTCGACCTGCGCCGCTCTTACATGCAAAACAACCTCATGCTGCGCTACCGCGTGGCCATGGAAGTGCGCAAGTTCCTGGACGCCAACGGCTTCATCGACATCGAAACCCCGATGCTGACCAAGAGCACGCCCGAAGGCGCGCGCGACTATCTGGTGCCCAGCCGCGTGCACGACGGCCATTTCTTCGCCCTGCCGCAGTCGCCCCAGCTGTTCAAGCAGCTGCTGATGGTGGCCGGTTTCGACCGCTACTACCAGATCACCAAGTGCTTCCGCGACGAAGACCTGCGCGCCGACCGCCAGCCCGAGTTCACGCAAATCGATATTGAAACCTCGTTCCTGACCGAGGAAGACATCCGTGACATGTTCCAGGGCATGATCAAAACGGTGTTTCAGAACACCCTGGGCGTGGACCTGGGCGAGTTCCCGGTCATGGCGTACAGCGAAGCCATGCACCGCTTTGGCTCCGACAAGCCCGACCTGCGCGTCAAGCTCGAACTCACCGAGTTGACCGACGTGATGGCCGACGTGGACTTCAAGGTCTTCAGCGCGCCCGCCACCATGAAAAACGGCCGCGTGGTCGCCCTGTGTGTGCGCGGCGGCGCCGAAATCAGCCGCAGCGAGATCGACGCCTACACCGACTTCGTCAAGATCTACGGTGCCAAAGGCCTGGCCTGGATCAAGGTCAACGAAGTGGCCAAGGGCCGCGACGGCCTGCAAAGCCCGATCGTGAAGAACCTGCACGACGCGGCCGTGGCTGAGATTTTGAAGCGCACCGGCGCGCAAGACGGCGACATCATCTTCTTCGGCGCCGACAAGGCCAAGGTGGTGAACGACGCCATTGGCGCGCTGCGCATCAAGATCGGCCACAGCGAGCTGGGCAAGAAAAACGGCCTGTTTGAAAGCCGCTGGGCGCCGATGTGGGTGGTGGATTTCCCCATGTTCGAACACGACGAAGAAGCCGACCGCTGGACCGCTGTGCACCACCCCTTCACCGCACCCAAAGACGGCCACGAAGACTGGATGGTCACCGCGCCCGAGAAGTGCATCGCCAAAGGCTACGACATGGTCTTGAACGGTTGGGAAATCGGCGGCGGCTCGGTCCGTATCCACACCGCTGCCGTTCAACAAAAGGTGTTCGATGCCCTGAAGATCACGCCCGAAGAAGCGCAGCTCAAGTTCGGCTTCCTGCTCGATGCGCTGCAGTACGGCGCTCCGCCGCACGGCGGCTTGGCTTTCGGCCTGGACCGCATCGTCACCCTGATGACCGGCGCCGACTCGATCCGCGACGTGATTGCCTTCCCCAAGACCCAACGCGCCCAGTGTTTGCTGACGCAAGCGCCTTCGCTGGTCGATGAGAAGCAATTGCGCGAACTGCACATTCGCCTGCGCAACGTGGATCTGGCCAAGACGGCTTGATTTGGCGAAGACGGCAGAATGCAAGGGCGCTGGTTCAGCGCCCTTTTTTGATTTCTGGGGAGAAAAAACTTGGCGATACCCGACTATGAGTCGGTCATGGCTCCTTTGGTGGGGCTACTGGCTCGGCGTGGATTGATGACACTTGGCGAAGCAGTGGGATGCCTTGCTGAAGAGTTCGGTCTGACACCAGAGGAACGTGCCGTACTGCTGCCTTCAGGTCAATATCCACTGTTTCGAAGCCGTGTGGGTTGGGCCAAGACCTACCTGAAACAGGCTGGTCTGATCGTTCAGCCCAAGCGCGGCGTGATGGAGTTGTCGGATACTGGCAAGGCGCTTGCGGCAGAAGTACCCGACAAAATAGACAGCGCGTTCCTCGCTCGTTATGACAGTTTCAAAGAGTTTCTGCGCCGGTCGGGTACCAGATCAAGCAAGACCGCTACGCCCAGCAAGGATGAGGTCCGCATGGGCAGTTCGAAGGCGCTGGAGCTGTTTGAGTTGCAATCAGCGCCTGAAGAAGCCATAGAGCGTTCGATCAAAGCGCTCCATGAGGACTTGCGAATTGAGTTGCTGGATACAGTGAAAACTGCATCGCCAGACTTTTTTGAACGACTGGTCGTTCAGTTGCTGCTCAAGATGGGGTATGGCGGTAGTCGCCAGGAGGCTGGTAAAGCAGTTGGTCGGTCCGGCGACGGGGGGATCGATGGCATCATCAACGAGGACCGTCTGGGTCTTGATGCGATCTATCTGCAGGCTAAACGCTGGGACGGTTCGGTTGGGGAAGGGCCCATTCGCGACTTCAAGGGCGCACTGGATGCCAAGGGAGCTGAGAAGGGTGTTTTCATCACCACAAGTACATTCACGCCTGCTGCGATTGCAGCCGCTCGAAATAGCCGCTCGTACCGGATCGTGCTGATCGACGGCGCTCGCCTGGCCGATTTGATGATCGAGCACGACCTGGGTGTCTCGGTGGCCGCCACCTACCAGCTCAAGCGCATCGACTCCGACTTCTTTGCCGACGAATGAGCGCTGTCTACAAAATCCCGCAATCCGTGCTGGTGGTCATCCACACCCCGGCGCTGGAGGTGCTGCTGATCGAGCGGGCCGATGCGCCAGGTTTCTGGCAGTCGGTGACCGGGTCCAAAGACGCCGAAGACGAGCCGTTTGAGACCACCGCCGCGCGCGAGGTGTTCGAGGAGACCGGGCTGGACACCCGCGCACCGGGCCATGTGTTGACCGACTGGGGGCTGGAGAATGTGTACGAGATTTACCCGCAGTGGCGCCACCGCTACCCACCCGGCGTTGTCCGCAACACCGAGCGGCTTTTTGGCCTGTGTATTCCGCAGCCGTTGCCGGTCACGTTGAGTCCGCGGGAGCACCGGGCGCAGGTCTGGCTGCCTTGGGCTGAGGCGGCTGAGCGGT
>Ga0209066_10002445_pt1 | contig 22512 bp, 24 predicted proteins | sample All_14_2_FD_187198 | JGI IMG/M metagenome (GOLD analysis project Ga0209066, IMG submission 187198) | Freshwater microbial communities in response to fracking from Pennsylvania, USA - Allegheny Zone_MetaG_DW_15 (SPAdes) (version 2) ... | reverse complement strand
TTTGTGATCGTCAAGGCCGATGCCGGCACCTATGGCATGGGCATCATGACCGTGAAAGATGCGAGCGAGGTCAAACAGCTTAACCGCAAGCAGCGCAACAAGATGTCAGTGGTCAAGGAAGGCCTGCAAGTCACCGAGGTGATCATTCAGGAAGGCGTGCCGACGGTTGAGCGCGTTGATGAAGATACGGCAGAGCCGGTGGTATACATGATCGACCGTTATGTTGTGGGTGGTTTTTATCGCGTCAACTCGGCGCGTGGCATTGATGAGAACCTGAACGCGCCGGGCATGCGCTTCGAGCCGCTGGCTTTTTCGACTGGTTGTTCCCTGCCCGATGCGCGCCTGGACCCGGATGCGCCAGCCAACCGGTTTTATGCCTATGGGGTAGTGGCGCGGCTGGCCTTGCTGGCCGCATCGCTCGAACTTGAACGCGCCGCACCGGCGGAGACGGCATGAAAATCGCCTTTCTCGTCGATCCGTTATCTGCGCTCAAGGCATATAAGGATTCCAGCATTGCCATGATGCGTGCTGCGGCGAAACGTGGTCATACAGTGTGGACCATACAACGTGAAGCATTGCATTGGCGTGATGGCCGCACGCTGGCGCATGCCGTGCGCATCCTGTTGACGGAAGACGATGCACAATGGTTTTCGGTGGCCGAGCAGGCTTGCCTGCCGCTGACCGCATTCGATACGGTGTTGATGCGCCAGGATCCACCTTTCGATTTTGAATATATCGCCGCGACCTGGTTGCTGGAACGTGCCGAAGCCGAAGGCGCGCGCATATTCAACCGTCCGCGCGCGATACGCGACCATTCGGAAAAAGTGGCGATTACCGAGTTTGCGCAGTTTGTGCCGACGACGCTGATCACCCGCGATGCGGCAGACATCCACGCCTTCATCGACGAGTTGGGCGAGGCGATTCTGAAGCCGCTGGATGGCATGGGTGGCAGCAGCATTTTCCATGTGCGGCGGGATGACCCGAACCGCAACGTGATCGTCGAGACGCTGACCCAGTTCGGCGTGCGCAGCATCATGGTGCAGCAGTACCTGCCCGCGATCCGTGAGGGCGACAAGCGCATTCTGCTGATTGGCGGCGAGCCGGTGCCGTTTTGTCTGGCGCGCATCCCCAAGGCGGGCGAATCACGCGGCAACCTGGCCGCCGGCGGTACCGGTGTGGCGCGGCCATTGACCGCGCGGGATCGTGAAATCGCCGTCTCGCTAGCGCCGACTTTATGGGCGCGCGGTTTGCTCATCGTCGGCCTCGATGTGATTGGCGACAAGTTGACGGAAGTGAATGTCACCAGCCCGACCTGCTTTGTTGAAATCGCGCAGCAGACGGGATTCGATGTTGCGGGCATGCTGCTGGACGCGCTGGAGCGGGAGTGCACACGCACCTGATACGGCTGTTGTCTTTTTGCTGTGCCGTGTGCCTGATGGGTTGCGGGCCGGCGCCGTTGTGGCGGCAGGAATCTTTTGTCTTCGGTACGCGGGTCGAGCTGCTGATCGCCGATGTGCCCGAAGCGCAGGCGCGCGCGGCGGGCAATCTGGTGCTCGCCGAATTTGATCGCCTGCATCGCACCTACCACGCCTGGCAACCTTCCGAACTCTCGGCGCTGAATGCGGCGATTGCCGACAGCCAGCCCCATGATGTGTCGCCGGAACTGGCGGGTTACATTCGTGAATCCCAGGCGATTGCTGCCGCCAGCGACTACCTGTTCGACCCCGGCATCGGCCGCCTGATTGCCTTGTGGGGGTTCCAAACCGATGAGATCGCGCCGCATCTGCCGGATGAGACGACGCTCAGGTTACTGATGAAACAGCGCCCGTCGATTGCCGATCTGCATCTGGACGGGTTGCGCATCACCAGCAGCAATACGTCTGTGGCGCTGGATTTCGGCGGTTACCTGAAAGGCGTGGCGCTCGACCGTGCGGCGGCGATCCTGCGCCAGGCCGGCATTCATGATGCATTGATCAATATTGGCGGCAATGTCATGGCCCTGGGCACCAAGCATGGCACGCCCTGGCGCGTCGGCATCCAGCATCCGCGGCCGGCAATGGCCGGCGGCGCGCCGCTGGCTACGCTTGAGCTGCGGGATGGTGAAGCGATTGGCACCTCTGGTGATTATCAACGCTATTTTGAAATGCGGGGCCACCGCTACTGCCACATTCTCGACCCGCGCACCGGCCGTCCGGCGGAGGGTACGCAAGCCGTGACGGTCTTGATTGCGCCCGGCGCGGGCGTTGGCATGCGTTCGGATGCGCTGTCCAAACCACTGTTCATCGCCGGTGATGACTGGTTACGGCAGGCGCAAAAACTGGGTGTGACGGCAGTGTTGAAAGTCGGCGCTGACGGTACGGTGAGTGCGACACCGCCAATGCGCGAACGCCTCAAAATGGAGACATCCGGGGCGATAGCACGGGCCAGTATGTCTGCGCAAGAACATCAACAGCAACCAGACCCTGCGTTAGAATGAGGCCATGATAGGCTTCTTCCTCATCACCCACGCCACCTATGGCGAGTCGCTGATCCAGTGCGTTTGCCATGTGCTGAACAAACGGCCGCCACAGATTGCCCAGATGGGCGTTGCGCAGCAGGATGACCCACTGGACTTATTACCGCTGGCGCGCGATATGCTGAAACTTGTCGATAGCGGCGAAGGCGTGTTGATCTTGACCGACCTGTACGGTGGAACGCCGTCCAATATCGCCACGAAACTTCTTGACCCGGGACATATCGAAGGCGTGACCGGTGTCAACCTGCCCATGCTGTTACGGGCGTTGACCTATCGCGACAAAGATATGGCAACGCTGATCAGCCGCGCTGTTTCAGGCGGCCGTGATGGCGTGCTGAATATCCTCAACCATTGATATGCCCATATGCCACAAGCCGAAGCCGAAATCGTTAACAAGCTGGGCCTGCATGCCCGTGCCTCCGCCAAGCTGACCCAGTTGGCGGGAAGTTTCCCGTGCGAGGTCTGGATGGAGCGCGGCAACCGTCGCATCAATGCCAAGAGCATCATGGGCGTCATGATGCTGGCCGCCGGCAAGGGTTCGACCGTCAAGATAGATACCTCGGGTGACCAGGCAGATGAAGCGTTGCAGGCCATCCTGCAACTCATTGCCAACCGGTTTGGCGAGGCGGAATAAGATGAGCTTTACGCTGCATGGCCTCGCGGTATCGGGTGGCATTGCCATCGGCCATGCGCACCTGGTATCGCATGCGTTGCTCGAAGTGACCCAGTACCAGGTACGCGAACGTGATGTCGCCGGCGAACTGGCGCGTTTTGACGCCGCGCTGGCTACCGCCTCCCAGGAGTTGGAGGCTCTGCGCAAGGAGGCGGATAGCGCCGGCAGTCCGGGCGAGTTGTCCGCCTTCATTGATTTGCACATGATGCTGCTGTCCGACCCCGACCTGATCGCTGGCGTGCGTACGCTGATTCGCGAGCGCCGCTGCAATGTCGAATGGGCCATGGTGCAACAGATGCAGGAAGTGATGGCGCAGTTTGAGGCGTTTGAAGATGTCTATCTGCGCGAGCGCAAGCAAGACGTTGCGCAAGTTGTCGAACGGGTGCTGCGCATTTTGCAGAACAAGCCAAGAAAACTGGCCTGGCGCAAGACAGCCGCGGTCGATGGTGACTTGATTGTTGTCGCGCATGACCTGTCCCCGGCGGATACCTTGCAATTCAAGAACCTGAAAATTGGCGGCTTTGTGACCGACATGGGCGGTTCCACATCGCATACCGCGATTGTCGCGCGCAGCCTGGCAATTCCGGCCGTGGTGGGCATGCAACAAGCGAGGCCATTGATCCAGGACAATGACTTGCTGATTATCGATGGGACGCGTGGTGTGCTGATCGTCGATCCCTGCGAGCGCATGGTCGAGGAATACCGGTTGCGCAAAGTGGCGATGGCGCTTGAGCGCAGCAAGCGCATGCGCCTCAAGACCGCGCGCGCCACGACGCTGGACGGTGAGCAGATTGAACTGCATGCCAACATTGAGCTGCCGCAGGATACGGAGCGCGCAAAAGAAATGGGCGCGGATGGCGTTGGCCTGTTCCGCACCGAATTCCTGTTCATGAACCGCGACGAACTGCCTGATGAAGACGAACAGTTCGAGGCCTACCGTCAGGTAGTCAAAGCATTTCCCGGCAAGCCGGTGACCATCCGTACGCTGGATATTGGCGCCGACAAGGAGGCGCGCGCCCTGAAGGGGCGTGGCAGCGAATCCCTGTCGGCCAATCCGGCGCTGGGCTTGCGCGCGATCCGCTTCTGTCTGGCCGAGCCGCAGATATTCCTCATCCAGTTGCGCGCTATCCTGCGCGCCTCACACCATGGGCGGGTGCGCTTGCTGATCCCGATGCTGGCGCATGCCCAGGAAATTACCCAGACACTGACTTTGATCGAAGAAGCCAAGGCACAACTGCGCGAGTCACGGCACAAGTTCAATGAAGCGATTGAAATCGGCGGCATGATCGAAATTCCCGCTGCGGCATTGGCGCTCGGCCCCTTCCTGCGCCGCCTGGATTTTTTGTCCATCGGCACCAATGACCTGATCCAATACACGCTGGCCATTGACCGCAATGATGGCGCTGTGGCGCATCTTTATGATCCGCTGCATCCGGCGGTGCTGTACCTCATTGGCCGGACATTGCAGGCGGGTGCGCGCGCCGGCTTGCCGGTCGCAGTGTGCGGTGAAATGGCGGGCGACCCAAAACTGACGAGTTTGCTGCTGGGCATGGGACTGCGCCAGTTTTCGATGCATCCGGCGCAGCTGCTGGAAGTCAAACAGCGGATATTGAAATCGGATACTGCCCACCTGACGCGGCATGTGGCGCGCCTGCTCAAGGTGGATGAGCCGGACAGAATTCACGAATTGATGGAGCGGCTCTGAGCTGATGGACATAGGCATAGTCAGTGCCCGGCATGCGCATTTTGCGGAACCGCTGACCCTCAAGGGTGGCAGCCTGCTGCCTGCTTTTGATCTGGTTTATGAAACCTATGGCGAGCTGAACGCGGCAAAATCGAATGCCATCCTGGTATGCCATGCGCTTTCCGGCCATCACCACGTCGCTGGCCACTATGCCGGACAGCCTGACAATCTGGGCTGGTGGGACAATATTGTCGGTCCCGGCCGACCGCTGGATACGGAACGGTTTTTTGTGGTCGGCGTAAATAATCTCGGCGGGTGCCATGGGTCGACCGGCCCGGCCAGCCTCAATCCGACGACAGGCAAGCCCTGGGGAGCGGATTTTCCCGTTGTCACCGTCGAAGACTGGGTGGCGGCGCAAGCGCGTCTGGCCGACCATCTCGGCATCGATGCCTGGGCGGCGGTGATCGGTGGCAGCCTGGGCGGCATGCAGGCGCTGCAATGGACACTGAGTTTCCCCGAGCGGGTGCGGCACAGCCTGGTAATTGCCTCTTCCGCCAAACTTTCCGCTGAAAATATCGCCTTCAACGATGTCGCCCGCCAAGCCATCCTGGGTGATCCGGATTTTCACGGTGGTGATTACTACGCGCATGACGTGCGTCCGTTGCGCGGCCTGCGTCTGGCGCGCATGCTGGGGCACATCACCTATCTGTCGGATGACCAGATGGCCGAAAAATTCGGCCGCCGCCAGCGTCCCGGCGCGGGGAGCTACAGCTTCGACGTCGAGTTCGAGATTGAATCCTATCTGCGCCATCAGGGTGATAAATTCGCCGGCCTGTTCGATGCCAACACTTATCTGCGCATGACCAAGGCGCTGGATTATTTTGACCCGGCGCTGGCCTATGATGGCAACCTGGCCGCGGCGCTGGCACGTGCGCGCGCCGGTTTTCTGGTGATTTCTTTCACCACTGACTGGCGTTTCAGTTCACAACGTTCGCGCGAGATGGTGCATGCACTGGTGCATAACGGGCAGGCCGTGGCATATGCCGAAATCGACAGTCCGTATGGCCATGATTCATTCCTGATGGAAGATACGCAATACCACGCTGTGGTGGCCGCCTACCTGCGACGGATAATCTTGTGACCGCATGGCAAACGCCTATGAACGAACGCGCTGATTTCGACTTGATCGCCAGTTGGGTGAAGCCCGGCGAGCGCGTGCTCGACCTCGGCTGCGGCGATGGATCATTGCTCAAGCGTCTGATCGGGGAGCGTGGTGCCCATGGTTACGGCATCGAATATGAAGATGCCAGCGTGCTGGCGGCGATCATGAATGGCATCAATGTCATCCAGGGTGACCTCGAACAGGGCCTGGCCGGGTTTGACGATGGCACGTTCAACCATGTCGTGCTATCGCGTACGCTGCAAACCGTGCGCCATACCGAGCGCCTGCTGGCCGAAATGCTGCGCGTGGGGAAAGAGGCGGTGGTCAGCTTCCCCAACTTCGCCTACTGGAAGAATCGCCAAGCGGTGCTCAAGGGCCGTATGCCGGTTTCCGAAGACCTGCCTTATGAATGGTTCGATACGCCCAATCTGCGGTTTTTCACGCTGCTTGATTTCGAGTCGCTGTGCACCAAAATGCAGCTTGTCATCCGCGAGCGGCAAGTGCTTGATGAAGCCGGCCGGCTGGTTGTTACCCGGCCTAACCTGTTAGGCAGTCTCGCCGTCTACCGCCTGGGACGTTAGGTTTTCTGGCTGGGCTGGAACAGTGTCCGCCGAGGTTTCCGCTGTCCCCTGTTTGCGCAGGCGTTTTTCTTCCTTTTTTTGTTTTTTGGCTAAGTCGCGTTGGCGTTTTTCGAAAGAATAGTTGGGTTTGGCCATCGGCGTTCCTCTTAGTCAGGAAATTAGTAAATAACAGAGCAGCGATTATATGGTATCAACAGTTCTAAGAAATATCGGCCTGTATTCCCATGCCGCTTGAAATCTGGCGGGTTGTGAGCGGATCGTGCACCCGCAATCCTTCTCTTCAATCAGAAGGCATAGAAAAAATGAAATAAAGCAGTTTTACACACAACCGTTATGTAGAGAGCACATTCAAGGTAGCTTATTGCTAAAAGCGGTGTATCGTTACCCAATTCAAAATTGGACTTGCAGGTGGATTATGCAAAAGTGTTACCAGGAAAATAAAATCAAAGGCAACATAGTCGAGCTTCTTATCCGCTCGGAAATTACGCAAACAGATGATTATTGCTGTGTTGCTACTTGCAGCTTGAGCATTCTTCGGGAAATATAAATTGTCTACTCCCCTCGCAGTATCTGTAACCCATACCTCTGACTGTGACGTACTGGTCATTGGTGGCGGGCCGGCAGGCTCGACAGCCGCTGCGCTGCTGGCCGAGCGTGGCTACCGCGTGACACTGTTGGAAAAAGCGCACCATCCGCGTTTCCACATTGGCGAGTCGCTACTCCCCGCTAACCTGCCACTGCTGGAAAAACTGGGCGTGGCGGATGCCGTCAAGGCCATCGGCATGGAAAAGTGGGGCGCAGAATTTGTCTCGCCCTGGCATGACCATACGCAGACCTTTGAATTTGCCGATGCCATGGACAAATCCATGCCCATGGCCTATCAGGTTCGTCGTTCCGAGTTCGACGAAATTCTGATCCGCAACGCCAGCCGCAAAAATGCCCGTGTTGTGGAAGGTTGTCAGGTGCAGGATGTCGATTTCTTGCCCGACAATGCCGGTTCTGGTGCGCTGGTACGCGCCCGCCATGAAGACGGCAGCATCGAAACCGTGCATGCACGGTTTGTGCTGGATGCTTCAGGCCGCGACACTTTTCTCGGCAATCGTTTCAAGGCTAAGCAGCGTAACAAGAAACACAACAGCACCGCGCTCTACGCCCACTTTTCGGGAGCCGAGCGCTGCCTGGGCAAGGCCGCTGGCAACATCAGCATTTTCTGGTTCGCGCATGGCTGGTTCTGGTTTATTCCGCTAGCCGATGGTGCGACCAGTGTTGGTGCGGTGGCTTGGCCGTATTACCTGAAAACACGCAATAAAAAACCGCTCGCGCAGTTTTTGCAGGAAACCATCGCCTTGTGTGCGCCGCTAAGTGAACGGCTGCAACATGCGCAACTGATTTCGGCGGTTGAAGCCACGGGAAATTTTTCCTACGCGTGTGATCACACCCACGGCAGTAATTACCTGCTGTTGGGCGATGCCTACACGTTTATTGACCCGATGTTTTCTTCCGGCGTGATGCTGGCGATGAACAGCGGTTTTGTCGGAGCTGACACAGTGGACACCTGCCTGCGTCATCCGCAGCAGGCAGCCATTGCGTTGAAAAAATTCGATCGTGCGATGCGGATTGGCCCGCAAGAGTTTTCCTGGTTCATTTATCGGGTGACCAATCCCACGATGCGCAATATGTTCATGGCGCCGCGCAACATTTTCCGCGTAAAAGAAGCACTACTCTCGATGCTGGCCGGCGATGTGTTTGGAAAAACGCCGATCCATCGCCCGTTGCTGCTATTCAAAGGCTTGTATTACATGGCGTCCCTGTTCAATTTGAGACGTACATTGCAGGCATGGAAAATGCGCAAACACAACATCCGTGCGGTGGATGAAGCGGGCATAGCGGTGAACTGATGCACGACACGATATTCCCCCTGCACAGTGCAAACCTTTCTGTTGTCGAGTTTCTGAAACAACCGGGACCGTGGAAAAACAGCGTGCTGGGCGCCCTCTGTTTTTCTGCAGGCGCTGTTGAAAACCGGATGCAAACGGATACCAATGTCCCCTGCATGTACATCCCCATGCAGCGGCTGGATGCCGGCGATTCAGTCTGCGAAGCCTGGCATGGCAGCGAACCGTTAACCGGGGGCCAGCGCGGTGTCATCCATTATCGCCATGACGATGACGCGTTGTTTGGCGTGCTTGCACTGCCTGAAACCCCGTTTGTTGCCGATACTGGCAAAACACCGTTGCAGCAGGTTGCCGAGTCGGCCTATCGCCAACTGTTTGCACTGCTGGAGCAATTGGGTTACGCCTATCTATTCCGCTGCTGGAATTACATTGAGGATATCAACACTCATAGTTTCGGGCTGGAGCGCTATCGCCAGTTCAACCTCGGGCGGCAGGATGCTTTTCTGGCCCACGGACGCGATGTGGTGGGCAATGTCCCTGCCGCATGTGCGCTGGGTTTTGGGAAGAATGCTTCACCTCAGGTGCCACCGACCACGCTAAGCATTGCCTTTATGGCTGGGCGCGTTGCCCCACTGAACATTGAAAATCCACGCCAGCTCAGTGCTTACGAATATCCGCAGGAATATGGTCCACGCAGCCCGACATTTTCGCGTGCCAGCCTGGTACGTCTGGGAAAAAACGAGGTGTTGTTCATCTCCGGTACGGCCAGCATTGTTGGCCACGCAAGCCTGCACCCTGGTGATGTTGTGGGACAAACCCGCGAAACCATGGCCAATATCAAGGCCGTACTGGCCGAGGCTAATCGTCCGCGTCGTCAGGCTGGTCAGCCCGGTTTCGACTTGGCCAGCCTGCAGTACACGGTATACGTGCGCCACCCGGCTGATCTGACGAAAATTCGCGCCGAGCTGGCGCATTGCGTAGGCAAGGCGCTCAAGGCGGTGTATTTGCAGGCGGATATGTGCCGTCAGGATCTGCTGCTGGAAATCGAGGCCACGGCTGTGCATCCATTGGAACCCTTGTCGGAACCCTTTCCCGGCCGTGGGGACTGAACATGCGCGCCGTATCGCGTGGGTTGCTGCTTGGCTACGATTACCTGGTGATATATCTCGGCCTGGCTTGGTTGGGAATACTGTGCCTGGTCTGGACACCGATTGCGCTGATTATTTATCCACTACTCTCCCAACGTTATGGGCGGACGCTGGGACGTTACGTGATTATGGTGGCGTTTCGGCTTTATCTGGCGAGCCTTGGTCTGTCGCGCCGTTTCAGTTTTGATCTGCAAGCGCTGGATGCGCTGCGCGATGAACCATCGCTGATCATTGCACCGAACCACCCCTGCCTACTGGATGCGGTGATGGTGATATCACGCTTGCCGAATGTCGCCTGTGTGCTTAAAGCCGAGTTGATGAACAATGTTTTTCTCGGTGCGGGCAGCCGGCTGGCGCGCTATATCCGCAACGAGCCAGTGCGGCGCATGGTGGAGCTGGCAATCCGTGATTTCGGCTGTGGCAGCCATCTCTTGCTGTTCCCGGAAGGAACCCGCACTGTTTCGTGCCCGATCAATCCGGTCAAGGGTAGTATCGGCGTGATCTCGCATCATGCGCAGGTACCCGTGCAGACGATACTGATAGAAACCGATTCGCGGTATCTGAGCAAAGGCTGGCCGCTGTTCCGCAAACCGCCGATGCCGATCCATTATCGGATGCGCCTCGGGCGGCGCTTTGATCCCCCGCAGGATGCCCGGTGCTTCGCAGTCGAGCTCGAACAATACTTTGCGCATGAGCTGATACAAGGTTCGGCGTTTTACCCGACTAATTCTCTGCCCGCACAGCCGGTACATACACCATCATGACGGCTGCTTCGGCCACGCATCTCGTCCTCATCCCCAGCTATAACCCCGGTATCAAGGTCTATGACACTGTATGTGCAGCGCGTCAATACTGGACGCCGGTCTGGGTTGTGGTCGATGGCAGTAACGATGGCAGCGCAGAGGGTTTATTGGCGATGGCAGCACAGGATACCGGCCTGCGTGTGATGGTCTTGCCACGCAACCAGGGTAAGGGTGCGGCGGTATTACACGGTCTGGAACAGGCAGCAGCAGCGGGATTTACGCATGTCCTCACCATGGATTCGGATGGCCAGCATCCACCTGAACGCATCCCTGCCTTCATGGCGGAATCCACACGCCAACCGGCGGCCATGATCCTTGGCGTACCGGTATTCGATGCCAGTGCACCAAGCCTGCGTGTCCAAGGGCGACGCATCTCCAACGCGTGGGCCAATCTGGAAACGCTGTGGGCAGGCATCGGCGATTCGTTGTTCGGGTTTCGCGTTTATCCTATCGAGCCATTGCGGCAGGTCATGCGCTATCAGCCGTGGATGCGTCGCTTCGACTTTGATCCCGAGGCCGTGGTACGCCTGTGCTGGCGCGGGGTCAAACCGGTCAATCTGCCTGCCCCGGTGCGCTACTATCGCGCGGAGGAGGGCGGTGTGTCGCATTTTCGTTACCTGCGCGATAACGTATTGTTGACCTGGATGCACACGCGCCTGTTGATCGGCTTTGTGTTGCGCCTACCCGTTTTGCTGATAAGACGTGCGCGGGGCGGGGTTTGAGCGTGAAAAATACAGCGCTTCGGTTTGGTGGGCGGCGATGTGCCCGGCGGTTGTCATGGGTTTGGGTTAAATCATGCCACCGTTGATGGAAATGATTTGCCCGGTGATATAGGCCGCCTGCGTCGAGGCGAGAAAACCAATCAGGTCGGCGACTTCAGCCGGGCTGCCTGCGCGTTTCATCGGCACCAGACGCGCAATGTCCTCGGCGCCAAACGCGGATTCGCTCATCGCTGTGTCGATAATGCCGGGCGCCACCGCGTTGACTGTGATGCCGCGGCTGGCGACTTCGCGGGCGAGGGATTTGGTCGCCGAATTCAGCGCGCCCTTGGCGGCGGAATAATTCACCTGGCCCGCATTGCCGGTCAGCGCGGCAATGGAAGACACATTGATGATGCGCCCCCAGCGACTGCGTATCATCGGCATCATCAGCGGCTGGGTGACGTTGAAAAAACCGTTGACCGAGACATTGATCACCCGCTGCCATTGCTCGATGCGCATGCCGGGGAATACCGCATCGTCATGGATGCCGGCATTGTTGACCACAATCTGGATCGGCTGCTGTTCGACCAGCGGCTTCAGCACATCGGCAACTGCAATGCTGTCGGTGACGTCAAATACCAGCACTTGCGCACTGCCCCCGTCGGCAACAATAGCGTCAGCCAGCGCCTGTGCAGCTTCCCGGCCACGATGGGCATGAATGTAAACATGGCAACCATCGGCAGCCAGGCGACGACAAATGGCCTCGCCTATGCCACCGCTACCGCCGGTAACCAGTGCATTTTTCATGTGGCGTCTCCTGAGGCCGGGGTGAGTGCTCCTGCATTGAGCACCACCGTGGCGCGGCCATCCAGCAGCAAGCGCCCCGCAGCGCTGATGCTGAACTGATACAGAATATTATTTTCACTGCGCGTGATGCAGGTGGCTTCTACCAGCAGGTCGGCGGCGATATCGTCCAGCTGTGGCACATGCAACCGGGTGCCGCGCGCGCTGACCAGATAGCCGATCCGCGCGCCGACGCTATCTGGTGGTGCCAGCAAGGCCCCATGCACGGCCATGGCCTGTGCCGCGTATTCGATACCGCAAGCCGCACCCAGTCGATTATGCCCGCGCAACGGATTATCCGCCGCGCGATGGCTACTGGCACGACACTGGATACACTGCTCATCCCAAGCTTCCACGCAATCCAGCAGGCACATGCGGCCCTGATGCGGGATGTGGCGCGCAATCCAGGTGTGATCCAGGCTGATTTGGTTTAGCACAGTGTCACTGCCACGGCGAGACGTGTGCTATCGAGGTAATCCAGCACCACCTGTCGATCCTGCCGCAACGCGATTGCGCGCAACAGTGGTAGCCCGCGTGCGGCAGGGATGGCGATGCGCAAGGCTTCCAGCGCGGCATCATCGAACTGGTCTGCGCTAGCATCCGTCAGGCTAACGGAAATTTTCGCCACCGTCTGCGCGCTGCGTTGCGGGGCCAGTACCAGCGCAATGCCAAATGCATCGGGGATCGGGCGGGCGCTGTGCAGCGGTTCCGGGTAAGCGGTGTCGTACGCCAGCAAAACGCTGTGCGTGTCATCTACCACGACCTGGGTGAGTGCTTCCAGCAAGCCTGCGCCGAAGCTGGCGTCGAAGGCGCACAACACCGACGAAGTGGCCATCGCGCCGGTGGCGATACTCCAGTACCCGGCGGCTGCGTTATGCACGGAATTATGAAAGCGGGTCGGCGAGATTTGCCGGTCATCCGAAGCGAGCATCTCGCAGATGGCATGGCAGTTTTCCCCATCGCCGCCAGACGCGGAAAACACACTGGGCAAGCTGGCCGGGTCGAGTCCGGCGGCAGTGATGGCTTCCAGCCCGGTGGCCAGGGTAAGTTTGATAATTGCGCCACTACGCCGACGTTCTGCGGCCGGCAATAGCGCAGGAGGTGACAGAATGGTCTTCTGCGGTTGATAGGGCTGTTGCCCGCCCAGCACCGCTTGACTGCTTGGCCAATCAATCAAGCCCGGGCCGAGCAGGCCGATACCTTCGATATAGGCGGTGAGCGTCGTGGTGGATAGCATGGCGATTGTCATAACTTATCCGCCCGGCCAAAAATCAGGCTGCAATTGGTGCCACCAAATCCAAACGAATTGCTGAGCGCGCGGGCTACTGGCTGATCCCGATTCTCCAGCACATAATTTAGATTCAGCGTAGGGTCGAATTGCCGGATGTTCAGTCCGGCAGGCAGCAAGCCATGTTGCAGCGCCAGCGCACAAATGACTGCTTCCACGCCACCGGCAGCGCCCAGCGTGTGGCCGGTTGCCCCTTTGGTCGAACTGCACGGCGTGCCCGCGCCGAAGACATGGTGTACGGCTTTGCCCTCTGCCGCATCGTTGTTTGGGGTGGCAGTGCCGTGCAGGTTGATATAGTCAATTTCAGCCGGCTGCAAACCTGCCATTTGCAGCGCGTCCTGCATCGCCATGCGCGCTCCCAGGCCATCAGGATGCGGGGATGACATGTGATACGCATCACTGGATTCGCCGATACCGAGCAGCAGCACGGCATCCGCATCCAGGTGTTGCGCAGGGCGTTCGAGCAGCGCGAAGGCGGCCGCTTCACCAATCGAGATGCCGTTGCGTTGTGCATCAAATGGACGACAGGCCTGTTCGGCAACCAGGCCGAGCGAGTTGAAGCCATACAGCGTCGTCAGACACAGTGAATCCACACCGCCGACGAGTGCCGCGTCGATTAACCCGGCCGCCATCATGCGCCGGGCTGAGCTGAATACCTTGGCGCTGGACGAACACGCCGATGACACCACGACCGCCGGGCCGCCCAGGCCGAAATAATGGCGCGTGAAATCCGCGACGGAAAAAGTATTGTGCGTGGTGCGGTAAATAAAATCGGCAGGCAATGCGCCCGTTACCGGGTCGCGCCGCCGGTAGGCCAATTCGGTTTGCAGAATGCCCGAAGTACTGGTGCCGATGAACACCCCCACGCGTTGCGCACCGTATTTTGCGCTGGCCGCGCGCACCGCCTCGGCAAAGCCATCCTGCAGCAAGCCCAGCAACGCGAGCCGGTTGTTGCGGCAATCAAATTCGGCCAGGTGCGCAGGCAGTTGCACCGCATCCACCCCGGCCACCTCGCCAATGAATGTCGCCAGATCCACCGTCTCAAACGCACACGGCGCAAGTCCGCTGCGACGCTGGCGCAATGCATCCAGGGTCTGGTCAAGACCGCGACCGATGCTGCTGGTTGCCGTGAAATGGGAGAGGTGGAGCGGGTTCAAGAAGGCATAAACCTATCGTCAGTCAAACAAGCCGGTTAACAAGTTGCACATGATGTGCCTGTGGGGCAGGTAATTGCAGGGCGGCGGGTAAAAGAAAGCCTGAGAAAGCCTGCACTCGAACAGATCAGGCGTTCAACGCAGTGCTAATCAGGCAGCGCGGATTTTAACGCAGGTTCGCTTGAGCGCCGCGTGGGTGAAACGCATGAAACGGTGCTCTGCAAAAAGTCGGCGCTGGTGATACGGCGATTGCCTGATTTTCAGGCGTAAATTGCCTGTCGTTTCTAGCGGTCGCTTATGCCTATGCGCATGTGATGTCGCCATGACAGCCAGGCAGCCAGCGCCCCCAGCGCCAGCCCGGCCAAGACATCCACCGCGACATGCTGGCGCGTGGCCATGGCGGAATAGACGATGCCGATGCACCACGCCCAATTCACGCCCAGCATCCATAACGGTGGGCTAAAGCGACGCAGCAAGTGATGTAACCAGATGCCCGAAAAAACGGCAGTGGCGACGTGCAGCGAAGGGCAGGCATTGCCAGCGGCATCGATACTTTTCAGAAAATGCACGTCGGGGTATTGGGTCCAGTCGATGTTGGCTACGGGGACTACCGTGGGCCAGAAGTAGAAGATGATCAGCGCTGCGAGGCATGTTGCGCCCATGGCCAGGCCATAGCCATACAGCGCGCGCCTCGTCGCCAGCAGTGCGGGGGGCAAGGAGACATAAACCCATAATGAAACATACAGCGACATCGCCAAAGGTTGAAAGCCGATCAGCCGATCCAGCCAGATGAGGGGCATCACGGTCGCCGGGTAGGCCGGGGCTTTGAGCAGATAGAAGTAGGCACCGAAAAACAGGCCGATGAACAAAGGCGTGCCGATGCTTTTCAGATACAGATGCCGGGGGATGACTGCGGCCGCTTGACGGTACCAGGCTATCTGTTGGCTAGTCATGCAAGGGCCTGGCGCAAAGTGACAAACCGCAGATTGGCTGCGCGCGCTGCGGCTAGAACGGCGGGGAGTACTTCAAGAATCATCGGGATGCCAGCGGTCGTGCGTGCCGCATTGCCATCGTGCAGCAGCAGAATGGCGCCTGGATGCAGATTGCGCAACAGGCTGTTTTTGACGCGATCAACATCATTGATGCGCGTGTCGAAGCCGCGCGCTGACCAAGTGGCAAGCCGCAGCTCCAGTCGAGCGAGTACCGGGTCGAGAAAAATATTGCGCAAGCCGGCCGGGGCACGAAAGAACAAGGGGCGCTGGCCGGTAATCGTGGTGAGTGTGTCCTGGGCAGCCTGCAATTCACGCCTGATGCCGGCATATCCGAGCAGTGAAAAATTGTGGCGGTGGTGCTGGCTGTGGTTTTCCACGGCATGGCCACGGCGCACGATTTCGCGGCACAAGTCCGGGTAGCGTGCGGCTTTTTCGCCAATGCAGAAAAAAGTCGCATGGGTCGCGTAACGATCCAGCATATCCAGTACCTGCGGGGTGACGGTGGGGTCGGGGCCGTCATCGATGGTCAGGGCGATTTCATCGCGGGCGCGAGCAGCCGCAGGCAGCCGTGTCCAGTTCGGCCCCAGCCAATGGCTGCGCGGCCACAGACCGACCAGCGTGAACAGGGCATGATTGGCCAGCACGGCGGCCAATACCCAGCGCCATAGTCCGGGTGCCGTGATGACAGCAACCAAGGCCAGCCCGTGCAGCACGAGGGTTGCGCGGATCAACAGCGTGGGTTGCCAGCGTGGATTACGCACGGGATTTTCTGGCGAAAATCGCCGCGAAAATCAGCGAAAGAATCGCGCCGGGCGCCACGGTGATGCCCATGGCCTGCAATATCGATACGTTGGAAAACGCCAGCAAGCCAAAACCTGCGACAGTCGTCAGGTTGGCAAACAGCATCGAGGCCAGCGTGCGCGGTGAAATGGTGTGGTCTGGCGAGTGATCGGGACGGTCAAAAAACAGGGCGTAATTGGAACCCACCGCGACCACCAGCAGCAAGCCCACCAGATGCAGGATGATCAGTTGCTGGCCAAACAGGGCCAGTCCCGCTGTGACGGTGATGGCCGCAGCGGCCAGTGGTGCGATGATGCGCAGCACGCGCAGGGGCGAGCGGAGGACAAAGAGCAGCAGCCCGATAATGGCGACCAGGCCGCCGAGCGATAACAGGATGGCTTCATGCAGATAGCCGGAATACAGGCGATCGGACTCGGCTTTCATATCCACAAACAGGACATTGGGCAAACCCATAGCGTTTAACGCTGCGCGTATCCGATTGGCGTTGATCTCGGCACCCGCCGGGGCGGTCAGTGGCAACAGGGCGCTCCAGTGGTCTTGTTGCTGGATGAGTAATGCATCCACCGCCATGGCCATCGATGTTCGCTCGAGATCGGCTGCTTGCAGCAAGGGTTGGCTGCGCGCGGCAGCGACATCGGCAAGAAACGGGGTGAACCGCTGCACACGCACGGGCAAGCCCTGAACTGCTTGTGCCAGGCGTGTTTCCAGCACGGCTGCGGCGGGCAGGCTGGCCTGGCGTGCGCGTTGCGTCGCCAGGCTGGGCAGATAACGGCTGGGGCTTTCAAATGCGGCGAGATTGCCTTGATCAACTTGCGTTTGCAGTATCGCGGAAACCTGTTCGGCAGACTGCAATACAGATTCCCTGCTCGCGCCGGATACCACCACCAGATAACGCACATCCGGCGCGCCCATGTCAGCGCGCAGGCTGGCATCCAGCGCTATATCGGTTGGCGATACCGGACTCAGCGAGGATATTTTGTCATTCCATAAACTGGTGCGGTTCCCGGCGAGAATGGCACAGGCTGCCAGCAGCAGGATCACGGCCGGCCAACGCAATATGGCGGCATGCCGTACCAACCGGGACAAGCTGGCGCCGATAGACGATACGTCATGGATGCGAAAATTTGCCGGTAGCAGATGGGGCAGGACGAAGCGGGTCACCGTTGCGGCAGCGATCAGGCCGGTAATCGAATACAGGCCGAGTTGCGCCAGACCCGGAAATCCTGACAACAGCAACGCAGCAAAGCCGAAAATCGAAGTCAACACGCCGAGGCGGACGGTAGGCCAGAAGCGCTTGATCCAGTTCTGCTGATCTGCACTGTCCTGTTCCGATTGCACGAACAGGTAGATGGAATAATCCACCGCCTCGCCGATCAGTGCGGTGCCAAATCCCAGGGTGATGCCATGCACTGTGCCAAAACCCAGGCTGACTGCGGCGACGCCTGCCAGCGCGCCGCTGATGACAGGCAAAAATCCCAATGCCAGTGCGGCAAAGGAACGGTAAACCAGCAATAGCAGCATGGCGATGAGCACGATGCTGATGATGGACAGGCGGCTGACCTGGCTTTTGATCGTGTCGCGCGAAGTCACCGAAAATACGCCGGGACCGGTCATCAGCAATTTGGCCGCCGGGGTTACAGCGCTTGCGCTGGATGCCCTATCGAACGCTTGCCGAATGGCGAGCATGGCGTGTTGCTGGGCGTCGGTATCGGAGCCCGAGGCGCGCGTTTGCATCAGCAGCAGCGCGCGCGTGCCGTCGCGTGATGCCCATGCACCATAGGCCAATGGCGGGTGAGTATCGCTGTTGAAGTGGCTGAGTAATTGCACCATTTCACCCGTCGGGTCGCGGGGCAGCAGCGATTTGACCAGTAGCCCGGCAGGTGAAGCGAGCAGGTCGATGCTGTCGCTCAACGCGGCATGCAGACCATCCATGCTGAAGCGCTCAGGCGTTACGGCAGGGCTGAGCAGGTAGCGATTGTTGAACAGATAGGCATGGTCACGTTCCGCGCTGACAGGCTCACCGTTATTGACGCTGACAAAGGCCGGATCTGCGCGCAGGCGGTGGGCGATTTGTTTGGCAAGCCGTGCGCGGGTGGCGGCGTCGGCGCCTTCAATGCCCACCAGAATCAGGCGTGAGGCAAGGCCGTCGCGTACCTGATCCAACAGCAGCTGTTGTTCTTGCGTGGGGCTGCGCGGAAAAAATGCGGATAAATCAGTAGTGAACTGGCTACGGCTGATGATGATGCCGCAGACGAGGATAAATGCCAGCCAGAGCGCGATTGCTGTGCGGCCACTTCGTGCGCAGGCTCGCCTTGGAGTGGTCATGGTTGCGCCAGCTTTTCGATACGCATCACCGAGCTGTCGCCATCTGCCTGGGTGATGGCTATGCTGAGCACCGTGTCGTGTTCACCGGCGATGAGGATGCGCTCTATCACGGCCAGCATTTTTTCATCTGCCGGCAGCAGTTGCAGGGTCCAGTGAGCGGCGCTGCCGTCCAGGCTCAGCCGGTAATTGCGTTCCAATGCCTTGCGGTCACCCGCCAGGGTGCCGCGTATGCTGCCAATGAAGGCAGCCAGCTCCGGGTAAGCCTGCAATTGCAGGCGATATTTTTGACGGCCGCGTTCGAGGAGTAAGGTATCACCATCCACGGTCATGAGTTCTGGTTTGGGTTTGAGGGTGCGTTTTTCCAGGTGGTCTGGTGCGCTATAGAACAGTTCGCCGGAGGATTCCACGGGTTTGTCGAGCATGGCGATGGATTTTGTTTCGACAAAGCTGGCACGGCCGGAGCGCGTTTGCGCCAGACTATGCATGAGCTGATCGATAGTCCAGTCGGCAGCATGACTGACGGCAGGTAGCAGCAATGTAAGTAACAGTGCCAGTGCAACGCGCATGTACCGCATGACGCGTAGCGTAAAGATTGTGGGGACGGATAGTGCCATCATGATTTGGGCGGTGTTGCCGTGGGCGCAGTCTGCCAGAAATCGAAAAAATTAAACCAGTTGTAGGGCGCCTTGCGGCAGTAGTGGTCAAGTAAAGCGGCATAGCGGGTGATGGCCGCTTGCACGGCGGCATCGCGCTGTCCGCGTGCAATGTCAGAAAAATCTGCCAAGGGTTCAAAATGGATGGTGTAACGGTTGCCGCCCAGATACAGCCCGACCATGAACACCACTGGCCGTCGCAATAATGCAGCCATGCGGAACGGCCCGACAGGCAGGTTTGCATCAGCATCGAGGATGTGCACAGGATAGAGCGTATCGTCGCCTAAGGTACGGTCGACGAGCATACCGACAACACCACCATCATCCAGACGCTTTTGCACATTGAGCATGGAATCAATATGCCCCAGCCCAATGACATCTTGCGCGGCTCCTGGGTTAATGGCAGCCAGCATGGCGTTGATTTTTTTTGCGTTCTCTTCATGCATGACCATGGTGACACGCAGATCCGTGTCTTTCCAGCCAATCGCGCGGATCACTTCAAAGCTGCCCAGGTGCGCACCCATCAGAAACAAGCCATTGCCGCCAGCAAGAAGGCCGCGCAGTATGTCCTCGCCGTGTATTTCAAGATCGAACAGCGCAAAGCGGCGGTTGACCAGATAGATACGGTCATGGATGGTGGCGGCAAAAGTGAAAAAATGCCGGTATGAATCGCGCCAGCGGGCAGGGCGACCTAACGCGCGCCGCAGATAATCATTGGAAGCATGCCGGCTGGTCGGTGCAAACAACAGAAAATAAGTGGCAATCAGGTGCAGCACGGCGCGCGCGGCATGTCGCCCCAGGTGTAGTGATATCCACGTCATGACGCGCAGCATGGGCATATTGCTGCGTTCCGGGTTATGCGACCAGGCGGCTTGGCCAGTTGTCGGGCGTAATGTCATACAGGTGATCGTGGGACGATGCTGCCGCTGGCAATTTTGCGCATGCCCGCCATGATGTCAAAATGTATCGTGCCGCTGACCGAGAGGGTGTGCTGGATCAGCAGTTCGTCCCCCGGCTTTGCCGGGCTCAGAAATTTGACTGAACTGATCTCGCAGTTATCCAGTGCGATACCGGTGGCAGAGGCTATGGCGTGTAATGCGGTGTCCAGCAGCACCACACCGGGAAGGATGGGCGTACCGGGGAAATGTCCGGCAAAGGCGGGATGATCTAGCGGTACAGTCCAATGGGTAACATTTTTCACTGGGATTTCCGTGCGTGGTGGTTCCGGAACAGGGCTTGCAGTGCTTCACGTGGTAGTTTGCCCGTGCTGTTGCGGGGCAGTGCATCAACAAATAACAGCGGACGTGGCAGGAAGACCGGGTCAATTTGTTCACGCAGCGCCGCCAGCAGGTGGGACGCATCCATGCCCGGTGCCACCACACATGCGGCAAGTCGCGTGACGTGATCATGGCCGGTCTCATCCGGCATGTAAAAAGCGCCATCCACCACGCCGGGAATCGCGTTCAGCAGGTTGTTGAGACTTGCCAGTGAATGCCGTTTGCCTGCGATATTGACCAGATCGGCGATGCGCCCGTGCAATAAAAAAAGCCCGTCTGTCACCGGTTCCAGTATGTCGCCCATGGGGATTGGTGTTTCGACATGACCACCATAAGCAAAAATGCGGTCACCTTCCACGGCCAGTTTTATGCCGGGCAGCAGTTGCCATTCTGCACTTTGCGCAGGGCGGCGGGTGGCAATCAGGCCGGTCTCGGTGCTGCCATAGATTTCCATCAGCGGCGCATGGCAACGTGCCTCAATGTCCTGCGCGAGTTGATTTGATAGTGGGGCAGTTGCAGAAACCACGTGCATGATCTCTGGCAGATCCAGCCCGGAATCCAGCAAGGCGCGCAGATGCACAGGCGAGGACACTAACACGCGCGGCATGGGCAAAGCCGCCAATGACCGGCAAATGTCAGCCGGATAAAACGGTTGCGCATGGCTGAGTGCATTGCCACTGAGCCATGCCATCAGGACCGTGGATTCGAACCCATACATATGTTGCGGGGGTACTGTGCCAATCAGGGTGCACTGTGTGTTGTGCAATAGTCCCAGGCGCAATGCCTCGGCTTGTACGCTACTGACCAGTGCCCCCCAGGTTTTGGGATACGGTTGCGGGATACCGGTTGTGCCTGAAGTAAATAGCACTGCGATGCGCTGCTGGGTATCGATTTGCGGAATGACAAATGTGCCTGATTTAGCCTGTTGGTTTGCAACCGTTGAGGGGTAGCGTAGTTGTGGCAGGTCTATCGTGCATGCGTCATCATCCGTCAAACAAAACGCATCCGGCGCAAACAGCTTGATCTGGCGTATCACGCCCGGCGTGTGGGAGGACGGTAGCAGACTGACCTTGCCAGCCACAATGGCCGCCGCCAGGCCCACGCTAAAGCAGTAACGATCGCTGCACATATTGAGCAGGTGATTCCCTGCGGGAAACATGACAGCAAGCTGGCTGACTTCGGCGAGAAACTGGCGTAGCGTGACGGAGCCATCGGCGCGCCAGGCGATGATGCTGTCCGGGGAGGTGTGTGATACCAGCGGCAGCGGGGGCATGCTCAAGGTTGCAACACTTAACGCGGACGCGGGGTATTCCTGAATGCCCGCACCGCATCAAGAATGTGCGCATGCCGGGCATCAGGCATCATCCAGTGGCGTACCCAATATTCGGCAATGAACATCAGCGCGACCAAAGGCAGTGTCAGGAAGTTGGCAAAAAAAGACCAGGTGGTCAGTGGAGCGAGGAAAAACAGTGCGCTGGAAACCACTGCCATGAGGGCAAAAAACAAGGTCCAGGCGACCGTGACCTGGCGTGCGTAATTTTCATGCTGCGGCGTCAGTGGTGCATGCATCGCCTCTGCGAAGCGGGTGCACAACGGTTGCCGCCCAGCGAGCAAAGTCCGGCCAAAGGTCATAAACAATAGGAGTTGCATACCCATATGCTGCAGCCAGTAAACTAGTCCGAAATGCTGCTCAAGCATTGTCCATCCAGCCCACAATGCAATACACGACAGCATCAGCACGCCGAGCATGATGAAGCGCCGAGGTGAGTTCCAGGCCAGAACCAATGCAACCAACACTACCGGTGCAATAGCCACCGCTGCGCCCAGGTTGCTGCCAGGTGCGGATTGGTTGGTGTAATGCGCCAGTAGCGGATAACCAATCAGCAAGGCGGCAATGCCCAGCCAGCGCATGATGCGGCATGCCATTAGCGTGTTCTATGGGTTGCGATATAGTCGCAGAGGTTGCGCAGCGAGCTGAACAGGTGCGGGTTGTCTGCGTTGTCGGCACGCAGTTGCA
>Ga0209066_10002443_pt1 | contig 22520 bp, 17 predicted proteins | sample All_14_2_FD_187198 | JGI IMG/M metagenome (GOLD analysis project Ga0209066, IMG submission 187198) | Freshwater microbial communities in response to fracking from Pennsylvania, USA - Allegheny Zone_MetaG_DW_15 (SPAdes) (version 2) ... | reverse complement strand
AGGCCAAAACCGACATCCAGTGGTGGCACGCCATGGGCGGCGAGCTGGGCGACAAGGTCAATGCCATCGCCGCGGAATTCAACGCATCGCAGAACGACTACAATGTCGTTCCGGTCTACAAGGGCACCTATGCCGAGACGATGACGGCCGCCATCGCCGCCTTCCGCGCGAAGCAGCAGCCGCATATCGTGCAGGTGTTTGAAGTCGGCACGGCTTCCATGATGGCCGCCAAGGGCGCCGTCTATCCGGTCTATCAGCTGATGAAGGATGCGGGCGAATCCTTCGACCCGTCCAACTATCTGTCCGCCGTCGTCGGCTATTACACGGACACGCAGGGCAACATGCTCTCCATGCCGTTCAACAGCTCGACCCCGGTGATGTATTACAACAAGACCGCCTTCCAGAAGGCCGGGCTTGATCCGAACAGCCCGCCCAAGACATGGCCGGAGCTGGAAGCGGCCGCGCGCAAGATCCAGGCCTCGGGCGCCGCGACCTGCGGCTTCACCACCGGCTGGCCGAGCTGGGTGCAGCTGGAAACCTTCTCCGCCTGGCACAACGTGCCCTTCGCCACGGAAGAGAACGGTTTCGCCAGCTTCAAGACGGAATTGAAGATCGACAGCCCGCTGCATGTCGCCCATATCCAGGCGCTGAACGATTGGCAGAAGGATGGCGTGTTCAAATATGGCGGCCGCCAGTCCAACGCCGCCCCGCTGTTCTATTCGGGCGAATGCGCCATGTACACCAACTCCTCCGCCTCCTATGCGGGCGTGGTCGCCAATGCCAAGGGGTTCGAATTCGGCGTGGCCCAACTGCCCTATTGGCCGGAAGTGGCCGGCGCGCCGCAGAATTCGATCATCGGCGGCGCCACGCTGTGGGTGCTGCAGGGTCGCAAGGCCGAGGAATACAAGGGCGTGGCCAAGTTCTTCACGCATCTGTCCAAGGCCGAGGTCCAGGCCAAATGGCATCAGGAAACCGGCTATCTGCCGATCACGACGGCTGCCTATGAACTGACCGCCAAGCAGGGCTTCTATGCCTCCCATCCCGGCACCGACACCTCCATCCTGCAGATGACGAACAAGGCCCCGACGGCCAATTCCAAGGGCCTGCGCCTGGGCAGCTTCGTCCAGATCCGCGACGTCATCGAAGAAGAGCTGGAGAATGTCTGGGGCGGCAAGAAGACGGCCGATGCCGGTCTGAAGGATGCGGTCAAGCGCTCCAACGACCTCTTGCGCCAGTTCGAACGCGACCAGATGTAAGTCCCGATGCGGCCGGGGGCCGGTGGGTGAACCGCCGGCCCCTTCCGTCTTTTTTTCAGACAGACCGGATCATCCATGGAAAAGCGCGTTACCCTGAACAATCGCGTGCTGCCCTATCTGCTGCTCGCGCCGCAGCTGGCCGTGACGCTGGTCTTCTTCATCTGGCCCGCCGCCCAGGCCCTGTATCAATCGCTGCTGCGCCAGGACCCGTTCGGCCTGAAGACGACTTTCGTGGGCTTCGCCAATTTCGAGAAACTGTTCACCGACCCGCTCTATCTCAGCAGCCTGCAGCTCACGCTTCTCTTCTCCCTCTTCGTGACCGTGCTGTCGATGGGCGCCGCCTTGGTGCTGGCGATCATGGCCGACCGGGTGGTGAAAGGCGCGCAGGGCTACAAGACACTGATCATCTGGCCCTATGCCGTCGCCCCCGCCGTCGCGGGCGCCCTGTGGTGGCTGATGTTCAATCCGACGGTCGGCGTCCTGGCCTATGTGCTGCGCGGCGTCGGCTATGACTGGAACCATTACATCAACGGCACGGATGCCTTCATCCTGGTGGTGATCGCCGCCGCCTGGAAGCAGATCTCCTATAATTTCCTGTTCTTCCTGGCGGGGCTGCAATCCATCCCGCGCGCTTTGGTGGAGGCTGCCGCGATCGATGGCGCCGGGCCGGTGCGGCGCTTCTGGACCATCATCTTCCCGCTGCTGTCGCCGACCAGCTTCTTCCTGCTGGTGGTGAACGTGACCTATGCCTTCTTCGATACCTTCGGGGTCATTCACGCCACCACGACCGGCGGGCCGGGCCAGTCCACCACCATCCTGGTCTACAAGGTTTTCGCGGACGGCTTCCTGGCGCTCGACCTCGGCTCCTCGGCCGCGCAGTCGGTGCTGCTGATGCTCATCGTCGTGGCGCTGACCGTGGTGCAGTTCCGCTTCGTGGAAAGACGGGTGCATTACTGATGTCTGGTACTATAACGAAATCCGCGATGGTGGAAAACCGGCCCTGGCTGGATGCGCTGGCCCATGGCGTGCTGATCCTGGGCGCGGCCATGGTGCTGTTTCCGCTCTGGATCGCCTTTGTCGCCTCCACCCTGGATGGCAGTTCGCTGATCAATTCGATCGTGCCCCTGCTGCCCGGCGACCGCCTGCTGGAGAATTACACCACCGCCTTGTCGGCCGGGTCGAAAGCGGCCGGGGGCGTTCCGGTCGGCCTGATGCTGACAAACAGCCTGATCATGGCGCTGGTGATCACGCTGGGAAAGATCGTGATCTCGCTGACGTCGGCCTATGCCATCGTCTATTTCCGCTTTCCGCTGCGCATGACCTGTTTCTGGACGATCTTCATCACCCTGATGCTGCCGGTGGAAGTGCGCATCCTGCCGACCTTCGAGGTGGTGGCCGATTTCGGCCTGCTCAACTCCTACACGGGCCTGACCCTGCCGTTGATCGCGTCGGCCACCGCGACCTTCCTGTTCCGCCAGTTCTTCCTGACCGTACCGGACGAGTTGCTGGAAGCCGCCCGGATCGACGGGGCGGGACCGCTGCGCTTTTTCCGCGACATTCTGCTGCCGTTGTCGCGGACGAATATCGCCGCCCTGTTCGTGATCCTCTTCATCTATGGCTGGAACCAATATCTCTGGCCGCTTCTGATCACGACGGATGAGCAATACTATACAGTGGTAATGGGGCTGCAGCGCATGCTGGCCGTGCCCGATTCCGAACCGCAATGGCATCTGGTCATGGCGACCTCGCTTCTGGCCCTACTGCCGCCCGTGGCGGTGGTGGTGGCCATGCAGCGCCTGTTCGTCAAAGGCCTGGTCGAGACCGAGAAATAGAGGACAAGAGACAATGGCCGAGATTACGCTTCAAGCGGTCGAAAAGACCTATGCCGGTGGCTTCAAGGCGGTGCATGGCGTGTCGCTGGAAGTGCCGGACGGCGCCTTCTGCGTGCTGGTCGGACCTTCGGGCTGCGGAAAATCCACGCTGCTGCGCATGGTGGCCGGGCTGGAATATGTCAGCTCGGGCACGGTCGCCATTGGCGGCAAGCCGGTCAATGATCTGGAGCCGGGCCAGCGCGACATCGCCATGGTGTTCCAGAACTATGCGCTCTATCCGCATATGAGCGTCTACGACAACATGGCCTATGGCCTGCGCAACCGGCGCGTCCCGAAGGCGGATATCGAACGCAAGGTCCGCGACGCGGCCGAAATCCTGAATCTGGGCGAGATGCTGGACCGCAAGCCGCGCCAGCTATCCGGCGGACAGCGCCAGCGCGTCGCCATGGGCCGCGCCATCGTGCGCTCGCCCCAGGTCTTCCTGTTCGATGAGCCCCTGTCCAATCTGGACGCCAAGCTGCGCGTGCAGATGCGCGTGGAGATCAAGCGGCTGCAACGCAGGCTGGGCGTGACCTCGCTATACGTCACCCATGACCAGGTGGAGGCGATGACGCTGTCCGACGTGCTGGTGGTGATGAATGCGGGGCGCGTGGAACAGATCGGCAGCCCGCAGGAGATTTACGCCAGGCCGGCTTCGCGCTTCGTCGCGACCTTCATCGGCTCGCCTTCCATGAATCTGATCCGCGGTGTGGTCACGGAAGGCGGCCGGCTCGCTTTGTCAGGTACCGAGATCGACGCGGCCCCCGGCCTGTCCGCGCGCCCGGGCCAGGCGGTGGAGATCGGCCTGCGGCCGGAGGATATGCGCATCGCCCCGCATGACGGGCCGGGCACCCTGCCCTTCCGGCTGGAATTCCGCGAGGATCTGGGCGCGACCGAACTGCTGCATGGCAGCATCGCGGGTGAGGCGGCCACCCTGCACCTGCCCGCCGGCAGCGCGCCGCACCGCACGGAAACGCTGTCGCTGATCGTGGCACCGGAAAAGCTGCATCTGTTTGATCCGCAGACGGGCCTGCGGCTGGGCTGATCGCTCATACCAACCTGCTCGGTCCGCGACCGATCAGTTGCGGGTTTCACTCAGGCGCCGTGCGGGCTTGACCAAACTGTGATGAGCCCTGCTCATCACAGTTTGCTATCAGCCCCCTTCCGACTGCGGCGGTGGCGGCTCTGCCCGCGGGAATTCTTCCTGCGGCGGCAGAGCTTTTACCTTGCGGGCACGTTTTGCCTTCGGCTTGCTTTCCGCGGATTCCGCGCCGGAATGCGGCCCTTCGATCTGGGTGGCATCCACCAGAATCCGGGCCGGCGGGGCCTTGCCCTGCTTGTCCTCCCCGAAATAGATGGTCTGGTGCGGGAAGGGGATTTCGATCCCCAGCTGGTCGAAGCGCTTCTTCATGCGCCGATTGAACTCCCGCCCGACCATCCATTGCTTGATCGGCATGGTCTTGATGCGGGCCTTGATCAGCACGGCGCTGTCCAGGAAGGCGTCGACGCCCAGCACTTCCAAGGGCTCCAGGATGAAGGGTCCGTATTGCGGATCGGCCCGCATCTCCTCCACGATATCGATGCAGACCCGGGACACCTCGTCGGTATCCTCGCGATAGGCAACCCCGATATCCAGCATGTAATAGCTGAATTCCTTGGTCAGGTTCGATACCTGATCGACGGCGGAAAAGGGGATGACATGCACCGTCCCCGTGGCATCGCGCAGCCGGATGGACCGGATCGAAAAGGCCTCCACCACGCCGGACTTGCCGGCCACCTGCACCACGTCACCCACCGACAGGGCATCCTCCACCAGGATGAAGGCGCCGTTGATGATGTCCTGCACCAGCTTCTGTGAGCCGAAACCGATGGCCAGGCCGATCACGCCGGCGCCGGCCAGCAATGGCGCGATATTCACGCCCAGCTCTGACAGCACGATCAGGGCCACCACGATCACGATCATGACCAGCACCACGCTGCGCACCAGGGGCAGCAGGGTCTTGACGCGGGCGGATCGTTCGAGCTGCCGGCCGTCGCGCCCCTTGGCGGACAGATAGCGTTCGATACTGCCGGAGGCGAATTCCCAGACCGCCACCCCGATCCCCATGGCCAGCACGATGCTGATGAAGCCGCTGGTGACCCGCCGCCCGACATTGCTGGACAGCATTTCCACCACGCCCACGCCCCAGATCTGCAGGATGGCGCCCAGCGTCACCGCCAGGATCAGACCGCGCAGCAGCCCGCGCAGCACCGGCACATAGCGGTTGGCGCGCCGTTCCAGGCCCGGAAAGCGCGCCTCCATCTCCGGCCCGATATGGAACAGCTGGCGGATGCCGCGCGCCTCCACGGTCAGCAGCAGCAGGGCCAGCGCCACCACCAGGGCCGACAGCACGGTGGAGCGGATCAGGAAGGTGAAGCCGCCATCCACCGTCAGCGCCCAGACGGCGAAGGCCGCGATCAGATAGCCGATGGCCAGCAAATGCCAGATATCGGCCAGACGGCGCCGGAACAGATAGCCCAGCGCGGCGTTGGAGCCACCCAGCCAGGCACTGGCGCCGCGCATGGTTTCCGCCGTGGCAGCCCCCATACCCTGAGCCGTGTCCGGCTCGTCGAACAGCGTCGCCTGATCAGCAGCCGCGTCAAAGTCCAGCTCCGGATCGGGCCGCCCCCGGATGAAATCGGACACCGCATGGCGGTTCTGCAAGACGATCACAATGCACAGCGTTGCCAGCACAAGGCCGGTCAGATGCACCAGCAGCGAATGCCCGCCACTGGGCAGGCCGAACACCGTCGCGGTCTCCGCGATGAAAAAGCCGAAGACGGCGACCAATGCCAGTCGCCGCAGCCACAGCGTCAGATAGGCCGCCGTCTCGTCCCCCACCCGCAGCCAGCGCAGGCGCGGTGCGTTGGGCGCGAGCAGCACATCGGCGAGCACGGCTATGATCTGCCAGCTGGCGAAGGCCGTGACCAGGGCCACCGCCGCGATCCGGGTACCGTTCAGCGGCTGCACCAGCGCCATCGCCAGATAGGCCGCGCCGACCAGGGCGAGCGGCCCAAGGATTTCCAGGACGCCCCGGGCGAAGCCGAACAGGATGCGGCGGGTCCAGGTCGTATCCAGGCTGACGCCTTCCAGGCGCCGCAGCGGCATGGCGACAATCCGGCGCATCAGGAACAGGCCCGCCGCCGCAGCGCCCAGCACGATGAGAATTCGAAACGTCCCGGTCAGAACCAGATGACGCGTCGCCTCATTCGTGGCCCAGCCCCGCACCCAGCTGGCCAGCGCCGGCAAATCGGCCGCCGCGCTGATCAGGGCCGCGAACTGGTCGCTGGCATTGCCCAGCGCCGCGGAGATGCCATCCAGCATCCGCGCGCCAAGCGTCGCATCCACCGGCACAGGCGCACCCGCGCGCTGGGCCGCGATCAGGGCCTGCAGCTGGGAGACCAGCGCGCCACGCGCCTTCTCGTCTTCCAGCGTGGAGACGAGCTTTTCCAGCTCTTCCACACTGGGCGCATTGTTGGCGGCCTCCTGCGCCTGGGCAGGCTGCGCCAGACCCAGCCCAAGGATGACCAGGGCAACGCTCAGAAAATCACCAAGGAAAGCCTTCGCACAGCGCATGGTAAAGTCGGATATCCCCTATCGCCGGAACGCCAGCCATTCCGGCCATTTTCCTGCCTCGGTAGAAAACGCCAGCTAGATGCCGCGCGTTGCGCCACCATCCACCGTAATCACGGCGCCATGAACATAGCTTGCCTGGGGCGTACAAAGGAAGACGGCCATATGGGCGATGTCCTGCGGCCGGCCGAAACGGCGGATGCCCTTCTCCTTCAGCATGATCCGGGCGGCCTCTTCCCGCGACAGGCCGCGCTCCTGCGCGAAGCGGTCGATGCGCCCGGCCAGCCGGTCGGTCTCGACATCGCCGGGGCAGATCACATTGATGCGCACCCCGTCGCGGATGCCCTGCTCGGCAATCGCCTTGGACAGGTTGATCAGCGCGGAATTGACCGGGCCACCGGCGGTGAAGTCGGCGCTGGGGGTAAAGGCCGCGCAGCCGGCGATGTTGACGATGACACCTTCGGCCCGCACCAGATCGGGCCAGGCTTCCTTACAGAAGCGCCGGGTGGCGTGATATTTCAGATCGAAGCCGGCACGAATATCCTCATCCGCCATCTCCAGGAACGGGCCGCGCTTGGTGCCACCGGCATTGTTTACCAGGAAATCGATGCGCCCGAAGCGATGACCGGCGGCCTGTACAACGCGGGCCGGTGCCTGCGGATCGCTGAGATCGGCAGCAACCGCCAGCGCCTGCCGGCCACCGCCCAGCGCCTCGATCTCCGCCACCAGCGCCGCCAGCGGTTCGGCACTGCGGGCCGCCGCCACGACATTGGCGCCCTGCCGCGCCATTTCCATCGCGATCTCCCGGCCGATGCCCCGGCTGGCCCCGGTCACGATAACGGTCCGGCCCGTGAAGTCGAATGCGAATGCCATGACGTCCCCTTCCCCTTTTTTGTCTCAGTCCGCCACGCGAAGCCCGGCGGCCAGCGCGGCATAATCGGGCTCCCGATCGGGATCGAGCAAGCCATGTCGCAGGAAAAAGTCGATCAACACGGTGGAGCAATTGAACTTGAAGCGATCGGTGTCGCGGATCAGCGCCAGCACCTCCCCCTCTTCCATCAGATCGAAGCGCGCGATCTCCCCATCCTGGCAGATGGGGACGAAATCTTCCGGCAGGGCCAGGTCATAGACCATCAGCTGATCGGGCTTGACGCCGCGCCCTGGCACATCCTCGTGCACATAGGACAGCATCCCTGCCGGCCTGGCACGCATGGCCAGCGCTTCGGGGATGCCCGCCTCCTCCGCGCATTCCTTGATCAGATTCTGCCGAAAGCCGAGGCCCGCCGGTTGCCCGCCCGCCACCATATTGTCGAGCTGGCCCGGATAGGTCGGCTTGGCCAGAGAGCGCGTGCCAATCCAGAAGCGATAGACGCCACCCTCCCTGGCCGGGGGAATATAGCCCACCAGATGCACGCCCCAGGCCCGCAGGCCAAGCGCCGGTGTTGCCGCCCGCTCTATCGCAAACAGCGGCGCATCGGCCCAGCGCCGGCGCACGGCATAGAGCTCGCCACGCCTGGCGGAGGTCAGGCCGGCCGCCTCCAGCGCGTCGACCACGGGCTCCATCGCCCGGCTCAGCTCGTCGGACCGGCCTGGGTGGATCGCAAGACCGCCCCCCTGGTCGGTCAGGAAGGGCAGATCATCGCGCCCCGCCAGCACATCCAGCGCCGCCGGCCCCAGCCAGCCGATGCGCTGCCCGGCCAGCGTCAGCGGGCGATAGAGCGAAAGATCGGCATTGTTGCAGGCACGGATACGGTCCAGCAGGCTCATCGCCGCTCGCCTCCCTCGTGTTCAAGCGGCCTGTTGCACCCGTTCCGCCACCAGGACGGAAGTAACACCGAACATCTCGCCAATGCGAGCGGCCATCAGGTCGCGCTGATCGGCACTCATCCCGGCCACCAGCAGATCCAGCGTCTGGCTGCCGCCATCTTCCGGCCCGACCAGATCGGCATGGCAGCGCAGCGGAACGCGGCCGAGCTTGGCCACCATCCCCAGGATACGGGGCAGGAAACCGGGATCGGCATGGCCAGTAACGGTGAAACAGGACACCGTCCCCAGGGGACGGACGGCATGCGCCTCGGCAAGGCGCGACAGGGGCGAAGTCATGGAGATATCTCGTCTTCCAGGTCCGAAATTCAGGGCGTACTCGGCAATCCCGACCCTTCTTAAAGGGTCGGGTGGGTAATTCGCCCTGCACGGCCGATCGGCCGGATCATCTGGAAGTACATCGACATGATTTCGCTTCTACTCCTGGCAAGGCGGCGAATCAATAGCCGTAGCCGCCACGATCCGTCAGGCTGGCAATGCCGATGGCGGCCAGCGCCGGAATGGCCGCGATCAGCGCGACCAGGATCGGCAGCAGGGCCTGGCCCAGCGCACCGCGCGGCAGGGGCAGCGCCCGGGCGAAGCGCGGCGCGGCAAAGCCGAAGGGCAGCACCAGGAAGGCCCAGGCCTCGCCCGGACCGAACAGAACAAAGGATGCCACCAGCAGCGCCAGGGCACCGCCCCCGCCCATCAGGAAGGCCGCAGCCGGGGCGAAGCGTGGGCGTGGCCAGCACCACAAGGCCCAGCCCAGGAAGCCCGCCGCCAACGCGCCCGCCATTTCAGCGGTGGAGGCCGAGCCGCCCAGGATCGCCAGCGCCGCAACCCCGACGGACAGGACCGCCAGCACAGCCGCCGCCTCCGGCCCCGCTTCCGCGCCCCCCTGCAGCCCGGGCAGCAGGCTGGCCGCCAGGATGGCGATCACGAACACGATGCCCATATCGAACCAGTCCATGCGCTGGAAGACCGGGAAGGCAACCCAGACCAGGGCTGCGGCCAGTGTCAGCGCGATCACGCTGCGCAGCGCAGCACCATCCAGACGCAGCAGGTCGAACACGAAGCCCAGCAGACCCAGCGCAGCCACGCTGTACAGCATCCTTCCCTGCGCGGAGGCCGGCGGCCATTCCGGCAGACCCACCAGCACCCAGGCGGCAATCAGGAAGCCGAGCGACACGGCAATGCCCGCCGCCCGGACGCCGCCGATCCTGCCGAACAGTCCCGCCAGCACCAGTGCCGCCAGCAGGGCCGGCCAGATCGCGCGCAGCATCGGTTGATCCAGGAATTCCATGACCCGCCTTTTCCCTTACCCAAAAAAATCACCGACCGGATTCTTACAGACCGGGACCGACATGCAGAAGATAGAGAATAAGGCTGAGCGTCGCCACCGATAGCCCGGTCCCCAGAAAAATCGTCGTGGTGGCGGAAGCCTTGCCCACCCCATAGCGGTCGGCGAACAGGAAAGCATTCACGCCCGTCGGCACTGCCGCCAGCAGCACGGCGGTATTGCGCCAGAGCGTCTCCAACTCGAACACATAGGTCGCCATCACGAAGACAATACCCGGGAAGATCAGGGTCTTGAGCGCCACCAGGGTCAGGGATTCCGACAGGCGTCCGGCAATGCGGTACTGCGTCATCGTCGCCCCCAGCGCGAACAGCGAAACGGGAGAGACCGCGCCCGTCATCAGCCTGGCGGTGGCATCCACCAGCCTGGGCAGGGGGATGCCCAGAAGATTGACCAGCAGGCCCGCCGTCACGCCGATCAGGATCGGATTGGTGATGATCGACCGTCCGATGGCCAGAGGAAGCCGTCTCAGCCCGCCACCCTTCTTGTTCAACAGCTCCATCGCGATGATCAACAGCGTGAAGCCGGTCGGGCTATGAACCGAAATCAACAGGAACAGAGGCACGCCCGCCTCCGGTCCCAAGGCCGTCAGGATGATCGGAATGCCGAACAGCACCGTGTTGGAAAACCCCGCAGTGAAGCCGATGATCGCGGCAGCCTCCAGGCTGCGTCGCGACAGCACGACCGCGACCGCAGCCCCCAGGGCGAGGACGACCAGCATGGACAGGTAATAGCTGCCGAACAGCTTCCAGGGGATTTCGGCCGGCAGCTTCGTCGTCGCCAAAGTGTGAAACAACAGGATCGGAACGGCGAAATTGAACATGAAGGCCGTCAGCCCACCCACCGCATGCACCGGGAACCAGCGCAGCCGCGCCGCGCCATAGCCCATCAGCACCAAAGTGAAGACCGGCAGGACGATATCGAACAGAATATGCATGCGAATTTCCGGCCGTTGCGCGCTGCTGCGAGATCGGTTTGCAGTGCACAGTGACCCCTCCGGCACGGTTTCTGTCAATTCCGTTCTTGTCCCGGCGGCGCATTGATGCCACATATGATCAGATTTTCGATTCGGGAGAACCGCGAGATGCCGGATCTCTGGGCTTATGGACGGCGGCAATCCTGCGTTGTCCGTTATCGCCACGGCGGATATTCCGCCCTCTACCCCGTGCAGGAGCGTGAGCTTGTGAACACGCTGGCCAAGGTTATGGCCGGCGGTGGCAGCTCCGTGGTCGAAGCCGCACCGGACAAGCCGGTGGAAAACAATGTGCTGGCTTTTCCGTCGGCCCGTCAGCGCGAACGCATCCGCCAGAAGAAAACCAGCCGCAGCCCGGCGCGCTACACGCCCAAGAAACCGCGCGACTGATATCCAATGGCGGGTACCGCCGTCTGGACGTTGTGCGCCTGTGCCATCACATGGCTTGCTGCCTTCCCCCATGGGTGACGACGGATGCGCTGTGCGATCCAGGCGGGGGGGCGGCTGCCCAACAGGCCCTTCCCCAGGCTTTCAGCGCACGTCTATTGCTTCTGCCCGGCCTTCAGGAAGTTCTGGGCCAGCAACGGCGCATAGATGTCCTGCGCCGTCCAGGGCCGCACCGGGGAAGGGTTCAGATCCGCAAGGGCTACGGCCGCGCCATCCAGATATCGAAAACCTGCCCCCACGGCGCCACTCAACAGGCTGCGAGTGGGTACGCCATGGGCAAAGGTCGTCAACCGCGTCTTCCGAGCCCTGGTGTTGAACAGATTCATCCTGCGGAAAGTCTCCGCCTCCTGGAGGGGGAGATTGCTGAGATCAACACCAACGGACTTGACCTGCATGCCCCGCAAAAGCCGCAGGATACGGGCCTCCAACCGGGTCCGGACCAGAATGTCCCTGCAAAAGGGACGCAAGGCCGAAATCCCTGCCATCAGGGTAGTCGGTGGCGTCGCATCGGTAACGCCAATGATTTCCAGCAACAGGTGCTGGCGCAATTCCATATGGATGTTGCCTGCGATGGCCAGAAATTCGGCGCGCAGCTTCGGCCTCGACAGCGTTTGCAGATGCATGGGCAGCACGATCACCGCCCCACGGGCATGTTCAGGCATGGATTCCAGATCACGCACCACCTTGCGCAAGGCGACCAGATCAAGCTTCAGATTGGTTGGTCCCGGCCGCGCCTCCGGCATGGCCTTGCCGCCCACCAGCAGGCAGCCATCCCCATCCAGTCGGGCGGGACGGCAGGAATAGGCCGCGATCCAGCGCCTGAGCGGCAGCCAGGCGGGAGCGTAGATGAACCGCAGATCCGCGGGGATATCCACCTCCTCCTCGCGCAGGGGTATCCAGTTGATCTCGGGCTTCAGCAACGCCGTTTCCATCTCGCGCAGTGCAGGCGCGTCCTGACCGAAAGGCTCCTGCCGGGCTGCCTTCGGCTTGGCCTCCTCCGGCGGCTTCAGGTCAACCGGTGTAACCGATTCCAGTTCCGAAACCGCCAGGGCGGTTAGAATCTCCTCCGGCTCGCGAAGAACGCAATCCACGATTTTACCGTCTTCGACCATGATCGAACCGGCCCGCAGGGATGGCGCGTCCTTGCCGTCACCGAAAATTCGCAGCAGAATTTCCTGAGCGATCAGGGCGGTCTTCACCTCCGCCCCCTGCCGTTTCAACCCGGCAAAGACGATCACATAATACTGATCCTGGAAACAGGTGAAGGCATCGCGCGGCAGGATGGCACGGCCGATGACGCTGCGAATGACCGCATGGATCTTGGGCGCAACCTCCTCCCACCGGTCACCAAAATGCGCTTTGATGCTGCCCAGGGCCAGAAGCTGGACCGTCCCGACGGCATGGCGCGAAGCGCCGGTCAGCGCCGCCTTCAATGATTTCGGAAAGTGATCCGCGTCCTTTCCCGCGACAGGTTCGGCCGTCGCCGGCGCGTCCCCCGTGAAGGCAGCGGAGCCATTGACGCGGTCCGCTTCCAGGCGGTTCCGCAGCACCGTGAGCAGTGACTTGATATTCATGGGTTCAGCTTCTATCTGGAGGCGAGGCAAGGCAGTCTTCGATATGGCGCAGAAACTCATCCGGCAGGATGGGTTTGAGCAAAGCGAGATCCGCCCCCAGTTTCCGCGTCATTTCCAGAAAGTCAAAGATACGCGCCTGCCCCCCGCCGGAACAGGTGACGATCCGCACTTCCGGATTGGACTGTCTCAGCGCAATCAGGACTTCCACGCCGTCTCGGCCTGGCATGAAGATATCGAGAACAACCAGATCGGGTTTCGCGCTGGAAACCATCTCCAGGGCACGGCCGCCATCGTGGGCCTCGGCGACGATATGGCCCGCATTCCGCAATACCTCGCAGAAGAGGGCCCTTACCTCCGGCTCATCATCCACCACCAGAATTCGTGCCATGCCTTCCCCCCAACCCATGCTGGCCGACTGCCGGTCGGCTCCCTCATTCGCGGCTGCCGGCAGCTTCCCAGTTCCATGTCTGTGCGAATTTCAGTATCTGCCGCGCAGGCATGGGACGGCCGAATAGAAAGCCCTGCCCCAGATGACAGCCGCACGCCATGATGCGGTTCAGTGTTTCGCGGTCTTCAATCCCCTCGGCACAGACCTTCAGGCCAAGTTTGCGGCCAAGCATAGCCAGGGTTTCGACGATGATCGCCGCTTCCTGATTGTGGGTCAGGTCCATCACGAAGGATTTGTCGATCTTCAACTCGTTGAAGGGCAGACGGTAAAGCTGCACCAGTGACGAATAACCGGTACCGAAATCGTCCATGGACAGGTTGAACCCCTTCAGTCGCAGGCGCGTCAGTATGTCCATGCTGACCGATGCATCCGCCATCGCGGCGCTTTCCGTGACCTCGAAAGTGATGCGTTCCGTGGGAACGCCCGCATCGGCGGCAATGCCAGCCAGCTTGTCGGGAAGGGTCAGGTCATTGAGCGTTGAACCATCCAGATTGATGCTGACGGCAAAATTCAGCTCCAGGCTCGACCAATGCCTGGCCTGTTGCAGGGCATCCAGGGCGACGGCCTCGGTCATGGCGCGCATCAATCCGGCATCCCGAAGCACGGGAAGGAAATGATCCGGCCCCACGACGATACCGTCCCTGCGTTGCCAGCGCGCCAGCACTTCCACGCCGGCCAGACGCAGGGCCGAACTGTCCGTCAAATCGATCTTCGGCTGGTAGTAGGCCTGGATTTCACCCAGCCCGATCGCCTCGCGCAGCTCTTCTGCCGTAAACCGGGGTCGGTTCGGCAGCAGCGGCCGCAAGGCGTCCTCTATATCTTTTATTTCCAATGGCTTGGACAGGTGTCCCGCGATTTTCACCGCATTCTGATGCCCGACGGTGCCGGCGGCGGCAATCGTGCGCGAATCCATACCGCTGACAATGAACACCGATGCGCGGCTGCGCCAGGCGCCCAGCAGCCGGAGCAGTTGAACCCCGTCATACCCGGGCAGTTTCAAGTCCAGCATGATGGCATCTGGCTGGAACTCATCATGCACTTCCTGAAGCCGGGCGCCGTCATTCACCACCCGCACGGAAAAGCCCATGCCGGATGCGACTTCCGCAATGATGTCCGCCACATCCTGCTCGTCATCCACCACGAGCAGGGTAGGGATGAGGCGTGGTGCGGGCTTTGTGTATCTCATTGACCGGCCTCCGCGAGCAGGGCCTCGATCAGCCTTGGCAATTCGTTCACGTCATAAGGCTTCGCCACGAAACCGGCGCTCTTCAGAAGACCTTCGCGGTCACGCAGCGCCTGCTCCGCATAGCCGGAGGCGAAGAGCACGGGGATATTCGGGCGCCGCTCCCGAATATGTTCGACCATCTGTGGGCCGGTCATCCCCCCCGGCATGATCACATCGGTGAAGATCATGTGAATGTCCGGATGCCGCTTGAAGGCTTCCAGACCGGATGGACCATCTTCTGCCTCGATAATGGTGAACCCGGCTTCTTCCAGAAGGGCGGCAGCTATTTCCCGAACATTCTCGTTGTCTTCCACCAGCAGGATCTTGAACCCGCGATGAACGCTATTGTGCAGCTGTCCCGAAGCCATCTCCGCGCCATTGTCCCTGCCTGACGCGACGGGAACGTAGAGCCGGAAGGTCGTGCCATGTCCAACCTCGCTGTACACGGAAACATGGCCTTTGGACTGCTTCATGAATCCGAAGATCGACGCCAGGCCCAGCCCTGTCCCCTTGCCATCGGCCTTGGTGGTGAAGAAGGGTTCGAAAATCCTGCCGAGCAGGTCCGGCGGGATACCGGTTCCGGTATCGCTGACGGCGATTTCGATATAATTGCCCGGCTTCACCTCATTGCGTCGCTGCGCATATTCTTCCGTCAGGCAGGCGTGACGGGTCTCGATGGTCAGTCTTCCTCCGTCGGGCATGGCATCGCGCGCATTGATGCACAGATTCAGCAGGGCATTTTCCAACTGGTTTCGATCCGTCATGGCCCAGCAGGGCAGCGCCGACAGCCGGGTGACGAGCCGTATTTCCTCTCCCAGCGTTCGCGCCAGCAGCTGTTCCATGGTTCCCACCACCTCGTTCAGGTCGATGGCCACCGTTTCCAGCACCTGCTGGCGCGAAAAGGTCAACAACCGGCGGGTCAGTTCGGCGCCGCTTCTGGCTGCCCCCAGCACCTTGCCCAATCGCAGCATGGCCATGTCATTGGCGGTCAGCTGACGCTCAAGCAGTTGCAGATTGCCCATGATGACCGTGAGCAGATTGTTGAAATCGTGCGCAACGCCCCCCGTCAGGCGGCCGACGGCCTCCATCTTCTCCGCCTGGCGCAGACGCGCCTCCATCAGGCGTCGCTCGGAAACATCCCGAAAAGATACGACCGCGCCGGAGACGCGATCATCTTCCAGCAGGGGGCGTACGGCCACCTCCACGGATAGTGGCTGGCCCGTCTTCGTCCAGAAGGTTTCGGCAAAGGGAGCACCATTCCCCTCGGCATCCGCCGAGAAAGACGCCAGGATGGTGCATTGCGCGCGGGGATAGGCCGTCCCGTCCGGATAGCTGTGATGGAACAGGGCGTGGGACTCCTGCCCGATGCATTCTTCCCAGCTGTAGCCCAACATGTTCAGGGCGGATCGGTTGATGAAGACGACGATGCCCGCCGGGTCGATGCCGTACACGCCATCCCCGACGGAATCCAGCAGCAGCCGTTCCCGCACATCCGCCTTGCGCAGCGCGTCCTCGGCCCTCCTGCGCTCGGTGATATCTCTCAGAACCAGGATGAACAGATGGTCTCCACCTTCGTTCACCTCGCTGAGGCTGATTTCCGCGGGAAACACCTGCCCGTTCCGCCGACGCGCATACAGAGACAGCGGCGCTCGTGCCGCCAGAGTTTCGTCACCGCTGCAGCTAACCCCCTGCAGTTTGCCGGCATCCTGCTCGGGCAGAAGGACGGCGATCTCCGATCCGATGATGTCTTCCTCGCCATAGCCAAAAATCTGGGTTGCCGCGACATTGAAGACACGGATCACTCCGCGCGCATCGAAACAGATGACGCCATCGCCGGCGTGATCCAGGACGGCCCGAAGCCTGCTTTCGCTGCGGCTGAGGCCCTCATTGGCCAGGCGCAGCGCCTCCGTGCGTTTGCGCACCCGCACTTCCAGTTCGGAGTTGATCGTCTTCAACTCCTGCTCCGCATGTTTGCGGGCAAGCTGGTTGGACAGGCGTGCCAGCAGGATGGCGAAATCGATTGGCTTGCTGACGAAATCATTCGCGCCGGCCCGCAATGCGTCCACGACCGTGTCCGGCTCGCCCTTGGCGGTGACCATGATGATCGGCAGATCGGCCTGGGAATGGGATTGGCGCAGGCGTCGCAGCGTTTCCAGGCCATCCAGACCCGGCATCATCACGTCAAGAAGCACCGCGTCGAAGGAGGTGAGCGTCACCGCATGCAGCGCGGCAAGTCCACTATCCACGCCGATGACGTGAAAGCCCGCCTTCTGCAGTCGGCGCTGCATCAGGTCGCGATTTGCTTCCGTGTCATCAACGACCAGGATGCGATGCTGTACCTGCGACATGGCTAGGTATTCCCTGTCAGAATCTCGATCTGACCCAATAGGCGCGCCATGTCCACCGGCTTGGTTTCGTAGCCGTCGCAGCCGGCATCCATTGCCTTCTGGCGGTCCTCCAGAAGAGCGTTCGCGGTCAGTGCGATGATCGGAATACTGCGCGTTGCTTCCGTCGCGCGGATCTGGCGGGTCGCTTCCCAGCCATCCAGACGCGGCAAATTCATATCCATCAGGATAATGTCCGGATGCGTGTTCCGGGCGGCGTCAATGGCTTCCAAACCATCCACGGCCACGGCGACCTCATGGCCTTTACGGCTCAGCCGACGCTGCAACATATCTCTGTTGGTTTCATTGTCTTCGACAAGAAGAATGCGGGCCATGACTATATCTCTCCGCTACTGAATACGTCCGGGGCGTGCAGCCGCATCAATCTGCAACGTCACGTCGCCCAGAATGGTTCCCAGATCACGCCCGTCCTTCAGGACAACCTTCTGCGCCGCGGAAGACAGGTAGGCCTTCTCCTCCGGGGTCAATTCCTTGGCCGTGACCACGATGACGGGAACCGACCGGCACTGCGGATGCGCGCGGAAGCGCTCAAGAAACGCAAAGCCATCCATTTCCGGCATCATCAGATCCAGCAGCACCATCGCCGGCGCACCGCGCGCGGACACTTCATTCAGCGCCTGCAACCCATTGCCCGCCACCACCACATGCGAGAAGATTTTCTCTGAGGCGCGCCGCATCAGACTGCGCGCATTGTCGTCATCTTCCACGATCAGCGCATAGGCGGCCGGGCCAACCGTCCCGACATGGCGGGCAATGCTTCCGACCAGCTGATCGCGATCAATGGGCTTCACCAGATGATCCACCGCCCCCAGGGACAGGCCCTTGGTGCGATCATCGACGATGGAACACAGAATGATCGGTATATCGCGTGTTTCAGCTGCGGATTTGAGGGTGCGCAGAACTTTCCAGCCATCGCAATCCTCCATCACGATATCCAGCGTGATCGCGTTGGGCAGCAGCTTGCCGGCAAGGACGATACCTTCGCGACCGCCCGCAGCGGTTGCGACCTGGAATCCCTCCCGGGTCAGATGGCGGGCAATCAATTCCCGTGCCCCGGGATCGTCGTCGATCACCAGCACGGTTATCCTGGCCCGCAGGCTGGCTTCGCTGGCGGCCATATCACTCTCTGCCCGATTCTGCGGAAGGACGGGCCAGTGCTGGCTGTCCTGCCTTGATATGATGGATTGCCCATCCACGGACAAAGGCAGGCTGAAACTGAATGTTGACCCCTTGCCAGGCTCGCTTTCCACCCAGATCAGGCCCCCCATCATCTCAATGAAACGTCGGCAGATGGCCAGGCCTAGACCCGTCCCTTCGAACCGACGGCTGGCGGAAGAATCAGCCTGGGAGAAATCCTGAAACAGCTTGTCGATGACCGAACGTTCCATGCCGATCCCGGTATCCGCGATGGAAACGCGCAACTCATCCGTTCCGACCGGGCGTTCCGCCTGCAGCGTGACAACGCCGTCGGAAGTGAACTTTGCCGCATTGCCGAGAAGATTCAGGATGACCTGCCGCAGCTTGGTCGCGTCATTGCGAATGAAATCGATCGTTCCAGGTTGGATTTTGACCTCCAGCCTGTTGCGGTTCTTCTTCATCAGCCCTTCCGCGGTGGAGACCACATCGGCCACCAATGCTTCGAAATCCAGTGCTTCCACGGAGAGCTGCATGCGACCCGCTTCGATCTTCGACAGGTCCAGAACGTCGTTGATCAGCGACAGAAGATGTTTACCGGCACCATGAATGCGCCGCACATCCGGGGCGAATTCCGCCAGCTGGCTGTCCTCCATCTCCTCCAGCAGCATTTCGCTATAGCCGATCACGGCATTCAGCGGCGTGCGCAGTTCGTGGGACATGTTCGCCAGGAAGGCGGACTTCGCCAGATTGGCCTGTTCTGCCCTATCCTTTTCAGCAACCAGAAGCTGTTCGGCGCGCTTCAGCGCCGTGATATCCGTCGCTATGCCTCCCACGGCGTAGACCGCCCCCTTTTCGTCATGCAGGGGGAAACGGGTCGTCAGGTAGACCAGGTTGCCATCCGGTCGCTGGATGACCTCCTCACTGGAAATCGCGATGTCCGATTGTTGCGCCAGCCGTTCGGCCTCCCGGGCGGAAGCGGCCAGTTCCGATGGCAGGACGGTTTCCGTTTCCTGACCGATGGCCGACCCCGGTGCCAAATTGAACAGGCTTTCGAAATGCCGGTTCGCCAACAGAAACCGGCCGTCCCGATCCTTCACGCAGATGGCGGAATTCGCATTATCCAGCAACTGCTGCAGCAGGCGTCGCGCCTCGGCCGCCTGACGGCGCAGCACACCGAAACCGGCCCAGCTCCAGCAGGCCCAGAGCAGCAATCCAGTCAGGCTGATGACCAGGGTCCAGGCCGCCGGTCCTTGAACCGGCAGAACGGCGGTGGGTATGCTGCGGGTTACCAGCTGCCAGGACGCATCCGCTGTCGCCCTGCCGTCCGCCTGCATGTCGGCATAGTGACCAACCACATCATAGACATAGAGCGTCTCGTCATCCCAATAGCGTCCAACCCCGCCCCCGGCGATTATTTCCCGCCAGATGTCCGGCTGTTCCCCCGCCAGGGAGGCGCCGTGGGAAAGCTGCGCCCCCCACAGCTTGTTGCGCGGCGCCCCGGCCAGCCAATGCCCGTCCTGGTCCAGCAGCCAGGTAACGCGGGTGGGATGCGTCTGATTATTCAACGGCGCCAGCAGCTTGGTACCATCCACATTCAGCAGCACCAGGCCGACACGCTGGCCGGCAGAATCGAACACAGGGGTAGACAGTCGAAAAATTGCCTGTCCCGGGGCGTCTGTCGGGCGATCCTCCTGATCCAGTTCAATCGGGGAGAAATAGACGCCGCCGCGATCCTGCGACATCGTCGGGACGAAATAGGGCTGATCGCCACGCCAACGCCCCTCCGCCCTTGGCAACAGATTGTTGGTGGGGCCGGGCGAGTCGACACGGACCTGTTCGACGCCCTGGCTATCGATCAACCGGATTTGTACATAATCCGTCTTCTCCTGCGCCGCGGCCTGGAAGGCCTGGCCGACCATGGCCCATGCCTGTTGGCTGCCCCAGTCATTCACGAGCGCGCTTACGGTTGGCAGATTCGCCAGTAGCAGCAGGTCGCTGCGATAGGTGGAAAACGTCGTTTCCAGCGTGGTCCGATGCAGGTCGGACACGGATTGGGTCGTGCCCTCCACGCGATCGCGCCGCAACGCCTCGGCAATCTGCACATAGACTGCCAATGTGACGGCGAGCAGGGCGGCGACGATGACAAGCGTCGTCAGAAAGAGCTTCAGGCGCAGGCGCAGGTCACGGGTAGCGATTGGGCTGTTTTGCACGAATTGCGGCTGCACCATATCTCACCTGCTATTTTCTGTTACGATGAAACTACAGCATTCTTCCATTTATCATCACCCCAGGCGCCCACAACCATCCGAGAGACGCACCGGAAAGTGATCCATCACGTTACCACAGCATAAAATTGACATTTTGGTGTTAATTTTATAAATGCCAAAATAACAATATGTAATTCTTGATCATCGTACCAAATTAATGGTTAAGTAAGCACAAAAGTCCGTATTTCTTTTCTTGGGCTTTTTAACCCAGAACAAGGCGACACCACACCGGCACCCCGAACAAATCGGCTGCGATGAAGCGCCCATCTTACGCCTGATATTGCCCGGGCGGAACACCGCTGATTTTTCCGAGGCCGTGGGCGATAACCCTTGGTCGAGGCGGCTCGCTCCACCAGGTCGGCAAGGACCGTCTCACAGGCGGACAAATTTTCCCGCCACATGATGATATCGCGCAGATCCGGATTCCGTGACGAGGCCCGGATGGAAGCCTGCACGGCATTCTGCGTTAGGACCAAGAGCGTCTGCAAGCCGAAAAGTTGCGTGCGAAAGTCCCGCCTGCGATGCAGCAGGATCGTCTCACAGGCCTGAATATCGGCAACGCCCGTCACGCAATTCATGGGCGGAGTGCGCCTGCGCCGCACGCCCCCTTGCCGCGCGAGCCCGGTGAAGCCCGAAATCAGGACATCGGGCAGGATGTGACCCGGCCGGCACGGATCATCCTGCGCCAGGAAGGCTTTGGAGGAGGGATAAGCCCCTATCTCCAATCCCGAGCCCGTGCATAGTTCGCGCAAGGCGGCCTGCATGGGTGCAGCATCACCCAGCACGCGAACAAGCGGCAGGATATCCGGCATGGCGGCTTTCCATAGACCCTGACCTGGCCGCCCTGCAAAGCAGGGTCAGCCATCCCCCCCCTCAATCCAGGTTTCCGGACCAACCAACGGGAACCTGAATGCAACTGTCATGACCTGGCAGTTCCGGCCGGTACTATACGACAGAATTTTTGCCAATGCTGCAATTTCTTTAATTAGTTTATCTTTATATTATAAATACTGAATCATGCCTGAAATAAAAATGCGCCTTCCTCTTCTGCTATCTAATACACGGCGCAATCGGGTGTGGCTGCTCCCCAGCTGGCAACGGGGTCGAGATATATTCGCCCCAGGAGTAAGGCCATAAAAGAAGAGCAGCCATGGGCGAATATGTCGGATCAGACGCTTTCCGGAAAGAGACCAGTGTGTGCGTTCTAGACGGGTCTGGTCGCGTGGTATGGTAGGGTCCTTGCATATCAACACCGGAGGCGATGGCGGCAGCGGTTCGCGAGCGGGTACCTTTGTCGAACGCGTTGTTTTGGAGAGTGGCACGTTATCGACATGGCATTGGCACGGGCCGAAGGGGCTAGGGATTCCGATTGTCTGCGTGGATGCCCGTGAGGCCAAGACCCACCTGCGGCAGGACCGGAGGATCCCGCATCGCGGAGATCTTTCCGCAAAGCAGAAGGGGCGGACATTACTGCCCGCCCCTTCCGGAACCTTACCGAAAGACCAAGGATCAATCCTTGACTTCTTCGGCCTTCTGACGCAGCGCCGCGCCCAGAATGTCGCCCAGCGACGCGCCCGAGTCGGAGGAACCATAGGTCGCCATGGCTTCCTTTTCCTCTTCCTGCTCGCGCGCCTTGATCGACAGGGTGACCTTGCGGGAGGCCTTGTCGATCTGGGTCACCTTGGCATCGACCTTCTCGCCTTCGGCGAAACGGTCCGGCCGCTGTTCGGACCGGTCACGCGACAGGTCGGACTTGCGGATGAAGCCCGGCAGCGTGCCGTTCACCAGAACCTCGATCCCGCCATCGGTGATCTTGGAAACGGTGCAGGTCACCACGGTGCCCTTCTTGACGCCGTCCAGACCTTCTTCGAACGGATCATTCGCGAGCTGCTTGATGCCCAGCGAGATGCGTTCCTTGTCGACATCGATGTCCAGCACCTTGGCCGACACGGTGTCGCCCTTGGAGAACTGGCCCAGCGCTTCTTCACCCGACAGATCCCAGGAGATGTCGGACATGTGCACCATGCCGTCCAGCTCCTCGGTGAGGCCAACGAACAGACCGAATTCGGTGATGTTCTTGATCTCGCCGGTGATGGCGGCACCAACCGGATGCGACGCCGCGAAGGCTTCCCACGGATTCGGCG
>Ga0209066_10002441_pt1 | contig 22526 bp, 20 predicted proteins | sample All_14_2_FD_187198 | JGI IMG/M metagenome (GOLD analysis project Ga0209066, IMG submission 187198) | Freshwater microbial communities in response to fracking from Pennsylvania, USA - Allegheny Zone_MetaG_DW_15 (SPAdes) (version 2) ... | reverse complement strand
CCACCAGGGTGGCCAGCACCGCGCTGGCCACCCTGGTGGTCGACGATCCCACCGTGCTGGAGGCGCTCGCCGCGGGCGAGCGCAGCGCCGGTATCGCGCTGGCGTCCGAGATCACCTTCGACGCGGGTACCGCGACCGGGGCCGCGCCGTTCGTGCTGGGCGCGGACCCGGCCGGTGTCCTCGTGCTGCCCGCCTCGGACAGTTGGTTGCTGGTCGACGCCGCCGCCGAGGGCGTGGCGATCGAACGGCTGGAGGCCACCGACTTCTCCCGTCCGCTGGCCCGGGTGGTGCTGACCGGCGCCCCCGCCCAGGTGTTGAGTGCGTCCGGGCAACGGGTCACCGATCTGATCGCGACCGTGCTGGCGGCCGAGGCCGCCGGGCTGGCCCGCTGGTTGCTCGACACCGCCAACGACTACGCCAAGGTGCGCGAGCAGTTCGGCAAGCCGATCGGCAGTTTCCAGGCCGTCAAGCACATGTGCGCCGAGATGCTGCTGCGCAGCCAGCAGGCCGCGGTGGCCGCCGCCGACGCGGCATCGGCCGCGGCCGGTGATGACGCCGAACAACTCTCCATCGCCGCCGCGGTGGCCGCGGCCATCGGTATCGATGCCGCCAAGAAGAACGCCAGGGACTGCATCCAGGTGCTGGGCGGGATCGGCATCACGTGGGAGCACGACGCACACCTGTACATGCGTCGGGCATACGCGGTCGCGCAGTTCCTCGGCGGTCAGTCCCGCTGGTTGCGCCGCACCGTGGAACTCACCCGTGCCGGTGTGCGCAGGCAGCTACATGTGGATGTCACCGATGCCGACGCGATCCGTTCCGAGATCGCCACTGCCGCAGCAAAGATCGCCGAACTGCCCGAAGGGGACCGTCAACGCGCGCTGGCCGAGTCCGGTCTGCTGGCGCCGCACTGGCCCAAACCGTATGGCCGTGACGCGACCCCCGCCGAGCAGCTGGTGATCGATGAGGAACTGAACGCCGCGGGAGTGGTGCGCCCCGACATCTCGATCGGTTGGTGGGCGGCGCCGACCATCCTGTCCGCGGGCACCCCGGAGCAGATCGACCGGTTCATCCCGGGCACTCTCACCGGTGACATCTACTGGTGCCAGCTGTTCTCCGAGCCCGGCGCCGGTTCGGATCTCGCCGCACTGCGGACCAAAGCCGTTCGCACGGAGGGTGGTTGGAAGCTGACCGGGCAGAAGGTGTGGACCTCGAATGCGCACCGCGCCAACTGGGGCATCTGTCTTGCCCGCACCAACCCAGATGTGCCGAAACACAAGGGCATCACCTACTTCCTGGTCGAGATGAACTCGCCCGGCATCGATATCCGGCCGCTGCGCGAGATCACCGGGGAGGCCCTGTTCAACGAGGTGTTCTTCGACGACCTGTTCGTGCCCGACGATCTCGTGGTGGGTGAGGTGGACGGCGGATGGCCGCTGGCGCGCACCACCCTGGCCAACGAGCGGGTCGCGATCGCCACCGGCGGGGCGCTGGACAAGGGCATGGAGCACCTCCTCGAGGTGATCGGGGACCGCGACCTCGACGGTGCCGAGGCCGACCGGTTGGGAACCTTGATCATTGCGGCACAGGTGGGTTCGCTGCTGGACCAGTTGATCGCGCGGCTGGCGGTCGGCGGCAACGACCCCGGGGCGCCCTCGAGCGTGCGCAAGCTGATCGGGGTGCGCTACCGCCAGGGCCTGGCCGAGACGGTGATGGACTTCCTCGACGGTGCGGGCATCGTCGACTCGCCGGATGTGCGCTACTTCCTGAACACCCGCTGCCTGTCCATCGCGGGCGGGACCGAGCAGATCCTGCTCACCCTGGCGGGGGAGCGGCTGCTGGGGTTGCCCCGCTGAGATAGCCCGTCAGCAGCCGCACCACCTCGTCCTCGAGCACGGCGCCTCTTCGAACAACACCCGGTGCAATGCGCGGTCTTCGCGGTGATTGTCGATGGCGGCCCGCACGAACAGCCGTATCAGATCGTCGAGCGCCTCGGGGAGACCGCCGCGCATCCGTTCGGCCAGCAGGGTGGTGCCGGCATCGATATGGGCGTCGGTCAACGCGGCGAGGATGGCGTCCTTGTTCGGAAAGTACTGGTACAGCGAACCGATGGACACGTTCGCCGCGGCCGCGATGCGGTTGGTGGTGCCCGCGGCGTACCCATGCCTGCTGAAAACGCGAGCAGCCGCATCCAGGATGTCGTCGCGGGTCTGGGCGGAACGTTGCTGTCGCGGCTGCTTACGGGCACGAAACCGGTCGGGGGTGCCATATCGCCTCCGTGCCGTGAAAGCGAGTAGTCAGAAGCTGTTCCGGTGCTCAGACTTATCGCATGCAGCGTGTACACCTCGAGACGATACTGCCCACCGATGCCGACCAGGTGTGGGCGGCCATGCAGTACCCGGTCACGTTTCTCTACGTGTGCCGGGGCCTGTTCGGTATGCCGGCGCTGTCCGGGCGCAGCACCCCGCTACGGGCCGGTGAGCGGGGAACGGGTTGGCTGTTCGCGTTTCACGTGTTCCCGGCCTACCGGCACACCCTGGAGATCCGGTCCGTCGACGCAGCGAGCCGGACCATCGTCACCCATGAGTACGGCGGCGTGCTGCGGGCCTGGGATCACACCCTGCACGTCGAGCCGGTCGACGCGCGCAGCTGTCGCTACAGCGACACCGTGGATATCGACGCCGGTGCCCTCACGGCAATCGTCGTGCCGATCGCCACCGGGATCTACCGCTACCGGCACCGCCGCTGGCACAAGCTGGTGGCTCGGCACCTGCGGCCGGTCAACTGAAGTCGGTCAGTTGAACGTCGGTCAGTTGAACGTCGGTCAGTTGAACGTGGTCTGCGCACACGCACCCGGCGTGGTCACATTGACCCCGCCGAAGACCACCTGGATGTTCGAGCAGACGATGAAACCGGCCTCGATGGCGGGACGCCCTGTGCGCCAATCGGTCTGAACAGAGTCACCGTCGACGGCAAACCTCTCCAGCGGGCCGCCGCCGAAGTAGGTCACCGACACCTGGTAGTCGCTGACCGACTTGTAGGCCTTGGACAGCACGTTGTCGTGGTTGGCGCCCTTGAGCTCGCGCGGCATGCCGGCGGGGGCGCTGTACCAGGCCTCCTGGTAGACCGACCGGTCGGTACTGCGGATCGTGATGGTCTGCCGGGCCCAGGTGTCCTGCGGCAGGCCGACGGGTCCGGTCGGGGTGAGCAGACTGGCCTGAGTGCGGAAGAAGCACCTGCCGTCGGTGCCGGGGCAATCGGCGGTCACCTTCATCTCGACGATGCCCTGGGGCGTCGGTATCGACGACGTCCCGGTGTTCACCGCCGCGGATGCGGTCGGGCTGCTGAGTGCGGCCGCGGCAACGGAAGCCGCCAGCACACTGAGAATCCTCTTCACGGCAGTTCCTCCCGGTCCGGGCGAATGTTAGCCCGAGCGCTATTCGTCGTAGGTGACTTCTACCGAATCCGACACGGGCAGGGCCTGGCACGCCAGGATCAGACCCTCGTCGAGATCCGACGGTTCGAGCACGTCATTGATCTCCATGTCGACCTCGCCCTTGCGCATCAGCACCGCGCAGGCGCCGCAGTGGCCCTCCCGGCAGGAGAACGGGGCATCCAATCCCTTGTTGAGTAGCACGTCGAGCAGCTTTGCCCTGCGTGGCCAGTCGATCTCATGGGTGGTGCCGTCCAGTTCGACGACGGCCTGGGCCGGGCCGCGGTCATCGTCCTCATCGATCTCGATGACGACCTCGGCGAACGGGTCGGACTCCAGGGATTTGAACACCTCGATGTGGATGTGCCTGGTGTCGACGGTCTTGCACGCGGCCTCGGCGGCGGCCATGAACGGCCCCGGCCCGCAGATGAACGCTTCGTGGGTGGCATAGGGGCGCAGCAGCGTGGCCAGCGCGTCGGTGTTGGGCAGACCCTGCACGGTCTCCAGCCAGTGGATCACCGTCAACCGGTCCGGGTGGGCGGCCGCCAGTTCCCGCAGTGCCGAGGCGAAGATCACCGACTTCTCATCGCGGTTGGCGTACACGAGCACGACCTTGCCGCTGCCTTCGGCGAGGGCGGATTTGCAGATCGCCATCATCGGCGTGATGCCGCTGCCCGCGGCGAGCAGCAGGAAATCGGTGTCCAAGGTCGCAGGCACGAAGGTGCCCGACGGGGCCAGCACGTGCATGCGCATACCGGCGTGGGCGTTGTCGCACAGCCAGTTCGAGGCGTACCCGTCGGCGGTCCGCTTGACCGTCACCGTCAGGTGTTCGTCGATGCTCGGCGCGCTCGACAGCGAGTAACAGCGGGCCACCGAGCCGGTCTTTTCGCTGGGCACCCGCAGGGTCAGGAACTGGCCGGGGGAGTAGCGCAGCCGGTCGGCGGGGATGTCGCTGCCGTCCGGAATCGCGAACACCAGCGAGCGAGCGTCCGCGGTCTCCTCGACGACCTCGGCCACCTGCAGCTCAAGTACATGGCTGCCCAGCGGTTCATCCGTCACAGACCTGCCCTCATTTCCGTCATAACTAGAACATGTTACAAAACTGAACTTGCGCAGGTCCAGCCGATGATTCGGTGCGCTACTCGACACAAATCGTAACGTGTTCTAATCTTTGTGCAGTGCTCGATCTCGATCCGGGAGGCAATTCAGTGACATCCATTGAACAGCGTGACGTGCAGGCGGTCCTCGTCGGCATCGATGATCTGTTGCCGAAGCTGCGTGAACGGGCCCAGGCCGCCGAAGACCGGCGCCAGGTGTCCTACGAAACCGTCAACGAACTCGACGAGGTCGGCTTCTTCAAACTGCTCCAGCCCGAGCAGTGGGGCGGGCTGCAGGCCGACCCGACGGTGTTCTACGAGGCGGTCCGCCGACTCGCCAGCGCCTGCGGTTCGACGGGCTGGATCAGCTCCATCATCGGTGTGCACAACTGGCATCTGGCGCTGTTCGACCAGAAGGCGCAGGACGAGGTGTGGGGTGACGATCCGACGGTGCGGGTGTCGTCCTCGTATGCACCGATGGGCGCCGGCACCGTCGTCGACGGCGGCTACCTGGTCAGCGGCGCCTGGCAGTGGTCCTCCGGTAGCGAGCACGCCACCTGGGCGTTCCTCGGCGGTCCGGTGATCAAGGACGGCCGCCCGGTCGACTTCGGCAGCTTCCTCATTCCGCGCACCGAGTACACCATCGACGATGTGTGGCATGTGGTCGGCCTGAAGGGCACCGGCAGCAACACCGTGGTCGTCAAGGATGTGTTCGTGCCGTCGCACCGCTTCCTGTCCTACAAGGCGATGAACGACGGCACCGCCGGTGGATACGAGAACAACACCGCGCCGGTCTACAAGATGCCTTGGGGCACCATGCATCCCACCACCATCTCCGCGCCGATCGTTGGTATGGCCTACGGCGCCTACGCCGCCCATGTCGAGCATCAGGGCAAGCGGGTGCGCGCAGCGTTCGCCGGGGAGAAGTCCAAGGACGATCCGTTCGCCAAGGTGCGCATCGCCGAGGCGGCCAGCGATATCGACGCCGCCTGGCGTCAGCTGATCGGCAATGTCGGTGACGAGTACGCACTGCTGCAGGCGGGCAAGGAGATTCCGTTCGAGCTGCGGGCCCGCGCCCGTCGTGACCAGGTGCGCGCCACGGCGCGTTCCATCGCCTCGATCGACCTGCTGTTCGAGTCTGCGGGTGCCACCGCGCTGGTGACCGGTGCCCCGCTGCAACGGTTCTGGCGCGATGCTCACGCCGGCCGAGTGCACGCGGCCAACGAGCCCGAGCGCGCCTACCTCATCTTCGGGAACAACGAGTTCGGTCTGCCGCCCGCGGACACGATGGTCTGACAGTGACAGCAACGCAAGAGATTACCTTCGAATCCACCTCCCGCTACGCGGATGTGCAGGCCGGGGAACTGGCCATGCGGTTGCACTACCACGAAGCGGGTGACCCGACGGCGCAGACCATCGTGTTGTTGCACGGCGGTGGGCCCGGCGCGTCGAGCTGGTCGAACTTCGGCCGCAATATCGCCGTGCTCGCCGAGAAGTTCCACGTCATCGCGATCGACCAGCCCGGGTACGGCCTGTCCGACAAGCACACCGAGCATGAGCAGTACAACCGGTACAGCGCCAAGGCGGTGCTGGGCCTGCTCGACCACCTCGGTGTGCAGGGACGCGTTCCGCTGCTGGGCAACTCGCTGGGCGGTGGCACCGCAGTGCGTTTCGCGCTGGACTACCCGGACCGGGCCGGCAAGCTCGTCCTGATGGGTCCCGGCGGCCTGAGCGTGAACCTGTTCGCCCCGGACCCCACGGAGGGTGTCAAGGCGCTCGCCAAGTTCAACTACGAGCCGACGCGCGAGAACCTGGAAGCCTTCATCCGCATCATGGTGTTCGACCAGAAGCTGGTCACCCCGGAGTTGGTCGACGAGCGGTTCGCGATCGCCAGCACACCGGAATCGCTGGCCGCCACCCGTGCGATGGGCAAATCGTTCGCGGGTCCCGACTTCGAGCTCGGCATGATGTGGCGCGAGGTGTACAAACTGCGTCAGCCCGTGCTGTTGGTCTGGGGCCGCGAGGACCGGGTCAACCCGCTCGACGGTGCGCTGGTCGCGGTCAAGCAGATTCCGCGCGTGCAGTTGCACGTTTTCGGGCAGTGTGGCCACTGGGCGCAGGTCGAGAAATTCGACGAGTTCAACACGCTCACCATCGATTTCCTGAGCTAGGAAGGCACAGCGATGAGCATCAAGGCTCTTGGATACATGCGCATCGAGGCCACCGATGTCGCGGCGTGGCGTGAGTTCGCGCTGAAGGTGCTCGGCATGGTGGAGGGTGACGGCAGCACTGCGGGTGCGCTGTACCTGCGGATGGACGAGATGGCCGCGCGACTGGTGATCGTGCCCGGTGACCAGGACCGGTTGCTCGTCTCGGGCTGGGAGGTCGCCGACGCCCCCGCCCTGCAGGCGCTGCGTGAGACGCTCTCGAAATCCGGCGTCGATTTCACCGAGGGCACCCGCGAGGAGCGCTCCGAGCGTCGCGTCGAGGGCCTCATCCGGTTCAACGACCCGGCCGGCAACGTGCTGGAGGCCTTCCACGGCGCCCAGTACCTGGGCCGCCGGTTTGTCAGCCCGTACGGTCATAAGTTCGTCACCGCCGAACAGGGTCTCGGACACGTCGTGCTCACCTGTGACGATGACGCTGCCGCGCAGGCGTTCTACCAGGATGTGCTCGGCTTCCGGTTGCGCGACTCGATGAGTCTGCCCCCGCAGCTTGCCGGCCGGCCGGCCGACGGTGATCCGATCTGGTTGCGCTTCTATGGATGTAACCCGCGCCACCACGCGCTGGCCTTCATGCCGATGCCCAACCCGACCGGCATCGTGCACCTGATGGTCGAGGTCGAGGAGTCCGATGATGTCGGGCTGTGCCTGGACCGCGCACTGCGCCGAAACGTGAAGATGTCGGCCACCCTGGGTAGGCACACCAACGACAAGATGCTGTCGTTCTACATCAAGACCCCCGGCGGATTCGACATCGAATTCGGTTGCGAGGGGCTCGAAGTCGAGGACGCCAGCTGGGTGGCCCGGGAGAGCACCGCGGTCAGTCTGTGGGGCCACGACTTCAGCGTCGGCTTCAAGTAGCCATGGGCGCTGCGGCCATCGACCCACGCACATTCCGGCATGTGCTCGGGCAGTTCTGCACGGGTGTCACCGTGATCACCACCGTGCACGACGAGGTGCCGATCGGTTTCGCCTGCCAGTCCTTCGCCGCGCTGTCGCTGGATCCGCCGCTGGTGCTGTTCTGCCCCACCAAGCAGTCGCGGGCCTGGCAGGCCATCGAGGCCAGCGGCAGGTTCTGCGTCAACATGCTGCACGAGAACCAGCAGCACGTCTCGGCGCAGTTCGGCTCCAAGGCGCCGGACAAGTTCGCCGGGATCGATTGGAGCCCTTCGCCATTGGGATCGCCGGTGATCGAGGGCAGCCTGGCCCATATCGACTGCACGGTGGCCTCGGTGCACGACGGCGGCGACCACTTCGTGGTGTTCGGTGCCGTGCAGTCGATGTCGGAGCCGCCCGCGTTGAAGCCCCGACCGCTGCTGTTCTACCGCGGCGAGTACACCGGGATCGAGCCGGACAAGAACACCCCCGCCCAGTGGCGCGACGACCTGGATGCCTTCCTCACCGCGACCACGTCGGACACCTGGTTGTAATCGCCGTCAGTCCCCGATGCGCTGAATGCGGACGTCCAGTTCGACCTGTGCCGGGCAGTCGCCGGTGTAGTCCTGGAACGACTTCCCGGTGAGGGTTTGGATCGGGTTCTGCGGCCCCTGCGGCAGCGGCAGTTCATCGCGGGATGACTGGCGCACCTTGCCGATTCCGTCGGTGCACTGCGCGTCGCCCTCGGGGAAGCTGGCGGTGAACCGGCGGTCGCCGTACTGCATGACGAACAGATTGTTGGTGTCGACGGTCGACATCAAGGTCACGCAGCGGTCCCCGGTGCGCAGGCAGTGGGTGGTGGCGCGGTAGTCGTGCGGTGGGAAGACCTCGCCGGTGGCCGGGTAGGTCTGGGTGTAGGTGTAGGTGCCCCACAGTGCCGCGCCGGGTGATGCCCGCAGCGGCGGTTCGGCGGCCGGGTCGGCCGCTTCGGTGCCGGTGCCCGCTCCGCTGGTCGGTGCCAGGTTGACCGCGCGCTTGCTGGCGCACAGCGCCGGTGCGGTGGCCCAGGTGTATTCACCGGACATCGATCCATCCAACCGGGGCCGCAGCGCGATGATCGACCATCCGGTGACGTCGACCTCGGCGTCGCCGACCTTGCACTTGTCGGGTGCCTCCCGCACGCTCATCCAGTCGCCGTCGATGTAGTCGAAGACCATCGTGAGCGCGGGCGGGCCGGACGGATTCTTCGGATCGACCACCGATACCGTCGCAACGCACTCGGTGTCGCGGCACGTCGAGCGGGCCACCCACGTTTCGGTGCGGGCCGTGCCGGCCACCGGCTTGCCGTCCGGTGTGGCGGTCGGTCCGATGTCGACCTTGAAGCTGCCCTGCAGCGCCGGTCCGGATCCGGTGTCCGCCGCCTCGTCGGTGGAGCGGACGGTGAACAGGCACGCCGCGAAACCGCCCAGGATCACGGCGATCAGCGCGATCGCCGCCAGCAGTTTGACCAGCGTGCGCTTGGTGTCTTTATTCAGTCCGAGTGCCATCGCGAACAGAATGCCATCCCAGCGTCGCCGCGATGAAAGCAATGACGGTTGCGACGACGTCCCGGTGCACTGTTTCGTTCAGGATGTCGTGTTTTGCGCCGGGGAACTCGGCGATCTGCAGCGTGTCGATCTGTTCGGCGTAGGCGCGCACCGGGCCGATGGGCGAGACGGGGTCGGCGCCGCCGTGCACGGCCAGGGTCGGCACCGTCAATGTGGGAAGTTCGGAACCGAATCGATCCCAGGCGGCATCCAGCGCCCGGGTCAGCGGCGCACTGTCCGCTGCGACGAAGGCCAGCGGATCAACCTGGAGCGCATCGAGGTAGAACGGGTCGCCCGACAGCCAGGACGGATCCAGATCCAGCGACGTGTCGACATCGAGCAGGTCGGCGATCGGCGCCAGTGGTGCGCCGGAGATGATGCCGGCGCGATAGCGCGCCGGCTGCTCCACCAACCGCAGCGCGGTGATCACCGAACCGAAGGAATGGCCCGCCGCAATCACGGGCAGTCCTGGGTGCTGCTGCTCGACGAGCACGGTCAGCGCCTCGGCCAGTGCCGAACAGTCGGCCAGCGTGCCGAAATCTCCACGCGGACCGGGACTCAGACCGTGGCCGAGCTGATCGACGGCCCACAGGTCGATGCCCGCGGCGTTGAGCGCAAAACCGAAGCGGTGATAGACGCCGGTGTGTTCGCCGAAACCGTGCAGGAACACCATGGCGGCTCGAGGTTCGGCGGCCGCCCAGTGCCGGTAGTACACGCGGGCGGCGTCGGTCTCCAGGAAGGGCATGCCGTCACAGTATTCAGCCGTGCCTGCCGAGCAAGGCGTTTCGCTGGGCGGCCATCCGATCGCGGATCGCGTCGATGATCGCCGCCACCTCCGGCCGGCGCAGGGTCTCGGCGCGGGTCACCAGCCAATAGGTCAGCTGCGCCGCGACGGCATCGGGGAGCACCCGGACCAGATCGTCGTGCCGGTCGGCCATGAAACAGGGCAGCAGCCCCAGTCCCGCGGCGGCACGGGTCGCCTCGACGTGCACGAAGACATTGGTCGAGGACACCGACTGCCGCATGTGCGGGGCGAAGGTGGTGGCATGGTCGAGATCGTCGACCTGCAACATGGAGTCGATGAAGTAGACCAGCGGATGCTCGGACAACTCGTCGAGTCGAGTGGGGGTGCCGTGCTCGGCGAGGTAGCCCGTGCAGCCGTACAGACCGAGGCAATAGTCACCGAGGCGGATCGCCTGCGCCCGATGCACGGTGGGTTCGCCCACCACGACCTCGATGTCGACGCTGGACCGCTGTTGACTGGCGCGTCGGATCGCGGCGACGATCTCCACCGACACCCCGGGATGCCTACGTTGGACATCGGCGGCCGCCGGGGTGGCGATATAGGCGCTGAATCCATCGGTCGCCGAGATCCGCACAACCCCCTCCAGCGCGCGGGGTTGGCCCGCCGCTCCGCCGAGCGAGCGCACCGCCGCCTCCACCGCCTCGGCGGCGGTCAGTACCTCGCGGCCGCGATCGGTGAGTTCCCATCCGGAGCCGACCCTCGTCAGCACCCGGGTCCCGACGGCCTGCTCGAGGGCGGCGATGCGCCGCGAGATGGTGGTGTGATTGACCCCGAGCGCCTCCGCGGCGGTCACGTAGCGGCCGGTGCGCCCGACGGCCAGCAGGATCAGCAGATCGTCCGCGCTCGGCAGGCCCATATCTGCATTTTTGCAGACATGTCCTGCAGATCTGACCATTGTTTCGATCTTGACGTGCATGAATACTCACCCGTATGTGTGCTGCCGATCACAATTCCGCCCCCACCACCGGACTGAAACGCGTCGTCACCGCATCCATGGCCGGCACGGTCGTGGAGTGGTACGAGTTCTTCCTGTACGGCACCGCGGCGACGCTGGTGTTCAGCAAGGTGTTCTTCGCCGAGACGACCAGCGAGCTCAACGCGATCTTCCTCGCCTTCGCCACCTACGCGGTGGGCTTCGTGGCCCGCCCACTCGGCGGCATCGTGTTCGGCCATTACGGCGACAAATTCGGGCGTAAGAAACTCCTGCAGTTCTCCCTGCTGCTCGTCGGCGCCGCGACCTTCCTGATGGGCTGCCTGCCCACGTTCGGGCAGATCGGGTACTGGGCACCGGGCCTGCTGGTGACACTGCGGTTCATCCAGGGCTTCGCCGTCGGCGGCGAATGGGGTGGGGCGATCCTGCTGGTCGCCGAGCACAGCCCGAACAACCGGCGCGGGTTCTGGGCCAGCTGGCCACAGGCCGGGGTCCCGGTGGGCAATATGCTCGCCACCGTCGTGCTGCTGGTGCTCACCGCCACGCTGTCGGAAGCGGCCTTCCTGTCCTGGGGCTGGCGGGTGGCGTTCTGGCTCTCGGCGGTGGTCGTGCTGATCGGCTACTACATCCGCACCAAGGTCACCGACGCGCCGATCTTCGTGGAGGCGCAGGAGGAGGCCGAACGCATCAAGGCGACCTCGTTCAGCGTCGTCGAGGTGCTCAGGCGCTACCCGCGGGGTGTGTTCACCGCCATGGGCCTGCGGTTCGGCGAGAACATCATGTACTACCTGGTCGTCACGTTCTCCATCACCTATCTGAAGGTGTCGGTGGGCGCGGACACCAGCTCCATCCTGTGGTACCTGCTGATCGCGCACGCCGTGCACTTCGCCGTGGTGCCCGTGGTCGGCCATCTGGCCGACCGGTTCGGCCGCCGCCCGGTGTACCTGGTCGGCGCGGTGCTGGGCGGCACCTGGGGGTTCTTCGCCTTCCCGATGATGAACAGCGGCAATTACGTGGTCGTCACCGCGGCCATCACGCTCGGCCTGATGATCCACGCCCTCATGTACGCGCCGCAGCCGGCCATCATGGCCGAGATGTTCCCGACCCGGATGCGGTATTCCGGTGTGTCCCTTGGCTATCAGGTGACCTCCATCGTGGCGGGGTCGCTTGCCCCGCTGATCGCGGTGAAACTGCTCGACCTCTACGACTCCCCGGTGCCGATCTCGATCTACCTGGCCCTCGCGTGCGGCATCACCTTGATCGCCGTGCTCTACACCCGGGAGACCAACGGTATCGACCTGCGGACCCTCGACGACGCCGACGCACGTGAGATCGCCGGGGCGCGTGCATGAGTGAGCTGTCCGGCAGAACGGCCCTGGTCACCGGTGGCGCCAGCGGTATCGGCGCGGCCTGCGCACGCGAACTCGCCGCCCGCGGCGCCCGGGTGACCGTGGCCGACCCGGGCGCCGACGCGGCCGCGACCCTGGCCGAGGAGATCGGCGGCACCGCCTGGGTGGTCGACCTTCTCGACGTCGGCCCGCTGGCGGACCTGGTGCTGGAGACCGACATCCTGGTGAACAACGCCGGGGTGCAACGCGTCGCGCCCATCACCGAGTTCTCACCGGAGGCGTTTCGTATGTTGCTCACCCTGATGACCGAGGTGCCGTTCCTGCTCATCCGGGCTGCGCTGCCGCATATGTATGAATCCGGGTTCGGCCGCATCATCAACCTGTCCTCGGTCCACGGACTGCGTGCCTCGGAATATAAGGTTGCCTATGTGACCGCCAAGCACGCGCTGGAGGGACTGTCCAAGGTGACCGCCCTGGAGGGCGGTCCGCGCGGTGTCACCAGCAACTGCGTCAACCCCGGTTATGTGCGAACCGCCCTGGTGGACAAGCAGATTGCCGATCAGGCCCGCACCCATGGCATCGACGAGCAGCAGGTCGTCGAGCAGATCTTGCTGAAGGAGAGCGCCATCAAGCGGCTGGTGGAACCGCAGGAGGTGGCCTCCCTGGTGGGCTGGCTGGCCTCGGCGCAGGCGGGCATGGTCACGGGTGCGTCCTACACGATGGACGGCGGGTGGAGCGCCCGGTGAGCACCGCGCCGCAGTGGCAGCCGACGGCCGCCGATATCGCCCAGGCCCGGGTCACCGACTTCTCCCGGTTCGCCGGCGCCCCGGCCGAGTATCACGCGCTGTGGCAGTGGTCGGTGGACGAGCCGGCCGCATTCTGGGGCGCGCTGTGGGAGTATTTCGGGCTCGGTGAGGTGCCCGGCGAGGTGCTTGCCCGCACGGATATGCCTGGCGCGCAATGGTTTCCCGGCGTGCAGCTCAATTTCGTGGACCAGGTGGTGCGGCAAGCCCGCACCGACCGGCCCGCGATCCGCTGTGTCAGCGAGGACACCCCGACCGTCGATTTGTCTTGGGCCGAACTGCTGCGCCGCACCGCGGGATTCGCGCAGACCCTGATCGACCAAGGAGTGCGCGCCGGCGATCGGGTGGTCGGCTATCTGCCCAATATCGCCGAGGCGGTGATCGCCTTCCTGGGTACCGCCGCGGTGGGGGCGGTGTGGAGTGCGTGCGGCCAGGACTACTCGGCCAAGGCCGCCCTGGACCGGCTCGGACAGCTCGAACCGGTGGTGCTGGTGACCACCGATGGCTACCGGTTCGGCGGGAAGTTCCACGACAAGAGCGCAGAGGTCGCGGCATTGCGGGACGGTCTGCCCACGCTGCGCGCCACCATTTCGGTCTCCCGCGTGGCCCCGGTGCCGCAGGATCACCTCGACTGGGAGGCCGCGACCGCCACCGGTGCCGAACTGGGCACCGTGGCGGTCGAGTTCGACCATCCGCTGTGGATCCTGTTCTCCTCGGGTACCACCGGCCTGCCCAAGGGCATCATGCACGGTCATGGTGGGGTGCTGCTGGAACATTTGAAAGCCGTTGCGCTGCAGAGTGATATCGGTGAGCGCGATACCTTCTTTTGGTACACCAGCCCGAGCTGGATGATGTGGAACTTCCAGATCGCCGGGCTGCTGGTCGGCGCCACCATCGTGTGCTACGACGGCAGCCCGTCGTACCCGACGCCGGACGCCCTGTGGGCCATGGCCGCCGACCTCGGCGTGACGGTGCTGGGCACCAGCCCGGGATATGTGCTCGGGTGCATGAAGGCCGGTGCGGTTCCGCGCAGCGAGCACGACCTCTCCGCGTTGCGGACCGTCGGGATCACCGGCTCCTCGTTGCCGCCGTCGACGTCGCTGTGGATGCGCGACAATATCGGCGAGCACGTTCAGATTGCCTCCATCAGCGGGGGAACCGATGTGGTCTCCGCCTTCATCGGCGGGGTGCGTACCGTGCCGGTGTGGCCCGGCGAGCTCTCCGCGCCGTATCTCGGCGTGGCGCTGGATGCCTGGGACGAGTCGGGCAACCCGGTGCGCGGCGAGGTCGGTGAGCTGGTCGTCACCAAACCCTTGCCGTCCATGCCGGTGGCGTTCTGGAACGATCCGGACGGATCACGGTATCGCGACGCTTATTTCGAGATGTTCCCGGGCGTCTGGCGGCACGGCGACTGGATCACCATCACCGATCACGGCAGCGTCATCGTGCATGGCCGCTCCGACTCCACGCTGAATCGGCATGGGATCCGGATGGGAAGTGCCGATATCTATCAGGCGGTGGAACGGCTGCCCGAGATCGCCGAGGCTTTGGTGATCGGCGCCGAGCAGCCCGACGGTGGCTATTGGATGCCGCTGTTCGTGGTGCTCGCCGAGGGTGTCGAACTCGATGACGCGTTGCGGGACAAGGTCAAGAGCACCATCCGCGCCGAGGTCTCCCCGCGGCACGTGCCCGACGACATCATCCTCGCCCCCGGCATTCCGCACACCCGCACCGGCAAGAAGCTCGAGGTGCCCATCAAGAAGCTGTTTCAGGGAGCGGAGGCCGAGAAGGTGGTGGAACGCAGCGCCGTCGACGACCCGGACCTGCTCCAGTGGTACGTCACGCAGCGTCGAACCTGACCAGATCGATACTGAGCCCGCACTCGATGACGCTGACCGTCCGGGTCGGTGGCCCCGGCAGCGGCGGGGCGGTCGATCGGTAGACCGCACCGGTGGGCGTGCGGAACTCGGCGGTGTGCGCGCCGTCCGCGTCGGTCGTGGTGACCGCCCAGCCGGGTGCTTCCTTGGTGTAGTTGCAGGCCTCGCATTCGCCAAGCCCGTTGAGCGCGCTGGTGGAACCACCCCGGTGTGCCGGGCGGGCATGATCGTGCTGGCGGATCGGCGCATCGCAATACGGTGTGCGGCAGGTCCGGTCGCGCAGATCGAGGAAGGTGGCCAGGCCCTTGGGGAAGATTCGTGCCTGTGACTCCATGGCCACCAGCTGCCCGCTCCGCGGATGGCGGTAGAGCCTGCGCAGCATCGTCTTCACCGCGGTATCCGCGGCGGCGCGGCCCGTGAGCGTGCGTGCGAAGCCGGCCGGAATGGGCCCGTAGTCGGCGAGCCACCCGGGTGCGTCGTCATCACCGGCGAGGGTGGTGTCGGCAAGCACCAGGTTCAGGGTCACCGGCACCGGTTGTTCGGCCGGTCGGCCGGTCACGCGTTCGACGAGGGTGTCGGCCATGATCTGGCCGCGCGACCGGTCGTCGAAAGTGGTGTCGGCGGCACGTTTCAGGGCGGCGTACACCGCCACGCCCTGGGCGACGGGCAGCAGTGCGGTCACGTAGGTCATGGTGTCCGGCGCCGGCCGTACCGTGACGCAGCGGTCCTTGGCGGCCTTGGCCGACCGCGCCACCACCGCCTCGACATCCAGCCGCGCCGCGATGGCCTTGGCCTCGGCCACCACGCGCTTGTCGCCCCAGCCGTCCAGTCGGGACACATCGGCACATAGCTCGGCGTCGAGCTCGCGGCGGTGTTCTACCCGCAGACAGGCCGATTCGCGGACGATCAGGGTCGCCCGCCATTCCGACAGCGCCCCACATTCGAGCGCGGCGAGCGTGTGCGGCATCTCCTCGACCAATGCGGACGCCAATCCCAGGTGGGTACCGCCACGCACCGGTGAGTCGTGCCGGGCAAGGGCCACCTCGCAGGCCAAGCCGCGGCCACGTCTGGCGGCAGGAACACCGGTCGCCGTCTCGGCAGCGCGTCTCTTACTGCGCCACAACGCGGTGGCCCGGGCCTGTGCCGCGGCAGCGGCCGACTTCATCCGTTCCAGGCGCTCGACCTGGATCCGTAACTCCTCTTCGGTGGAGTCCGGATCGACATCGAACACACTTTCGAACATATCCGGAATGCTACCCGCAGCCACTGACAAGCAATGGGGGCTAGCGGTATCGACAACACCCCGCCGACCAAGCAGAGTTATCGCCCATGAGCATCCTCACCACCGCCGACGGCACCGACATCTTCTACAAGGACTGGGGGACGGGCCAGCCGATCGTGTTCAGCCACGGCTGGCCGCTGTCCTCGGATGACTGGGACACCCAGATGCTGTTCTTCCTGAGCCAGGGCTACCGGGTGATCGCGCACGACCGCCGCGGGCACGGGCGGTCCACGCAGACCACTGACGGGCACGACCTGGACCACTACGCCGACGATCTCGCGGCCCTCACCGAACACCTCGACCTGCGTGACGCGATTCATGTCGGACACTCCACCGGTGGCGGAGAAGTGGTGCGGTATCTGGCCCGGCACGGTGAACAGCGGGTGGCCAAGGCCGCCATCATCAGTGCGGTGCCGCCGCTGATGGTGCAGACCGACGCGAATCCCGAGGGTCTGCCCAAGTCGGTTTTCGACGATCTGCAGGCGCAGCTGGCGGCCAACCGGTCGGTGTTCTACCGGGCGCTGCCGGCCGGTCCATTCTACGGATTTAACCGTGACGGTGTCGAACCCGACGAGGCCATCATCGAGAACTGGTGGCGCCAGGGCATGATGGGGGACGCGCTGTCGCACTATGACGGGATCGTGGCGTTCTCGCAGACCGATTTCACCGAGGACCTGAAGAAGATCACCGTGCCCACGCTGGTGATGCACAGCCGCGACGACCAGATCGTCCCCTACGTGGCCGCCGGCCCGAAGTCCGCCGAGTTGCTGCAGAACGGGACCCTGATCACCTACGAAGGCTTCCCGCACGGCATGCCGACCACGCACGCCGACGTCATCAACGCCGATCTGCTGGCGTTCCTGAAGTCCTGAGCCACGGGCCCAACCGCTGCAACGCCGTGGTGATATCGGCCGCGGCGCCGGCGAAGGACAGCCGGACAAACGAGCCGCCGTGCACGGTGTCGAAGTCGATCCCCGGCGCGATGGCGACACCGGTGTCGGCCAACAGCTTTGCGCAGAAGCCCAGCGAGTCGGTGGAGTACCGGGAGATGTCGGCGTACACGTAGAACGCGCCGTCGGCGGGGGCGAGGCGGTCCAACCCGATATCGGTCAGGCCGTCGAGCAGCAGCTCTCGGTTGACGGTGTATTCGGCGACGAGTCCGTCGGCCTCGGCCAGTGACGCCGGCTCGAACGCCGCCACCGCGGCGAGCTGCGGCAATGTCGGCGGGCAGATGGAGAAGTTACCGGTGAGCCGATCGACGGCCCTGCGCAGTGGCTCCGGCACGAGCAGCCAGCCCAACCGCCAGCCCGTCATCGCAAAGTACTTCGAGAAGCTGTTCACCACAATGGGATTGCGCGACGTTTCCCAGGCGCAGCTGGTTGCCGGTGCACCGGGATAGACCAGACCGTGGTACAGCTCGTCGCTGACCAACTGCACATCGTGGGCATCGCACCAGTTCACGATCGCCGTCAGATCATCCGGCGGGATCACGGTACCGGTGGGATTCGCCGGGCTGGCGATGATCAGCCCCTTGACCGACGGATCCAGGGCGTCGAGCATCTGCACGGTCGGCTGGAAACGGGTGTCCGGCCCGCAGGGCACCTCGACCGGCTCACAACCCAGGGCCGAGAGGATGTTTCGGTAACAGGGGTAACCCGGACTGGTCACCGCGACTCGATCGCCGATATCGAAACAGGACAGGAAGGCCAGGAGGAAGCCGCCGGTGGACCCGGTGGTGACGACCACGGCGTCGGGGTCCACGTCGATGCCGTGCCGGTGCAGATAGGACCCGGCGATGGCCTCGCGCAGCTGCGGAATGCCCAGCGCCACCGTGTAACCGAGGTTGTGGCCCGCGAGCGCCTGCGCGGCGGCCGCCCGCACCGGGGCCGGGGCCTGTGCGCTCGGCTGACCCGCGGACAGGTTGACCAGGTCGCCGTGCGTGCGCTGACGTTCGGCGGCGGCCAGCCACACGTCCATCACGTAGAACGGCGGGATCCCCGCGCGCAGCGCCACGCGGCCGGTGTTTGCGGTCATCGGTTCCAGGCTAGTCCGCGGACTGGAAAACCTCGGCCTCCAGGCGGCGCAGATGCTGCCGCGGCGGGCCGAGCAGTTGTGCGCTGCCGTGCGCCCGTTTGAAGTACAGCTGGATATCGTGTTCCCAGGTGATGGCGATGCCGCCGTGCATCTGGACCGCCTCGCCGACGACATCGGTCAACGCCTCGCTGGCGAAAACTCGCGCCAGCGCCGCCGACACCGCCGACGGTTCGGCGATCGCCTCGTAGATGACCGCGCGTGCGGACTGCACCTTCACGTACAGATCGGCCATCCGGTGCTTGAGTGCCTGGAAACTGCCGATCGGCCGGCCGAACTGCACCCTGTCCTTGGTGTAGGCCACCGTCAGGTCCAGGGCGCGCGTCGCCGCGCCGATCTGTTCGGCGGCCATCAGCAGTGCCGCGGTGTCGGCCAGACCGGGATCGCCGCCCAGCGGGGTGGTCTCATCCGGGGTGACCTGTGCGAGTCGGCGGGTGAGGTCCATGGTGCTCTTGGCGTGTGCGGTGAAGGTGTTCCACCGGGTGAGGTCCGTGCCGTCGGCGGCGATCACCACATCGGCGATGTCCCCGTTGATGACGTATTCCGGATCGAAGACCACCGTCCCGATCGAGACCCCTTCGGCCAGCGCCTCCAGCGGCTCGTGGTCCTCGGCGCTCAGCAGCGCCAACTCGGCGAGTGTCGTGCCCAGCAGCGGGGTGGGCACCAGGGCCTTGCCGAGTTCTTCCAGCACCACCGCGGCATCGGCGAGCGTGCCGCCGGCTCCTCCGAGATCTTCGGGCACCACCAGCGCTGCGGCGCCCACCTGTTCACACAGCAGCTTCCACAGTGCCTCGTCGTAGCCCCGATCGGATTCCATCGCGCGGCGCACGGCCTCGGGGTTGGCATGCTTGTCGACCAGGGCGGCGACGGTGGAGCGCAGCAGTTCGCGTTCTTCACTCATGCTTACAGGACCTCCAGCAGTCGGCGACGGTGCAGAGTCGGGTCGCCCCAGGCCGAGCGCAACGCCTGCACCCGCAGCAGCAGCAGGGACAGGTCGTGCTCCTGGGTGAAGCCGATGGCGCCGTGGGTTTGCAATGACGAGCGGGCCGACAGCAGTGCGGCATCGGCGGCGGCGACCTTGGCGGCGCTGACATCGCGGGCGGTGTCGGGTGCGGAGTCGGCGAGCGCGAGCGCCGCCCCGTACACCAGCGGGCGGGCCAGCTCGAGCGCGATGTGCACATCGGCCAGCTTGTGTTTGATCGACTGGTAGGAGCCGATGACGCGGCCGAACTGGGTGCGCTGTTTGGCGTAGGCGACCGACTGGTCGAGCATGGCCTGCCCCGCGCCGATGAGCTGCGCGGCGGTGCCCAACACCCCGAATTCGTAGGCGCGTGCCGTGTCGGCGTTGCGAGTGGCCCCGGGAGCGCTGACCTCGAACAGTTTCCGCGCCGGATCCACCGAGTCATGTGCCGCACCGGCGACGGCGTCGGCCACCTGACCGTCCCCGGCGAGCAGCACCAGATCGGCGAAATCGGCGTTCACGGCGTACGGAACCTGCGGCGGCAGTGCGACGGTCGCGATCGACTCGCCTGATGCCAGTGCCGCGGATCGTTCGTCATCGCCGAGCAGCAGCGGCGCCACCACGACGGATTCGGTGACCGGTCCGGGCACCGCCCAGTAGCCGAGCCGTTCCAGGGCGACCACCGCATCGACCGGGTGCGCGTCGATACCGTCGAACTTCTCGGCCACCAGCAGTGCGGTGACGCCCAGCTCGGCGAGTTGGTTCCAGACCTTGCGACCGGGTGCGGTGTCGCCGTCGGCCCAGGCGCGGACGGCCGCCGGTACGTTGGCCGCGCCCAGCGCGGCGTCGATGCTGGACGCGAAATCGCGCTGCTGTTCGTCGATCTCGAAGTTCATGACTTGGGTTCTCTCGGCAGGCCCAGCAGGCGCTCGGCAATGATGTTGCGCTGAATCTCGTTGGTACCGGCATAGATCGGGCCGCCGAGGGCGAACAGCAGGCCCTCGGTCCAGTCATCCACGATCTCGGCGTCGGCGCCCCGCAGGTCCAGGGCGGTCTGGTGCAGGGCAACGTCCAGTTCGGACCAGAACACCTTGGTCACCGAGGATTCGGCGCCCAGTTCACCGCCGCGGGCCAGCCGGGTAACGGTGCCGAAGGTGTGCAGCCGGTACGCCTGTGCCTTGATCCAGGCATCGGCCACGCGGTCGGTGAACACCGGATCCGGATCGGATTTCCACCGGGCGACCAGCCGCTCGGCCGGCGCCAGGAAGCGGGCCGGGCTGCGCAGCGACATGCCGCGCTCATTGCTCGAGGTGCTCATCGCCGCGCGCCAGCCCTCGTTGACCTCACCGATGACGTCCTCATCCGGCACGAACACGTCATCGAGGAAGACTTCGCCGAATCCGGTGTCCCCGCCGAGTTGCGCGATCGGGCGCACGGTCACACCGTCGGCCAACAGATCGAACATGAAATAGGTCAGACCCTGGTGCCGCTGCGCGGCGGGGTCGGACCGGAACAGCCCAAAGCCACGTTCCCCGAACGGGGCCCGTGAGCTCCAGATCTTCTGGCCGTTGAGCTTCCAGCCGCCGTCGACTCTGGTGGCGGTCGAGCGCAGCGAGGCCAGGTCGCTACCGGACTCCGGCTCCGACCAGGCCTGCGCCCAGATCTCCTCGCCGCTGGCCATCTTCGGCAACACCCGGTCCAGTTGTTCCTTGGTGCCGTGCGCGAACAGTGTGGGCGCCAGCATCGAGGTGCCGTTGGCGCTGGCCCGTCCGGGCGCGCCGGCGCGGAAGTACTCCTCCTCGAACGCCACCCACTGCAGCAGGGTGGCGTCCCGGCCGCCGTACTCCTCGGGCCACGCGATCACCGACAGTCCGGCGTCGAAGAGCACCTTGTCCCAGCGGCGGTGCTGCTCGAAGCCCTCCCGGGTGTCGTAGGACTTCGTCGGGAAGTGGTGCCGGTTGGCGTCGAGGAAGTCGCGGACCTCGGCCCGGAAATCCTCGGTGCCTTCGTCGAAATTCAGGTCCACATCAGGGCCTTCCGTCGATCTCACGCAGCTGTGGTTTGACCACTTTGCCTCCTGGGTTTCGCGGCAGAACGTCGAGGAAGGCCACCGATCGGGGGACCTTGAAGTTCGCCAGATGCTCACGCGTGTAGGCGATCACCGTCGCCTCATCGAGCTGGGCGCCGTCTTTGACGACGACGAACGCCTTGCCGACCTCACCGAGACGGTGATCGGGAACCCCGATGACCGCGGCCTCGGCCACCCCCTCGAGGCGGGCGAGAACCTGCTCGACCTCGGCCGGGTACACGTTGAACCCGCCGCAGATGTACATATCCTTCAGCCGGTCGGTGATGGTGAGATTGCCGGCGGCGTCCAGGGTGCCGATATCGCCGGTGTGCAGCCAACCCTCGCCGTCGATGGCCGCCGCGGTGGCTTCGGGGTCGTCGAGATAGCCGAGCATGACATTCGGACCGCGTAGCAGCACCTCGCCCGAGTCATCCAGGCGCAGTTCGAAATCCGCGATCGGACGGCCACAGGTCGTGGCCACCGTGATGGCGTCGTCGTCGGCGCTGCACATGGTGCCGAAGCCGGCGGCTTCGGTCAGGCCGTAGGCGGTCAGCACGATGTCGATGTCCAGCTCGGACTGCATCCGCTCGATCAACACCACCGGCACCACCGCCGCACCGGTGACAGCGAACCGCAGCGAGGTCAGGTCGTAGTCGGTGTGGCGGGGATGGTCCAGGAGGGTCTGGTAGATGGTCGGCGGTCCGGGGAGCACCGTGATCTGGTGCTCGGCAACGGCTTTCATTGCCTGTTCGGGATCGAAGGTGAGGAGCGGGTACAGCGTCGCGCCGGTCTGCAGGCAGGCCAGGATCCCGGCCTTGTAGCCGAAGTTGTGGAAGAACGGATTGATGCACAGGTAGCGGTCGGCGCTGGTGAGTTGTCCACACGCCGCCCACGCCGCCGAGGCGTCCAGTGACTGCCGGTGCGCGCAGCGCACACCCTTGCTGCGGCCGGTGGTGCCGGAGGTGAACAGGATGTCGGAGACGTCGTCGGGGGAGACCGCTGCGGAGCGGGCGTCGACCGCCTCCAGGTCAGTGCCGCGGGCGACGAACTCATCCCAGGTCCCGTCCTGGGCGTCGATCGGCACCCGCACGATATGGCGCAGTGCCGGCAGTGCGGAACGGTCGAGTTGGGCGGTGCGGTCGGCG
>Ga0209066_10002439_pt1 | contig 22533 bp, 24 predicted proteins | sample All_14_2_FD_187198 | JGI IMG/M metagenome (GOLD analysis project Ga0209066, IMG submission 187198) | Freshwater microbial communities in response to fracking from Pennsylvania, USA - Allegheny Zone_MetaG_DW_15 (SPAdes) (version 2) ... | reverse complement strand
GGTGGGACTAGTGGGACTAGTGGGACTAGTGGGACAGGTGGGACAAGTGGGACTTAGAGTATCATATTTTTAGTGAGGAATCTCATAATACAGTACTACTGCTCCTTCTTTAAAAACCTTTGTCCTGGCCAATTTTAAAACTGTCCTTTGGTTTAAGTTTTCGAATAATGGCAGGCCGCTTCCTGCAATAACCGGGTAGATGCAGAGCTGCAATTCATCAAGAAGGTTAAGGTTCATTAGTTGTAAGATAAGACTACGACTACCGATAATAATGTCTCTGCCCGGTTGTTGCTTAAGTTCCGTGACGGTATCTTTCAAGTCACTGGTTGCAAGGGTAGCGCTTTTCCAGTCAACGCTTTGTAGTGTATTAGAGAAAACAATCTTTGGTATACTGTCAATAGCCAGGGCAAAGTCGTTCATCGACTTTTCTTCTGTAGGGTTTTCCACGAATGTGCGCCAGAATTCCATTAACTGGTAGGTGGTCCTGCCATATAATATTGCATCTCCTTCAGCCAGTAATTCTGTATAGTGCCAGTGTATATCTTCATCAGGCAGGCCTGCTGTATGGTCGCAAATCCCGTCAAGGGTCATGTTGAATGCGGCGATTATTTTTCTCATAGCAATTTGGTTTCTTAGAACCTGACAATCAGTCCAAGATTAACAAAATGCAGCATGGTGAAGTTGTAAACTGATGATACATCTGCACCACCCTCTACCATCCTGTATGCTACTTTCAGTTTCAGGTGCTCATTGAGATTGATTTTTCCTCCCACGTAAAAGTCAAATGCTCTTCCGGGACCACCGGCCAATCCGTCACCTTCAAGAAATAATGACCCTTTGTTTAAGCGGTATTCAGCATATAAATTCAGCAAGGGGACAAAGCCAAAATCCACCTTTTTATCAGTTCTGTCAGGTGCAGTCAACCGGATTTCCGCATCCCTGATTTTGGCAGTAAAGCCTATACCCAGGATCCAATCGTCATTACTGACAACATCTCTCCGGAATGTTAACCTATAGCTGTTGAATTTATAGAATGCATCTATATCCTGGCCTTGCTGAAAGGTTGTATTCTCAAACCTGATATCAAAAGGTGCAGCCCCCTCATAATTCACACCCAGGGGTGCAAATAATAAAAAGAAATGGTTCCTTTCGCGGAAAGTATAGCCCGGTTTTATGATATAGTATATAGCAGGACCCTGAATTTCAAAGTCTTTATGCAGATCAAAAGTAGTACCCTCTTCATTTGGCACCCGCACACTGTTATACGATTGCGCAACCAGCCCGCCTGATACATCCAGGGTGAACTGGCCGTATGTATGGAGGAATAAACCAGAGAAGATAATCGCCAGTAGGATATTTTTCATTGGTCATAGGTTTAATTCAACTAATATAGTTAATAAGAAGATTCAATATTCAGATTCAAATCGAATAATGAATCCTGAATCTGAATCTGAATCTGAATCTGAAGTCTCTCTAAATCCCGTATTTTTGTATCATGGAACAACAGCCGAATAATCCGCTTCATGGTGTTACACTTGAAACTGTGGTAAAAGAACTTTATGCCCATTATGGTTGGGAGCGGCTGAGTTATTATGTGAACATCAGGTGCTTTAAGGAAAACCCTTCTGTTCAGTCTTCATTGAAGTTCCTTCGCAAAACCCCATGGGCCAGGGAACAGGTTGAAAACCTTTATGTAAGTATGGTTGCCCGCAAACAATCATAAGGTTGACCAAACAATGAGTAATCAAAAGAAAGTAATTGTTGTCGGTGGCGGTCCCGCCGGTATGTTTGCAGCCTGGAACCTTGCCGGACATTGCGAAGTGCATTTATTTGAGCAATCTTCATCACTCGGCCGAAAGCTTTTGGTTGCAGGAAAAGGCGGACTCAATATTACCAACCATTCAATTCAGAGAGCAAGAGAAGTATATGCCCCGGCCGGTTTTATGGACCGGGCACTGGAAGTTTTTGATAATGAGGCTTTACGCAGCTGGCTTGACGGTATAGGTATTCCAACCTACGTTGGCAGCAGTGGGAAAGTGTTTCCACAGAAAGGCATTAAAGCAATTGAAGTAGTGCAAAGAATGACCAATGCACTACTTGAAAGAAATGTGACTATCCATCTCAACCATAAACTCACCGGCTTCACCTCTGAAAATGTGTTTACTTTCCAGATTAATCCAATGGGACAGTCAGCAGTTTATACAGCCGACTGCGGTATTCTTGCCCTTGGCGGTGCTTCGTGGCCACAAACAGGCTCTGATGGACTATGGGTTGATATGTTTCGTGAAAACGGCATTAACACGTTACCTTTCCAACCTTCCAATTGCGGAATCAACATTGACTGGCCGGATAATATCAAACAATTTCATACAGGCAAGCCACTAAAGAATATCACCATTTCACTGGTAACGGAAGGAGGGGAAGCTGCAGTCCCTTCACAGGGAATGGTAAAAATGAATGAAGCCCTTATTACGGACTACGGGTTGGAAGGCGCAGCTGTCTATGGCATTGTACCGGGAGTCAGGAGTTGCTTTGCTGCAGGTAAAAAGGCCTCTGTTTCTATCGATTTTAAGCCACTGAATACTTCAGCGCAGTTACTTAAAAAGTTATCAGCCGAAAACAGAAAGACTGCCGGAAAACAGTCAAAATCATCAATTCCGGATTATAAGAGTCTGCTGTCATTGGAAAGTCAGCAAATGGCACTTATTAAAGCCTATACTCCGCAGGAAATACTTCATAATAAAGAACAATTCTGCCAGGCGGTTAAGAATCTCATAATTCCGGTTAAGTCACTCCGGCCCATTGATGAAGCCATTAGTGTTGTGGGTGGCATCAGCATTGATGATATCAATGTGGATTTCTCCCTTAAATCCCATCCGTCGGTATTTGTGATAGGTGAAATGGTAAACTGGGATGCTCCTACCGGAGGATTCCTGTTACAGGGGTGCTTTTCTATGGGTGCTTTTGTAGGAGCGATTGTGAGTAGTAAGTAGTGAAAACAGCGTTAAGCTTTTTATATCTTCTCTTTTATCTCCTTTAAAGCATCGTAAATTCCTTTAAAGAAAAGTCCTGATTTAAAATTCGGAACTATAATATTTTCTAATATGGAATGACAATCAGCATTGTTTAAATATTTTTGTGCAGCACTGGTTGTTGATATCCTAATCTCATGGAGAGCTTTACTAAATACAATTATCACTCCTCCCTTTGAATATTGTGATCCAATTCTCCAATCTGTAAGCATATTATACGAAAAGTATTCTAAATCATCATATGGGAATAATTCATCAATCTCCATCACAAATACCTGAATCTTTTTATTAATCATTAATTCAGAGATTAGTGATTCAAGACTATCTATTTGTGATGGTGTAAAAACAGAATCAAAATCCATTATTCCAGACCGGGGCAATAAAGATGAATGTTTAATTACATTCTCCGGACAATTTCTGTTTAACTCCCGTATCAATTTATAATTGTATAAGTTAAGTTGGTTCTTAATATCCCCCTGATGTTTTTCAATCAATTCAATAAAAGTCCCCTCCAGGATTTGCTGTTGAATATCAATTTGCTTAAAAATCATTGAATCCGAAATAGTTAACAACTTTAATGAATCACAAACCTGATTGGCCAATCCTTTAAAATCCTGGGCATTTGTTGTGTTAAGCAAAAAGAAGAATCCTGTAATGAATGCTAGTTGCTTCGTGATGGTCATCTTTTTTGTTATTCTATTTGTTGTTCGCATGATCGTGATGTTACTAACGTATGTGTCTGTTGCCGGTTGTGCAATGTGATGTTATTCCTTTAAAACTTTGGCGGTTATCAATTCATTGTCAATGGATATACTATTGTTTGTAATTAAGGTCAGGTAAGTCAGGGTTTTCATGTGACAAAAATTGGTATTCAATGGTTGTTCCGATTGGATATCGTTTATCTGGCGCTCTTTCCCAACCTTCTGGTTGGCTTATTTGTGGATTTCTTGTGCTTTTTAATTTTCTTTAAAGCCCAATCATAATGACTTGAAGTAGAACCAACACTGTAACCTCCTAAAGTAGAAGCCCCTGTCCAGCTGAAGTATTGTTTGGTAAACAATTCTTCGTTTGAAAATGAATCAATGAGTTTCATTGCTTCCGCATGACTTTTCTCCAGAAGAGTTATGGCTTGCTCTAAAGGTGTGTTTTGATGTTTTTGCCAAATCTCAATATTCATTCGCGGATAGGTTTTCCAATTATAAGGTTCTGGCAAAAAGTTAATCCTGTTACCTGATTGGTTGGCTACAACCCAATTTATAAATAACAGGTGCCATTCGTACAGATGCACCAGAACATCCCGGATGTTCTTATCCCTGTCTTCAAAGGAAAATGCTTGTTCCTGCTGTTCTTTGGTCATTGAATTAATCAAAGAAAATAATTCACTGAAATTGTGCCGGGCGGCTTCTGTCAATTGATCTTTGGTGGCTGGTCTTGGCATATTACAGCACTGTTATAATGCGTTATTTAATCTTTCAATGCAATATTTAAAAATTTCAACCTGATGTTTGATTGATTCTGTATTCAATTCATCAAAGAAAAGATATGCGCTAATCTTATTTTTTGCTTTTTGCGAATTTAAGTCAAAATAGGCAATCTGGTTTTCATTAAGCCAGTTTCTGATCTTATAATCAAGAAAAAATTCCAGAAACTTATTGTCATTAGTTTCTAAAAAATACTTGTTGTCAAATTCAGTATCTCCTACCTGTAGTTCCCCTGTTCCAAAGAGTTTTGCGAACTTATCAAATAAATCTTCGTCTCTTATGCTGAATGTATACTTGCTGTTTTTTACGCTGTATTCAAATAGGGGAGGTTTTGTTTCACCTGATTGTATCAAAATCCGGCCTCCTTTATAAGGAATGCTTATTTCAAGTCGATGGAGTACGAAATAGAGATGGCTTACATTTTCTTTGAATATTACCTGAGTAACTAACCCCCTCTTATCTACAGTAGTTTTTTTGATTTTTAAACTACCATTATATTCTTCAACAATCAACTCCCAGTTATTGATCACTGTATTTAATTCATCAGTTGAAAATCTGCTTGACTGTCTTTTCATGGTCTATAGGCTTTCTTATTAGCTTGCTGTTCGTAGAAATATAAGGCTGCCAACCTGAAGCTAATTTCTTCAGTAAAATTATCTAAACCCTACCAAACCACCAAATATAATTAAGTGCTTAATAAGAAAAAATGTCTTGAGGGGAATGGTGGGATTAGTGGAACTGGCGGGACATGTGGGACGGCTTTACCACCGATCCATCAATCCCTACATCGGCGCCGCTCCATGCTGTTTCGTAGAGGGCGTGTGTTTGTTGCTGGTTTTTTGTATCGCCGGTTTTCTGGTAGGCAATGCTCAGGCCTTTTAAGGCCCAGCCATTTTTGGGATAATTTTTCAGGTCCTGTTTGTAGGTGTTGATGGCATCGTTGTATTGGGCAGCTTCAAGCTGCAGTGCTCCTAAATAATGCCTGACAGAGAAAAACCAATCGGGAGGTTCATTATAGTTCAGTGCGTCTTCTATTGCAATGGCTTCGTTTAACAGTGCAATACCTTGTGTGTATTGTTTTTCGGCTGCAACTATTTCTGCTTTAAGCACTTTGTGGGCTATTTGTACTAAATCGTAAGCTGAATTTATATCCCATATGGTAATTTCTTTCAACCGTTCATTTGAAGCTATTTTTTCAATGGCAGCCAGTTCGCCTTTGGCAGCTTTCAGATTTCCTTTACCTACCTGGGCCATACCACGCGCATATTGTAATATTGCTGTTGGATATTCAAGATCAGGTAGTTCGTTTTTAATAGCAAGGATATCGTCCCATTTGCCGAACTTAACCATCACATAATATGGAATTGTATAATAATGCTGGATAGTACCCCATCCGGGCTCTTTCATTAGTTGCTTGTTGGCAGTTTTCTGAAGCTCACGGGCAGCGAGAAGCGCCATGGCACTGTTGCCTTCAAGGGTTGCCGTGGCAGCCATGAAGTGATAATTGTGCGGAAAATAAGCCAGTGGATATGTTCCCTGGGCATTACACGCAGTTACGTATGTACTGTCGACTTTAATGGCATTGATGTTTGCAAGGGTGCCTTTGTGGTAATCGCCGGTCCTGATATAAACATGTGAAGGCATATGCACGAGGTGGCCTGAATTCGGCACCAGACCTTCATCAAACAGTTTTGCACTCTTCAGAGCCCGTTCAGGCGTATCTGACGCTTCCACAGCATGTATGTAGAAATGGTGTACACCGGGGTGTCGGGGATGGCGCTCCATACATTTTTCCAATACCGAAATGATTTCAGGAGTCCATTCTTTATCACTTCCATCCTTATTCTGCAGATCCCAGGGGTGAAGATTCATTAAAGATTCTGCATAAAGCACACTCACATCTGCATCATCTGGGTATTTTTCATAAACTGTTTTCATTGCCCTGGCATAGGCCTGATCTAATGAAGAACGGTCATCTACCGGCTCGCTCACATATCTGTGCGAAAGGGCTTCAATAAGCAACCTTTCTTTAGGGGTGGCATTTTTTCGTGAGAGTTTTTTGGCAGTCTGAACAGTCTGGTAAGCACGCTCATAATTATCGGTTTCCATGCCGGCGTTGTAATTCGGGCCGAGTACATACGCATATCCCCAGAATGCCATGGCACAGGAAGAGTCGAGTCTGGTTGCGTAATAGAATGATCGGGCTGCTTCTGCATGGTTGAATCCATAAGCCAGTATCATTCCCTGGTTAATGTATTTCCTGACAAGGGTATCATCGGTTGTAACCGGAAATTCATACTCTCCGAGACCCTCAAACAACGGTGCTTTATTATCGCCATTGTACCACTCGCGGTCGGTAGTACCCGGTGCACAGACTGCCACAGGATAATTGGAGCCCTGGCCGGTTTTATTATTTGAATTTATGCACCCTGAAATGAGAGCTGCCAATAACGATAATAGTACGTATTGTTTCATACGATCAAAGTTTGGTAATTAACAGTTCAGGATGCATTCAGTTCAGAATCTTTTTAATTCTAAATAACAGGTGCCATTCTTACAGATGCACTGCCACAATAATGTGCCATTTTATTCTCCAAATATCTTGTGTCCTGTATGCTTCCATGTCTTTGATGACTTATTAAATGTATAAATATCTTCACTCAAGCAACATGCTCCGGCAGGCACCTGAGTGATCAGCCTTTGTCTGGATTTATCAATAATTGAAGGAAAATAAGTTACTGAGTCAGTCAAAAATCTATCAATAGTAAATTTCTTTTTATCCCCCTGCATGAAATAGCTGTAGAACGTACCGCCATTGCCTCCGTAGTCATTTATGATGGCGATGTCATCTTTGTTATCAAAGTTGAGGTCAGCAACTACAATGTCTCCAAAATAATTGTCGACAACCTCCCTTTTGGAATTGAACTTCGTTGTAAACGACATTACACTGTCACAATTTGCAAAAGTGTTATCGAAATAAAACAGTGAGGTGATGCAAATGCTGTCAACCAGTGCCTTTGAGTGCTTTTCTTTGATAAAGGCTATTAGTAAGCAGGAGTCCTGATGATTTGTTGTATCAGAATAACGTTTCAACTTGATCAGGATATCAAACTGGTTTGATAATTTGGTTTGTGCACATTCTGTTACAGTGAGTACATTAAAGTTGAATTTATCAGTTAAGTCAGCAACTGGTTTGGGAGGCCAATACTCTCCCATAGCAAACGACCGGGTTGTGTCATTAGGTACAGCACCATCTGATTGTTGTTTTGCATGGTTATTGCACCCGACAACTAACATGTATGGAATTAAGATTGGTAAAATCCAGGATTGATTAAATACCCCGAATTCAGGGTATTTAAAGGACTTTAGGGACATTAAGGTCTGTAAGGACAGTTTAAGCCTTGTTATTGAATCACCCATAAATTCCCGTCTGAAAACTTCAGGCCAATGATGCCTTGTGATCTTGTGAAAAACAGCGTATCTCCATGCAGTCTGTCAGGATACGGACAATTACCTGGGAAAGTAAATACCTCATAAAACATATGGTCTCTCAATTTTAAAGAATCCATGAAAAGTCCATTTTCAATACTTTTCTCTTTCAGCGAGTCAATAGCGAAAAATCCAAAATAGGTACCTGTAACATAGGGTTCAATTTCATAATAATCCCAGCTAAAGTGTATCTGTGGCTCTCTTTCGCCTGAATCCATATCGAAATTATTGGATATCACAACCTGTAAATTAGATTTCAGATAAGGACTTTCATAGTAAGTATTGTCGGAACTTTCGACCATATAATAGTCGCAACACCCCTCTTTGCATTCATTCATTTCCTGCAGGTTGGTTTTCCTGTGGCCGTTATCATAAGTGACTGTATTCCCGTTATTATCAACGAACACTAACTTTTCGCTTCCGGTATAGGGATTGACTGCTAATTCATCCCCGGTAAATTTTATCGTGGCAATAAGCTTTGACCTGCAACAGGATGTTAGTGCAAGTAATAGGATTAGGTAGGTTAGGGTTTTCATTGTTGTTTATGATTGGTGCATTAAGATTTGGGGTCAGTTGCCGATGTTCGAGCATTGTTTTTGACCTCAATAAATGCATTCATTTCTCACTGTTATTCCTTTTGATTCCAATTGTGCTTTCAAATACAACCATGTTTTATCTCTCAATGTACCTGCCGGATATAGTTTATTCCTGAAGTCAGTAGTTATTATCCTCAAACAATTGGGTTGTTTCCCTTGTGACTCAAAAACAATTTCTTTAATATCGGTTAACCGATAGATTTTTACCATCCAGATAAAATTGTGATTCCTCACAACAAAGTAATCTTTTGTCAGCCCAAAGTAGTGCATGAGCCATGAATGAACAGTGAACCAAAAAGTTCCGATTGCACTTAAGAAAATAAGCGGTACGAATAGTAGGCTTTGCAGGTTGCTAAATATCAAGAAAGTGATTAAGCCAAGAATTCCCCACAGTGAAATGCCCCTTAAGCTCGTAAACTGATTTCCTTTAAAGGTTTCTTTTCTTTCAAACCTGAGTTCTTTTTTGCGTATTTTATTAATTAATGCAGGTTTATACTCTTGTTTTTTAACGAAAACCTGGTCAAGATATAACTTAACTTCAAAGCTGTTTGAATACATATCGTCGAACAAAAACCTCTCTGTGCCATCATTAAATAAAATAGCTGTTCCCTCCATTGGGAACCTGATAATGAAACGAAAAGGCATTTTACCTGTCAATGCAACATCTTTTATGTCTTTAAGGTGAAATGTCTGGTCGCCAATTTGAATATTATACTTGTCAATAGTGATTTTAGGAGAATTTTTCCAATAGCAGTAAACCATATAAAATGCCAGAAAGTAAACAGCAATACTGATCACTGGCAAAAAATACTCTTTGGTTACAGGTTGTCCTTTCTTAAAAATGTGAAAACTTTCATAAAGCGTATATGACGCCATCGCAAAAAAGAACAAAAAGCTAAGAATCAAGACAATGTAAAATTTCAGTGGGTGTCTTCTTGTAATAATTGTCATTGATAACTATCGTTTTATGGAGTTCGAAGTTAGGGAATTTGGGATATAACAGGCGAGTTGTGAATCAAGATTCCTTCTCTTTACCTGGCAAATGCTGTGCTGGACTTATGAAATTAAAGGTTAGTTTTCTCTTACTTCCTTTTGCATTTCTTTTTCAAATCCTTTGTATAATCCTCTGTTATTGGTTGTCCGCCTAGTGCTTTACATTCATAGTAATATTTCCATGCATTATCACAGTCCCCCTTTAACCAATAGCAAATCGAAAGTTTATAGGTAGTATTTTGGTCCTTACTATCAATCCTATAAGACTTCGTCATATAGGATATGGCAGAGTCTAAATTTGTAAGTGCATTTTTCTCATCGATTGGTTGGAGTCCAAGATACTGAGCCATATAATAAGTCCCAAAATCTGTCAACAGGTGAGTGTTCTCAGGACTTTTTGAGAGGCCTTCTTCATATTGTGCCTTTGCTTTTTCGTAATCGCCAAGTGTCATGTAAACAGCACCATATCCCCAATATATTTCCGCATTTAGAGTGTCAAGTAAATACGCCTGGTTAAATCTGTACATGGCTGTTTTTAAGTCTCCACGATACAGGTAATTAAATCCTAACGTTATCAAATGATTTGAAGCAGCAGTCCTGTCCCCTTTAAATTGCTCTTGCTTCATTGTCTCGTCAATAAAGATTTCATCAGATTTCTTTCGTTCCTCTGTAACAGGAGCATTGCCATATTTGGGTAGTAATCGAATGTTTGTTTGCGATAGTACTTCCCAATCCTTCAAAGTAATTTGTTGACTAAGAGTAGTAATGGAGAGCAATATTAAAATAGTTGTAAAGGTTTTTCTCATTTTATTGTCAATTTGTTGTGCGGTTAGCTGCAGTTTTTTTCAACCTCTTTAGTAATAGTTACCATCTTCCTGATGTCAGGAAAATGGTAACTTATTTCTTCCCCAGTTTTATGACAAGATTCTTCAGCTATCTTAATCAATGTAAAATTATTCAAACCCTGCCAAATTACCATATAATTATCAACTTAATAACAAAAACTGGCTTTGAGGGAATGGACTGGTGGGACTTGTGGGACTAGTGGGACAAGTGGGACAGTTGGATAATACTGAGCATTATCATAACTCACCTTCATAGCAATCGTAGAGACGCCGATTTATCGCGTCTCAAGGCAGGGCCATCCGTGCAAAAAATAACGGGATACGGTTTCTTTGTGCCTTTAGCAGATAAGTATGAAGTCACTTACTCAGTAATGGCTGTTTTTCGGATGTTTTTATTTCTTCTTCTTTTTGTTCTTCTTACAATATAAATATATCATATCCTCAGTTCCTATTGACTTATCCCCAAGCGAAACTGCTTTATAAAAATCATCACAAGCACTTTCAGTCTGTTCAGGTGTCGGGTCTAAATTACCTTTAGACGTGAACATATTTATTTTCGCATTACCCCTGTTACTATATGCTTCCAAATATTCCGGATCGAGTTCAATGGCTTTATCGTAGTCCTTTACAGCTCCTTCAAAGTCAAAATTATTGCTCTTGCATGCTCCACGATTAAAATAAGCTTGGGCAACTGTTGGATTAAGTTCAATTGCTTCGTCATATAGTTTTATAGCTTCATCGTTTTTAAATTGTCTGCTTAACTCAATTGCCTGATTTGTTAAGTCAAAAAATTCAGGAGAGTAGCTTGCTTTGCCATTAACAAAATAGTATTGTGCTATTAATTTCCCCTCAGGGGTGTATTCAAAATAGTCACCTTGTTGAACACCATTCGAAAAATTTAATATTGCTTGAACTTCTCCGTCCTCGAAGAAGATTTTAAAAGTCCCATCTTCTTTGCCATTTTTGAAATTTGCTTCTTGCTTTTTTTGTCCGCTTGGATAATACTCAATGCTTGCACCATCATTGATTCCGTTTGAATAATTTATCTCACGTCTTTTATTTCCGTTCTCGTAATAAACAGTCCTCAAGCCGTTAACTAAGCCATCTTTAAATTCTCCTCTACCTTTGATTTTTCCATTATCAAAATACTCGATGAACTCTCCTGAATAGGTAGTCTTCTCACCTTTTTTTGTCCAAAGTCCATCCATGCGTTCAAGGTCATTAATGTTTGTCTGCCCAAAGGTCAAAAATGTCAGAAGTAAAGCAGAGAATGTAAAGGTTATTTTTTTCATTGTTGTTAGGTTGTTTCTGTTTCTTTGTCAACTAAAATTTATAATTGACCCCAAGGGATAAATGAAACACACTTGAATATACTTCTCCGTTGTAAATTCCCCTGTTCACATTAAGAGTCCCTAGTGATTGTAAGGGAATTGCTTTTGATAATCCACATCTGGCAACCAATTTTAAGTTCTTTCCGCCAATTCTTACAAACGCCATTGGCTCAACGTGAAACATGCTGAAATTGATATTCCGCGGTATGTTATTCGTTAAATTTGTCTGATAAGTGTAATCGTAAAACGAAGTTGTCAGTCTGACTCCTCCTCCCAGATCTAGCCATTTTGTAGAACTCCCGAAATTTACCTGTGTAAATCCCAGAAAATAATCAGCATCATAATGATCTTTCCCAAAGTTGTCAATTGCATTTCCGTACCCGGCACCTCCGAATACCTCAAGTTGATAATCATTTTGAAGAATATTATATCTCCCTATGCCTCCCTCTATATATTTATGAGCAAATTCCCCGTATTCCCTTATATTATAATAGGTTGAAGAAGGAGTGTTTGTGGTAGTATAAATATCGTAATTATCGGAAAAGTTCCTGTATGAAAGTCCTCCATTGAGCATTGCTGAATATTTGGGTGAAAAAGCATAATTGCCGGTTAAATGCAGGCTATTGGTACTGCCTATCAATTCAACCTGTTTTTCTCCTTTACTTTCTAATAATGGAATATTCACATTCGATGGAATATACATTGATGAGCACGATGTAATTATTGTCAGGCCAGTAATTACAACTGAGTGGAGAAATAAGGATTTAAGTCTCATAGATGATATAGTTAAGGGAATTACTTGCATGTCCCGACATTATTCCTTTTACAAGATGAGCTTCATGCGGGTAAGTGAAAGATATTACTGTAATCCAGTTTTCCATGAGTGTTGTCTTTAACTACCGGCGGTATATGAGCCGTGGGAACTGTAAAATTATCCAAACCTCACCAAATCACCAAATATAATTTAATGCTTAATAAGAAAGTTTTGCTTTGAGGGGGAAAGGTGAGACTAGTGGGACTAGTGGGACTAGTGGGACTAGTGGGCTTTTGCAAAATGCACAACGTATTAAGCAAATTATTTTAAAAATGCTCAATACGTTGTGCACTAACAGCTACCAGGGCTATGAATTATTCGACATTTTTTATACAGCGGACACTCATACTCCACTCGGCATTATAATAATTTTTATATAAGGTCGCGCCTTCTGCCGCCAGGCCATAGCTCCATCCTAACGCCATGTAGGGATTCTCCATTACATCAGAACTCCACCAGACAGTTTGTAAACCAAAAGTCGCGGAAGAAAAACCTGCCGGAAGAGCTGAAAAACCGCTGGTGTTAGCCGGACAATCAGGGTAGCCGGGACCTTGGGTGCTCCAGGGATATGGCCATACTTCTGGTGCTGCAAGCGCTCTCGCTATTTTATAAGGACCTTCGCACGTATAACCGTTGTCGTTAAGGTAATTAATCAGTGCATCCCAGTCGGCGTTTGATGGCAGTCGCCATCCTTCAGGACAGGCGGCAACGGCATCATCCCATGTGTACCAGCTTCCATAAATAGCAGGACTGCCATATGTAACGCCTCCTGCTATTTCGAAAGCGAGGTTCTCTGCCATCCAAATCTGGTCACCGATTCTTACCCACTTGTATTCATGGCCATCCCTTTCATCGATAAACGTTCCTTCATTTTGATTTCCTGCAACCACCGTAATCATAAAACATTCGTATTGGTTCCCTCCACAATCAGGGCACCCTGAATTTTTTATTGCTTTCTTGTTAACCTTGGCCCTGTAAACATAGGTTCCGGGTGCTTCAATGTTTTGGGTGACTGTTTCACCTGCGCAGGTTAAAAATACGTCTTCCCCAACACTCTCCCACAGCAAATTCTCAGTTTCGCAAGTTAACCCGACAAATACCTGGTTGTAGGTTCCCGAAACAGGATCTAATTCCAAAACATAACCCCGTTCAAGCATTATCTTTCCACACGTGGATGAGTAAGTGATTTCAAAGTTTTCACCTGCAGTTACATCTGTTTCAGGATAAATTAAGGTAATTACAGAGGAAGTGCTTTTTAGTGTTACATCTTCCGTTTTAACTATTTCATCCTTCTTACATGACTGAAAGGAAACAGTCAGCAGCAATAAGCTAAGTACAAAGAGAAACAAAATTTTTTTCATGATTTTCAATTTTTTAAGGTATAACTTAGTTGAATTCAATAACCGGAGGCAAAACTCGGGAAGCAACTGGCAAAAAAGAAATTTTAGAGGCTTGCCCTTGCACTGTTTTTGAAAAATGGTGCAAAGAATTGTGGAAATGAAGCGTTTTCTAATTGTAGCGGGATGCGAATACGCCTGGAGAAACGCCTTCCGATTTTTTGAAGTCGGCGATGAAAGTGTTGCGTGATGAAAACCCGGAAAGCAACCCAATTGCTTCCAGTGTAATTTCACTGGCTTTGCCCTCCTTTATCAGGGCTTTTGCATGATTGACCCGCCATTCGTTCCGGAAATCGTTAAAAGACTGTTTTTTTACCTCTCTGAAATAATACGCCAGATGATGAGCCGGTACACTGATATGTTTTGAAAAATATGACAGGTTGCAGTCGGGCTTCAGGTAAAGTTTGTGTTCCTCCATGAAAGAATCTGCTTTTTGCCCGATGGATTCAAGATAATCCAGTTCAAATGAATTAGTATTCAGCCAAATGTCATTTGCTGACTTTCCTGTTTTTACTTTGTCAGATTTTAATTGTTCTTTTGATTCAGGCATTCGGGGCATCCCGTATAAAATAGCAGGAAAAAAGAAAGGAGAAAGCAACAACCCGATAAGGCCTACCACTGATAGTAACCGTAAAATGCTAAACGTAAAAAACAAATCGGCGAAGTGCATTTCGAAACTTCTGATAACCAGGAAGATCTGGGAAACTACCAAAGTCAGCGTAAATCCAAGCAGAATAATCAGCCACCTTTTCATAAAATGCTGTTTGGAATATACGGTGGACGACTTTTTCTTTATGATGTAGTTGCTCAAAAGTACAATTGACCAAAGTGTGTACCCTAAAACCAGGATCAAACGAAATACGTAAAATACTACTGCGGGAATAATTTCACTCAAAAGAGTTGCCTTGTAAATCATCAGGTATTCCTTATTACTTGCTACAGCTTTGGCGACTTCAACTTTTTCTTCCCAGGCAACAAATGTATTTGGTAGTGCAGAAATAAAATAGACAACCATTGGCAGAAAATGCCAGAGGTCGCTTCTCCTGAGTTTTGACTGGTCAGTAAGCACACTCCTGACATACCAGAATAACATTGGTCCGATTAAATACACAGGAGATGCTACTATAGATAAACTAAACAGGAAAAGACTTATTAAAGTAACTGATTCGGAATACAGCAAAACATACTGGTAAAAACTGTACAGACTGGTCAACAGAAAGAAAAAACTCAAGTAAACGGAGGATGTGAATTTGCGGGCATTAAAAAACAACAGAATAAGCGACAAAAAAATCCCAAGCAATGATAAGAAAGGCAGCATTTTTTTATCCCGTTTTTGCGAATAAATATATCACTAACTTATCAAATACGCAATTTTTTGTCGGCAGCGTATGTAACTGAGCATGCAAATGTGCCGTGATTAGCTGACAGCTGATAGCCGATAGCTGACAGCCAGCAGCTCTCATCAGAACCTGTTTTTCTTCATATCCTTTTTATAGTTCTTCATCAATTTCCCGAACTCTTTATCTTTCTTTCGTCTCTCTTCAATGGTTGATTCAAAATGTGCTTTCTCACGTTCCATTTTCAGGTAGTTCTCATAGGATTTGATGTCAATTTCTCCTTTTTCAACTGCTTCAATTACCGAACAGCCGACTTCATTTGTATGTGTACAATCCTTGAATCTGCAATTTTGCGATAGGTGTATAATCCTGTCAAAAGTTGTTTCCAATCCGCCTGAAGTATCAGCTATTCCTACTTCCCTCATTCCGGGGTTGTCAACAAGAATACCACCGTTTTCAAGAACTGTCAGCTCCCTGTGGCTTGTAATGTGCCTTCCTTTGTTTGTGCTTTCGCTTATTGAATCAGTCCTCATTAAAGTTTTCCCTGAGAGGTTGTTCAGTAAAGTCGACTTTCCCACTCCCGAAGATCCAAGCATACAATAGGTTTTACCTTTTTTAATAGTCGTTTTAAGTGCATCGTATCCGGCCCTGGTTTCATTACTTATGGCAAAAACCTCCGTGTCTGTTATTCGTTGCTTAATACTGCCGGTAATTTCAGTAATCTTTTGTTGATCTATTAAATCAGTTTTCGTTAATACGATGATTGGTTTCACTTTCGATGAATAGCAAATTGTAAGGTATCTTTCAAGTCGGTTGATATTAAAATCCCTGTCAACAGCCTGAACCAGGAATGCATAATCAATATTTGTAGCAATTATTTGTATCTCTCCGAATTGTCCGACTGCCTGCCTGGTAATCATTGAAAGCCGGGGCAGTATTTTATGGATTACCGAAAATTCAGCATCATAGGTGGTTAAAGCAACCCAATCGCCGACTGCGGGGAAATCAATGCGGCTTTTTGCTGAAAACCTCAAATTTCCTGTTATTTCGGCTTCATATTCACCGTTTTCAGTTCTTACGATATACCTTTCCTTATGCTCGGCAATCACTCTCCCAATCTCAAAGCCTGAGAGGTTAATCTCAGCACTCAATTTGCGGAGTTCGTCATTATATCCTAAATCTTCTAATTTCATGGTTTTGTGTTATTAAAATGAAATGGAAAGGTGGGACTAGTGGGACTAGTGGGACATGTGGGACTTGTGGGCTTTTGCCGAACAATTATTATAAGCTAACGGAGGTTCATTATCTTGTCTTTTTATGATCATGACCGGATGTGTTTGTTTTCTTTTACCAGTTGCGCTCTATCGGTTAGCACTATGGGGTATATTGCCAGTATGTTGTTCACTGGGCATTATATTTCATATTTCTTCATTTGAGTCTCCAAATTATCCCATTGCTTTAGAACTGTCGAAGTGCTTTTTGAAGATACCTCGTATTCTATTTTTCCTTTTTCAGTCAAACTGTATTTTCTGCCAATCTTAATTATTAAACCATTTCTTGTAAGCCAAGATAATGAAGATTGCATTTCTTTATGTGTTGGCACAGCATGGTTGATTCCATCGGCAATACTTGAGATTGAACGATAGTCAGTTGGTTCTTTCTGTGATGCGAGAACTATGGAAAGAAAAATCCATGATATAGTTTGTCTGTCCATTTTTAACTTTATTCTTTAACATTTTGATGAGCCTTGTCAAATGGCTTATTGAAGTCTCTAATTGTTTTGAAATCCCTACGCCAACAGTTCCGTAAATTTCGAAAAACTCTCCCAATTGAAAAGATTGATTCCTGCAATACTGGTTGTTTCCTGTCCTGTGTAAACAATGGCTTTTTTGATGTCATCAGCCGGAAACTTGTTCAAATTTTTAAGGTAATCGGTCGTGAAAGTTTTGCCGGCTTTTATTTCAAGAGCAATCAGTTTGTTGTTGGATTCAATCAAACAATCAATTTCACTACCATTGCTTTCCCGCCAATAATAAATTGAAGGCCGGCTGCCTGAGTGATAAAAAATTTTAACAATTTCACTAATAACAAGATTTTCAAATAAAGCCCCATAAAGGTAGTGTGAATGAACCTGTTCTTTTGTAATCCTTAGTAAACTTGAAAGAACTCCTGTATCGTAAAAATATAGTTTGGGTGCTTTGATTATTCGTTTATTGAAATTTTTGTAATAAGGCTGCAGCAGGTAAATAATAAAGCTTGATTCAAGAAGCGAAAGCCATGATTTTGCTGTATTAACTGAAATTCCCGCGTCAGAAGCTAGTGATGATATATTAAGAATTTGTCCTGCCCTTCCTGCACACAGTGCCAGGAACCTGGTAAAAGTTGACAGATTTTCGATTGATTTAAGTGTTCTGATATCTCGTTCAATATTGGTTTGAAGATAGGAGGGATAAAAGTCCTGTGGTTTAATTTTCTGAGATATTAACCGCGGATAGAAACCGTTAACAATAACATTGTCAAGATCATTAAGGTCAGTACTCCCGCTGATTTCGGAATAATCAAATGGGAATAGATTATTTATACTTACTCTTCCTGCCAGTGATTGTGAAATGTGATTATTTAAAAGGAAGCTTTGAGAACCGGAGAGAATATACTGACCGTTTGTATTTCTTTCATCAGATACAACCTGGATATAGCTGAAGAGCTCAGGTAATTGTTGAACTTCATCAAAAATAATTCCAGGTCCGGCATTGATTAAGAATCCATGAGGATCAGCACTTATAAGTTGACGATGGTCAATTCGTTCCAGATTATAATATTTATAATCAGGGAATAATGACCTCAACAAAGTAGTTTTTCCTGACTGTCGCGGACCTGTGAGTGAAACAACCGGAAACAGCTTAAGCATATTTTCCAGATGATTTGAAATTGCCCTGTGGATTATCATTTTTATGCAGATTTGCAATTCAAATGCAAATTTACATAAGTTTTCAATATAAAACAAGGTCTATCGGCTGTCGGCTGTCCTGCTAATAAAACTACTCTTTTATTATGATATTGAACCTCATACGCATGCGCCCCCTCTCCTTGAGGAGAGGGCTGGGGTGAGGTGAAATAAGCTGTCAGCTATCAGCTCTCAGCTATCGGCTATCAAGTTTCCCTAAGCAATCTCCCCCAGGTAAACCGAATCTGAAATCTTCTTCTTCGATTCACCTGTGGCCTTTTCAGCGTTGTAGAAGAACATCCAGGCATGGATGGGTAATTCATGCGCAGGAATTTCAATGGTGGCAGTGCCGTCGGAGCGGAAGGCTACGCTGTTTTTCAGCCATGAACTGCCTTCAGGGGGTGTATCACTGTAGAGGGCGATCATTACTTTGTCGGTTCCGTCGGTATAGTCCCGTTTCTCTGGTTTTTTCCAGGTGATGGTTGCTGTGGTGCCGTCAACAGTCATGCTGTAATTTTCAGGTTTTTTAAGTTCGCCCCGCGAAACTAGTATCGACGGGAAGTTTAGTTTTACACCATCGGGAGTTTCAATGAAACAGTTTTTTATAATGAACTGTCGGGCTTCGTTTGCTGCGTAGTCAAGAGGTGTGGCCTGGTATCCTATTTTGATAAAACTGTTGATGGACCGTATGAATTTGCTCGACTCCCTGATCTTTGCCCGGTGGTTTTGCTGTTTGGCTGTTCTTGGATTGTTCTTGATGCCCGGCTTAAGACGCATCACGTTCTTACCACGTAAGGTGTAGTGCACAATATTACCGATTGATCCGCTGGTGCGTCCATGTTTTTCAATTGCCATAGTTAAAAGTATTGATAGGTTGTTAGGTTATAAATTAGTTCTGAGTTCGTATTTCGTCTACGTTTCGTCTACCCTTCGTCTACGGTTAGTCTACGGTTAGTCTACCATTTACCTAGACGAACCGTAGCTAAAATGTATATTAAATGTATACTAAATACAGATCTAACAGCACAAAAATTGAGCCATATTTGAGCATTCAGCATCATTCACCTCACCCCGGCCCTCTCCTCAAGGAGAGGGAGCCAGGACGTTACAAAGCAGGTATTTTAGTTCTTTAAATGTTATGACAAATGAATATCAAGAACTATGAACTGAGAACCAAATAATTTTAAGGCTATGAAACCCATTACGTATTGGCCCCCTCTCCTTGAGGAGAGGGCTGGGGTGAGGTGAAATGCACATAATTAAGCTCCGTAACTCCGCATTCAAACTGCCGGGTGCTTTGGAGGTTTAGCTTTACTTTGGTGTTCGAGCCGGTAAAGAGAGGAATGCCCTTTCCAAGAATAATGGGGTTTAGGAAAAGCCAGTAGCCGTCGATCAGGTTTAGTTTTTGGAGTGAGTGGGTTGCAGTGGGACTGCCGAACAACAGGATTTCTTTACCGGGCTGCTGTTTAATCTCATTTAACCGCTCAGGGAGGTTATCACTGATTATGGTTGTATTTGGTAACCGGGCATCCTTCATGGTTTTTGAGAGCACAACCTTATGGGCTGTTTTATACCATGCCGAGTGTTCAATGTCGTGCTTTGAGGCATCAGGCTTATCAGCAGCCGTAGGCCAGTAATTCTCCATCATTTCAAAAGTTACCCTTCCGTACAATGCAGCATCGGTATCACCTATCCGCTTACCAACATGGTCAAATATTTCATCATTGATGGTAATCCAGTCCATTTCACCCTTTGGCCCGGCCACAAACCCGTCAAGCGATATATGCATAAATGAGATAATCTTCTTCATAGCGCGTATTTTTGATGCATAGCATTAAAAACAGCAGGGGAGGTTATTTGGTTTAGCTATCAGCTGTCAGCTGTCGGCTATCAGCTTTTAGCTGTTGGCTATTAGCTATTGGCTACGGACTCCCCCGAGCGCGATAGCAGTCGAGGGGTTCAGCGTTTGTTCAGCATTCTTACTCCACAACAAACTACTTTTTTCTTTTTTCTTCTTTCTTTTGCCTTTTGCCTTTAAGCTTTTGCCTTTAGCGCCTTTAGCCTTTTATAACCCTCAACGCATGTTTCTCTATAGTCGCTTCCACCTTATTAACTTTCCCCAGGTTCTCCCCGTCAACCTGAAGTTCCTGTGCGGGATGGGCTGTAATGATGGCTTCGGTGCATTTGAATACTTCAACATGGGGCTTTTTGTGGAAGGTGCCGGTGAAGGCACCGATGAAGCTTCGCCAGATCCAGCGGCTGTAAGGCCTGATCATGATGACTTCAAAAAAGCCGTCGTCCAGTTCTCCTGAAGGGTTGATGTTGGCCCCTGTCCGGTACTTGTTTGCGTTGGCTATCAAAGTCATATAAGCATGGTGGCTGATTACCCGGTGACCGGTGGTGATAGTGCATTTAAACGATTGCTGCGGTTTAACCAGTTCCCTGAGAAAATGCTTCAGGTAAGCACTGAACCCTCGCTTGCCTTCTTTCTCAAACTCCTTGATGATCCTTGCATTGATACCCAGGTCGGCCAGGTGCAGGCTTATATGGTCGTCGTTCAGCCTTACGATGTCGAGGGGTGCAGCTTCACCCTTCACTATCAGCCTCAGCGCATCCTCAATACTGCCTGTTATTCCGAGTTCATACGCCATGCCGTTGGCCGAACCCAGTGGCAGTATGCCAAGCATGATATCCATACCGGCTATAAGAGACGCTACAAAGTTCACAGTACCATCACCGCCACCCGCCACAACGGTATCTGGTTTAAAGTTGCTGATCGTTTTTAAAATCTCTTCACGGGCATCGTCCCCCGAAAGGTGAATTATTTTATAGCATACTCCCGATTCAATCATTATCCGCTCCAGGGTATCTTCAACTGATTTGTTATCAGATGACCCGGATTTGGAGTTGATTACGAAGAGTATACGACGGTCCATTGATTTAGATTCAGATTCAGATTCAGATTCAGATTCAGGATTCAGATTCATGATTCAGGATTCAGATTCACGATTTTAATGTGAATTTTGAATTTGAATTTGAATCAGGAATGGCTTTGTATTTGTTCTTCTTTTTAAATCTGAATTTTGAATCTGAATTTGAATAATAATGTTTAAACGCAGTATAGGCTGGCCTGGTTTGCCACGCATTGTACCTTATATCGGTTATGCGAATGAGAAGTATACTTTTATAACCGGTGAAGTTACAGAGAGTTACAGTATTTCTAAGCCCGTGGAAGGACAATCGCGCTGGAGTAACCTCAGGGCTATGCTCAAGCGCTATGCCGGGCGTGATATTGAAGGGGCAAGGGTGAGGATTAGTTACTGCGGTTTTGTGAGGGAGGAGGTAACCGATAAGTACGGTATTTTCAAATGTGCCTTTGAACTCCCCGAAGGACAGCCATATACCGACCGGTGGCAAACAGCGGCCATAGAATTAGTGTCGGTGCCCGGACATAAAAACCTCAGGCAGGAAGTCACTGCCGAGGTCATGGTAATAACTGGCAAGCCCGACTTTGGCGTTATTTCTGATATTGATGATACGATCCTCGTTTCGTATGCCACCCAGAAACTGGTGAAGTTCAGGCTGATGATGGTGAATAATGCGCTTACGCGGATGCCCTTTGAAGGAGTATCAGCCTTTTACCGCGCACTGCAGGATGGTATTTCAGCCAAGAGCTTTAACCCGGTATTCTATGTATCGAACAGCGAGTGGAACCTGTATGACCTGATCTATGAGTTTATAGATTTTAACCGCATCCCCAAAGGCCCGATTTTCCTAAGGGAGTTCAGGATCAGCCTGAAAAGGAGTACACAATTAAGGGAGATCAGGAAAAACCATAAGCGCAAGGTAATAAGCCGCCTGTTTGCAGCCTATCCTGACATGAAGTTCATACTGATAGGCGACAGCGGCCAGCGTGACCCTGAGGTATATTCAGAAACCGTAAAGCAGTACCCGGGAAGGGTAGAGTGCATTTACATACGCGACATAGGCATCCCCTCAAACTCGGTAAGGGTACAAACCATCTCCGAGCACCTGCATGATGAACATAAAGTGGAGATGGTGCTTGTAAAGGATACCGAGGCGGCGGTGAGGCATGCGGGGCTTAAAGGATATATCACCCAATCACCTCACCCCGGCCCTCTCCTCAAGATAATGCCATTTGACATTGCAAGAAAAAAGTGCAGGAATTTGAAGATTCATTTTTAGTTATCGTTAATAATTTGAAGGTATTGTTTTACAACATGTTTTGAGATGTTAGTTGTATGGTTTATAAA